>Ga0209706_10000156_pt1 | contig 34916 bp, 36 predicted proteins | sample PPLLaktember2015_6_FD_187263 | JGI IMG/M metagenome (GOLD analysis project Ga0209706, IMG submission 187263) | Freshwater sediment microbial communities from Prairie Pothole Lake near Jamestown, North Dakota, USA - PPLs Lake P8 Core (1) Depth... | ecosystem: Environmental > Aquatic > Freshwater...
GGTCGCAGGCTTGCTGGTGCCAATGTTCCGCGAGCTGGCGGAGATGCGCTATCTCTGGTACGTCCCGCATCGCCTGAGCGGGGAGCGGATGGGCAAGCTCATCGGCGAGCCGCCCCGCACACCCCTCGATCAGGCCATGGACGAGACGCTGCGGGAGCTGTTCAAAATCGGCAGAAGATGAGACGAGCGGTATCCTGGTGCTCCCATGCGAGCGTCGCCCGGTCGTTGCGGTTTTCTTCGTGCCCTCGTGTCTTCGTGGTGAGAGGTGGAATTAATGTGTCGCAGCACTAGTGCATGCGCGGCTTCTTCAGGTACTCGCCGCGGTCCGCCGAGCGGATGCGTGCTCGCAGCAGATTGCCGTCGCGCGCCAGGGTGAGGGGCACCTCGACGCCCGCCGAACCCAGGCGCCACACCCTGCGGAACAGGTCCGCGAGCCCGGAAGTACGCTCGCCCGCGACCTCGACCACCACGTCGCCGGGCCGCACGCCTGCGCTATCGGCCGGCGCACCCTTCGCCAGACCCGCCACGACGAGTCGCCCTTCCGTCTCGGTGGTGTACATGCCGAGCCAGGGCCGCGGCGGCCGGTTGGCCTGCGCCATCGTGAGCATGTCCTGCAGGATCGGCTCGAGCAGGTCGATCGGCACGAACATGTTGCCCTGGACCTGCTGGCCTTCGACCGCTTCCTGCACGAGCAGCGAGCCGATCCCGAGCAAACGCCCTTCGGCGCTCACCAGGGCCGATCCGCCCCACTCCGGATGTGCCGGCGCGGTAAAGATCGCTTCGTCCAGCACGTACTCCCAGTAGCCGGCGAACTCCCGCTTGTCGATGACCTTGGCCTTGAGCGCGTGCGCGCGGCCGCCGTTGCCGATTACGATCACGTCGTCGCCGATAGCGCAGGAGCGAGCCGACCCACGTGGCAGCGGCGGAATTGTCAGCCGGCCGAGCGGCTGGACCAGGCCGAAGCCGGTAGCGAAGTCGTAGGCGAGCGGGTAGCCGGCGATGAGCGTGCCGTCGTTGGCGCTGAGCCAGATCGTTTCGGCTTCGGTGATCAGGTAGCCGATGGTCAGCACCAGACCGTTGTCGCCGATTACCACTCCATTGCCGATCCGCTCGGTCCCGAGGATCGAGGCTGTGAAGGCATCCTCGGGGACCTCGGTGCGCAGCATGACCACCGAGGAGAGCGCCGCCTCCAGGTCGAAGCGCACGTCTTCACTGCTCGGCTGGAGAGTGTCGGGAAAGGCCCAGTTGCTCGATACAGCCATGGAAACGGTCCCCTCACAAGCGGCTGGCAAGCGCAGGTTCGTACTTCGAGTCGGCCGCTATAGCAATGTCTGGGTACGCTCGATCAAGCCGTCGGGCGCGTGTGCGTCCCGCGAAAGGTCCGCCGGGGCTCTCGCGCAGGCTTTTCCAACAGCCTGCCAACGGCGACATCCGGCGACGCATCGCATTGACCTGTGATTCTAGCAGGGTGGTGCAAGATGCAGAGATCCTGCGAACCAGGCTGTCCTCTCGCCGAGGTATGATCGACGGCCGTGCCCGCAGGATTCCCCGGGCACGATCGCGCACACAAGGAGGAGAGACGTAATGACAACCGAAACACGCAGACTGGTGTTGACGTCCCCCATGGGGCGTCTGCCCACCTTCCACGAGGAGCGCTTCTCGCGCCGCCGGATCCTGAAGATGTCGCTGGCCCTGGGCGCCGTCTCGCTCGCCGCTCCGTTGCAAGCCCCTGCGCAGGACACCGGCTTCGATCCGAGCGGGCCCATGCCGACGCCGGACCAGATTCTCGGCCCCTTCTATCCGGTGCAGAAGCCTGTCGACGGCGGAACCGACCTCACCCGGCTCGACGGCCGTGCGGGCCGGGCACAGGGGCAGGTCATCTATGTGCTGGGGCGCGTGCTGAATCTGGGTGGTGAACCCTGTCCGGGCGTTCGGCTGGAGATCTGGCAGGCCAACGCGGCGGGCCGCTACACCCATCCGCATGATCGCAACCCGGCGCCGCGCGACCCGAACTTCGATGGTTATGCGACCGTGGTCACAGACGCGGAAGGACGGTACCGCTACAAGACCGTGAAGCCGGGTGCGTATCCGGTGGTTGCAAACTACTCACGGCCACCCCATATCCATTACGACATCACCGGCAGGTACAACCGGCTCATTACCCAGATGTACTTCCCCGGTGAACCGCTGAACGACAAGGACCCGCTGCTGCAGAACTCCTGGGCGAAGGACAGCCTGATCGCGCAGGTACTGCCGCCCACGGCGAACGAGGAGCCCGATGCGAAACTGGTGGTATGGGACATTGTCTTGATTCAAGGATGAGGGCGAGCTTTCTTCTGGAGGTCAGGTGCTGAAGAGGTCGATGGCTTTCGCTGCGCTTGCCGCGGCGGCGGTTCTTTCCGTACAAGCGCTCGCCCAGGATAGCGATGAGGCGCTCAAGCGCGACGCCGTGTCCAGAGTGGCGGACAGTCATGACCCGGCGTTGTCCGTGGGGATCGGCCGCGTCTACGTCAAGCAGGCGGCGCTCAATGCCGCGCGCGACCTGCTCGCCGAGCGCGGCCACGCCGCCGGCCTGAGCAAGGAAGCGTGGAACCGCAACGCGGCTCAGTGGCAAGGCGCGGAGCGCGAGCTGATGCAAGGCGTGGACGAGCTGATCGAGCGCAAGGTCGCCAATGGGGCATGGGTGCGGGAGGCGTGGTCGCAGCTCATCGCGCAGACTCTGAGCGCGGAAGAGGCCGACGAGGTCGCCGTGCATTTCCAGAGCGAGGGCGGGCAGCTGCAGCGGCGCGTTATCGAGTGGTTTGTCGGGGAGCTGACGCTGCAGACGTACACCTTCACCGACCGCCTCAAGTACGGAGTGCCTGGGTCCGAACAGGAGATGCGCGACCTCCAGGAGGTCACCTACGAACGGCTGTTCCGCGGCATCCAGGATTTCACCTCCTATCCCGGCGCGATGAAGTTCGCCAGCACCGACCCGGGAGTGAAGTACTTCAAGATGATGGCGATGCAGGGCGTACACGCCGTGCATCTGCACCTGGAAGAGGCGGCTAACGAGGCGCGCGCGATGATCCGTTCACGTGCGGCGTTTGCCGATCCCTATATCGCTCGCGCGAAAGTCGCGGTCGGAGCGAAGGGGTAGCGGCGAACAGCTTTTCCTTGTCCGATTCTTTGCGCTCCTGAGCAGGTGGCCGGACAAAGCTCTGGCGATCTTCATCTGCGCCCCGCGCGAAAAGCTGTTCGATGCTTTCGTGACGCGTGAAGCGCTGACCACCTGGATGCGCCCCCGCGGTATGCGCGTCCCCGAGGCCACCATCGACGCGCGCAACGTTTTTTCGGTAGTCTTGTCCCTTTCCCCCAGCGGGAGGAGGACCGGCGGTGGCCGCCCTGCAGACAGACGACGGTGTCAAGCTCTACTACGAGGAGAGCGGTGCAGGGCTGCCGATCGTCTTCGCCCACGAGTTCGCCGGCGACCACCGCAGCTGGGAACCGCAGGTCCGGCATTTCTCGCGGCGCTACCGCTGCATCGTCTATGACGCGCGCGGGTACCCGCCGTCCGACGTGCCGGTAGAGGTTGACCGCTACTCCCAGGAGCGGGCACGAGAGGACATCCGGTGCGTGATGGATGCCCTCGGGATCCAGCGTGCACACATAGTCGGCCTGTCCATGGGTGCTTTCGCCACGTTGCACTTCGGGATGGCCTACGGCGCGCGCGCCATGTCCCTTGTGGTGGCAGGCTGCGGTCACGGCGCGCAACCGGCTCAGCGTGCGCAGTTCCAGGAGAACTCTCGCAAGCTCGCAGCCACCATCCTCGAGCACGGTATGGCCTACGCCGCGGCGACCTACGGTCACAGCGAAGTGCGCGTGCAGCTGCGCGACAAGGATCCCCGCGGGTTCGCCGAGTTCCTGAACCATTTCGCGGAGCACTCGCCGCGCGGCTCGGCCAACACCATGCTCGGTTACATGGCCCGCCGGCCGTCCCTGTACGATCTGACCGACGAGATGGCGCACATCGACGCGCCGCTGCTGGTGATTACCGGCGACGAAGACGAGCCCACGCTCGAGCCGTCGCTGCTGATCAAGCGGACGGTCGCCAGCGCGGCGCTTGCCGTGCTGCCGAAGACCGGCCACCTGATGAACCTGGAAGAGCCGGCTCTGTTCAATCAGCTGCTGGAGAGCTTCTTCCACCAGGTGGAAGCCGGCCGCTGGACCGCACGCGGGTAACGCCTGGACTCAATCGAGAGACGAACTGCGAACCACGGAGGACACGGTGGACACGGAGGAATTGTTCCTGGGTAAGCGTACGCCTGGGCAGGGCTGGAGCGACGTCGCCATACCAGCACGTCGGCGCACTCCGCGCTGTTGACTGTTCAATCATTCGTTTTGGCTTTCCTCCGTGTCCTCCGTGTCCACCGTGGTTCAAGATCGTCAGTGAAGCTGTTATGTCAAGCTCCGAAGCCCTCTCCCACCTGCGCGTGATCGACCTCACGCGCGTGCGCGCAGGCCCGACCTGCGTCAAGCAGTTCGCTGACTGGGGCGCCGACGTCATCAAGGTCGAGATGCCGGCGAGCGATGCCACCGAGGACGGCTTCGGCCCGCGCCAGGGCTCGGACTTCCAGAACCTGCATCGCAATAAGCGCTCGCTCACGCTCAACCTGAAGGACGCGCGCGGCGTGGAGGTCCTCAAGCGCCTGGTCAAGACCGCCGACATCCTGGTGGAGAACTACCGGCCCGACGTCAAGCACAAGCTCGGCATCGACTACGAGACATTGGCGAACGAGAATCCCGCCCTTATCTACGCGAGCATTTCCGGCTTCGGGCAGGACGGCCCCTATCGCGACCGCGCCGGCTTCGATCAGGTCGCACAGGGCATGGGTGGGTTGATGTGGGTGACCGGCTTGCCAGGCCAGGGTCCGGTGCGAGCCGGCATCCCGGTCGCCGACTTGAGCGCCGGGCTGTTCGCCGCTCTCGGCATCCTGATCGCCCTGCAGGAGCGCAGCCGCTCCGGCAAGGGGCAGTGGGTGCAGACCTCGCTGCTGTCGGCGATGGTGACGATGATGGACTTCCAGGCGTCGCGCTGGTTGATGGAAGGCGAGGTGCCGGGCCAGGCCGGCAACGACCATCCGACCTCCATGCCGACCAGCGTCTACCCGACTGCAGACGGCTTCGTCAACATCGCCGCGGCAGGAACTGCCATCTATACGCGTTTCTGCGAGACGCTGGGTGTTCCCGTGTTGGCAACTCACCCCGACTACGCCACCTCCGATGCCCGCTCGAAGAATCGGGTAGCGCTGAGCCAGGCCATCGCCGAGCGCACGCGCACCTACACCTCCGAGGCCCTGATCGCGCTGCTCAACCAGGCGGGCGTGCCCAGCGGCCCGATCTACAAGATGAACCAGGTCTTCGCCGATCCGCAGGTCCAGCACCTGGGGATGGCGGTGCCCGTGCCGACCCCGGCAGGCGGTCAGGTGCAACTGGTGGGTCCTGCTATGCGGCTCTCGCGCAGCCCGGCGCAGATGAAGCGCACGATGGGGCCTGCGGGGGAGCACAACGACGAAGTCCTGCGCGAGGCAGGCTACACGGATGCGCAGGTGGCCGAATTGCGCGCAGCCCGGGTCATCTGAGGAGCTTCAATGAGCGACGGCAGACTGCGCGTGGAGCGCGACGGACCGATCGGCTGGATGGTGCTCGACAATCCGGCGCGGCGCAACGCGATCGGCGGTGAGATGTGGCGGGCGATTCCCAAGGCCATGGCCGACTTCGATGCCGACCTTTCCGTGCGATGCATCGTGGTGCGCGGTGAGGGCACGGTCGCGTTCGCGGCCGGAGCCGACATCTCGGAGTTCGAAAAGAACCGCTCGAGCGAAGAGGGCGTGCGCGCGTATGAGCAGGCCGTGGAGGCCGCGCACCGAGCGATCGAGAATTCCCCCAAACCGGTGATCGCGCTGATCCACGGCTTCTGCATCGGCGGCGGGCTGGCCACAGCGCTGTCATGCGACCTGCGCTACGCCTCTCCCTCCAGCCAGTTCGCCATACCCGCTGCTCGCCTGGGTCTGGCCTACGGCGTGACCGGCACCAGCCGTCTGGTCGCCACCGTCGGTCATGCGGCCGCGCGCGAGATCATGTTCACGGCGCGCCGCTATAGCGCCGAAGAAGCGCTCGCCATGGGACTGGTGAACCGCGTGCTGCCGGAAGGGCAACTGGATGAGTTCGTGCGCAAGGTAGCGCTGGATCTTGCAGGCAACGCGCCGCTCACGATAGCGGCGGCCAAAGCGGTTATCGAAACCGTGATCGCTCCCCCGGAGGACGTTTCCAGTGCCCGCGAGCGCATTGCCCGCTGCATGAAGAGCGACGACTACATCGAGGGCCGGCGCGCGTTCATGGAGAAACGCAAACCGCAGTTCAGCGGAAAGTGAGCGGTCGCTTCCCCGCTCGCCCCGCTCGCCCCACCCGCGCTCGCTCATCGGCCTGCGCATCGCTAGCCGAGGGCACTCTCCGACGCTTCAATTGAGGAGGGCTTCATGACACGTGTGCTCGCTTCACTGCTCGGTCTTTGTGCCGTCTCGGGCGCTCTCGCATTCGACTTCGCGGCGCAACCTCCCGCTGTGCCGGAGCCGGGCACGCTTACGTTGGCGATCCCTGTTCCGGGCGACGATTTCGCCATGCCGCAGCATGTCTACGTGCTGCCGGTGTTACTCGTCCCCAGCGATCAGAGTCACCTCGTCGAGGATCCCGCCGAACCGGGAAAGGATCTGAGCGGCAATGCCATGAACGCCGCTCGGCTCGAGGAGTTCCGGCACGGCCGGCAGAACCTGAGCGTTCACTTGCACATGGCCAGACGCAAGTACGCGGCCATGCTGCGCAACCCCGTGACCGGGGCCTCGCGCGGCACTTTTCGCCTGGCCTCCTGGAACCACGCCACGGGTCACGCCGGGCCGGTCGGCGCGACGAATCATCTGATCCAGCCGGTGATCGCGCAGTCTCCCCATGGCGTGAGTACGATCGCGAGCGCCTACGCCAGAAAGAACTACCGCTTCTTGAGGCCGGTGCTCGACGCGGTCGGCTGCAAGCAGTCGACCTGTCCCTTCGTGTTCGTCGTCGCGGTCATGGGCGACCCCATCTCACCTGCGGGGGGGCAACGCTTCAACCACGGCTACAACAACGGCGGCGGATGGCTGGTGCTCAACTTCCTGGGCGATGTCGTCAAGGCCGGTGCGCCCGGCTCTCAGGTCACGCTGCAATCGACTCTGCTCCACGAGCTTGGACACGCTTTCGGCCTGCCGCACATCGCCGACTACTGCGAGATCGCCAACGCGCTGACTTGCCTGCTGAGACTGTCCGAGGCGGGTAGCAGCTCGATCATGAGCTACAACGAGAAGAACTTCATCTTCGGGTGCGGCTTCACCAGCTCGACCGCATCCAACCCCGGCCGCTGGACCGGGCCCTGCGTTTACCCGGGGAACGCCAAGGTCGATGCGTTCCCGGGCGCGCTTCTGCCCGAGGATCTGCGGGTGCTGGGGATGAATCGTCGGGTGTTCCCCGATCTGTTCTACGAGGAGGCGCTGGATGCTCCGAACACCACCGTGTACGGGTTCAGCGGTACCGGCAACACCGCGGTCGAAGCGCATAGCACCGTGGAATTGATCTCGCCGGACACCCATCCGGGATTTGCCATCCGGCCAGCTGTGCTGATCGGCGCCGACGACAATGCCTTTCCCGAGTTCCACGACGCCTACGATGGCGTGAGCATGTGGCACTCCAGGGAGATCGGCCAGGATGCGTGGGCATCGCTGACCATCGCGCTTCCCGGCAAACTCAGACTGACGCGCGTCGAGCTCTACTCGGGCTTCGAACGCGGCACCCACGTCGCGACCGGCATGCGCATTCGGGTCGATTCCGTGCTGGTGGTGGAGACCCTCGGTCCCACGGCCAACCAGACACTGATCTTCGACCGGACCGGTGACAGCATCCTCGTTCAGGTGCGGGCTGGAAGCTCCGGACACGTGGTACTGCGCGGCATCCGGCTGTGGGGCGAAGTCGCCGGGCAGATCGCGGAGATCTATCCGGCAGCGGAACCCAGAGCGACCGCAGCCTCGGCAGGCACCTTCGGCGGGTCGCTGGGCAACATCGTTGGCTCGACCCAAACGGTGGGCGCCTACGCTCAGAGCTACCAACCTGTCACCGGGTGGCATTCCTCGAAAGTGACGCCGGGCGCCTGGGTGTCGGTGACGGTCCAGTTTCCCGAAGAGGTGCAACTGGGATACGTCAAGACGCACACCGGCCACTCCGGCTACTACCACGCCGCGCGGCAGGTGCAGGTCGAGCGCCGCTGCGTTTGCGGGACCACCGATGTGGGAGGCTGCAAGGCCTCGACCGCGGCCTGCTCGTCCGCCGGCCCGGGCAATTCCGTGTTCGAACTGGTGAGACGAGTCAACGCTGCGCCCGACGAACTGGTCGGCTTCGAGGCAGCCTCCGCACGGATCTGGAAAATCGCGCTGCGCACAGCCACCTCTGCCGAGCAGTCTGTGACTCCCGGTTACATCTACCTGCGCGGCCTGCGATTCTTCCGCCCCAACGCCAAAGAGATCTTCCCGGCGCGGCTCGTCGCACCGGGCTCCTAGAATCAGTCAACCCGGGGGCATCGAGATCCTGGTGTACCGCGAGACCTACGGCTATCGAATTATTCCGGGGAGGCATTGTCCTGCGTGAAGCGGGTGGTCGTGCTGAGCCATGGACCTTGATCTGTCCGCAGTACGCTGAGGGCCGGCGGGCGTTCATGGAGAAGCGCAAGCCATAGTTCAGCGGGAAGTGAGCAGACGCTTCTATTGTGCGCCCCACCACTGGTAGCTGACGGAATGAGGGTGCGTTGAAGTGTGCTGCGGACGAAGCGCGCTTGTAGTGCCTCTTACGCATCATCCCGTCCCTCCTGAGCCTTAGCTCCCAGCCATCGGAACGAGCCAAGAAGCCGCTTGCATATACGAATACGAATTATTACTATTTGTATTCGCCATAGCATCCCAGCTACGGCGGCATGCAGTCCCTGACGCTGGCCCGGGGGCAGCACAGCGAGCCCGCACCGTGTCGCGATACCGCGCCCGGTCGGTCATCCCATTCCAATATGGCCGGCAAACGGGAGAGTTCAGATGAACAAGAAGACTGCCTGCACTGCTGCCCTCCTCGCGAGCGTGCTGGTCGTATCCGGGAGGAGTTGGGGAGACGAGGGGCTGTTCGGATACGTGAAGGGAGCCGAAACGCTGCCGAAGGGCGCGGCCGATTTCGAGCAGTGGTTCACCTGGCGGGGCGACAAGGGGACGGGCAGCTATAACGCCCTCGACACAAAGACCGAGGTGGACTATGGAATCACCGATCGCCTGTCGGTTTCGGGTGCGTTCTTCGGGCTGGGCATCGACACGCAGGACATCATGTTCGATGCCTATATCCCCAAGGACGAGAAGTACACGTGGAAACCCGCAGGAGTAGAGGCTGCCCTCAAGTACAACTACCTCAGCCCGGCCAAGGACGATATCGGGCTGAGCCAGTACGCGTCGCTGACGTACTTCTGGCAGGACGTCCACTCGGGCCAGAACAAGAGCGTGTACAGCTTCGAGACGATCCTCATCGCCCAGAAGTACTACCTGGACGGGCAGCTCGTAGCCGCCGGCAACCTTGGGCTCGAGGCCACCAGCGCCAAGCGCGCGTCCATCGACGGGCTGCCTCCCGACTTCGAGTGGCCCACGCATCCCGAAATGGAGATCGAACTGACGGCCGCCGCCGGACTGACCTACCGGTTTGCCCCGAGCTGGTTCATCGGCGCCGAGATCTTCTACCAGACCGAGCACGAAACGGAAGTCGGCCAGGAGCGCTGGTCCGTGCAGGCAGGCCCGACGCTGCACTACGGTGGCAAGCGCTGGTGGGCCACGCTCACGTGGCTGCCGCAACTGCAAGGCGGCGGGCTGGACTACGAGGGCCAGACCGACACCGATCTGCATCTGATCGAGAAAACCAAGCAGGAGGTTCGCTTCAAGTTCGGATTCAACTTCTGAGACCGCACGATGCGACCGATTCCTGCCTTGATCATGGTGCCGGCGGCGATTTTCGCTCCGGCTGCGTACGCAGCCGAGTACCTGACCGTGTCCCAGGCACAACAGGCGCTGTTTCCGGAGGCCGACCGCTTCCCCGAAGCTGCGGTAGAGTTGAGCAAGGAGCAGCGCAAGGCCATCGAAAAGAAAAGCGGCGTCCGGCAGCGCTGGGAGAAGCAGGCGGTCTGGCGTGCCGAAAAAGGCGGCGAGCTGCTGGGCTGGTTCATCGTGGACGAGGTGGTCGGCAAGCACGAGTTCATCACCTATGCCGCCGGGCTCACGCCCGACGGCAAGGTGCAGGGCATCGAGATTCTGGTATACCGCGAGACCTACGGGTATCAGATCCGCAACCCGGACTGGCGGAGGAAGTTTGCCGGCAAGACCCTCGACGACGCGTTCAAACTGGACGAGGACATCCCCAACATCTCCGGGGCGACGTTGTCCTGCCGCAACGTCACCAACGGCGTGAAGCGGCTGCTGGCGCTGCAACAGGTCGTGCTGAGACATGGACCTTGATCTGTCTGCAGGTCCGAGCGGATACATGCGTCGAATGCGGCCGCTGCTGGGCACGTTCGTCGAGATCGGGCTGCATCCGGGTGCCGCCGAGGAGTCGGCGCTCCGACAGGCGTTCTCCGCAATCGAGCAGGTCCATCGGGCCCTGAGCTTTCAGGATCCGGGAAGCGATCTTTCGCGCTTGAACCGCAACCCGGGCGAGTTCGTTGTGTTGCCGCCGCTGGCGCTGCGGGTGCTGCGCCTTGCACGGGCGATGACGCTGGCAAGCGGCGGCCTGTTCAACTGCACCCTGGGCGGCCTGCTCGTGCGCAGAGGGGTGCTGCCAGATCATGGTGGTGGCGAGCTGCTCGACTCGGGGAACGCCAGCGACATCGAACTCGAAGGAGATCGGGCCCGCCTCATCCGCCCGGTGAGAGTCACCCTGGACGGCATCGCGAAGGGGTATGCAGTCGATTGTGCTGTCACCGAGCTGCGGCACGCTGGAGTGCAGACCGGCTGGGTGAATGCCGGAGGTGACCTGCGAGTGTTCGGAACGCTCACCTTGCCGGTCAGCCGCCGCGAGAGCGACGGCGCGTTATGGCCGCTGGGTGGGGTTCGGGAAGCAGCGATCGCCAGCTCTGCAGTGCACGTCCGTGCGAATCGTCGCTTCCCAGGAACGATTCTGCGCACAACCGGTCTGCGATCGGCACCGGGTGTGTGGAGCGTGCTCGCGCGTCACGCTTGGCGTGCCGACGCACTGACCAAGGTTGCCGCGCTGGCCCCCGATGCTTCGCGGCAGGAAGTGCTGAGCCGACTCGGTGGACGGCTCCTCAGCCCGGTTCCGGCAATGAGCACATGAAAGGCTATCCGCGCTTTTTCTCTCCGCTACTGTGGGTCACGCTGGCTTCTCTTCTCATCACCGGGCTCTTCCTGGCCCCGGGTGTGCTGGTAATGCGGCTGGAATGGGACGTGACCTGGCGACTCTCCTCCGGTATGCGGACCTGGATCGCGGCAGCACACGCGTCGTTTGCCTTTGTCGTGCTGTCCATGTTTGGCGCCTTGGCCGCCGTGCATATGCGCGCAGGATTTCGCCGCCAGCGGAATAGAACCACGGGGTTGCTGCTCCTGTCGGCCTTCGTGGTGCTGGCGCTCACCGCGCTGGGCATCTACTACCTGGGCGACGAGAAGTTCGGCGTTTGGGCGAGCACTGTCCACCTTGTAGTCGGACTGCTCGTTTCGTCACCGCTTGGCCTGCACGTTACGGCGGCTCGACGCTTGCATGCCGAGTCCCAGGCGAATCGCACCGTGCCCTCTGCACGGAAAGCACACGCTCCGCTTCCTGAGGAAACGTCTCCTCACCGCGGCTTGGGCGCCTCACCCTAGCCCGAGGGCATCGCCAGGCGCGATGCGTTGCGTACCCCCGCTGACGCCGAATTGGGCTGGCTGCCCGGCTGTGCGCGGTAGAATCCGGCAGCAATGACACTCACCGAGCTGCGTTATATCGTCGCCCTCGCCCGCGAGCGCCATTTCGGCCGTGCGGCGGAGGCCTGCTTCGTCAGCCAGCCGACGCTGAGCGTGGCGGTCAAGAAGCTCGAGGACGAGCTCGGCGTCTTGCTGTTCGAGCGGGGCAAGACCGAGGTCGCGGTTACGCCGGTGGGCGAGCGTGTGGTCGAGCAGGCGCGACGCGTGCTGGACGAGCTGGAAGGCTTCAAGCGCATCGCCCGCGAGGCGCGCGACCCGCTCGACGGTCCGCTGCGGATCGGGGCGATCTACACCGTCGGGCCGTACCTGTTTCCGCTCCTCGTGCCGATCATGCATGCGGCCGCACCCCGCATGCCGCTCATCATCGAAGAGAACTATACGGCGCGCTTGCGCGAGCGCCTAGTGCAGGGCGAGCTCGATGTCGCGCTGCTCTGTCTTCCGTTCGAGGAACCGGGTGTGGTCACGCTCCCGGTCTACGACGAGCCGTTCGTCGTGATGGTCCCCATCGACCACCCCTGGTCGGGGCGCGAGACCATCGCGACCGACGAGCTGTCCACGCAGACCGTGCTGTTGCTCGGCGCCGGTCATTGCTTCCGGGATCAGGTGCTGGCGGCCTGCCCGAGCTGCGTCGGTCCGCCCGCAGCCGAGGGTGGTCTGCAGAAGGCGGTGGAGGGCAGCTCGCTCGAGACGATCCGGCACATGGTGGCCTCGGGCATGGGCATCACAGTCCTCCCCTGTACCGCGGCCTCCAGCGCCGGTCAATACGCTTCTTCCCTCACCGTGATTCGTCCCTTCAGCGACCCGCCCCGCCGGCATGTCGCCCTCGCGTGGCGCGTGAGCTACCCGCGGCCGCAGGCGATCGAAGCATTGCGCGGGGCGATCCGTGCCTGCGCCCTGGAGTGCGTAACGTATCTGGGCGGCTCCGGCGCCTGACCGGTCCGGTCGGGCCGGATGCCCTCAGGGCGGCGTTTCAATCTGCTCTGAAACGCCGCGCTGATTTCTGATTCATGGCTTCCACGGGGCTTGGGCTGGATCTGCGCAGCCTCGACCGGGCTCTGCTCGCGAAGTATCCGGTTGCGGTTGCGCTCCAGCAGGACCTTTCCGCAGAGATCAGGCGAGGTCGAGGCGGTCCAGGTTCATCACCTTGGTCCACGAATGTTCCGCCTGAAGCCACCCCATCACGCGCCGGAGAATTGGCCGTGGCCGGTTCGCATCCGTACGCTCGGCGGCTTCGACGTGCCAGGTGGACGGCAGCCCGCTGGCCTCGCCGGATGTCGAGGTGCGCGACTTCCAGACCACGCTGCGCAACTGCATCAGCGGCGGCGACGAGAGCGGCGAGCTGTACACCGAGCAGAAGTTCCTGCAAGTCAAGGCGCTGGTCGAGCGGCTCAACGGCCGGGAAGGACAGGCCGACCTCGACGCGCGCTGGCGCGCCAAGGTAAGCGACGTGCGCAACTGGTTCGAGTTCGGTGCAAAGGAGCGCTGGCGGGCGGACGGAACCGAGCGCGAGTTCTACCGCGATTCGTCGGGCAAGTCCGGCGGCCAGAAGGAGAAGCTCGCCTACACCATCCTCGCCGCCGCCCTCGCCTATCAGTTCGGCCTGGGAGAGGCCGCCACGCGCAAGCGCCACTTCCGCTTCGTGGTGATCGACGAGGCGTTCGGCCGCGGGTCGGACGACAGCACGCGCTACGGGCTGGAGCTGTTCGGCAAGCTGGACCTGCAGCTGCTGATCGTCACGCCGCTGCAGAAGATCGCGGTGATCGAGGACTACATCTCGGCGGTGCACTTCGCGCACAACGAGGCCGGCGCGAACTCGATGGTCCAGAACCTCACCATCGAGGAGTACCGCACTCGCAAGCAGGAGTTCCTGGCCGCGGCCGTGTCCGCATGATTTCGCCCGAGGACATCCGGCAGCGCGCGCGCAGGCTGTGGGCAAGCGGCGAGGTGCTGCGCGGGTGGCTCAGTGGAGGCGGACTGTTCCCGTATGCGGTGCCGTTCGGTAAGCCTTCGGCGCGCGAGTGGCTCGATCGCTTCGCCGAGCTGCGCAGGGAGATCGAGGCGCTCGAAGCCAGCAGCAAGGCGAAGCTCGGCGCCGGATACTCGATCGCGTTCAAGGAGGTGTCGCACCAGAAGCTCGGACGCCTGCGGGTGCCGGAGCGCATCACTTTCGGCAGCGCAGAAGACGCCGCGGCTTGCGCCGGGGAGCGTGCTGCCCTCGCGCAGTTCCGGGAGGTGGCAGCCACCCTGCGGGCTGCAGAGCCGTCTCTGGCTGATTGGCTCGCCGAACACCCGTTGGTGGCGCTGGAGCATGCGGCCGTCCTGCCCCGCCTGCTTGCCGTCGTCGAGCACTTCAAAGTTCATCCCAGGCCGATGCGCCACGCCCGCGAGCTCGGCATCCCGGGCGTGGACAGCAAGTTCGTCGAGCAGAACCGGGCCATCCTGTCCGAGTGGCTGGAGCGGCTGCTGCCGGCGGGCGCGCTGGATACCTCGGTCCGCGGTCTCGCCGAGGGCGCTTTCGAGCGCAGGTTCGGGCTGCTGCGCGAGGAGCCGCTCGTCCGGTTCCGCTGGTTGGACCGCTCGCTGCTGCTCGGCGGCCGGATCGCCGATGCCTCGGTGCCGCTGTCCGAGCTGGCCGCCTATGCGCCGCCGTGCGAGCGCGTGTTTGTCGTGGAGAACAAGATCAACTTCCTGACGCTGCCGGCGTGTGCGCGCAGCCTCGCGATCTTCGGCGCCGGCTATGCCGTCGACCGCCTCGCCGCGGTTCCATGGCTGAGCACCAAGGCGCTGCACTATTGGGGCGATATCGAAACCCACGGCTTCGCGATCCTGGACCGGTTGCGCAGGCATTGGCCGCAGACGCAATCGTTCCTGATGGACCGCGAGACGCTGCTGCGGCATCGCGACGTATGGAGCGAGGAGCCGGCGGAGCGCAGGTGCACGCGTGAGCTCGAGGGGCTCGATGCCGAGGAACACCACCTCTACGACGATCTGCGCGACGACAGGCTGGGGGTGGGCGTGCGGCTGGAGCAGGAGCGGATCGAGTTCGGGCGCGTGCAAGCCGCCATCAACGCCATCTCGTCAGCGACAGCCGTGTTTCCCCGTCTCCCTTGCGGAAGAGGGTCGGGGTGAGGGGTAAGTCCGCGGGAGAGGAGGGAGATCACCCACGCGGACCGAGGAGCCGAACGATATCCAGAGCCCCGTGAAAGACGCCGAGTATATCAATGCGTTGCGAGCGCACGAGGTAGGCGATCCGATAGTGTCCGTGCAGCAGGACCCGGATCTCGCCCTCCGCTTCCTTGCGATAGAGGTACCCTATGAGCGGAAAGTCGCGCAGAATCTGGGCGCGTTCAAAGATGCCTGACGTTACGGAACCCGCCGCCTGAGGATTTTCTGCCGCAACATGCTCGAAGATCTCTTCCAGCCACTGAACCGCTTCCTCGGTCCAGACTATTTCTGCCATGACTGGATGCGACGGCGCACCTCTTCATTCGACACCACCTTCCCCTCGCGCGTGTCCAGCAGACCTCGCTCGACCATATGCGCAAACGCGAGCTCGCGGAGGATCTCCTCGAAGCTGCTGTCCTCCGGCTGGGCGGCGATGATATCGGTCATGCGATCCTTCACGTCTGACATTGGTGGGGCTCCCTAAGACCTAGTCATTTTACTCCGGCGCCAGGCTAGCCGCTGCCCGATGTCCCGCATCTACAGTCGCCCAGGCTGCGCGCGAGCTGCTCCCGGGTCAGGTCCATCACGCGCACCTGCGTGTCTGAGGGAACACAGAGGGACTCCGAGCCCCACCCGGTCAAGTCGGAGCCTGGCGTGCGCAGCCGGATCGCCGCTGCCGACATCCTGACCTGCGTCCCTGGGGTTGCTGCGCCCAGCAGTTGGGCGGTTGGGGTGAGGCGCCCTTCATCGAGGCCATGCGGCGGCGCATGCCGGACCGTGTCGTGGCCAACAACCTCGGCAGCCGGTTCCCCTTCGGCGCCATCACTGCCCGGCCAGCGAGCCGCCGGCCGGGCAGTCAGTGACCGCGCGCTGCGCTGGGGCGCTCAAGCCGCCTTCGCCGCCTTGAGATCGAAGCGGTCCAGGTTCATCACCTTGGTCCACGCCGCCACGAAGTCTGTCACGAACTTCTCCTTGGAGTCCGCGCTCGCATAGACTTCCGCGAGGGCCCGCAGCTGCGAGCTCGAGCCGAAGACGAGATCGACGCGCGTGCCGGTCCACTTGACCGTGCCCGTCTTGCGGTCGCGCCCTTCGAACACCTCCCTCGCCTCCGAGGTCGGCTTCCACTCCGTGCCCAGGTCGAGCAGGTTGACGAAGAAGTCGTTGGTCAGCGCCTCGGGCTTGGAGGTGAAGACCCCGTGCTTGGAGCCGCCGACGTTGGTCCCCAGCATGCGCATGCCGCCGACGAGGACCGTCATCTCGGGCGCCGTGAGCGTCAGGAGCTGCGCCCTGTCGATCAGCAGCTGCTCGGCGGGGACCGAGAACTTGCCTGTCAGGTAGTTGCGGAAGCCGTCCGCTATCGGCTCGAGCATGGCGAAAGACTCCACTTCCGTCTGCGCCTGCGTGGCGTCCATGCGCCCGGGCGTGAAAGGAACCGTCACCTCGTGCCCGGCGGCCTTCGCGGCCTTCTCGATCGCCGCGCAGCCGGCCAGAACGATCAGGTCGGCAAGCGAGACCTTGTTCCCGCCGGACTGCGAAGCGTTGAACCCCTTCTGGATCTCTTCGAGCGTCCGCAGCACCTTCTCCAGCTGAGCCGGCTGGTTGACGCCCCAATCTTTCTGCGGCGCGAGGCGGATGCGCGCGCCGTTCGCGCCACCGCGCTTGTCGGAGCCGCGGAAGGTGGACGCCGACGCCCAGGCGGTCGAGACCAGCTGCGAGACGGACAGCCCCGAAGCCAGCACCGTGCTCTTGAGCGAGGCAATGTCCTTGTCATCGATCAGTTTGTGATCGACCGCCGGAATGGGGTCCTGCCAGATGAGTTCTTCGGCAGGAACCTCCGGTCCGAGGTAGCGGGCGCGCGGGCCCATGTCCCGGTGCGTCAGCTTAAACCAGGCGCGCGCGAAGGCATCGGCGAAGGCCTGCGGGTCCTCGTAGAACCGGCGCGAGATCTTGCCGAACTCCGGATCGAAGCGCAGCGTCAGGTCCGTGGTCAGCATGGTCGGCTTGTTGAACTTGCCCGGGATGTGCGCGTCGGGAATGATCGCCGGCGCGTCCTTCGCCACCCACTGCTTGGCGCCGGCGGGCGACTTGACCTGCTCCCATTCGTACTTGAACAGGTTCTCGAAGAAGTTGTTGCTCCAAAGCGCCGGAGTCTTGGTCCAGGTCACTTCGAGGCCGCTCGAGATCGTGTCGGCGCCGCGCCCCGTGCCGTAGTCGCTCATCCAGCCCAGGCCCTGCGCTTCGAGCGGCGCAGCTTCCGGATCCGGGCCCTTGTGCAACTCCGGAGCGGCGCCATGGCACTTGCCGAAGGTGTGGCCGCCGGCGATCAGCGCGACGGTCTCCTCGTCGTTCATCGCCATGCGGCCGAAAGTGGCGCGGATGTCCTTGGCGGCGGCCATGTAGTCGCCGCTCGCGTTCGGGCCTTCCGGGTTGACGTAGATGAGGCCCATGTGGGTGGCGCCGAACGGCCCCAGGTCCCGATCGCCGCTGAAGCGCTTGTCGGTGCCCAGCCACGCGATCTCCTCGCCCCAGTTCACGTCCTCGTCCGGCTCCCATACGTCGGCACGGCCGCCGCCGAAGCCGAAGGTCCTGAAGCCCATCGATTCCAGCGCGACGTTGCCGGCGAGGATGATCAGGTCGGCCCAGGAGATCTTCTTGCCGTACTTCTGCTTGATCGGCCAGAGCAGGCGGCGCGCCTTGTCGAGGTTGACGTTGTCGGGCCAGCTGTCGAGGGGCGCGAAGCGCTGCTGGCCGCGGCCGCCGCCGCCGCGGCCGTCGGTGACGCGGTAGGTCCCGGCGGCGTGCCAGGACATGCGGATGAAGAACGGGCCGTAGTGGCCGAAGTCCGCCGGCCACCAGTCCTGCGAGTCGGTCATCAGCTTGACCAGGTCCTTCTTCAGCGCCTTGTAGTCGAGGCTCTTGAATTCCTCCGCGTAGTCGAAGCCCTGGCCCATCGGGTCGGATTTTGCGGAATGCTGGTGCAGCAGTTCCAGCCGCAGCTGGTTCGGCCACCAGTCGCGGTTCGTCCTGCCGACGCCGGCGATGTGGGTGTACGGGCACTTGCCCGCGCGCTTTTCATCAACCTTTGTGTCCATGTTGCTCTCCGATGGTGTTCTGCAATTCGCTACGAGTTGTTCCCTAAGGCACTCGAGTCCTTGACGAGCTCATCCAACCTGGTTCGAGCCTCCACGTCATACCCGCCACATCGTAGGCCCGCTCCGGGTCGCACCTTTGATCATGATCAAGCCGGCTGCAGCGCCCATGCAGCCGTCACGCGCCAAGACTAGGCAGGCGCGGAGCGCAGATCCAATTGAATGTCGCGATCGTGGCGATAGGCGGACGCTATGGGGAAGCGCCTGGGCGCCGGCGGCTGAGGCTGCGGACTTGTGCCGGATCGCTCGCCGGCGCCGGGCGGGACACGAGTCAGATCGCCCTCCCCGACGGCGCAACCCGGCGCGCTGTTCCGCTTGATGAGCCCGGCCCAGCAGAAGGTGCTGTTCGAGAACACGGCGCGTTCGATCGGCGAGGCGCCCAGGGAGATCCAGCTGCGACACATCGGCCACGGCATGAAGGCGAACCCAGCCTATGGTGAGGGGGTCGCAAAAGCCTTGGGCATACCCATGAGCGACGTGTCGAAGCCGCGTTGATCATCGCGGCCTGATCCGAGGCGGCGGCATGCAAATGCCGCCGCGGAGCGCGACTGAAGAGGGATTCGGGGAAGCGAGGGCATCGGTCGCTGACGGGGGCTGGTCGTCCTCGATTGGCCGGCAAGCCGGTCAAGAGGTTCGAACTGTTGATCCGCGTCAAGCAACGCAGCTTGCGTGCCGTGTAACTTCCCGACTTAGCCGATGTCCTCCGACACGGTGAGCGTCGCGCGATAAACGATCCCTCGAACAAGGAGCGCTCGCGCGCTCTTTACAAGGAGACTGCACCATGCGTCGAAGGCTCTACTTTCTCGTTCCGAACGTCGAGATCGCCACCAAGGTGGTGGACGATCTGCTGCTGGGCCGCATCGAGGAGCGGCACATCCATGTGATCGCCAAGCGCGGCACGGCGCTCGGCAACCTGCCGGAAGCCTCACTTATACAGAAAAGCGACTTCGTGCCTGCGGTCGAGCGGGCGGTGGCGCTCGGCGGAGCCACTGGCACGCTTGCCGGGCTCGTGGCTTTGGCGCTGGCGCCCGGGGTCGTCGTCGCCGGGGGCGCCGTGCTGTTGGCGAGCGCGCTCGCGGGCGCCGGAGTGGGCGCCTGGCTGGGCGGCATGGTCGGCATGAACGTCGGCAACACGCGGTTGAAGGCCTTCGAGGATGCGATCGAGCGCGGCCAGCTGCTCATGCTCGTGGACGTGCCATTCGCGAAGGTCGACGAGATCACCGAGCGGGTGAAGAAGCATCACCCCGAAGCCGAGCCCGAGGGCACCGAGCCCACCGTCCCCCCGTTTCCGTGATCCGCATCGCGTTCGCCCACCCGGCCAGGACGCGGCGTGGAGGCGTTGGCGTGGATCGTCGGCAGCAGCCTGCTGATGAGTGCTATCGCGCTCATCGGAAGTCTCACTCTGGTGATCCCGGAAAAGCTGCTCCAGCGCCTCATGCTGCCGCTCGTCGCCTTTGCGGCGGGCTCGCTGATTGGCGGGGCGCTGCTGCATATGGTGCCGGGGAGCCTCGTACATGGACGATCGCACGTGGCGACCTTCCTGTGGGTGCTGGCGGGCTTCGTCGTATTCTTCGCACTCGAGCAGTTGCTGCACTGGCACCACTGCCATCGGGCCTCCGCGCAATGCAAGAAGCCGCTGTCCTATCTGATCCTGATCGGCGATGGTCTGCACAACTTCCTCGGCGGGCTCGCAGTAGCAAGCACGTTCCTGATCGATATCCGACTCGGCATCACCACCTGGCTGGCCGCTGCGGCACACGAGGTGCCCCAGGAGCTGGGAGATTTCGCAGTCCTGGTACACGGCGGTTGGGCCAAGGGCAGGGCTTTGCTCTACAACGTGCTATCCGCACTCACCTTCCTCGTCGGCGGGCTGGTCACTTACACGCTCTCGGCAGAGATCGACGTGTCGTTCCTGCTTCCCTTCGCAGCGGGAAACTTCCTCTACATCGGCGCTTCCGACCTGGTGCCTGAGGTCAACAAGCACGAGAACGCCGCGACGAATGCCGTGCATCTGGGGGCGTTCGTGCTTGGGGTCGCACTCATGGCCGCAATCGCCCACGGCGGCCATTAGTTAGTAGGGCCCCAGCAGATGCTTGGGTCCGGACGACAAGGTCGACGCGGGTGCATCGGCTGACGGCAAGACAGCAGCTCGCAGATCGACCCGCGGATGCCCGCGCGACGATCATGCACAGGAACACCAAGGAGCTCGGGATGGGGACGGTTCAAGAGAAAGGCGGCGCTACATTCGAAGGGATCAAGCTGCTGCTGTGCGAGAACCCGCTTCCCCCGATCGAAGAGGCGATCCTCGCGGCGCAGGCCGAGGCGCCCCACGGCAACTACTACACGGAACCCCACTCCGAACCGCTACGCCGGCTGATTGCCGAACAGATCGGGGTGCCGGAGCGGCTGATCCACATCAACGCCGGTTCCGAGTTGATTTTGCGGCAGCTCTTCGACCGCCTCGGACAGCGCGTGCACCTGTTGACGCCGACCTATCCACTGTTTCCGGAGATCGCGCAGTCCTACAGCGAAACCGTGCTTTTGCCGCAAGACGACTTCCGGTGCGACCTCGCCCGGCTGAACATCCCGAGCGACACTACGCTGGTCGCCATCGTCAACCCCAACAACCCCAACGGCGGCACCTTCGACATGTCGGTGCTGCCGCCGCTGCTCGAAAGGCACCCGAACACGCACTTCCTGGTGGACGAAGCCTTCATCGGCGTGGCTGGACAGTCCGTGGCGCATTGGGTGCCACACCACCCCAATCTGCTCGTGACGCGCACCCTGTCCAAGGCCCACAGCCTGGCCGGGTTCCGGGTGGGCTACGCCGTGTTGCCGCAGGCGCTCGCAGATGATCTGAACGTGAACAACGACGCCTATCCGTTGGCGCGCCCGAGCCAAGCCGCCGCGCTGGCGACGTTGCAGAATGAAGACAAGATCCAAAAGCGGGTCGCGGAGCTGCGGGCTTGGACCGAGGCGCTTGCCGCCGAGCTGCGCGCGCTGGGGGTGCGCACGTTCCCGAGCGAGACCTATTTCTTCCTGGCGGACTTCGCCCCGCACGACGCAAGCGCGCTGGCCGTGCAGCTCAGGGAGCGCAAGATCCTCGTCAAGCCGCTTGCAGACCCACATCTGGGTCGCGGCTTCATGCGCGTAACCACCGCGCTGCCCGCGGACAACGCACGCTTCCTCGCCGCGTTGCGGGACTTGTTGTGACCCGCACGCCGATCGGGAGCGACGACATCCTTGGGTACGACCTACGCGGCAGTCATTCTGCTGTCCCTGCTGTCTTGTCTGACCACTTGCCTGGGCGTCGTGCTCGCTCTCGCGCTGCGCGACAATACTCGAGCCATCGCTGCGGGAATCGGGTTCTCCGCCGGCATCATGATCCTGATCTCGCTGCTGGAGCTCATCCCGGAGGCAGTGGATGCAGCCGGAGGCCGAGCCGCCCTGGTCAGTGCGGCTTCGGGCGCGGTCCTGACCTGGGGTGCACACCTCGTGTTGCCGCACAGGCACTTGACGCAGGAGAGGGGGTTGACCTCCATGGCAATGGAAAGGTCAGCGTACCTGGTCGCCTTCGGCTTGATCCTGCACGACGTGCCCGAAGGCTTCGCGATGGCGAACGCCTACCTCGCGTCGCCCGACCTGGGCTTGCTCGTCGGCCTGGGGATTGCGCTGCACAACCTGCCTGAGGAGTCGAAGCGACGGCACGTGGCATGTCCGTTTCCGCATTTCCTGGTGAGGTTGTCGCTACGCGCTATATCATTGAGTCCGATGGTGCGGCAGTGTATGAGTTCGACATCGCCACCGGTCGGGGCGCCTTGGTTCGCATCGAGGTCGATGCGGCTACCGGAGCGCTGGTCGAGGTGAATCCCGTGATCTGGTCCATGTCCGGAGAGTGACGGTGGGCCGCTTTCAAGGAAAGGAGCTGTGATGGGTGTGAAAACCGATACTGGACCGAGCGTCAAGAAAGAGATTGCAGGTGGTCTGTCGCATGTCCTGGCCGACAGCTACGCGCTCTACCTGAAGACGCATAATTTCCACTGGAACGTCGAGGGACCGAGGTTTCGTGATCTCCATCTGATGTTCGAGGAGCAATACACGGAGCTGGCTGGCGCGGTGGACCAGATCGCGGAGCGCATCCGTGCGCTGGGTCAATACGCACCGGGGAGCTTCGGCCAATTCACTCGCCTGGCGAGCATCAAGGACGCAGAAGGGGTGCCGAAGGCCGAAGAGATGGTGAAGCAGTTGGCGGCCGACCACGAGATGGTGGAGAAGACCATCCGCTCGGTGCTTCCTGCTGCTCAGCGTGCCGGAGACGAGGTCACCGTGGGGCTTCTGGTCGAGCGCTTGGCGGTTCATGAGAAGACTGCGTGGATGCTGCACAGCCTCGCCGCTTGACTGGGTGCTTCTGGGGATAGCGGACCGGGTGGCCGTCCTGGACACCCGCTCGTGTGCTGATTACAGCGCTTCCCACTTCCTCCAGGCTTTCATCGGTCCCGCTTCCGGAGTGCGCATGGTCTGGAAGTTCGGGCTGTCGACGTTGTTGCACCAGCCGAGCGATTCCGCGTAGACGGCTTTCTTGTCCTCCGACACGCGCCGCATGCCGCCCCAGAATCGACAGGTTCCGCAGATCCCTTCCCTGCTCGAATCGATGACGACGGCGGGGACCCCCTTCGCGCCTGCGCCGTGCTCCTCTGCGCTTGCGTGTCGGTTCATGCCGCCTAGCATGCCCATGACACAGGCAACACCTCCGCCGGCCAACAGCTTCCGGCGGACCTCCTGATGCTTGATCTGATCGTCCATTGGTTTTCCTCTTCGGTTAACAGGTCATGAATGCTTCGCCGTCCACCCGCGCCTTATCGCACAAGGGCCTTCGCGAAGAACTCAAAGTCACACTAGCAGCGGAACGCGGTCCGCTCGATGATGCTACGTCCGCACCCATCACGGCAGTTCGCCGTGTCAGCAGCATGGAGCTGCTTGGGCCCAAGGGCGAGCTGATCATCGAGCACGACGGCCGCGAATACCGACTGCGAGTCACCCAAAACGGGAAGTTGATCCTCACCGCCTAGGACTTCGGGACATCGACGTCCCGGTCCACCAGCCAGCCAAATCCTCCCCAAAAGGATGTAGCCAGCCAAGCCGGTGTTCGGCAGGCGGCCGCGTGTTGGGAGGATTTGCTCGTGCTTTTGCTAACCGAGCGCGATCGGTTGCGCTCACTCATCTTCCGGCCGAGGCCCACGCCTCGCGCATCTCGCTTCAGTGCGTTGGTCACCGGGCGCGTGCGATGAGGTGCGCGCCGCTCCCGCAACCGGATGTGCTGCTCGCGTCCACGCTCTATCTCATGACGCGCTACTACGCGCATCGCTGCCCTTGCGTTGCGAACGCAGTGGCCCAGCACCTGGATCTGCTTTCGCGGCAGGCAGAGGAGCGCTGCTCGGCTCTGCTGCGCGCCGCGTGCGCCCAGCTCCAGCTCGACTGGCGCGCGTTCACTGCGGGGCTCGCGCCGGTGGATGGGCAGCACCGGCATTGAGCTCGCAAGGTCTGGATTAACCGGAATCAGCCTGGAAAGGAGCGGCATCGATGGAGGTGACAGCAGAGGGCGCTTGGGCAAGCGCCGATGCGTTGCGTGCCGCGTGGACAGCGCTTCGGACCAAGGGCATGGTGTGCAACCGCGATGCCGCCCAGCAACTCGGCGTAAGCGAAGCGGAGTTGATCGCAAGCCAATGCGGGCAGGGCGTCACACGCCTGGAGGGAGATTACCGGCGCCTGCTCGAGCACATGCACGAGCTGGGACCGGTCATGGCGCTGACGCGCGACGAAGACGTCGTGCACGAGAAGATCGGGCGCTTCGAGAACGTCAGCGCTGATGGGATGGTCGGCCTGGCGCTGGGCGAGGACATCGACCTGCGCCTGTTCTTCCACCACTGGACTCTGGGCTATGCGGTGGAGGAGGCGGCCGAGCATGGGCCGCGCTCGAGCCTGTTGCGCTCGCGCGAGGCAGGGGCGTGGTCGTGATCGAGGCGCGCGACATCGTGCTGCGACTCGGCGGCCGCGTCCTCCTCTCGCAAGTGTCGCTACATGCGCGCCCGGGCGAGGTTCACGTGCTACTCGGTGCCAACGGCGCCGGAAAGTCCACGCTCCTGCGAACCCTGAGCGGCGAGCTGCAGCCCGATGCCGGCGAGGTCCGTCTCGCCGGGGCGCCGCTGCAGCAGTGGACTCCGCGCGAGCGCGCGCGGCTGCGTGCGCTGCTCCCGCAGGAGAGCACCGTGTGCTTCGCGTTCACTGCGCTGGAAGTGACCCTGCTCGGGCGCTTCCCCCATCACGACGGGTTCCCGGCTGTGCGGGACGAGCGCATTGCGCTACAAGCGCTAACGCGACTGGACGCCGCGCATCTCGCCCACCGGGTGTACCTGTCGCTATCGGGTGGGGAACGCGCGCGTGTCCAGCTCGCTCGCACCCTGGCGCAGATCTGGGAGCCATGGCGGGCCAACCCGCGCTGCATGCTGCTGGACGAGCCGATCGCGAGCCTGGACGTCGTCCACCAGCACCAGACGCTCGCGCTGGTTCGCGCGCTTGCTACAGCAGAAGGGGTAGCGGTGGTCGCGGTCCTGCACGATCTGAACCTGGCTCTGCAGTATGCCGACCGCGTCACCCTGCTCAGCCGTGGCGCCATGTACGGGTCGGGGCATCCCCGCGAAGTCATCACGCCGGCGGCACTGCGGGAATGCTTCGGGCTGGAAGCGAGGGTGGTGCAACCGCGTGAAGCATCCCACCCGCTGGTCCTGCCGATGGTGGACGCGGCGCCTGCATGCTCCTCCACGCTCGGAGCGTAGATCGATGCACGACAACACCGCAGTCAAGGCCCGCCTGCTCGCCCTATACGAGGAGCTGTTACCGATCCGAGCGCGCCGCCGGCATGGACCTTGCGGTCGGGACCCGATCTGAATTGACCTACGAGCTGCGCGCCGAATCCCTTTGACATGCGCCTGAGAAGCGGGTATAACGACCGCCGCAGGAATCTCCAAGCGCTGAATTGCTGGTCCGTAGTAGCCGCTTCCGTGGTGCTCCTCAGATCTCCGTTTTTCTCCTCTTGAAGTTTCCGCATTCGGGCGCAAGCCCTCTACTCTCAACTTTGACAGGACGATACGAATGAGTTCAGGTACCGTGAAGTGGTTCAACGACGCCAAGGGCTTCGGTTTCATTACTCCCGATGGCGGCGGCAAGGACCTCTTTGCCCATTTCTCTGCGATCCAAGGTGGTGGTTTCAAGACCCTCAAGGAAAACCAGCGCGTCACCTTCGACGTGACCACCGGTCCGAAGGGCGAGCAGGCGACCAACATCCGCCCCGCCGAATAAGCCAGGCCGCAAGGAACCAACGAAAAGCCCGGGAAACCGGGCTTTTTGTTTTTCGGCGTCATCGCGTGCGCGTGATCTTCTGCAGCTGCGGCGGAGAATCGGGGTCGCGTCCCCGCGCGCGCGCCAGCTGTGCGAAGAAGGCATAGGCTGCCTGGGCTGCGACGACGGGCTGCAGAACAGGATCGGGCGCGGCTGGAATCACCACTACGTCCGCGCCGTGAGCCGGTGCATTGCGAGCAGTGCCCAGAATCACGACGGGTGCCCCGGCAGCCCGAAGGTGTGCCACCGCGGCATTCACCGTCTCGCGTGTGGCTTCGTCGCCGGCCAGCACCATCGCGGCCAACGCTGGCGAGGCGATGGAGATGGGCCCGTGCAACAGCTCGGCGGCGCTCAAGGCCTCGGCGTGCATGCCGCAGACCTCCTTCAACTTGAGCGCCAGCTCGTGTGCCACCGGCAGGCTCGGTCCGCGGCCGATGACAAAGACGTCGTCATGCTCGCTGAGCGCCCGCATCGCGGCGGACCAGTCCACCGAGTCGCAGCGTCCGAGTGCATCCGGCAGGTCGTGCAGCGCACCCAGCAACGCCGCATCCCGAGCCCACTCCGCGACCAGGTGCGTAACCGCAGTCATGCTGAGCACGAAGCTCTTGGTCGCGGCCACTGCGCGCTCGACGCCGGCGCCGATCGCGACCTCCACGTCCACCGCCCTGCCCAACGCCGAGCCAGACTCGTTGACCAACCCCAGTGCAAACGCGCCGCCCGCCTTCGCGCGCTCCGCGGCCGCACACAGATCGGGGCTGGCGCCCGACTGTGAGATCGCCAGCGCTATCGCGCGTTCCAGACGCAGCGTGCGCCGATAGACCGAGGCCAGCGATGGAGGTAGAGACGCCGCAGGCAGGCCCAGACGCAGCGCTACCAGATATCCGGCGTAAGCGGCGGCATGGTCCGAGCTGCCGCGAGCGATAGTTGCCAACAGCACCGGCGCGAGCCGGTCGATCCTGTCGATCAGCTCGGGCAGCTGCTGGCGCAGCCGGTCGAACTGCCGCGCCGCCAGGGCGGGCGCTTCGGCCGCTTCGCTTTCGAACAACGACGGATGCGCCATCGGATGAACCTAGACAAGCAACTTGGTCAGGGAGGCTCCCACCACCCGGCCCTGGGGAGACACCCCGCCTCCGGCAGGCTCCCACCACCCCGGCCCTCTCGGGCCACCCCTCCTCGGGCAGGAGGGGATTTTCTTACTGCCCGCCTCTCACGAGGCGGGGTGGCGGCACAGCCGCCGAAGCGGTGTGGTGTTGATTCTCATGGCTCAAGAACAAAGCACCTCAACCCCGCAGCCTGCGCTGCCGGCCGTACAGCAGCATCAGTCCGAGCAGGGTGACCCCGAAGATGATCTGCCGGCCGAACGGCGGGATGTTGAGCGTCGTGAGGATGCTCTGGAGCAGCACCAGCACGACCGCGCCCGCCATGGTGCCGACGTAGCCGCCGGATCCCCCGGCCAGCGAGGTGCCGCCGATCACGACTGCGATGATCGACGGCAGCATGTACTGATCGCCGGACCCGACGAACACGTAGTCGGTATAGCCGAGCAGGAGGATGCCCGTGAGGCCGCTGAAGAAACCGCTCAGGGCGAACAAGAGCGTACGGGTGCGGCGCACCGGGACCCCGGCCAGCGCGGCGGCCGACTCGTTCGCCCCGATCGCGTATACGTTGAAGCCGAAGGTGGTCCGCCGCAGCACCAGCGTCAGCACCGCACCTACGGCGATCCAGATGAACAGAATGCCCGGTAGGCCGAACAGCACCGGGTCGCTGACGACCCGGCTCAACAGCGGCGCCGCCCGGCCCGAGGGCACGCCGCGAGTCAGCAGCACGAGCCCGCCCTGCACGACGCCGAGCATACCCAGCGTCATCACCAGCGGCGGGATGCGCAGCCAGGTGACGCCCAGGCCGCTCACGAGCCCGATCAGGAAGGTCGCCCCGCACACCAGCACCACCGCATGCAAAAGGTTAGCGTCGTTCTGGTGCATCAGGTTGCCGGCGAGGAACGCGCCGAAGGAGATGATCCCGCCCACCGAGAGGTCGATGCCTTCGCGCCCGCCCAGGATCACCAGGTTTTGCCCGGCGGCCACCACGCCGAGCAGTGCCGCGATGGTGAGCAGTGTCACGATCTGCCGCGGCGAGGCGAAGCCCGGCGACAGCAGCTCGCCGCCGATCAGCAGCGCCAGGATCGCGAGGATGGCGATCGACAGGGGCCGCTTGAGGATGGCGACGAGGTTCGCGAGCATGCTAGCAGGCCAATGCAGGAGTGGCTTCGCGGCGCGCCTCCGGGCTTTCTGGTGGGATCCGCGGAGGGCGGAGCAGGTTCCGCCGGCCTTGGCCGGTGGATGCGACCCCGCAGCGGATCGAGCGGGCCGTTATCACCGCGTCTCTATGCGCGCCTCCGCGGTCGGATCCCCGCAAGCGGGGCCCCTCCTCCACGCTCCGGCGCGCACCCGCGCAGCCCTTGGATCGAGCATGACCATGCATTGGTTCAGCGGCACGGTCGGAGTTAAATCTCTCGTTCTGCATCGCGCTGCTAACCCTGCTAGTCGCGCCGGCTGCGTGCCATGACTACACCGCCCGCCAGCGCGGCAAGGATGATCACGCCCTGGACCAGGCCCTGCCACTCGAACGGCAGCTGCGCGAAGAAGATCACGTTGTTGATCAGACCGAGGATGAAGGCGCCGAGGATGCTGCCGACGACTCCGCCGACGCAGCCGCTGAGCGCGGTGCCGCCAAGCACCACCGCGGTGACCGAGGACAGCGTCAGCGCGCCGCCGATCAGCGGGTCGCCCGACGCGGTCTCGCCGACCAGGGACAGGCCGGCGAGGGCGGAGAACAGACCGCAGATCACGTAGGCGCCGATACGCACGCGCGCAACCGGCACGCCGGTCTGATACGCGGCCTGCATGTTGCCGCCGGTGGCGCGCAGCGCATGATAGAAACGCGTTCGGGCGAGCAGCGCTGCGACCGCGATCACGCCGAGCAGGATCCAGATGACCGTAGGCACGCCCAGGAACGCACCGGCGTAGGCCAGATAGAACTCGGCTGGCACCTGCTTGCCGGCTTCCGGCAGCACCCACAGTGCGAAGCCGGCGAACACGATTCCCGTGGCGAAGGTGGTGACGATGGGCTGAAACCGCAGCACCGCCACGCAGAACCCGTTGACCGCACCGCAAAGCAATCCCAGCAGGACCCCGGTTGTCAGCCCGAGCGCGACCGAGGCCCCGGTCCCGCCCATGCCATCGATGATGGAAACGACCACGACGTTCACCAGCGAGACGATCGCACCGGCGGACAGATCGATGTCGGAGGCGAGCACGACGTAGGTTTGCCCCGCCGCGACCAGCACCATGGGCAGGAAGGCCGCAACGTTGGACACGGCAACGCCCGGACGCAGGAAGCTCGGCTGCAACACGGCATTCACTACGCAGAGCACCAGAAACACCACCGCCGCCATCAGGTAGGGATGGTTTTGCCGCGAGAAGCGCGGGCGGGGTGCGACGACCCGGGCCTCAAGCGCCTGCATCGGTGCCTCCGGCGGCATACGCGGCGCTGTAGAGTGCAAACCGCGTGCGCTCCTCGCCGGTTAGCTCCGCGACAATGCGGCCGCCGTTGAACACCAGCACGCGGTCGGCGACGCTTAACAGCTCCTCGTCGTCGGAGGAGTGCAGCACAATCGATACGCCCTGGCTGCACAGCTCGTCCATGGTCGCGTACAGGTCGTCCTTGGTGCGGATGTCGATCCCCTTGGTCGGGTCGTCCAGCAGCAGCACAGTCGGCTTGGTGGCAAGCCAGCGCCCGATGACGACCTTCTGCTGGTTGCCCCCGCTCAGCTCCGACACGGCCGCCTCCAGAGAGGAAAACTTGAGTTTGAGCCGTTCGATGATGGGCGCGATCTCGCCCTCCAGGCGGCGCCGCGCCACGGTGAGGCGGCGGTCGCGGGCGAGCAGCGAGACCACCAGATTCTCGAAGATCGGGCGGATCGCCATCACGCCATGCCGTGCCCGGTCCCCGGAGATGTAGGCGATGGAGCGGCGCATGGCCTTCCGCGGTCCCTTCGGCTTGAGCGGCTGCCCGCCGACGCGGATGGTCCCAGTGCGGATCGGCGTCGCCCCGAACAGCGCGCGCAGGAGCTCCGACTGGCCCTGGCCGTGCAACCCGCCCAGACCGAGGATCTCGCCGCGCCTGAGCTTGAACGAAATGGCGGAGAGCTTCTCCGAGTTGAGGTCCTCGACTTCGAGCGCGACGTCCTCGGAAGGTGCATGACGCGCGCGATTCGACCGGCCTGCAATCGCTTCGCCGACCATGGCGGTGACCAGCTCGTCGCGGCCGGTGTCCGCAGTCGGCCGCGTCATGACCGTCGTGCCGTTGCGCATGACGGTGACGCGGTCGGCGATCTCGAACACCTCGTCCATGCGGTGCGTGATGAAGATGACCGATCGGCCTTCGGCCTTCAGGGCATGGATGCGCTGGAACACGGCATCGACCTGGTTGCGGTCGAGCGCTGCTGTAGCTTCGTCGAAGATGATGATGCGCGGATTCGCGGCCAGGACCTTGAGGATTTCGACAATCTGGCTCTGGTCGGCCGACAGGTCCGCGACGCGCGTCTCGGGATCGACTCTGCCGCCCAGCACCGCGGTGAACTGCGCCAGCGCACCGGCGGCAGCTTCGCGTAGCGCGTCACGGTCCACCAGGCCGGCGCGTCCGCGCGGCTCGCGGCCCAGATAGATGTTCTGCGCGACCGTCATTTCGGGAATCAGGCTCAGTTCCTGGTAGAACACGCCTATCCCTGCGGCGGCCGCCTCGCGCGGACTGGCGAAGACGACCGGCTTCCCGTTCAGCGCCACGCGACCGGCGTCGGCGGCCACCGAGCCGGCGATGATCTTGCACAGCGTGCTCTTGCCACAGCCGTTCGAGCCGATGAGCGCGTGCACCTCGCCGGCCTCGAGCGCGAACTCGGCGCCGGCCAGCGCGATCACGCCGCCGAACTGTTTGCGGACGCCGCTCGCTTCGAGGACGGGCATGGGCTTGAGCGCCGGCGCCCGCATGGCGTCGCCGTAGTGCAGCGCGTGAACCCCTGCGCCGGGACCAGCGGGCCTGTGCGGTCAGGCAGACTGCCGTGTCGACCGTCCGGTCGACCTCCGCAGCCTGCCTCTTGCGATGCCGGAAGTGGACGCCGGTGCGCCGTTACTTCTTGAAGTACGCTTCGGCCTGCTCCGGCGTGACCACGGTGCTCACGGAGATGTAGCCGGCTTTGTCCTTCCACTTCTCGTAGATCTGCTCGAAGTTGGAGCTGTCGATCAGCGGAATCGGAATGTAGATCGCGTTGCCGTACTGGCCTTTGAAGATGCCGTCCTTGAACTCGCGTCCCTGCAGGCGCATGACCGCGACGTTCAGCGCACTGGCCATGCAGCCGGGCGGGTTGACCGAGGCGCCGCTGTTATAGCCGTTGGCTTTCCACAGCTTCAGGAAGTCGACGCGGATCTCGCCCGTGGCCGCGATGTCGGTGCGCTTGGCGTCGGTCAGTGCGCGCCAGGCGCCGGCCGCCATGCCGTCCTGCACCCACACGCCGTTGATCTGGGGATAGGTCGCGAGCAGGTTCTGCATCGCCTGCTGCCCTTGTGCCTCGTCCCAGTTGGCGTTGACCTCGTTGATGATCTTGATGCCCGGATACTTGCCGAACACCTCGCGATAGCCGGCCACGCGCATCTGGTTGGCTGGGTGGCCGGCCACGCCGTTGATGGCCACCACGTTGCCCTTGCCCTTGAGCGTCTTGGCCAGCCACTCGGCCGACTGCATGGCCCAGCCCTTCTGGTCGATGCCGACGTAGATGGCGTCCTTCGAGGACACCTCGGCGTCGGTCGAGATCACCAGGATGCCCTTCGCCTTGGCCTGCGCGAAGATCGGATCGAAGGCCGTCGGGCTGTTGGGGTTCACGATGATCGCATCCACCCCCTGGTTGATGAAGTTACGGACCTGGGCGATCTGGCCCGGCACATCGACGTTGGAGCTCTGTGCGATGGTCTTGACCGTGACGCCGCGCTTGCCCCACTCCTTGGCGGCCGCTTCGGCCTCGTCGATCATCTGGGTGCGCCACTCGCTGCCGACCCAGCCGTTGCTCAGTCCAATCGTAAAAGTGTCCTTGGCGGTTGCCGCCGAGGAAACGCCGACCGCAAGAACGGCGGCCAATCCCGCCGCAAGGATGGGGTTACGCACTTTGTCCTCCTCCAGGTTTGAACGCTAGCTCTTGGCACTGCGGCGAGGCGCTGGTCCCGCGCGGCCGTCGCCCGGCGAGTGTAATGGATTTCGTCTCCATCCGCGCACTTACCCGGAGAGCAGTCCCTGCCGCGGCTACGCAGCCGATCTGACCTACAATGAGCATGCACGAACGGCGTGGGAGGAGACATGAGACTGGGCTTCATCGGCGCGGGCTTCATCGCCCGTTTTCAGGCGCTCGCCATCGAGCAGGTGCGTGGGCTCGAGATCGCCGGCCTGATCCGGCGCGGCAACAGCGAGGCGCTCGCGCAGTTCTGCCGCGGCCGCGGCCTGGGTGAGGCAAGGATCTACGACTCCATCGGCGAGATGGCGAACCACGTGGACGTGATCGCGATCTTCGTCCCCAACTACGCGCGCATCGAGACCATGGAGCAGGTCGTCGCCGCGGTGAAGGCCGGCGCCGCGCTCAAAGGCGTGATCCTGGAGAAGCCGCTCGGTCGCAACATGAAAGAGGCGCGCCGGCTGGTCGAGCTGGCGCGCGAGGCGAAGCTCAACACGGCGTATTTCGAGAACCAGATCTACATGCGGGCGATCCAGGCCCAGCGCGACCAGCTCCTGCCGGTGATGCGCTCCATGGGGCCGCTCACACTGACCCGGTCGGCCGAGGAGCACGGCGGGCCGCACGAGCCGTGGTTCTGGGATCCCACCCGGCAGGGCGGCGGCGTGCTGTGCGACATGGGCTGCCACAGCATCGCCGTGGGCCGCTACGTGCTCACCCCGCCCGGCAAGGATCTGCTGTTCCTGCAGCCGGTCAGCGTCACCGCCGATATCGGGTTGCTCAAATGGGGACAACCGCAGTGGCGCGACAAGCTACTGAAGGAGCGGGGCGTGGACTATAGCAAGGCGCCCGCGGAGGACTTCGCCACCGGCATGATCACCTACCGCAACCCCGAGAGCGGACAGCTCGTCAAGGCGCAGTTCACCAACTCGTGGATGTTCGAGAAGCAGGGCCTGCGCCTGTTCATGGACGGCATGGGACCGGGCTACGCGTTCGAGATCAACACGCTGGTCTCGCCGTTGAACATCTTCATCGGCGACGTCGCCGCGCAGGCCATCGCCGATCAGGAAGCCGCGCTGGAGAAGGCAACTGCCAGCCGCGGCCTGCTGGCCGTGCAATACAACGAGGCGGATCTGTACGGTTACACCGACGAAAACCGGGACATGCTGGCGGCTTTCAGTGTGGGACGCGACGCAATGCTGTCCTGGAGCTACGGCCTCGAGGTCCAGCGTCTGGTGATGGCGAGCTACTTGTCGGCAGAGCGCGGCAAAGCCATCGACCTGACCGACAAGGCGGTGCTAGCTGAGCTGGACAACTACATCCCGGCGATCCAACAGGGCAAGGGGCACGATCAGTTGCTCTACTAAGGCTTACTGCAAGGTGCTCAACGTCAAGCTTGCCCTCGACCCCGATCGGGGTCGAGGGCAAGCTTGGCGTTGAGAGGTTCTCGCTTCTGCAGAGTTCAAGCATAGTGCCGTGCACGAACAAGTGAACGCTGGTGAGCAGACCGGCACCATCTACGTCGCCGGCAACGTCAACGTCGACCTCATCCTCGGCCCGCTGGAGCACTGGCCGCGCATCGGCACCGAAACGATCCTGCCGCACTACGAGCTGCGTGTAGGGGGACAGGCTGGCAACACCGGTCTGGCGCTTGCGGCACTGCGCGCGCGTCATCGCGTGGTGGCCAACATGGGCAGCGATCCGCTGGGCGACTGGCTGCGCAGTGCCTTCCCGGACGGGGCGCCCAACTGGGAGCGCTCGCCCGCAGCGGCGACGGTTACCGTGGGGTTGTTGCACCCGAGCGGTGAGCGCACCTTCTTCACCAGCGTGGGCCATCTCGCCGGCTTCGCGCCCGAGCACGTCCTGGCGCAACTACCCGAGCGGGCCGCGCCAGGAGACGTCGTGCTGATTTGCGGGGTGTTCCTTAGCCCGCTGCTGGTGACGGGTGGGCGGCAGTTGCTGCAAACACTGGTGGGTGGCGGGTTCGCCACTGCGCTCGACACCGGCTGGCCGGACGGCGGCTGGGACGCGGTGCGGCCGACGGTCGAGTCGTGGCTGGCGCTGGTGGATCACGTTCTGTTCAATGAGCTGGAAACGACTGCGCTGGCCGGGCGCGAGTCGCTGGACAGCGCGATGGCGTGGTTCCACGCCCGCCTCCAGCCGGGCGCGACCCTGGTCGTGAAGTGCGGCGCGGATGGCGCGTGTGCCTGGCGCGCGGACGCGCGCGTCGCGTGTCCGGCCCCCGCTGTGAGGGTGATCGATACCATCGGTGCGGGAGACGCCTTCAACGCCGGCTACCTGTTCGGCCATGGAACGGGGTACGACCTCCCAGCCTGCCTCCGGCTCGGCGTGACGACGGCGTCTACAGCGATTTCTACCTCGCCGCGCCGGTTCGTGCCGTGAAGCTGACCTCGGTGGGGCGGGTTAGCGAAGCGTAACCCGCCGGATGGGTACCATGCGGCGCAACAGTGGCGGCTATTGCGCCCTACGCTCGCCAGGTTCACAGCCAAGCGCTGACCGCCAAGGACGCAAAGGACGCCAAGGTGAGCGAAGAAGCACAGCCTATGCGCCTGACTGGATTATCCTGACCGCGGCTGGCAGAGGTCATCTACGTCCCTCACTCGACTCTGCTCTCAGGTTCTTCCTTGGCGTCCTTTGCGTCTTTGGCGGTGAGAGGCTCTTGGTTCTCTAGGATTCAACGCACCGTGCCGCGCGCGGCCACCGGCCACGTCACCTCGACTTTGCCGGCCCGCACGCCATACATCTCGTCCACCATGTTGCTCACCACGCAGCAGTGGTTCGGCACGACGTGCACTACCTCCCCGATCTCCGGCTTGCGCTTGCAGTTGGACAGGTCGATCACGCCATGCTCCTCGGCCAGGTGCG
>Ga0209706_10000158_pt1 | contig 34885 bp, 40 predicted proteins | sample PPLLaktember2015_6_FD_187263 | JGI IMG/M metagenome (GOLD analysis project Ga0209706, IMG submission 187263) | Freshwater sediment microbial communities from Prairie Pothole Lake near Jamestown, North Dakota, USA - PPLs Lake P8 Core (1) Depth... | ecosystem: Environmental > Aquatic > Freshwater...
AGGGCAGCACCACGGTCACGGTCCAGATGCTCGTCGGCGGCCTCAAGGCGGGCATGGGCTATGCCGGGTGCCGGACGATCGAGGAGCTCAAGACGAGCGCCCGGTTCATCAAGATCACCCAGGCCTCTCTCAAGGAGAGCCACGTCCACGACGTGGTCATCACCCAGGAGGCCCCGAACTACCATCTCGACTGATAGGGGGGACGATGTCGGACTATTGGATCAAGACGATCTTCGCGGTCCTGCTGCTCGGAACGGGGCTGGCGTCCTTCCTGAGCATGATGGCCCGCTTCGGCCGGCCGGGCGACGAGGCCCGGTCCGAGAAGCTGCGCAAGATCCACAAGTGGTCGGGGTACGTCTTCATCGCGCTGCTGGCCCCGCTGGCCTACTTCGGCGCGGACTTCCTCGTCGAGATGGGCGACGGCCTGTCGGCCCGGGGGACCTTCCACTTCGTCCTGGCCATGGGGCTGATCGCCATCCTGCTGCTCAAGTTCCTGGTCGTCAAGAGCTACCGGCAGCTGCTGAGGTTCGCCTCGGCCCTGGGCATGACGCTGTTCGCCCTGACCGTGATCATCTTCCTGATCACGGCCGCATATTTCCTGCTGCAGACCTTGGCGGCCTAATAATCGGCGGCGGGATTTTGTACTTCTCCCGTTATCGGGAGTCCTCTCGAGGCGGCGAGGGATGTTGCCTCGAAGATCCCCGTGCTGGAGAGGGGACCGGCAGGGAGCGAAGTCTTCAAAGCGGACCTGCAGAAATCCGCCTTCGTGTATGCTCCGGCCGATTTCTGCCCTCCGCTCACTTCGTTCGCTTCGGTCGGATGGCCGGGGGGCAGAGGCATATCCCGAGCAGAGCCGGAGAGAGGACTTCCGGAATCTCGAGAAGAACCCCTTATTTGGCTTCGAGGACGCGGTTCCCTTCGCCGAGGAGCAGGATCGTCGGCATGAAATGCTCCATCTCGGCGTCGTCCATGTAGCCGTAGGCGGCGATGATGATGATATCTCCGACCGCGGCCTTGTGGCCGGCGGCGCCGAAGACCTTGATCTCCCGGGAGCCCTTTTCGCCCCGCAGGACGTAGGTCGAGAAGCGCTTGCCGTTGGTCACGTTCCAGACCTCGATCCTCTCCAGCGGCCAGAGGCCGGCCGCGCTCATGAGGTCCTCGTCGATGGACAGGCTGCCCTCGTACTCGATGTCGACATGGGTCACCGTGGCCCGGTGGATCTTGGCCCGCAGGAAGGCTCTGAGCATGATTCTCTCCTCAAACGTCGAGACGGATGTTGTCGATGAGACGGGTCGGTCCGATGAAAACCGCCAGGGCGACGAGGACCTGGCCGCGGATCTCGGCGACCGGGTCGAGCGTCTCCGGATCGACGGCTTCGACGTAATCGATCCGGGCCAGCGGCTCGGCTTCGAGGATCGAGCGGATGCCCGAGAGCAGCCGGCCGGCGTCCCTCTCCCCCGCCCCGACGGCCTTGTCCGCCCAGCGCAGGCTCGTCGAGAGGACCCGGGCGGCCGTCCTCTGGTCGGTCGTGAGGTAGGCGTTGCGCGAGCTCATGGCCAGCCCGTCGGGCTCGCGAACGATGGGGCAGGTCACGACCTCCACGTCGAGATCGAGATCGGCCGCCATGCGCCCGATGATGAGGACCTGCTGAGCGTCCTTGGCCCCGAAGAACGCCTGGTCGGGGCCGACGATGTCGAAGAGCTTCAGGACGATCGTGGCCACGCCGCGGAAGTGCCCCGGCCGGGACCGGCCGCACAGCCGGTCCTGCAGGCCCTCGACCTCGACGTAGGTCCTGTAGTTCGGGGGATAGATCTCGGCCGCGTCGGGATAGAAGAGACAGTCGACGCCCGCTTCGCTCAGGAAGGCCGAATCCTTCTCGAGGTCCCGGGGGTACTTCTTGAAGTCCTCATTCGGGCCGAACTGGGTCGGGTTGACGAAGATGCTGACGACCGTGACGTCGGCCCGAACCTTCGACTCGCGGACGAGGCTGAGGTGGCCCTCATGCAGGTAGCCCATGGTCGGGACGAAGCCGATCCGCCGGCCCTCCCTCCGCCAGCCCCGGGAGAGAGCCTTCATGGCGGAGACGGATCTGACGATCGTCATCGCTTGGCCCTCCTCTTCGGCGCCAGGCCCTTCTTCGAGGCGAGATCGACGGCCACCTCGGGCCTGAGGTGGTAGGAGGTCGCGTCATCGGGGAAGCGGCTTCCCCGGACATCGGCGGCGTAAGCCTGGACGGCGCCGCTGATGACACCGTGGATGTCGGCATACTTCCGGACGAACCGCGGCAGGTAGCCGGTCGAGAAGCCGAGCATGTCGTGGAGGACCAGGACCTGACCGTCGCAGGCGGGGCCGGCCCCGATGCCGATCGTGGGAATGCTCACCGACTCCGTGACCTCGGCGCCGACCTCGATGGGGACGGACTCGAGGACCACGGCGAAAGCGCCGGCCCGCTCCAGGTCCTTGGCCCCCTCGATGATGCGCCGCGCCCCCTCGACGGCCGTGCCCCGGACCCGGAAGCGGCCAAGGTGGTGGATGGATTGCGGCGTGAGCCCGACGTGGCCCATGACCGGGATCTCGGCCTCGACCATGGCCTCGACGAGCTTCAGCCTCTTCCTCGAAGCGCCCTCGATCTTGACGGCCGCCGCGCCGCCCTCCTTGAGGAAGCGGGAGGCGTTGCGGATGGTCTCGTCGGCGCTGAGGTGGAACGAGAAATAGGGCATGTCGCCGACGACCAGGGCCCGCTTGACGGCCCGGGTCACGGCCCGGGTGTGATGGATCATCTCGTCCATGGTCACGGGCATGGTGTTCTCATAGCCCAGCACGACCATGCCCAGGGAGTCCCCGACCAGGATGAGATCGACCCCGGATTCGTCCAGGATCTTCGCTGTCGGGTGGTCGTAGGCGGTCAGGCAGACGATCCGGGGCCCGGCGGTCTTCCGGGCCAGAAGGACTGGGATCGTGATCTTGTCGATCGGTGATGCGGCCATGGTCCGTCCTTTCTCCCCACCCCGGCGAATCCCGGGGTTGGGGTAAAGTCGCGTTCGCCGCCTGGGCGGCCTGGTCCCGGCCCCGCGCGTCGCAGGGTCCGGGCCTTATCCGTGATCCTATCCTCTTTTCGGGCCCTTGCCGCCATAGCTCTGGGGGACATAATAGAGTGAGGCCTTCTTCATGTCCCGGAGCTGGTCGAGGAGATCGAGGACATCCTCCTCCCGGCCGAAATCGATGTCGTCGGCTTTGACCACGAGCAGGGGCGCCCCCTGGTAGTTGAAGAAAAAGTAGTCGAAGGCCTCGACGATGTCCTCGAGGTACTTCTCGGAGATGTTCTTCTCGATCGAATCCCCCTCCTTGGCGATGCGCCGGGTCAGCGTGGCGAGCGAGACCTGGAGGTAGATGACCAGGTCGGGCTTGGGGACGCGTTCGGACAGGATGCCGTAGATCTTCTCGTAGACCAGAAGCTCGTCATCGGAGAGCGTCTGATAGGCGTAGATCTTGTCCTTCTCGAACAGGTAATCGCAGATGATCCGGTCGATGAACAGGTCCCTCTGGAGGAGGCGGACCTGCTGGTTGTAGCGGTTGGCCAGGAACACGAGCTGGGTCAGGAAGGCCGAGCCATCCCGTTCGTTGTAGAAATCCTTCAGGTAGGGGTTGCCGACGTTGTCGAGGACCACCTTGCCGCCGATCCTCTGGGCCAGGACATTGGCCAGCTGGGTCTTCTTCGACCGGAAGACGCCCTCCACGGCGATGTGCTTGAACGGGATCTCGAGAGCGCTCTTCATGCCCATCTTGAAAACTGATTAGGTTATAGCCGAACTCTGACTGTAAGTCAACGCCCCGGGAGCCCGGCTGCGGGCGTTTCCCGTCAGGCCGGCTTGACGGGCTGACCCTGGGGGATGACGATCCAGGCGATGATGTAGAAGAAGAACATGGGCAGGACCGCGGTGACCAGGGCGAGGCCCACCGTCAACAGGCGGATGATCGAGACGTCGACGTCGAAATACTCGGCCAGGCCGCCGCAGACACCGGCGAGCATCTTCTGGTTGGCCGAACGATAAAGCCTTTTGGCCATGTCGGATCTCCTCTCCAGCGGGGTGTTATCTCCCCGCACTCTATTATACGAGAACCGGTGCGGTTTCGCCCAACAATTAGGGGGCCGATTTCCCATTGACTCGAGAAGCGCGTCCTATTAGGATGAGGGGGTACCGACCGCATCTGAAAGGACGAGATCATGAATGGTTGGACCGGCCAATTCCTTCGTGTCAATCTGACCGCGAAAACCTTTAAGGCAGAATCGTTTAGCGAGGAGTTCGCCCGCAAGTGGATCGGCGGCCGCGGCTTCGCCGTCAAGATCCTCTACGACGAGCTCGCCCCGGGGATCGATCCGCTCGGCCCCGACAACAAGTTCATCGTCGCCCTGGGCCCCATCGCCGGCATCCCGGCCCCCAACACAGGGAAAGCGGTCGTCGCCGGGAAGTCGCCCAGCACGGGCGGCTACGGGGACGGCAACCTGGGGACCCGGGTGGCCGAACAGCTCCGCAAGGCCGGCTACGACGCCCTGATCGTCGAGGGCCGGGCCGCCGGGCCGACGATGCTCGTCATCCAGGACGACAAGGTCGAATTCCTGCCGGCCGACGAGGTCTGGGGCAAGGGGACCTACGAAACGAACGACTGGATCTACGCCAAGTACGGCAAAGGCGCCGGCGTCCTCAATATCGGACAGGCCGGAGAGAACCTCGTCCGCTATGCCGTCGTCCGCAGCCTGGAGGGTCGGGCCGGCGGCCGGACGGGCATGGGCGCGGTCATGGGCTCGAAGCTGTTGAAGGCCATCGTCGTCAAGGGCACCAAACCCATCCCCCAGGCCGACCCGGAAGGGATGAAGAAGGTCGGCATGGACGACCTCCGCGAGGTCCACAAGATCGACAAGGAAGCCGGCTGGTCCATCCAGAGCACCAACGGCGTCCTGGCCTGGTGCAACGAGGTCGCGGCCCTGCCGGTGAGGAACTTCCGCAAGACCCACCACCCCGACGCCTGGAAGGTCGACGGCGAGCGCCTGAACAACGCCCGCATCGCGACCTACGGCTGCCCGAACTGCACCATGCGCTGCGGCATCACCATCCACGACGACGAGGGCCGCGAGTCCGAGCTCGATTACGAGAACGTCGGGCTGCTCGGCCCCAACCTGGAGATCTTCGACCTGGCCCAGCTGGGCTCCCTGAACTATCTCTGCGACGACTACGGCATCGACACGATGTCCGGCGGCTGCGTCCTGAGCTTCTACGCCGACGCCATCGACCACGGGGCCGTGACCGGAGACTACGGGTTCAACGATGCCGCGGGCTCGAAAAGGCTGCTCGGCGAGATCGCCCGCCGCAGCACCGAGATCGGCAACGTCCTGGCCGAGGGGACGATGCGGGCCGCCGCCAGGTTCGGTCACGGGTCCATGGATTACGCCATGCAGGTCAAGGGGCTCGAAGTCGCCGCCTACAACTGCAAGTTCATCCCGGGCATGGCCCTGGCCTTCGGCGTCAGCCCGATCGGCGCGCACCACAAGGAATCGTGGGTCATCACCTTCGAGCTCAAGCAGTCCGTGCGCGAATCCTACGGCCCCGAGAAAGCTCAGAAGGTCATCGACCTCCAGAGGATCCGGGGCGGCCTGTTCGAGTACATCGTCTCCTGCCGCTTCCCCTGGATCGAGGTCGGCTGGGGGCTCGAGAACTACCCCAAGTACTTCAAGCTCGTCAGCGGCCTCGACTGGACGCTCGACGACTTCTGGACGATCTCGGACCGGATCTACTCCATGATCAAGCTCTTCTGGCTCCGGGAGTACCCGCAGACCGACCGCAAGCTCGACTATCCGCCGGCCGTCTGGTTCGATCCCGCGAACGTCGATACCGAAGGCCCCATCGCCGGCAAGCATCTCGAGTACGACAAATACGACGGCCTGCTCCAGCACTATTACGACCTGCGCGGCTACGACCGGCGCGGCATCCCGACCAAGGCCACCCTCGAGAGACTGGGCACGGCCGAAGAGGGACGCGCGGCCGCGAAGTACGCCAAGCTGACATGAAGATCACCGTCAAGCTGATCGGGCCGTTCGTTCAGCTCTTCGGCTTCAGCGAAAAAGAGCTGGACGTGCCGGACGGGACGACCGCCGACGACCTGATCGGACTCGTCAGCATCGACGGGTCGCGGCCCAAGATCGTCACCCGGAACGGCCGGGCGGTGGTGCCCGGCGAGGCCCTGACCGAGGGCGACCGGGTCGTGATCTCGCCGATCTACTCGGGCGGCTAAGCCGGAGCCGTGCCTATTTGTACAGGCAGAGGTAGGCCGCGTCGGCCGCGACCTTGAGCTGGAATTTCTTACCCGCTTCGACCGTGAAGCGCTCCCCGGCTTTATAGTCCTTCCAGGCGTCGGTCCCCGGGAGCTTGACGGTGAGGATCCCGCTGAGGACGGTCATGACCTCGACCGTCGACGTCCCGAACTCGTACTCGCCGGGGGCCATGACGCCCACGGTCGCCGGACCCTCAGTGGACTTGAAGGCCAGCGATTTCACCCTGCCGTCGAAATACTCATTGACCTTGAACATGTCGACCTCCAACAATCAGGTGATCCATCTTCCTTATTTTCCAGAGGAATATATCTCTCCGGAAAACATCTTGTCAATTTCAGGCCTCAAGGAAGGCTGACGACAGCGGGAGTCGCCTGACTCCAACAATATTGTCCCTGGTTCGACAGAATTGTCGGCTAGGGAGCCGGGGATTCGACGTTATTATTCATGGAATCAACAAGATAAGAAATGGCACCAAAAGTGCAATAAATTGCCGCGGCTGGCAAGCCAAGATTTGGCGAACAAGGAGGAAACCATGAGACGCCAAAAGATGCCGAGAAGTCTCATCGTCGTCGCCGCCCTGGCGGGCCTCGTCGTCGGGGCCTACGCCCAGGGCACGGCCCAGCAGCAGCAGCAACAGCTCCAGCAGCAGCAGATGCTCCGGATGCAGACGATGACGCAGCGGATGACCCAGATCCAGGACCGGGCCCAGAACCTCGTCAAGAGCCTCGAGAAGAAGATGGTCCAAACCCAGACCCAGGCCCAGACGCAGACCCAGGTCAAGACCCAGGCCCAGATCCGCGCCCTCAAGCAGATGGGCGAGGGCACGGCCAAGATGGCCGGCGAAATGAAGGGGAACCTGGAGCAGTGGCGGGAGATGTACCAGAATCGCGAGCTCTTCCAGGACAAGCAGATGACCAAGGACATGAACCAGGTCCAGAACCGTCTGCAAAAGGCCGCCAACGAGCTCGACGAGATGCTCAAGGTCATGGAGCGGCTGGCCAATCGTCTCCAGGCCAACGGTTGATGCGATCATGATCGCGCGAAGAGTCACGCGGAAGACTCTCGCAGCGGCCGGGGCCATGCTCATGGCCCTGGCCGCCGTCCCCGCGGCGGGCGGCACGATCTCCTATACCGGCTCCTTCCAGATGGCCCGGGGAACATACATCTTCACTTTGCCGACGAGCGGTTACTTCTTCTTCAACGGCCTGACCTACTCCTCGAAGACCTTCACGCTGGCGGCCACGATCCCCCTGATCTACCAAACGACCCCCTACGTTTCCTATACCGGAGTGGGCGTCCTGCCGTCGGGAGGGACGGAGAGCTCCTCCGTCAACCAAAGACAGGGACGCGAGCCGGTCCTCGTTCCCGAGGTCGTCGCCTATAAGCAGTATGGCCTCGGGGATCCGGTCATCATGGCCGGCTTGACGCTGGTGAAAGAGGCCCGGGCGATCCCGGCGGTCCAGATCTCTGGACAGATCAAAGCGCCCCTGGCCAGCGTCGACCAGGGCTTCGGGACCGGAGAATGGGACTACAGCGCCGGCGTGGGCCTGTCCAAGAGGATCGGGAACGCCTTCCTCTTCGCCGACGTCAGCTATTGGATCCTCGGCGACCTCCCGGATCTGGAGCTCCGGAACGCCTGGTCGTACGCCGTCTCCCTCGGCCATGCGTTTTCCGGCGGGAAGTACGCCTTCATGGCCTCGTATTCGGGCATCACCGAGGTCATCGCCGGCGTCGCGCCGCCGGCGTCTTTGGGACTGGGCCTGTCGGTCAGGGTCGGCGGGAAGAGCAGCGTGATGCTCAACGCGGCTGTCGGGACCTCGGAAGCCTCACCCGACCTCTCCCTCTCTTTGGGCTGGTCGATCGGACTCTAAACGCACCCGCTTGGGTGACGATAAGCCAATTTAATGAGGAGGTATTCATGAAAAGGACTCTCACTCTGATCTCCGTGTCGACGTTGCTCGCGGTTCTCTGGGCCGGGTTCCTGGGGACGGCGGATGCCGGCCAGGCCAAGGGCTCCCGGAAGGGGGCGGTTTCCACGCCCGTCCTCGAGCCCCTCACCGAGGCCGAAGCGGTCAAGATGCTCTTCGTCCGGGAAGAGGAGAAGCTCGCCCGGGACGTGTACATCGCGATGAGCGAGATCTGGAAGGATCCGGTCTTCGCCAACATCGTCGTGTCCGAACAGCGGCACATGGACGCCGTCCTGAAGCTCCTGGTCAAGTACGGGATCCCCGACCCCGCGGCCGGGAACGGCATCGGGGAATTCACCGATCCGGCGCTCCAAGACCTCTACCATACGCTGGTCGGCCGGGGCCGTCAGTCCATCGTGGACGCTTATCTCGTGGGCGTGGACATCGAGATGATGGATATCCACGACCTTTTGGAGGCCATCGCCATCACGAACGATGCCGGCCTGGCCGATGCCCATGCGGACGTCGTGACGGTCTATGCGAATCTCAAGACCGGCTCCGAAGACCACCTGGCGGCCTTCAGTTCCCACCTGGAGCGATGAGCGCGCCGGGATCAGGAACGCCCGCTTCGCATTTTGACCAGTAGTTCCACGACCAGATTGGCCTGCATGGCCGCGACCAGGGCGACGCGGGGGGCCATCGGGCTGATCCCCTTTGGGCACTGGCTCGCTTCGTCGCCGCAGATATAAAGGTTGCCCAGCCGGCGGGAGTGGATCCTGCGGTTGCAGCCGTAGCCGGCCAGCCCCGACGCGGCCACGAGCGGCCGGCCCGGGAATTTCGCCAAGCTGGCCTCGATGAGCATCTCCTTGGCCTCGGCTTTGTCGAAGGCCTCGACGAGGACGTCGACCCGTCCGAAGATCGTCGTCGCGTTCCGCCGGTTGACCCGGACGTCGTGGACTTCGTAGAGGGAATAGGGATTGATGGCCAGGAGGTTCTCCCGCAGGGCCTCGACCTTCCGCTCGCCGACCTGGTCGACGAAATACTGCTGGCGGTTGAGATTGGACGGCTCGACCCGGTCGAAATCGGCGATGACCAGACGGCCGACCCCGGCCCGGGCCAGGGCCACGGCCACATTCGACCCCAAGCCGCCGGCGCCGGCGATGCCCACGGAGCTCCGGCGCAGGACGGCCAGGACGGCCGGGTCGCGGCGGGCGAAATATTCCTTGGCGAAGGCGATCGATCCGGGCTTCGGCAGGGGCTTCACGGGGTTCCCTCTCCCCCGGCCGCCCGCCCCGACCGGTCGATGACGAGCGTGATCCTCTTCGGCTCGGGATCGACGCCGCTCAGGGACGTGATCATGGCCAGGACCGTTCTCTCGATGAAGGTCCGGACGAAAGCGTTCATGTTGATCTCGTTCCCGTCCACTTCGAGCTTGAAATCCGCCATGCCGCCCTCCTGGAGCGAAAGAATGAGGTCCGCGATCGCGGCGATGTCGTCCGGGCCGAAGACCGGGGCCGCCGTGCCTCCGGGCCGGGGCCCGTCGGTGACGACCGCGACGAGCTCCTCCGGAGGGCTGACCGGGATGTCGGAGAGCCCGGACCGCAGCACTTCGATCTTGCGCGTCCTCCGGACGTCCTTTCCGCCCTCGATGAGAACGACGTCGGCGTCGGGAAAAAGCCGGGCCCCGAGCCCGGCGGCGTCGACGTCCGGCGCCCTTCCGAGGGCCGCCCAGCCCTCCGGCGAGACCATGGCCACGTTGTCGGCCCCCGCCCCGCTGAAATCGGCCGTGTCCTTCCCCTCGGTGTCGAGCGAGAAGCCGTGGGAGCAGCGTTTGACCGCGGAGACCCGCAACCCCCGACGCCTGAGCTCTTCGATGAGCCGGACGACGAGCCGGGTCTTCCCGCTTTCGGAGTAGCCGACGACCGCAACGATCCGCATCGGGTCCTAAATAGCACAGGGCCCGGGGCATGTCAAAAAGGCTGGCCTGGGTCATTCACGAATCGAGGCGGCCCTCAGATGCGAGGCCCGAGGGGTGAAGCTGTACTCTGTGGTACTGCGAGCCCCGAGAACGAAGCAGCTGGGGTCGGATCGGTTCGCCCGGAGGGTAAAAACGCCCGGCTACTGCCAGACGACCTTCATGTTCTCAGGCCCCCGCGCCGTCACCTCGGGCCGCAGGTCGAGCTTGAGCAAGGCCGGCTTGTTGCCGATATCCATGGCCACCCGATAGACGAGCTCCGACACCCTTTCCATCTTGGCATAATCGATCTTGGCCGTGACGTCTCCCTCGGTGTGGTAGTCCTCGGTCGTCCCACAGAAGAACCAGACGGCCGGGATGCCGTAGCGGATGTAGGGGTATTGGTCGCTGCGGAAGAAGAACCGGTCCGGATGCGACGGGCTCTCGTATTTGTAGTCGAGGGCCAGACCCGGCCCGGGCGGCTCGTTCATGGCCTTGATGCTCGCGTCGAGCTCGGAGCTGAGCTTGTTAGAGCCGATGACATAGATGTGCTTCGTGTCGTTGCGGGAGATCATGTCCAGATCGAGGTTGGCGCTGATCCTCTCGACCGGTACGGGGCAATGCTGGACGAAATGGTACGAGCCGATGAGCCCCTTCTCCTCGGCCGTGTTCCAGACGAAGATCACGGACCGCTTGGGCGGCGCGATCATCAGGGCCTCGGCGATCTCGAACATGCCGACGACTCCGGAGATGTTGTCGTCCGCGCCTGGAAAGACGCGTCCCTCGCGGGTGGGATTGTGATCGTGGTGCGAGCTGATGGTCAGGTATTCGCCTCGGAGGGCCGGATCGGCGCCCTCGAGGATGGCAACGACATTGCAGGTTATTTCCGTCCGCGTCGCAGTCCCGATCTCGACGTCGAGCCGGCGGCCGGCGATCTTCCCGGCGGCGACGGGCTTCCCCTCGCGGAGAGACGAGGACATCGCGGCCAGGTCCTCCCGGGAGACGCCCAGGATCGCGGCCCCCGCCTCGTGCCGGACCTCGACCTGGAGGAAGGGAGCCGCCGGGCGGGCCGACGCGGGCGCGGCCGTCGTGATGAGGTCCGGGAACCTGAGCCTCTCGGGCAGGTCGAAGGACAGCCCCTGTGCGGCAAGCCGCGCTTCCCGCTCCTCGGCGATGATCGTGACGACGGCCGCGGCGCCCGAGGCCCTCAGGGCGGCGGACCTCCCGGCGAGCCGCCGGCGGTTATCGGCCGGCTTGAGCGGATGGCTTTCCGGAAGCGTCGCGTCCAGGAGGACGGCGATCTTCCCTTTGAGGTCTGTCCCCGCCAGGTCGTCCCAGCCGAGGTCCTCGGCCCTGAGCCCGTATCCCAGGAAGACGACCTCGCCCGAGAGCCGGCCCGCTTCGAAGCCGCGCCCGGCCGTCGCGTCCGTCGGGAACGAAAAGAGGCGCTCCCCGCCGGCCGCGGCGAGCCGCAGCCTGGAAGCGGAGGGACTGACCGCGGTGACCTCGACCGGGACCTCCTGATAGTAGGACCCGCCGGGCATCAGAGGCTTGAGGCCGATCCGTTCGGCCGTGAGGGCGATGTACTTGGAGGCGATGTCGAGCTCGGCCGAGGGCGTGTTCCGGCCCTGGAACTCCGGCGAACCGAGGAACTTCATGTGAAAGCTCATGTCCTCGGCGCGGATCGAGTCCAGAGCTCTGGACGTGACGCCTTTCGAACATGAGGGCAGGATGACGGCCAGGCAGGCCAAGGCGAGCGCGGGCGTGCTTCGGCGGATTCTCATGGGCGCCTCCTTCCGGCTTTGTCCCCTTTAGGTATCGTATCGCGTCTCAGATGTCAAACGGAGCCCGATCGCGGGGATTGCTTTCCGCCCGGGCTGGGATATAATCCCCCTCTTTAGCGCCCGATGAGAGGCATCGCATGAACATCTGGAAGACAAAATCACCCGACCAGATCGCCGAGGCCGCCGAACACACCCAGCTCAAAAAGAACCTGACGGCGGTCGACCTGGCCGCCCTGGGCATCGGGTCCGTCGTCGGGACGGGGATCTTCGTGGCCACAGGGCAGGGCGCCCAGCTGGCCGGCCCCGGAGTGCTGCTCTCGTTCATCATCGCCGCCGTCACCTGCGGCTTCTGCGCCCTGACCTACTCCGAGCTCGCCTGCATGTTTCCGGTCGCCGGCAGCACCTATTCCTACTCCTACGTCGCTTTCGGCGAGGTCGTCGCCTGGATCATCGGCTGGGACCTCATGCTCGAGTACCTCGTCGCCGCGAGCGCCGTGGCCTCGGGCTGGTCGACGACCTTCATCGGCCTCATCCAGAGCGCCGGGGTCAAGCTGCCGAAGGCCTTCCTGACCCCGCCGATCACGACGGTCGGCCATAAAGTCGTCCTCTCCGGCGGCGTCATCGACGTCCCGGCCGTCGTCATCACCATGCTCATCACCTGGGTCCTCTACATCGGCATCCGCGAGAGCGCCAAGATCAACAACATCATCGTCCTGGTCAAGATCGCCGTCATCCTCCTCTTCATCGTCCTCGGCGTCCGCCACGTCAGCCTGGCCAACCTCCAGCCCATGATGCCCTTCGGCTGGAAAGGGGTCATGGCCGGCGCAGCCATCATCTTCTTCGCCTACATCGGCTTCGACGCCGTGTCCACGGCCGCCGAAGAGACCAAGAACCCCAAGAAGGACGTCCCGCTCGGGCTGATGATCTGCCTGGGCGTCGTCATCGTCCTCTACGTCGCCGTCGCGTTCGTCCTGACGGGCATCGTCCCCTACAAGCTGATCGACGTCGGCAACGCCCTGCCCGCGGCCCTGGGCCGGATCGGCATCCAGTGGGGCGGCGCGCTCGTCGCGACGGGGGCCATCATCGGCATGATCTCGACGCTCCTGGTCACCCTGTACGGCCAGATCCGCATCTTCATGGTCATGGCCCGCGACGGCCTCCTGCCGCCGGCCTTCGCCAAGGTCCATCCCAAGCACCGGACGCCCCACCTCTGCACCTGGATCACGGGGTCGGTCACGGCCCTCATCGCCGGCCTCTTCCCCCTGCCGATGATCATCGATCTCTGCAACATCGGCACGCTTTTCGCTTTCATCCTCGTCTCGATCGGGGTCATCGTGCTGAGGAAGACGCGGCCCGAGGTCGAGCGCAAGTTCAAGACCCCGGGCGTCCCGTTCACCCCGCTCATCACGGTCGGCTTCTGCTTCTACCTCATGGCCAGCCTGCCGCGGGTGACCTGGTACCGGTTCGGGGCCTGGCTCGCGATCGGCCTGGCCATTTACTTCATGTACGGCTTCCGCCACAGCAAGATCCAGAAAACGGCCTGATCCGGCGCCCGCTCCCGGTCCATTGACAGAGACCGGTCTCTTTGCTATTCTGGCGCTTCTCTCCGAGTCGGAGGAGCTAAAGCCTTATCCGGCCAGGCCGTCCGACCGATAGGGAAAAGCGGGAAACGGCTTTTCCTTCCATTACGAAAAGGAGACCGTCGTGAGCTCATCTCTGCGCACCCCCTTCAAACTCGCCGGCGTCGCCTCTCTGCTCCTCGCTGTCGCTCTCCGCTGCGGCCCGGCCTTGGCCCAGGGTTCCCAGGAAGACCGGAAGGCCAAGACGGAACAAGAGAAGCCGGTCCGGATCACCGAGGAGATCCGGGTCGTCGGGAAGAAGCCCAAGGACGTGCCCCTGGCCACCGTCTCGACCATCGTTGCGACCGACATCGAGAGGCTCAAGCCCCGCGACCTTTCCGACGTCGTCCGGTTCATCCCGGGCTCCATGGTCACTTTCGGCGACAAGGACACCTACACCCTGAAGCTGCGCGGCGTCGGGGCCAACCGGATCGCCCTCCTCGTCGACGGAGTCCCCGTCTACGAGCCCTACTTCTCGACGTTCGATCTCAAGACGGTCTCCGCCGGGGGCATCGACACGATCCAGGTGACGAAAGGCCCCTCCTCCGTCCTCTACGGGCCGAACACTCTGGGCGGCCTGGTCAACGTCATCACCAAGCGCCCGGGCGAGCGGCCCAGCCTGTCGCTTTCCGGAAGCTATGGCGACAAGGACACCCGAAGCCTGGGGGCCGACGGATCGTATAACTGGGGCCGCTTCGCCCTGGCCGCCAACGTCCTCTACCAGGATTCCGATTCGTTCGCCTACCCGGATCCCGAGCTCGGACGGGCGGTCCGGGCCAACAGCGACTTCGAACGCCTCAACCTCAACGCCAAGCTCTATTACACCCCCTCGAGCTCGACCGAGATAATGGTCAGCGCCGGGACCTACCAATCCGAGTACGGCATGCCGCCGGCCCTGTTCACGCAGAGGGCCCGCTACTGGCGGTTCCCCAAGTGGGACCGCTCGAACCTGAACGCGGGCGGGTTCACCTCGCTCGGCGGCGACGCCACGCTCCGCTTCCGCGCGTTCACCGTCAATTATGTCAACACGCTCGACTGGTTCAACGACCCGGAGATGACCGACCTCGATTCCGCGAGCACCTACGACAACTCGGTCTACGGCGGCTTCGCCCTGGCCGAGATCCCGACCGGGGACCGGAACACGCTCAAGACGAGCCTGCTCTATCAGAAGGACATCGCCCGGATCCAGGACGATACGGGCCTCCCCTGGGACCGGTTCGACCAGGGCACGTTCTCCGCCGGGGTCGAGGACGAATTCGCCCTGACCGACCGGTGGAAGGTCATCGGCGGGCTGAGCCTCGATACCATCGACAAGTTCGAAGGGGGCGAGAACAACACCTCGCTCAATCCCCTCATCGGGGTCAAGTTCACGCCCACCGAGGCGCTGGATTTCCATATCTCGTTCGCCCGCAAGTCCCGCTTCCCGTCCATGCGCTCGCTCTATTCGCTGAGCTCGGGCAATCCCGATCTCCTGGCCGAATCGGGCACGGCGCTTGAATTCGCCGCGACCTGGAACGGCCCGCTCTACCTGACGGGGTCGGTCTTCTTCAACAGGTTCAGGAACTTCATCGATTCGGTCCGGCTCCCCGACGGCACGCGCCAGTACTTCAACGTCGGCCGGGCCCACATCAACGGCTTCGAGATCCAGGCCCAGAAGAACTCGGATTGGCTGGCCGCGACGCTCAATTACACCTATCTCGACCACCGCAATGACACCGACGACCGGCCGCTCGACGCCCAGTCGGACCACAGCCTCAACTTCGACATCTCGGTCTTCCCGGCGAAAGCCGCCCGGCTCAGCCTCTTCGGGCTCATGGGCTCGACATCCTGGTGGTGGAACTCGAGCACGAGCGAGGTGCTGACCATCCCCTCGTATTTCAGCCTGGATGCGATCGCCGGCTACACGATCGCCGGCCGCACCGAGGTCTTCGTCAGGCTCGGCAACGTCTTCAACGACTACTTCTACACCGAACCCGGCTTCCCCTGGCGGGGCCGCTACTTCGAAGTCGGGGTGAAGGTCGACGTTCTGAAGTGATCAGAGCCCGAGCTCGGCGTCGATCCCCTGCATGGCCGCGATGGCGATCGACAGGAACTCGTCGAGCTCCAGGCCGAGGTGGCGCGACTCCTCGATCTCCTCGCGCCGGGCGCCCCGGGCGAAGCTCTTCTCCTTGTAGCGGCGCTTGAGGAACTCGAGGTCGATGGATTTGATCTTTTTCGCCGGGTGCATCAAGGTCGCGGAGATGATCAGCCCGGTCAGAGGATCCACCGAGTAGATGGCCCAGTCCATGGGCGACTCGCACGGCACCTTGCCGGCGTGGGCCTGGACGGCGTGGATGACCGGCTCATCGATGCCCTTCTCCCGCAGGATCTTGACCGTCTCGGTCGTGTGGAGCTCCGGGCTCTTGTCCGTCACCTCGTAGTCGAGGTCGTGCAGGATGCCGGCCAGCCCCCAGGGCTCGGGGTCGTGGCCGAGGCGCGCGGCCAGGGCCCGCATGCAGGCCTCGACGGACAGGCAATGCTTGACCAGGTTCTTGTTCGTCAGGCGGCTCTTGAGCAGATCGAGGGCTTCGTCGCGCGTCATCGGAGTTCTCCTTTCCGTGATCGAAGATTTTACGATTTCTGGCGGGGATAATCAACGGGTGTGGACCCGTCCGCTCCGGGGCTTGACGGCCCTGAGCACGACGAAGCCGCCCTGGCCGAGGACCCCCTCCATAGATTTTTACGGCTTTCGATAGCGCTTCTTCCAGGGCGAGCTCTTATTGGCCAGGTGGTCGGCCAGGGCCCTCCGGAGCGTTTCGGCGGCGAGCTCGGCGCAGTGGACATCCGTTTCGGGAAGGCCTCCGAGAAGCTCGAGGATGCCGCGGGTGTTCACCGCGCCAAGGGCTTCGATGAACGTCCGGTTCATGGCCAGCCACGTGGCCGCGCTCCCGCAGACCGTCGTCGTGCCGCAGCCGTCCGTCTGGAAGCCGCAGGCGGCGATGATGTCCCCGTCCAGTCGAACGGACATCTCCATCGTGTCTCCGCAGGTCCCCGTGAGGCGGGCATAGCCGTCAGCGTCCTCGAGGAGTCCGAGGTTCCGGGGATGTTTCCAGTGGTCGAGAACCGTGGGTCCGTAGGCCCTCAGGATGTCCCGCTCCATCTCCTCTTGCAGTCTGCGGGCCGCCTCCGCCAGCCTGTCGTCCCGCTCCTCTCCGCCCGCGCCGGTCGCTCCGGCGCCTGACGGATCTTCGGGTACCGGAGTTCGATCTGAGCCAGTGCGCTTGGAGCTCAGTTGTAGGCCTCCATGACTGCCCGGTCCTCGTTCATCAGCTCGCCGGCGAGCTCCTCCATCTTCATGTTATCCCAGAAAGGCAGCCGGCGATGGACCTCCAGATACTTCAGCGGGATGGGATGCGTGCCGACGACGACGGGCAGGCCGTAGCGAGTCTCGATGAACTGCTTGAACTGGCGGATGCGCGGACAGGGCGGGTAGCCGACGACGAGGCCGGTGGCCAGATGGATGACCTCGGCCCCGTTCTTTTTCATTTCCTCGGGAACGTATTCGATGTTGCCCCCGGGACAGCCGCCGCAATAGGAGAATCCAACGACCTCGAGGGGCTCGTCCTTGGAGTAGCGGGCGAATCCGCCGACTCGTTCCCGGACCGACCTGAGGCACTTGCCGCCGCCGCAGGACTGGTACCGGCCGCAGATGATGATGCCGATCTTCTTCATACGCGTCTCCTCTTCTCCTGGTCAGGATTTCCCATGTCCAGGGCCTTGTCCGGGGCCCTGCGGCATTTTTCGCACAATCCGAGGAATTCGATGTTGTGGCCGTGAACGCAGAAGTCGTATTTCTCGGTCAGTGCGTCTTGGGTCTTTTTCACCAGCTCGAGCTCTTCCCTTACGAAATCGCGATAATCGATGATCTTGCCGCAGCGGGTACAGATGAGGTGATGGTGATGATCGTTCGTGTCGTCGCTGCGAAGCTCATACCGGCTCTGGCCATCCCCGGAGGTGATCGTCTGGACGATCCCCAGGCGACGCAGGAGCTCCAGGGTGCGGTAAACGGTGGTCAGCCCCAGGCCGGGAACCGAGGCGCAAAGCGTCGAATAGACATCCTTGGCGCTCAAGTGGCCCGAGGTCCGGCTCAGGAGATCCAAGATGCGCTCCCGGGATGCCGTCCATCGCCAGCCGCGCTCGCGGAAGCGATGCTGCCAGTAGTGCGCGGGCGGCATCAGCCCTGCCTGGCAATGTTAATGAATATCATTATCATTTGAGAATATAGGGCGCCCGACCTGGCTTGTCAAGCTGATTTGCGTTGCCGGCTCAGCTCTAGTCCGTGGTCGGTGAGGGGACCGCGCGGGGCCCAAGGAAGGTTAGGCGCTGCCTCCCCGTGCCCGCATCCTCCTCGACGAGAACGACGCGCGAAGAAACGCAGAGAGCCCCGGCCATAAGCGCGCCGGAGGCGACGTATTTTCCAAGTGTCTCGCCGCTCGGGAGGTCGAGGAACAGGAGATCCGGGCCGGCTGAAGAAATGAGAATGACGGGACCGGCGTGGCAGAGGCCGTAGACGATCCTGGAAGCGACCGCCTCCCAGGAGAGGATCGAGCCGCCGCGCGCCGCGAGCCGGTAGACGACGCTGTTCGACGCCGGGACTGCGAGCTTCCCGCCGCTGACGATGGCGGGGCCGAGTGGGGCGCCCTGGAGCCGGCGGGACCAGACCTTCTTGCCGTTCGAGGCTTTCAGACAATAGAAGACGCGGTCCTCAGTGCCGAAGAAGATCCGGCCGCGGTCGAAGGCGGGATCGGACTTGATCGCCCCCCGGGCCTGGCGTTGCCAAACGAGCTCGCCCGATGGGCCGAAAGCCAGGAGCTTGCCATCGGACCGCCCGAAAAGGACGAGGTCGCCGGCAAAGACAGGGCCGGCCGTCACGGTGGCATCGGAGGACGGCTCCCGGAAGTTCCAGGCCAGGGTCCCGCTGGAAGCCATGTCGAGGGCCGCGATGGCTCCACCGGCTGTTCCGAAATAAACCCTCCCCTCTTTTTCCCTGACGGCCGTCGTCACCTTCCCTTCGATCTGTTTCGCGAAAACGGGGACGCCGTCGCGGCCAAGGACGTGCAAGGTGCCGGAGTCGTCGAGAAGGACGACGCGGCCTTCGCCGAGCTCGGGACCGCGGGACAGGGCCTGGCCGGATCGATATCGCCAGAGGACGCTCCGGGACCGGACGACGACCGCCGTGACGGATCCGTCCCTCGTGGCATAATAGACGATCCCGTCCCGCGCCCGAGGCTGACCCGCGACCTGGCCGTCGATCTCGAGCGATCCGGCCTCGGCGAGCGGCAGGGCGAACCTGACGGGATCGACGAGCGGCTTTCCGGCCCGGGCGGCGCAGGCCGCGAGTGTCAGGCCGAGTAGCGCTAAGATCGCGGGGCGGTTATGCCGGGCCATGGTGCCGGCGGTATTATATACCAGGAACGCCTGAGACGGCGGCGAGAAGATGCATTCGGCCGGTTTTGCGTGGAGGCTGGTAACCTGATATGATTTCCGGCTGAGAGCCGGGCATGGTCAACTACATCCTGCTGTACAAGATCCGCCGGATCGTCAAGAAGATCCTCAAGGACAAGATCGCCGACGACGAGATCGCCACGACGCCGAAATCGTGCATCGGCTGCCTGGCCGACGACATCAGCTGGGAAGTCTATTATCTGCTGAAGGAAAAAGAGGACAAGGACGCCCCTCCCCCGCCGGCCGGGAGCTGAGCCCTAGTCCGGCCCGGACTTCTCCCCGCCCCCGCCTTCGCCCGCGCTTCCGTCCGGCTTGTCCCCCGTCTTCCCCTCCCGGATGCGGGCCTTGAGCGCCTCCCACCAGTCGATCCGCTTGCGGATCTCCCGTTCGAAGCCGAGGTTTCCCGGCTCGTAGTAGCGCCGGCCTCTGAGACGCTCGGGCATGGTCTCCATGTCCGTCGTCTCCGCGGCGCTGTCGTGGGCATACTGGTAGGACCGGCCGTAGCCGATCTCCTTCATGAGAGAGGTCACGGCGTTGCGGATCTGGAGCGGGACCGGCTCGTGGGGGCTCCGCTCGACCTCCTTCTGGGCGGCGCCGTAAGCGGCGTAGATCCGGTTGCTCTTGGGCGCGGCGGCGAGGTAGACGACGGCCTCGGCCAGGGCCAGCTCCCCTTCGGGCGAGCCGAGGAAATCGTAGGCCTCCTTGGCGTGCAGGGTGAGGGCCAGGGCCTGGGGGTCGGCCAGGCCGATATCCTCGGAGGCGAAGCGGACCATGCGCCGGGCGACGTAAAGCGGGTCTTCGCCGGAGGCGAGCATGCGGACGAGCCAGTAGAGCGAGGCGTCGACGTCGCTGTTGCGGAGGCTCTTGTGGAGGGCCGAGATGAGGTTGAAGTGCTCCTCGCCCGACTTGTCATAGAGGAGGGTCCGCTGCTGCAGGGCCTCCTGGACGTTCTCGACGGTGACGACCTTCGCGCGGGCCAGGCCGGCCGCGATCTCCAGGGTGTTCAGGGCCCGGCGGGCGTCGCCGTTGGCGTAGTCGATGAGCATGTCCCGGGCGCTTTGGTCGATGGCCAGGCCGGCCGCGCCGAGACCGCGCTCCGTGTCCTCGAGGGCGTCCCGGAGGATGCGGCCGAGCGCTTCGTGGTCGAGCTCCTTCAGGACGAGGACCCGGGTGCGGGACAGGAGCGGGGCGATGACCTCGAAGGACGGGTTCTCGGTCGTCGACCCGAAGAGGATGATGTCCCCCTTCTCGACGTAGGGCAGGAAGGCCGCCTGCTGGGCCTTGTTGAAGCGGTGGATCTCGTCGATGAACAGGATCATGGGCTTGCCGAAGAGCTTCCTCTGCTGTTCGGCCCGGGCCATGAACTCCTTGACCTCCTTGATCCCGGACAGGACGGCGCTGAAGAACTCGAAGGGCAGGTCGAAATGTCGGGCCAGCATCGTGCCCAGGGTCGTCTTGCCGGACCCCGGCGGCCCCCAGAAGATGATCGAGACGAGCCGGCCCGAATCGATGAGCTCCGCCAGGAGCTTGCCCGGGCCCAGGATGTGGTCCTGGCCGTAGACGCGGTCGAAGGTCCGGGGCCTCATCCGCTCGGCGAGCGGCGTGTGCGTCCCTTGGCTCCGGTCCTTTTTCTTGGCGTCGGCGGGCGTCATCGTGCCCGGATTATATCACAAGAGCGGCCGCCCGGCTCCGCTCGTCGCCTTGACCAATCTCCCAGAAAATGCTACTGTTGGCCTCCGGATACCCGTGAATAAAGACGCCGCCCCGCCGAAGCTGTCCAAGGACGAAAAGTCGAAGACGAAGCTCGTCTACAAGCTCGACGAGGTCAGCCGCCTGACCGGCGTGGACGCGGAGACGTTGAGCGCCTGGGAGGAGGAGTTCCCCTTCCTCAGCGCCGGGCGGACCGGGAGCGGCGAGAAGTTCTTCCGCCAGCAGGACGTGGCCATCATCGCCCGGGTCAAGGAGCTCATGGCCGCGAAGACGCTGACGCTCGCCGGGATCAAACGGCGCATCGAGGACGAGTTCGGTCTGACCCGGTCCGCGCCCGTCCATCCGGAGAGACTGCGCAAGGCCCTGAACAACGTCCGCGAGGAGCTCCAGGACATCGTGTCCACACTCGACGGCGGGCGCAAAAAAAAGGCCTGAAAATCCCGCGTTTCTGCTATAATGGGGGACCTCGGTCCGGGACGTGGCGCAGCCTGGTAGCGCACATGCTTGGGGTGCATGGGGTCGGCGGTTCAAATCCGCCCGTCCCGACCATTTTTTCATCCGGAGATGCCCTCATGAAGATCGCCGTGTGCGGGATCGCCTGCGAAGCCTGCCCCCGCATGGTCCGGGGCGTCTGCCCGAACGGGGAAGCCGGCTGCCGGCCCAAGGAGAACCCCTTCTGCGCCATCGCCACCTGCGCCCTGCACAAGGGCGTGGCCCTCTGCTTCCAGTGCCCGGACTTCCCGTGCGAGACGACCAAGAAAGGCCCCATTGCCTTCGGCTATTGCCAGTACATTTCGGGAAAGAACTGATCCCGAGGGAGGATGCCATGTCCGCCATGACCAAAGACAAAAGCGCGGAAGAGCTCAAGGCCCGGGCCATCGCCCTGTCCGGGCTCGTCGGCTATCAGGACGGGGCGATCGTCAGCCGCGAGATCGTCAGCCAGAAGACCGGCACGGTGACGGTGTTCGCGTTCGACGAGGGCGAGCAGCTGAGCGAGCACACGGCCCCCTTCGACGCCATGGTCATCGACCTCGACGGCGAGGCCGATGTCGCGATCGGAGGCCGGGTCAACCGGGTCAAGCCCGGCGAGATGATCATCATGCCGGCGGGCGTGCCGCACGGCCTGAAGGCCGTGACCCGGTTCAAAATGCTCCTGGTCATGATCAAGAAACCGGCGTGAAGGAGCCCCTCAAGTCGGGGACGCGTCCTCGGCGCCCGATCATCCTCCTCACCAATGACGACGGATTCTACCTGGAGACCATCCAGGTCCTTTACCGCGTGCTCGGCGCGATCGGCCGGACCTACATCGTGGCCCCGGACCGGGAGAAGAGCGCCTGTTCCCTGGCGGTCACGCTCCGGCAGCCGCTTCGCGTCCACCACGTCAAGCCCCGCGTCTGGGCGGTCGAGGGCACGCCGGTCGACTGCATCTACTTCGCCCTCCAGAAGTTCCTGCCGCGGCGGCCGGACCTTCTCATTTCCGGCATGAACCCGGGCCCGAACCTGGGCCAGCAGGATATCAACTATTCGGGGACCGTCGCCGGGGCCATCCAGGGCACCTTCCACGGCATCCCCTCCCTGGCCGTATCGCTGCTCCCCGACGGCGAGGGACGCTTCGACCTGAAGGCGGCCGCGGGGATCGTCCGGACCATCGCGGCGGACATCCTCGCCAACGGCTTGCCGCCGGGGACCGCCCTCAACGTCAACATCCCGCCGGCCCCCGTCAAGGGCGTCAAGATCGCGCGGCTTGGGTGGAAGTTCTACGACCCCGAGATCATCGAGGAGACGGACCCCCGCAACGCGTCCTATTATTGGATCGGGACGGGGACGCCGCGGCGTGTGGGCGACTCCGGCACCGACGTCATGGCCGCCCATGCGGGCTACATCACGTTGACGCCGCTCCACACCGACATGACGGCCCACCAGGCCATGGGCTCGGAGAAGCTGCGCCGGATCGCCAGGGCGGTCGCCCCGCGAAAACGGTGACACACAACTCCATCACCTAATTGTCCCTGGCTGGACGTCGGCCTCACCCATCGAATTCAAGTGAATTGGGTTACTTGTCACCGGATCCCGGGGTCGGGATCCGTGTCGCAGGGCGGGGGCAGGACCGGCTTCCTCCGCTTGTGCCTGAAGTACTCGACGGCGATAGGCACCGTCGAGATGGCGATGATGGCCAGCACGGCCACGGAATAATTGTCCTTGATGAAGGGGATGTTGCCGAAGAAGTAGCCCACCCCGGTGAGCAGGACGACCCAGCCGACGCCGCCGACGACGTTGAAGGCGAGGAATCGGCCGTAGGACATGCGGCCGACGCCGGCGACGAAAGGCGCGAACGAGCGGACGATGGGCACGAAGCGGGCGATGATGATCGTCTTTCCGCCGTGCTTCTGGTAGAACGCATGGGTCCGGTCGAGGTAGTCCTTCTTGAAGAACCGGCTGTCCTCCTTGCAGAAGACCTTCGGTCCGAGGCGGTGCCCGATCCAGTAATTGACCGTATCGCCGATGATGGCCGCCGCCGAGAGACCCAGGATGAGCCAGCCGAGCTTGAGGGCCTTCAGCGCGGCGAAGGTCCCCGCGGCGAAGAGGAGCGAGTCGCCGGGCAGGAAGGGCATGACCACGAAGCCCGTTTCGATGAAGATGACCATGAACAGGATGGCGTAGGTCCAGAGGCCGTACTGGGAGATGATATCGCTGAGGTATCCGTCGAGGTGCAGGACGATATCGATGATCTTCTTGATCAGTTCCATGGCCCCCTAATATACCATATTGGGGTCACAATGGGGTTCACAATGGGGTCGGACCTCAGCAACAGCCTTATTAATCAGTCAATTAGGGTCAATAAACAGTGTCAAAAAGGCTTAAATATGGTGTTTTTGGCCCCAAAAACGAACGGACAGCAAACAAGTCAGTTTTTGGTTTTTGGGGCCAAAAAGCGCGTGGATAAGGCCTAAAGAGGTCAAAAATCGTGGTTAAATTGATGCAAACAATCGAATTGCTGTGGTCCGACCCCATTGTGCTAAGATAAGGCCATGAACGGCAGGAAACGAGAGCTGGTGGAGAGGGCCCTGGACCGGCTCTCCCCTCTCGAGACGTCGTGCACGCTGTGCCCGCGCGACTGCCGCGTCGACCGGACCACCGGGGCGGACGGGGTCTGCCGCACCGGCCGCCTGGCCTCGGTGTCCCACGCCCTGCTCCATTTCGGTGAGGAACCGGTAATCAGCGGCCGCTCGGGGTCCGGGACGATCTTTTTCGCCGGCTGCAACCTCAAGTGCGTGTTTTGCCAGAACTACCAGCTGAGCTGGCTGCTCGAGGGCGAGCCCGTTTCCGACGAGGCCCTGGCCGCGATGATGCTGGACCTCCAGGCCCAGGGCGCCCATAACATCAACCTCGTCTCGCCGACCCACGTGGTCCTGCCCATCCTGAGGGCCCTGCGCCCGGCCTTGGCCGAAGGCCTCGCCATCCCCCTCGTTTGGAACTCCAACGGTTACGACAGTCTCGACGTGCTCCAGGCCCTGGAGGGGATCGTCGACATCTACATGCCCGACCTCAAGTACCACTCGTCCGCCCTCTCGAAAACGTATTCCGCGGCGCCCGATTATTTCGCCAAGGCTTCGGAGGCGGTCCGGGAGATGTCCCTGCAGCAGCCGTCGCTCGACCTCGGGCCCGGCGGGACGGCCGTCCGGGGGCTCGTCGTCCGGCATCTCATCCTGCCGGGCGCGCTCGAGGACACGCTCGTTCTGCTCGACTGGATCGGGAAGAACCTCTCGCCCTATATCGGGCTGAGCCTGATGAGCCAGTACCGCGCCTGTTTCAAAGCGCCGGAGGAGATCCAAAGAAGCGTTTCCCCCCAGGAATACCGGAAGGCGGCCGACAGGGCCCTCGCCCTGGGGCTCGATCACCTGTTCCTCCAGCCCGAACCCTTCCAGGCGGACGAACACCTCGTCCCCGACTTCGGGAAAGAAAAACCCTTCCGCTGGAAGAGGGACGCGGGCTAGCGGCCCGCCGTCGAGTAGGTCTTCGGCTGCGGCAGGCCCGAGGGCGCGATCCCCAAAGCGATCGCGATCTGCCTGATCTTGTCGTGGACGGCCTGGACCCCCCTGGGCCCGAGCCGCAGGAGCTGTTTCTGGGCCGCGCTCAACCCCTCGAGAACCGGGTCTATCATCGCATAGCTGAGGACCTTCTGCTCGAGCCTGATCGGGCCCTCGACGACCGGCACCTCGAGAAGCTCCGCCATGGCCCGGACGAGCGTGTCGTCGAAATCGATGCCCGGGTAGCCGAGGTCGTTGTAGGCCTCCTGCAGAAGCGGGTCCACGGCCCGATAGAGCCGGGCGGCCGCCGCCGCGTCGAGCGACGAGATCACGCCGACGACCGGGTCGTACCGGGCGTATGCGGCCGGGTCGACGATCATGCCGGCCGTCGTCCGGGCGACCCGGAAGAAGCCCTCGGGGCTGAAGAAATCGATGTGCGGCTTCGGGCTGAGCCCGTTGGCCACGTTGTCGACCGAGACGACGAACTTCCGGATGAGGTCCTTGGTCAGGATCCACTTGGCGAATTCCGGGTTCGCCGACAGGGCCGCCGCGAACTGCCGGACCGCGTCGTCGCTCGCCGCGAGCGGGACCGCGGGGAAGGCCAGGGGCTCTCCGCCCGGAACGCCAGCCCCGCTCTCCCCCTCGGCCGGGAGAACGGTCTCGGCCGCCGGCGCGGCCGCCTCCGGGGCTTTCGGCTTCCTCATGACGAAGAAATAGTAGAGGGCCGCGAGCACGGCCAGGATGACCAGAATGGCCGCCGCCAGGCCCCAGATCTTCCGCGGCTCTTCTTTGGGCTCTTCCGTCTGTTCCTGGTCGTCGTACTGAAGGTCCATGTCTCTCCTCACTTCCCGGATGCCGCCCTGCCGGAGGCGCCCCTCGTCCTGATGATCTCGATCCGGCCGTCGGAGGCCCGCAGCATGATGGCCGGTCCGCCCTGCCCGATCCAGCCCTTGACGGTCGATGCCGGAAGCCGCTTGCCGAGGTCGAAATCGCTGCTGACCTCGCCCCGGGGCGCGTCGGCTTCGACGATGGCCCCCACGCCCGACTCGAGGCGGAGGACGATGTCGCCCCGGCTCGACGTGATCGTGATCTCGTCGCCGTCGCGCAGGTCGAGGACCTCGACGTCCGCGGTGCCGATCCCGACCGTGGCGCGCAACGGCCCGGAGTAGTTCCTGACCCTGAGGTTCCCCTCGTCGACGGCGGCTTCGAGCCCGCCGAAAACGTCCTCGATCGTCAGATCGCCCTCGCTGACGCGGATGCCGGACAGGCTGACCGAATGGGGAACGCGGACCTCGTAGAGCACCGCCGGCGGCCGGCCCGGCCCCTCGAACGTGGGCGTCCGCACGAGCAGCCCGCGGGACGTCTCGCGGAGCTCGACGTCGGGCACGGCCCGGCCGCCGCCCAGGCGGGCCGAGCGCGGCTCGAGCCGTTCGGACGCCGCGGCCGATGACCTGGCCACGACCTCGACCTCGTCGCGGTCCCAGCCGATGATCTCGACGTCGCCGTAATCGTTCTCGAGCGACAGGGTCTCGCCCGGCCTGAAGTCGACGACCTCGCGGAACTCCGTGCCCGAGGCGGGACGCGTCCGCGGGCTCGTCTCCGTCCGTTCTTCGTCCGCGGGGCGCTCGCCCTCCCGGTCGGGGGTCGTCCGCCAGCCCGGCTCATCGCCCTCGGGATTGTCCATCAGGAGGCAGGACGTCATGAACAGGCCCGCGACAAGAATCGCCAACGCCAACCGCAGCAGGGGTTTTGCCATCGCGTGTCCCTCCCGTCGAAAAGGCGTAACTATTATACTCCAAAACCTAGCCGAAACGGCCGGTAATATAGTCCTCCGTTCGGGGGTCCCGGGGGGCGGTGAAGATCGCCCTTGTCTCGCCGATCTCGACGAGCTCTCCGAGCAGGAAATATCCCGTGACGTCGGAGACGCGGGCCGCCTGCTGCATGTTGTGGGTGACGATGACGATGGTGTAGCGCTTCTTGAGCTCGGCCATCAGGTCCTCGATATTGGCCGTCGCCGCCAGGTCGAGCGCCGAGCAGGGCTCGTCCATGAGCAGGATCTCGGGTTCGACGGCGACCAGCCGGGCGATGCACAGCCGCTGCTGCTGCTCGCCCGAGAGCCGGAGGGCGTTCTCGTCGAGGCGGTCCTTGAGCTCGTCCCAGAGGTGGACGGCCTCGAGACTGCGGACCAGCCGGGCCTCGAGCGCCTTGGGATCCCGGAGGCCGTGGACGCGCAGCCCGTAGACGACGTTGTCGAAGACGCTGAGGGGGAAAGGATTGGGCCGCTGGAAGACCATGCCGACCTTCTTGCGCAGGTCCAGGAGATCGGTGCCGGGGGCGTAGATGTCCTGGCCGTCGATGACGACCCGGCCCGTCACCCGGACCCCGTCGATGAGGTCCGACATCCGGTCGAGCGACCGGAGGAAGGTCGTCTTGCCGCAGCCCGACGGCCCGATGAGGGCGGTGATGCGGTTCTCCTCGATGTCCAGGCTGATGCCCTTCAGGGCCTGGAACTTGCCGTAGTAGAAGTTGAGGTCGCGGACTTCGATGATGGCCATGGCCGCCTATCCGAACCTCCCCCGCAGGTAGTCGTCGGTCCTCTGATCGTCCGGCGCGGTGAAGATCTTGGCCGTCGGGCCGACTTCGATGAGCTCGCCGTTGAGGAAGAAGGCCGTCCGGTCGGCGACGCGGGCGGCCTGCTTGGTGTTGTTCGTGACCAGGATGATCGTGTACTCGGCCTTGAGCCGGCGCAGGGTGTCCTCGATCTTCATCGTCGAGATGGGGTCGAGGCCCGAGGTCGGCTCGTCGAGCAGGATGTACTCCGGCTTGACGGCCAGGATGCGAGCCAGGCAGAGGCGCTGCTGCTGCCCGCCCGAGAGCTTCAGGCCGCTCGTCTGCAGGCGGTCCTGGACCTCCTCCCAGAGGCCCCCCTTCTCCAGGCAGTCCCGGACGATGGCGTCGAGCTTGTCGCGGCCGCGAAGGCCCGCCCGCCGGGCGCCGAAGGCGACGTTCTCGTAGATCGACCGGGGCAGCGGCACGGGCGTGGCGAAGACCATGCCCAGCCGGCGCCGCAGCTCGACGACGTCGACGTCGGGGCCGTAGATGTCGAGGCCGTCGATCGTGATCGCGCCCTCGTGGCGCGAGCCGCGCACGAGATCGTTGAGCCGGTTGAGGGCGCAGAGGAAGGTCGACTTGCCGCTGCGGGCCGGGCCGATGATCCCCAGGATCTCGTTCCGGGGGATGTCGAGATCGAGGGCCCGGATCTTGCGGACCTCGCCGAAATACTGGCTGAAGCCCCGGACCTCGATGGCGATGCCGCTCATGAGTACTTCTTGATGAACCGGTTCATGATGAAATAGGTCAGGAGGTTGATGCCCAGGATGGCGATGATCAGGATCGCGGCCGTGCCGTAGGCGTTGGGCATGGAGATGCCTTCCCGGGCCAGGATGTAGAAGTGGACGGACATGGTCCGGCTCGAGGAGAAGAGCGACGTCGGCATCCGCAGGGCGCTGCCGGCGGTGAAGATCGTCGCGGCCGTCTCCCCGATGCTGCGGCCGATGCTGAGGACGACGCCGGTGACGATGCCCGGCAGGGCCGTCGGCAGCACGACGCGCGTCACGGTCTGCCATTTCGTGCTGCCCAGGGAGAAGCTGACGCTCCGGTAGGACGCGGGGACGCTCTTGATGGCCTCCTCCGAGGTCCGGATGATGGTCGGCAGGAGCATGAAGGCCAGGGTCAGGCCGCCGCTGAGGATGGACCAGCCGAACTTGAGCTTGGTGACGAAGAGGATGAAGCCGAAGAGGCCGAAGATGATCGAAGGGATGCCGGCCAGGCATTCCGCGCCGAAGCGGATGACCCGGGTCACCGGGCCGCCCCAGGTGTATTCGGTCAGGTAGATGGCCGTCCCGACGCCGAGCGGCGCCGCGATGACGATGGCCAGGACGGTCAGGGCGACCGTCCCGACGATCGTCGAGAAGATGCCGCCCGTCTTGCCCATATCGGCGGGATTGGCCGTCAGGAACTCGAGGCTCAGGACGGGCAGTCCGCGGCGCATGATGAAGAAGATGATGAAGACGAGGACGCCGACGGTGATCAGGGTCAGGGCCCACAGCCCGACCCGGGCGGCCTTCTCCTCGACCCGCGGGCCCAGGCGCCTCACGGCTGCTTCCTCCGCTTGGCCGAGGTGGCGTTGGCGATCGTGTTGAGGACCATGATGATGACGAACAGCACGACGCCCGTGGCGAAGAGGGCTTCGCGGTGCTCGCCCGTGGCGTAGCTCATCTCCAGGGCGATGTTCGAGGTCAGCGTCCGGACCGGGGCCAGGAGCGAGCGGGGCACCTCGGCGGCGTTGCCGGCGACCATGATCGTGGCCATGGTCTCCCCGACGGCCCGGCCCATGCCCAGGATGATGCTGGCGATGATGCCGGAACGGGCGGCCGGGAAGAGGACCATCTTGACCGTCTGCCAGCGGGTCGCGCCGAGGGCGATCGAGCCCTCGCGATAGGACGGCGGCACCGCCTGGAGCGAATCGACCGAGATGGAGATGATGGTCGGCAGGATCATGATGCCGAGGATGACCGAGGCCGCCAGGACCGAAAGCCCCGGACCGCCGAAGGTCTCCCGGATGAAGGGAACGAGGATGATGACGCCCATGAAGCCGTAGACGACCGAGGGGATCCCGGCCAGGAGCTCGACGATCGGCTTGATGAACCCCCGGACGCGCTTGGAGGAAAACTCCGTCAGGACGATGGCGCAGGAAAGGCCGAGCGGGACGCCGATGACCAGGGCGCCGGCCGTGACCGCGAGCGACCCGACGATCATCGGCCAGAGGCCGAAGAGCTTCTCGGAAGGATACCAGGCCGACCCGGTCAGGAAGCTCTTGAGGCCGTAGCGGAACATGATCGGCGTGCCCTGGCCGACGATGAAGACCGTGATGACGAGGAGAACGGAGACCGCCGAGAAGGCGACGACGAGGAGGGCCAGGCGAACGAGCCGGTCGTTCCGCTCGAGCCTGTTCCCGCCTCCCGACTTCGCTTGAGGGGCCATCGGCGTTCTCTCTCCACCCGTCACTTGATCGGGAGGAGCCCCTCCTCTTTGACCAGGGCCTGGCCTTCGGCGGAGAGCACGAAGTCGATGAACTCCTTGGCCAGCCCGGTCGGCTCGCCGCGGCTGATGAAGAGGAAGGGCCGGACGAGCTTGTAGCTCCCGTTGCGGATGTTCTCCTCGTTGGCCGCGGCCCCGTCGAGGTCGACCGCCCGGACCTGGTCGTTGACCAGACCGAGGGAGATGAAGCCGATGGCCGCCGGGTCGTGGGCGACGATCTCGCGGACCGTGCCGTTGGAGTCCTGGGTGATGGCCCCGCTGTAGATGCGGGTCTTGCCCATGACCAGCTCCTGGAAGGCGCCCCGCGTCCCCGAGCCTTCCTCGCGGGTGACGACGGTGATGGGCCGGTCCTCGCCGCCGAGGAGTCCCCATCTCAGGAGGTCGCCGGCGAAGATCTGCTTCACGGCGGCGACCGTCAGGGCGCGGACGGGATTCGAGGGGTGGACGATGATGGCCAGGCCGTCCCGGGCGACGACGATCTCATAAAGCTGCTTCTCGTCGCCCTTGAGCTCCCGGGAGGACATGCCGATCTGGCAGGCGCCGCTCACGCAGGCTTGGATGCCGGCGCTCGAGCCGCCGCCCTGGACGTCGACGCCCATGCCGGGCCGTTTCTCCATGAAGATCTCGGCCCACCGGTCGGCGAAGGGCTGGATGCTGGTCGAGCCGGCCAGGGTCAGCTCGTCTTGGGAGCGGCCGCCCCGGCAGCCGGAAAAAACGGCGACGCCGAGGGCCAGGAGGAGCCAGGGACACCAGCGGCGCGTCATGTCTTTTCGGAATGGGCTATCAAGCGCAAATTATATCGTAAAGGCAGAAGGGGTCAAACCCAAACTTTAGGCGTCGGGGGTTTCGTCGAACTCGCGCATCCTGGCGTCGTACTCGGCTTTTTTGGCGTCGTACCCGGCCGTGATCGTCTCGAGCTCCTCGAGGAGCGCGTCGGTCGATTTTTTGGTCTGGTGCATGGCTTTCGAGACCTCGACGACCTTGGCCCCGTGGCGGTCCTTGGAGGCCTTGACGAGCTGGGCGTTGAGCTCGCGCAGGGAGACGTCGTTCGTCTCGACCGTCTTCTCGATCTCGGCGATCCGCGTCTCGAGCGGCCGCAGGACGCGCGAGCGCTCGGCGATGACCTCGGAGCGGAGCCGGCGCAGCTCCTTGGGCGTCCACTTCGGCCTCCCGGCGTCGTTCCCGGCGGCCGGCGGAAGGACCGCGGCGATGGAGCCCTGCATGACCTCGTCCCGCCAGCCGACCTTGTCCAGGAACCGCTGGTAGCCGCCCTCGTAGACGACGATGTCGTCGTTGTCGAAGACGACCAGCCGGTCGGCCAGGGCATGCAGGAACATCTCGTTGTGGGTGACCATGACGACCGCGCCGTCGAAGGCGTCGATGGCCTCGAGCAGGGCGTCGTTCGATTCGATGTCGAGGTGGTTGGTCGGCTCGTCGAGGAGAAGCAGGTTGAGCGGCGTGGCGATGAGCTTGCCCAGGAGGACCCGGCTCTTCTCCCCGCCCGAGAGCACCCGGATGGGCTTCAGGGCGTCGTCGCCCTCGAACATCATCCCCCCGGCGATGAAGCGGGCCCGTTTCGGGTCGCCGTCGGGGTCGGCCGAAGCGATCTCGTCGAGGACCGTGTTCGCCTCAGTCAGCGTCGAGATGTGGGTCTGCTCGAAATAGCCGGGCGCGACCGACTGCGGCGAGGCGATCTCGCCCGACCGCGGCTCGAGATCCCCCGCCAGGAGCCGGAGGAGCGTCGTCTTGCCGCGGCCGTTCCGGCCGATGACGAAGACCCGGTCCTTGGCCCCGATGCTGATGGAGAAGCGGCGGATGAGCGGCCGGTCCGGCGTGTAGCCGAACGACAGGTCGCGGACGTCGAGGGCGTACTTGTGGAAGCCCGGCTTCTCGGCGAAGACGAACTCGAGCGTCTTGATGGACTCGAGCTTCTCCCGCTTCTCCATCTTCTCGAGCGACTTGACCCGGGACTGGACCAGGCCGCCCAGGCGCGCCTTGGCCCGGAAGCGGGTGATGAAGAGGTCCATCTCCTTCCTCTTCCGCTCGTCGTTGATCCGCGTCTTCTCGTAGATCTCCTCCTCGGCCGCGATCTGCTCGTAGTACTTGCCCGTGTTGCCCTCGATCTTGCGGACCTTGCGCCGGTGGATGCCGAGGACGTGGGTGACGACGTTGTCCATGAAGCTGCGGTCGTGGGTGATGAGCAGGAGCTCGCCGGGCCAGGCCGCCAGGAACCTCTCCAGCCAGCGGATCGAGGTGATGTCGAGGTAGTTGCTCGGCTCGTCCAGGAGGAGCATCTGGTAGTCGCCGACCAGGACCTTGGCCAGGTTGAGCCGGACCTGGTAGCCGCCCGACAGCTCCGCGGGCTTTTTGTCCAGGTCGGCCGCCTCGAAGCCCAGGCCCGTCAGGACCTTCTCGACCCGCCAGATCTCGCTCCCGGCGTCGTGCGGCAGGGCCTTGGCGCCCTCGGCCAGGACGGTCGGCTCGGTGAAGCGCATCCTCTGCTCGACGTAGCCGATCCGGTACTTGCGCGGCTTGGTGATCGTCCCCTCGTCCGGCTCCTCCTCGCCCGTGATCATCCGGAAGAGCGTCGTCTTGCCGTGGCCGTTCCGGCCGACGACGCCGACGCGCTCCTTGCGGTTGATCTTGAAGCTGACGGAGTCGAAGAGCCCCTGCCGGCCGTAGCTCTTCGAGAGATCATCGACGACGATCATAGGGAGAGACCTGTCCTTATCAGAACGATTATTATAGCAGACCGGACGGGCTTATTTCTTCGCCCCCGCGGCCGTCACGACCTTGGTCTTGTGGGCGCCCTTGGTCAGGTGCGTCCGGAGGCCGTCCTCGCCCTCGAACCAGACCTCGGAGAGGATGTAGACCGTGACGTACTCCGTGTAGGACGGCGCGAAGTCCCCGACCTCGTCGAAGACGAGCCGGGGCCCGGCGAGGGGCGGCTCGGCCTTGGCGATCCGGTCAAGGACCTTGACCGGCGTTTCTTTGGCGGTCGCGTCCTGCTTGAGCAGAAGACCGCCGTCGGCCGTCTTGGAGACCGTGTAGGCTCCGGCCGCGAGCTTCTTGCCGCCCGCCTGGAACGGGAACGGGATCTGGAAGGACGTCTGGGCCAGAGCCGTGGCCACCCCTCCGAATAGCAAAAGGGCCAGGGCCGCCATGGTGACCATCGCCTGTCGCTTCATATCACGCCTCCTCAATTTCGGTGACACACAACTAAATACACTTAATTCCCCCTTCTGCCAAGTTCTCCCTTTAAGGAGAGCCCGCGTTTGCATCCTGGGTGCGAGCCCCAAGGCTGTCACGCCTGGTTCCTGCCACGACTGCGACCCGATAATTAGTGTATTTAGTTGTGTGTCACCGTAATAGGACCTTATCAGACGGTCACGTCGGCCGGGTAGGCCGGGACCGGGTCCGGCTCCTCGGGGATGCCTTCCTTGGCGGCCACGGCCATGGCCTCGATGAAGGTGTCGATCTCCTCGAGCGTCGTATAGACGTTCGGCGAGATGCGCAGGGCCTGGTAATCGAAGACCGAGTTCGGCGGCGCCCCGCCCACGAGGGGGACGCAGATGATGCGGTAATTCGTCCTCAGCCATCCGGCCAGCTCGCGGACATCGAGGCCGTCGATGTAAACGGCCATGACCCCCCAGGCCTGGGCCGGTTCGCTCGTCTCCGTCAGGACCTTGATCCGCGGGTTGGACTTGAGGGCGTTGACCCAGCGCATGTTCAGATAGCGCAGCCGGGCCGCCTTCCTCTCCGCGCCGATGGCCTGATGGAAGGCCAGCGACTCGCCGAGGGCCGCCCGGATGGCCCAGGGGTGCGTTCCGATGGACTCGAACTTGCGGATATCGTTGTCCTGCTGCTCCGGGGCGGCCTGGAGCGGCCAGAACCGTGGGATCATGTCCTTGCGCACGTAGAGGCAGCCGTTCCCGAGCGGGGCCAGGAGCCACTTGTGGAGGCTCACCCCGTAGGCGTCGCACTCGAGGTCCCGGAGCTTGAACGGGAACTGGCCCAGGGCGTGGGCGCCGTCGACGATGGTCACGATGCCCTTCGACCGGGCCAGGCGCGACAGCCGCTGGACCGGGAAGAGCTGGGCCGTGAGGTTGGTGATGTGGGTGAAGTGGAAGACCTTCGTCTTCGGGGTGACGGCCTTCTCGAACATGTTGTAGAGGAAATCCTGGGTCGCCGGCACGGGGAACTGCAGCCGCGTCACCTTGATGCCTTCGCGTCGCATGCGCTGGTCCCAGGTCGTCAGCATGCGCGGGTAGTCCTGCTCGGTCGTGATGACCTCGTCGCCGGCCTTGAGGTCGAGTCCGTTCTGGGCGATCTGGAGGGCCTCGCTGGCGCCGCGGGTCAGGGCCATCTCCTCGATGTCGCAGCCGAACTCGTTGGCCATGCGCCGGCGGATGGTCTCGCTGTTGCCGGCGACCATACCCTGATAGTGGACCGGCAGCATGTTGATCATCTCCATGTACCGGAAGGTCGAATCCAGGGCCACGCGGGGCATGGGGCAGGTGAAGCCGTTGTTGAGGTTGATGAGCGAGCGGTCGAGCTTGAAGGCCAGCTGGATCTCGCGCCAGTAGAACTCGTCCTGGGCCACCTCCTCGGGCGTCATCCGGGCGACCGACTGCCCCGCCTCCTCGATGCGCGGCAGGCTCCTCGGATCGAGGGCCACGGCGGCCGCTCCGAACGCGCCGACCGTCTTCATGAACGACCTGCGGCTGACCTGCGCTTTTTTCATGCGGACCTCCTGGGCGGGACGTGGGAGCGTTTGGACGCTGAGGGGCGATTGTAATTCAGGCGGGCCGGGCGGTCAAGGTCCGTACGGCCGCGCCGTCGCCCTGTCCGCGTAAACGAGAAGGTCGTTGACCTGGATGTGCTCGCCGGGCCGGGGATTGAGCAGGGCGAGCTTGAGCGTGTGGCGGCCCGGCGGGAGCTCGTAGGCCCAGGCGATCTCGAGCCTGCGGA
>Ga0209706_10000163_pt1 | contig 34363 bp, 30 predicted proteins | sample PPLLaktember2015_6_FD_187263 | JGI IMG/M metagenome (GOLD analysis project Ga0209706, IMG submission 187263) | Freshwater sediment microbial communities from Prairie Pothole Lake near Jamestown, North Dakota, USA - PPLs Lake P8 Core (1) Depth... | ecosystem: Environmental > Aquatic > Freshwater...
GATCATGTCGCGGAGCAGCACCGTGCGCCCGAGCTGCACCTGGAACTTGGGATAGGTCTCAGGATGCGTGTTGGCGCCGTCCGGATGGCACATGTCGCAGGACACCGCGATGGTGCTCCCGAGCTCGTCAGCGCTGTGGAAGACGCGCGAGCCGGCGAGGGCGAAGGTCTCGACCTGCGACTTCCACAGCAGCACGTCACGATCGGTGATCGCGCCGTAGGTCTGGCCCTGCGGGTTCCCGACCAGGCCGGCGTTGTCGGCGGCGGGCACGAGATCGTGCGCCCGGCGCTCGTCCGCCTCCCAGTCGACGCCGGGGTTCTTCTGCTTCCACTGCGCCATGAGCTGCTGCGCGATCTGCTCGCCGTCGTCGCGCGTCGGATTTGCCTTGGTGTCGACCGTGACCTTGGTGTGGTTGTCGCAGAGCACGACCTCGGTCTTGCCGCTCGCGTCGGCCGCGGGCGGCGGCGGCGGAGCGGTCTCCTGGCTCGCCGGCTTGCAGCCGACTGCGCCGAGGGCGAGGACGACCATTGCGAGCGCGGTTCGGGCGTGGCGTCCGGTCATGCGTTCTCCCTCAGAAGCTCGCGAGGAGCGGCGCTGCGGGCCGATCCTCTTTTCCGCCCGAGAGCGTGTAGCGACGCGACACTGTCACGGGGTTCCGGTTCCAGAGCGCGTAGACCTTGTCGACGAGGCCGTCGGCGTGGACCTGCACCATGCCGTCGCCGCAGCCGTCGTTCGGATTGAAGGGGTCGGGCCGGCCCATCTGGACCGTGAGCGGCGGCAGGCCCTGCGGCGCGTACGGCCACGGCCACGCCGTCGAGAGCAGGCCGTGGAAGTGGATGTTCCCGATCCGGTTCGTCAGCACCTGGTGCGTGTGCCCGTGGATGACCACGACGTTCGCGAAGCGCTTCAGGATCGCCTGCACCTCCTCGGCGTCGTCGGTCCAGAAGTTCCAGTTCTTGTAGATCTTGTAGAGAGGCGAGTGCGAGAAGACGATGAGCGGCTTGTCGCTCGGGACCTTCTCGAGCTGCTGGGCGAGCCAGGCGCGTTGCTCGGCGCCCACGGTGAAGGGACGCTGGCCGTGGTTGTCGAGGCCCGCGACGGTCTTCATACGCTCCATGGGCGAGAGATTGCGCTCGGTCCAGAAGTCCTCCTCGATGACGCTGTTCAACGTCACGAATTGGACGCCCTTGTGCTCGAACGTGTAGCGGTCGTCGCCGAAGAGCGAGCGCCACTTCTCGCCGAGGTCGAGGTACCAGTCGTGCTCGCCGACCATCATCCGGACCGGCGCCTTCAGGTTCTTCAGGATCTGGGCGCCGAGCTCGAGCTCCTGGGGCTGGCCGAGCTGGGCGAGATCGCCGCCGTAGAACACGAAGTCGGGCTGCGGGTCGAGGGCGTTCACGTCGTCGACGGCGCGCATCAGGCCGTTCACGAAGCGGTCGTTCAGGTCCTTGCTGTAGAGGTGCGAGTCGGAGATGTAGGCGAAGCGGAACGGCTCGACCTTGCCGGCGGGATCGACGGTGGCCGCGCTCGCGACGTCGACGGGCTGGAACGAGTGCGGATTGAAGACGCCGTGCAGCGCGGTCGCGCCGACGGCCGCGGTGGAGACCTTCAGGAAGTCACGCCGGGAGAGCCCGGCGAGGCCGCGCAGCGTCCGCTCGCGCTCCTCCATGTACTTCGTCTCGATGCTCTTCATGGACGCACCTCCTGGCCCGCGGCGGCCGACTTGGACTCGAAGGGCAGCACCCTGCGCATCGCCAGGGCCTCGTCCTTGAACGGGCGCTTCGTCGCGGCGAGCGTCCGCTGCGCGGCCATGGCGGTCTCGCCCTCCTTCGCGAAGCGCACGTCGGTGAGCGCCACCATGAAGGTCACGACCTCGTCGATCTCGGTGTCGGTCAGGGCGAGCGGCTCGATGCCGCCGTCGAGGAAGAGGTTGGCCTCGCCGCCGCGGTTGTAGTGGTCCATCACGTCCCACAGCGTCTGCATCGAGCCGTCGTGCATGTAGGGCGCCGAGATGGTGAGGTTGCGGACCTGCGGCGTCTTGAAGCTGCCGATGTCGTCCCGGCGCTTCGTCACCATGAAGCGACCGAGCTCGGACATGTCGGTCTCGAGGGCGAGCCGATCGAGCTGCTCCTCGGAGGAGTCGGCCGCGAGGGCCGTGAGAGCCTGCTTCGCGAGCGATCCGAAGTCCTGGTGCCGCGCCGACACGCCGATGTTGTGGAAGCGGTTGTCCGAGCCGATCGGGTTCGCGGCGTTGAGCGGGTGGCAGGTCACGCAGCGCGCCTTGCCGTTGTAGAGCGCCATGCCCCGCTGCGCCTCGCCCGAGAGCGCGTTGACGTCGCCGGCCATGAAGCGGTCGAAGGGCGCGTCGAGGAAGACCAGCGTGCGCTCGAAGGTCGCGATCGCGCGGCCGATGTCGTCGTAGCTCGGCGCCCGCCCGTACGCCTGCTGGAACATCGCGACGTACTCGGGGTCGGCGACGACGACCTTGACGACCGCGTCGCCGTCGGGCATCCCCATCTCGACCGGGTTCACGATCGGGAGCTTGGCCTGGGCCTCGAGGTCCGCCGCCCGGCCGTCCCAGAACTGCGACGTCAGGAGCATCGCGTTCAGCGTCGTCGGCGCGTTGCGGCGCCCGAGCTTGCCGGCGATCCCCTCGGACACCGGCCGCTGGTCCGTGAAGCCGCGGCTCACGTCGTGGCAGGTGGCGCACGCGACGGTGCCATCGGCCGAGAGCCGTGCGTCGAAGTAGAGCTTGCGGCCGAGCGCGATGCGCTCGGGCGTCATGGCGTTGTCCGCGGGAATCGACGCCTGCCAGATCGCGCCCACGACGCCGGCGGGCGGGTCGGTCGCCGTCGTCGTGATGCCGAGCGCCTCGAGGCGGGCGATCTGCTGGTCCATCGCGAGCGCGCCGTGCGTCGCGGCTTCCTGCGCGCGAGCCGGCGTGCTCGACGCGGCGATCGCGAGGCCGGCGAGAAGCAAAGCGAAAGCCACGGGGCGACTCCGTTCGCTCAGGCGACCGCGCCCTCCACGACGTTCCCGGTCTCGGCAATCACGGCAATCAGCGACACTACGAGCCCGGGCCCAGGGTCTCCGCATGGCTCACCTCGAATCGGCGGCGCGACCGTCCGCGCACGCGCAGTCCGATTTAAGCACGGAATCTCGCAGGTGGGAGGGGAAATTGCGTATCGGAACGCACGCGGACCCGCGACGCTGTGCGCCTCAGCGCACGATCCGCTTCACGAGCTCGAGCGCGTTCTCACGTTCGCTTCCGTCGTTGCTGCGCGAGCGCGTGAGGCCGTTGCAGCTCACGCGCGTGCTGGTCGATGCAACGCGAAGCTTGCCGTGGCGCAGGGCGGGCAGGCCCGGGATCGTGACGGCGCCCTCGCCGCCGCTCGAGCCGCGGCTCGAGGTCGCGAACGTGACGCCGCCCGCCGGTGCGACCAGCGCGCGCGCCGGGGAGCCGACCGGACGATCGGACTCGTCGAAGATCTCGACGGTGACCTCGATCGGCGTCTCGTCGAGGCTGGTGCATTGCACCACGGTGTCGGCCCAGCCGGGATCGAAGTAGACCGGGCCCATGCGGTAGATCACCTGCCCGAGCAGCCCGCCGGTGAAGCTCGGGAGCGGCGTGTCGAGGAGGCCGGCGCGCGCGATCGCGGGCGCGAGCAGCACCGCGAGCGCGGCCAGCGCGCCGGCGGCGCCGCGACGCCGCGTCCGTCGCCGCCACCGGCTCGACGCGCGCAGGGCGGCGAGGAGGCCGACGGCTTCGATTCCGAGCAGCCCGCAAGCGGGCGGATCCTGCACGATCGTCAGCGTCACCGGCGTCTGGGACTCGCAGCCCTCGGGATTTACCGCCACGAACGAGAGCACCGTGCCCACCGGCGCGTCGGGCACGCGGAACACGTGGAAGCCGGCCACGTTGAGGATCGGGATCGTCAGGCTGCCCGCGCGCAGGTAGAACGCCGGGCCGAGGCCCGAGCCCGTCACCTGCGCGAACCAGCCGGACGTGGCGCTCGCCGGCGGCGGGAACGGGTCGAGCACGGTCGCGACGCCTCCGATGCAGGTGTCGTCGCAGGCGTTGCCACGTCCGTCTGCGTCGGTGTCGACCTGGGCCGGGTTCGGCTTCCAGGGGCAGTTGTCGCAGACGTCGCCGCGTCCGTCGCCATCGAAATCCTCGCCGGGGCCGGGCTGCGTGCAGGGATCCGTGATGCCGCCCGGCGGCGTCAGGGTGAGCGTGTAGCTGCCGCTCGCACCATCGTAGGCGTCAACGGCGATGTAGTAGCTCTCGCCGGCCGTCACCGGGAAGCTGACCCGCGAGCCCAGCGTCGCGCCAGCAGCCGTCGGACAGCCCGCGTCGTCGTTGCAGGCCACGACCGGACCGCTCGGGCAGGCGCCGCTGCGCACGTGCAGGACGGTGTCGAAGCTGGTGCCGGTCGCGCTGCAGGTCTCGGCGGTGGCGGTGCCCGAAGTCTGCGGGACCCAGCGGTAGACGCGCTCCGGCGAACCGCTCCCGCCACAGGAAGCCGAGAGCAGGCTCGGCGCGCCGAGCGTCGAGCCCGTGAAGACACCCCCGCCGGGGCGCAGGGTGCTCACGTTGCCGCAGGCGCCGGCCGGGATCGTGACGCTGCGTGTGAGCACGTTGTTCGTCTCGTCGAGCTCCGCGATGCGGTGGAAGGGGTCGAGCTGCACGCGCAAGGTGTAGTCGCCCGGCGGGACGTCCGTGACGTCGAGGTACTGGCAGCCGAGGCTCGAGCTGTAGAGGTCGGCGCATCCGATCGAGAGGCCCATGTACTGGCAGTCGGTGAAGTGCCGCGCCGCGCACGGCACGCTGGTGTCGTAGTCGTAGACGCAGAAGCCCTGCTTGTGCCCGACCACGAGCGCCTGGTTCGTGTCGTCGAGGAGCTCGTAGCGCGCCCAGTTCGAGTAGTGCGCGTGATTGTGCCCACCGGCCGGGCTGCAGATGAACTCCGGGTTCGCGCACACCTCGAGCGGATGGGAGGTGCAGGGCGAGGGACAGCCCGTCTCGCCCAGCACGAAGTCGGACGTGCCCCGGTTGATCGCGCGCGTACCGAAGCGCAGCAGGTTGCGGTTCGACGTGGCCTCCGCGCAGCCCTCCGTGACGTCTCCCGGGTTGACGCTCGCGTCGAACTGCAGGAAGGCGTCGGGGATCTCGGGCACGAGGTCGGGCAAGCCGCCGGGAGGCGCGACGCACCGGCAGGAGCCGGAGCAGGCGCCGCTCGGGCATCCGGAGACCGACGCGCCGTCGCAGGTCTCGCTCCCCTCGCGCACGCCGTTGCCGCAGGTCTGCGGCGGCTCGATCACGAGCTCGTAGTCGCCGCTCGCGCCCGAGACGCCGTCCACGACGATCGTGTAGGTCTGGCCGGCGACGACGTTCGTGACGATGCGCGAGCCCTGGCTGCCGGAGCTGCCCGTGGCGCAGGGCGCGTCGTTGCTGCACGCCAGCGCGCTGCCCGCGCAGCTGTCGCCCTCGAAGAGCGAGAGTGCGGTGTCGAACTCCGTGCGCGCGCTGCAGGTGTGGATCGTCGCGCTGCCCGAGCTCGACGGCGTCCAGCGGTAGATGCGCTCGGGTGCGACGCCCGTCGACGCGCAGGTGGCCGAGAGGCTTCCGCTCCCGCTGGTGCGGCCGGGGAAGCGGCCGCCCCCCGCCGGCAGCGTGGCCGCGCTCGTGCACGGCGAGCACGCGCCCGAGGGCGCGCCGCCGATGCAGGCGCCCGCCATGCAGACGTCGTCAGTCGTGCAGACGTTGCCGTCGCTGCAAGGGCCGGCGTTGTCGGCATGGACGCATCCGAGCACGGGATCGCAGAGGTCGTCGCTGCAGACGTTCCCGTCGTCGCAGCCCAACGGACACGTGAGCTGGGCCGCGGCGACGGGCGCCCAGAGCAAGACCAGGAAAACGAGGAGCATCCGTCGCATCGCGTGGTACGCCTCGTGAAGTCGGGAGCGCGCGGCACATACGCTCGCCGCTCCCGTCGCGTAAGGAGCTGGTTTCTCTGCGGCGCGGTGCCCCAGGCTCGTGCGCCGCGTCGAGGCCTTGGTGTCGAAGCTATCTCGTGTCCCATGGAACGCCATCCGGCTCGACGCGACAGTCCCCGAAACGGGGGCGGGCGATGGCTCCGTACCGAACGGTCTATGCGGAGAGGCGGCTGCTGCTCGCGAGGATCGCCGCGATCGGGTCCGACGCCTCGGCCTCGACACGCAGCCGCTCGCCGAGCTCGCGCGCCCGCTCCGCCAGGATCTCGTTGTCGAGCACGTGGCCGAGGGCTGCCGCGAGCCGATCCGCCGTGAGTTTGCGACGGAAGATGCCGGCGGGCCCGAGGCCGAGCCGCTCGACGCGCGCCGCCCAGTAGTACTGGTCGGCGAGGTGCGGCACGACGATCTGGGGCACGCCCGCGCGCGCGGCGGTCGTCGTCGTGCCCGCGCCGCCGTGGTGCACCACCGCGGCGACGCGCGGGAACAGCGTCGCGTGCGACACCGATCCGACGTCGATCACGCCGGACGGGAGCGCCCCGCCGCCGATCTCGGCCCAGCCGCGGCCGATCACGGCGCGACAGCCGAGACGCGCGATGGCGTCGAGCAGGACGCGCGTCGTCGCCCGCGGATCCGCGTCGGGCATGCTGCCGAAACCGAGGTAGACCGGCGGCGGCCCCTGCTCGAGGAAGCTCTCGAGCTTCGGCGGAAGCGGCTCCCTGCGCATCGGGTGCAGGCACGGGATCTGATCGACCGCGACGTCCGCGTCCCGCGGCATCGGAGCGAGCGCGCGATCCGCAGCCAGGATCGGCCGCTCGGTGAGGAAGTACGCGTAGGCGCTCGCGATGGGCGGGAGGCCGAGGCGACGCCGCCCCTGGTTCACGACGCGCGCGAGCAGCCGGTCGACGGGCGGCAGCACGGTGCGCCACCCGAGCCGGTTGAGCCACGGCGGCAGCGTCTGCGAGCGGATCGTGAACACGGGATGCTCCGACGAGCGGAGCAGCGCCGGGCAGTAGGCGACGAAGCGATAGGGAATGCCGTGGAGCTCGGCCGCGCTGCGGGCGGCGAGCGAGAGGCTCGCGCCGACCACGAGGTCGAACCCGCGCACCGCCTCCGGCAGGATCGCGAACTGCGCCTCGAGATTCGTGCGGAGGAAGCGCAGCATCTCGACGATCGTGCGAACGCCGCCCGCGCCGACGACCCCGGCGACCTCGGCGACCTGCTGCCGCACCGCGAGCCCCACCGGGCGGAACGGCACGGCGCGCGCAGCCGCCTCCTCGGCGACGTCGGGTGGGGCGAGCAGCAGCACGTCGTGGCCGGCCGCGCGCAGGCCCGCCGCGAGCTCGAGCATGGGGTGCACGTCGCCGCGCGTTCCGTCCGTCGCCAGCGCGATGCGCATCGTCCGGTCTCCGGGCCGACCCGAGGGCCCCGCCCGGGATCGACGCGACGGAGACGCGTCTTGAGCGCTAGGACTGGATCACGAGCTTCGAGAGGCTGGTCTTGCGCAGGTTCGTCCGCTGGATCGTGCGCACCAGCTCGGCGACCTTCTCGGTGTCGGTCTCGAACGGGTTGTTGCAGATCACGCGGACGTTCAGCAGGTTGCCGAGCCGGATGTTCGACCAGTCGAGGTCGTACTGGATCGAGTTCTGGCGCGCGAGCTTGATGAACTCACCCCGCATCTTGGCGCGGGTGTCCGGCGGCGGCTCGGTCTTCGCCTTCAGGATCTCGTCGTCGTCGAGCACGCGCTCCACCGCGCCCTTGCGCTCGAGCACGTAGTAGAGGCCGCGGTTCAGGCGGATGTCGTGGAACTGGAGGTCGAGCATGAACACGCGCGGATCGCTCCAGCTCGTTCCGCGACGCTCGATGTAGCTCTCGATCATCTGGCGCTTGATCACCCAGTCGATCTCACGGCCGAGCCGGTTGGGATCGTCGTCGAGACAGTCGAGCACGTACTGCCACTTGTGGACCGCGTCGCGCAGCTCGTCCGAGACCGGGTACTGCTCGATGTACTTCTGCGCGATCTCGCAGTACTCGCGCTGGATCTCGATCGGCGAGTACTCGCGCCCGTTGTCGAGACGCAGGCGCCGCTTGCAGGTCGTGTCGTACGAGATGTCCTTGATGGCCTTCACCGGGTTGCGCAGGGTGAAGTCCTTGTTGATGTAGTTGTCCTCGATCATCTGGAGCACGACCGCGCAGGTCCCGACCTTCAGGAAGTTCGTGTACTCCGACATGTTCGAGTCGCCGACGATCACGTGGAGCCGTCGGTACTTCTCGCGGTCGGCGTGGGGCTCGTCGCGAGTGTTGATGATCGAGCGGTCGTTGGTCGTGGTGCCCGAGATCTTCTGATAGATGTGCTGCGCGCGCTGGCTCACGCAGTAGTGCACGCCGTCCTGGGTCTGGAACACCTTGCCGGCGCCGGTGTAGATCTGGCGCGTCACCAGGAACGGGATCAGCTGCTCGGCGAGGTAGTAGAAGTCGACGTCGCGGTCCACGAGGTAGTTCTCGTGGCAGCCGTAGCTGTTGCCGACGAAGTCGGTGTTGTTCTTGAAGATCGAGAGCTTCCCCGCGATCCGCTCCTCGCGGATCTTCTCCTCGGCGTAGTCCTGGAGATCTTCGAGGATGCGCTCGCCGGCGCGGTCGTAGACGATGAGCTGACGCGGCGAGGCGCACTCCGGGGTCGCGTACTCGGGATGGCAGCCGGTGTCCTGGTAGAAGCGGGCGCCGTTCTCCAGGAAGACGTTCAGGAAGTGCTCGGTGGTGATCAGCTTCTCGAACAGGAAACGGATCGCCTTCTCGACCGGGAGCGTCTTTCGACCTTCCGGCGTGAAGATGATCCCGTACTCGGTCTCGAGCCCGTAGATCCGCTTCTGCACGCCAACCACCTGCGCGGCGCCACCGGGCGAGGCCGGCTGCGCCTACGTCCCGAGCATACCTCTGGTCTCATCGGCCGACAGGCGACGGAACTTGCGGCCCGGACGCTGGCGTTCGAGCACGCAGACCTCGAGCGTCTGGGGGCCGATCTTGGCGTCGCCGTTGACCGCGCGCTCGAGGGCTGTCTTGCCCAGACGGAGTGCCTCCCCGAGGGGTAGGCCTTCCTTGTAGTTCGTCTGCAGATACGACTGGAGCTGCTCGACGGTCCCCCCGATCACGCAGTAGCCCCGGTGATCCGAGATGGTTCCGTCGAACTGCACCCGGTAGATCGCGTTCTGCTCGTGGCCCGCGAGCTTGTCGTCCCCGACCTCGGCCACGACGATCTCGACCTCGAGCGGCTTCATCTCGCGCGTGAAGACCTCGCCGATCGCCTGGGAGTAGGAGTTCGCGAGCGCCTTCGCGCGCACGTCGTCCCGGCTGTACGAGTAGCCCTTCACGTCCGCGTAGCGGATGCCCAGCTTGCGCAGCTGGTCGAACTCGCTGAAGCGGCCGACCCCCGCGAAGCCGATCCGGTCGTAGATCTCGCCGAGCTTCGAAAGGCTCGCCGACGGGTTCTCGGCCACCAGCAGGACGCCGTCCGCGTACTCGAGCACCACGCTGGAGCGGCCGCGCGAGATGCCCTTCAGGGCGTACTCGCGCTTGTCGTGCATGAGCTGTTCGGGAGAGACGTAGAACGGAAGCGACATCGCTAGGCGGCCCCGCGGCTGGTTTCGAGGAGGGAGCGGTGGATCTCGCCGATCTCCGTCTCGGCGACGGCGATCACGCCCTCGCTGCCGCAGACGCTGATCGTCGGGAAGATGCCGCGCTTCAAGTCGATGCCGCCCGTGCCGCGGTCTTCGTCGGCCGCGTCCATCAGGGCCTGGACCGCCATGCGAAGCGCCTCCTCGCGGGTGGCGCCCGGCTTCCAGGCCTTCTTGAGCGATTCCTTGGCGTAGAGGCTGCCCGAGCCCGACGAGTCGTACTCGGCTTCCTCGTAGCGGCCGCCCGTGATGTCGTACTTCCAGACCCGGCCGGTGCGACGCCGCGGGTCGTAGCCCGCGAAGATCGGCACCACGACCAGGCCCTGCATCGCCGCGGGCAGGTTCGCCCGGATCATCTGGGAGAGCTTGTTCGCCTTGCCCTCGAGCTCGAGGGGCTCGCCTTCGATCTTGGCGTAGTGCTCGAGCTCGACCCGCAGCAGCTTCGCCATCTCGATGCACGGGCCCGCGGCGCCGGCGATCGCGATCAGCGAGTGGTCGTCGGTGGCGTAGACCTTCTGCACGTCGCGCGACGCGACGCGGTAGCCCTCGGTCGCGAGCCGGTCGCCCGCGACCACCACGCCCGCGCCGTACTTGAGGGCGAGCACGGTCGTGCCGTGCGGAATCGGCAGCCCCGACTGGGCCAGCGCGTTGGGCGCCAGGCTGTCGAGCCTGCGCTCGAGCCGAAGGTACGGAAACTCGGTGTCGAGCAGCTCGGAGAAGCTCGACCCGTGATACTTCGAACCGAAGAGCACCTCTCCCCCCTTCTGGTGCGTCGGCCGACGGCGTGGGCTACTCGCCGCCGCGCTGGACGTAGTTCTTGACGAACTCCTCGGCGTTCTCCTCGAGGACCTCGTCGATCTCGTCGACGAGGGCGTCCATCTCTTCCTTGAGCTCGGCGCCCTTCTTGGCGAGCTTCTGACCGCTCTCGCCCGTTCCGGTCTCTTCGCCGTCTCCCCCGCGCTTGGGCTTCTGCTTCTGCGTCGTGTCGGCCATGGCGATTCTCCCCGGAAACGCGGGCTCAGGCCCGCAGGTTCTTCACCAGATCCGCCGCCGTCGGCGAGGCGGCCAGCAGGTCTTCCACGTGGGCCTTCGATCCCTTGAGCGGCTCGCCCATCAGCACCCGCTTGATCGGCTCGTCGCCGATCCCGAACGAGATCGAATCCCAGTTCACGCCGAACACCTGGGCAGGATACCGCTTCAGGCACTCGCCTCGAAAGTAGGCGCGTGTGTCGTGGGGGGGCTCGGTGACCGCCGTGATGATCTCGGCGTCGGTCACGATGCGCTCCATGCGGCCCTGGCGCTCGAGCATCGCATACAACCCTTTGTCGGCGCGGCTGTCGTGGTACTGGAGGTCGAGCATCTGCACCTGGGGCGACTCCCAGTCGAGCCCCTTGCGCTCCATGAAGCTCTCGATCAGCGCCTTCTTCGCCACCCAGTCGATCTCTCGCGTGAGGCCCATCGGGTCGCGCTCGAGCTGCTCGAGCACGTGCTGCCACTTCGCGAGCACGTCCTTCGTGACGTCGTCGAGCGTGTGCGACGACGCGTACTGGAGCGCCAGCTCGAGGAACTCGCGCTGGATCTGCACCGCCGTCAGCTTCTTTCCGCTCTCCATCGCGATCTCGCGCCGGCAGCTCGGGTCGTGCGAGATCTCCTTGATCGCGCGCACGGGGTCGCGGAGCGAGAGGTCCTTCTTGATCGCACCGTCCTCGATCATCGAGAGCACGAGGGCGGTGGCGCCGTTGCGCAGATAGATCGTGTACTCGCTCATGTTCGAGTCACCGACGATCACGTGCAGGCGCCGGTACTTCTCGCGGTCGGCATGGGGCTCGTCGCGCGTGTTGATGATCGGGCGCTTCACCATCGTGTCGAGCGCGACCTCGGTCTCGAAGAAGTCCGCGCGCTGGGTGATCTGGTACTCGCAGGGCTGGGCGCGGTTCTCACTGCCGACCTTCCCGGCGCCGCAGTAGACCTGCCGCGTGACCAGGAACGACATCATGTGCTCGACGATCTGCTTGAACGAAGTCCGGCGATCCACGAGATAGTTCTCGTGGGAGCCGTAGCTGTTGCCCTTGCGGTCGCTGTTGTTCTTGTAGATCAGGAGCTGCGCGCCGGGCGGAAGCAGCGCGCTGGCCTCGTGCCGCGCCATCTCGATCACCCGCTCGCCCGCCTTCTCGTGGATCACGAGGTCACGGACGTTCGTGACCTCGGGGCACGAGTACTCGGGATGCGCGTGATCGACGTAGAAGCGCGCGCCGTTCACCAGCGTCTTGTTGCGGGCGATGTTCTCCTGCTGGTTCGGCGTGTACTTCTCGCCGTCGACCTGGAAGCCGCGCGCATCGGCGAGCGGGTTCTCCTGGTCGTAGTCCCAGAGGATGCGGCCCGCGTGCTCCTCGCGGTAGGCGTTCACGAGGAGCACGCAGCTCGCGATCGGATCGAAGTCTCGGTCGTTCCGGACGGTGATCCCGTATTCGATCTCGGTGCCCATCACCTTCGGAATCGACATCGAGCCTCCCGCGCGCCCTGGAGCCGTCGCCCCGGGCCAGCCCTCCTAGAGATACTGGCCCGAGGTGATGTTCTCGATCGACTGCTCCTTGCGGTTCACCCCGGTGATGAGCGTGCGCACGTTGATGATGCGCTCGCCCTTCCGGCCGGAGATCCGCGCCCAGTCGTCGGGGTTCGTGGTGTTCGGGAGATCCTCGTTCTCCTTGAACTCCTCGCGCACCGACTCGATCAGGTCGTCGAGCTGGATGCCGCGCTCGCCGTGGTCGATCAGCCGCTTCACGGCCTTCTTCTTCGCGCGCGCCACGATGTTCTCGATCATGGCGCCGCTCGAGAAGTCCTTGAAGTAGAAGATCTCCCGCTCGCCCTTGGCGTAGGTGACCTCGAGGAACTTGTTCTCCTCGCCGGTCGAGTACATGTTGCGGATCGTCTCCTCGATCATGCCGCTGCAGAGCGTGACCACGTCCTGACCGTACTTCTCGAACGCGTTCTGGTGGAACGGCAGGTCGGACGTCAGGTACTTCGAGAAGATCTCCTTCGCGGCGTCGGCGTCGGGCCGGTTCACCTTGACCTTGAGGTCGAGGCGGCCCGGGCGCAGCACCGCCGGGTCGATCAGGTCCTGGCGGTTCGAGGCGCCGATCACGATCACGTTCTTCAGCGACTCGACGCCGTCGATCTCGCTCAGGAACTGGGCGACGACGGTGGCCTCCATGTCCGACGAGATGCCCGAGCCGCGCATCCGGAACAGCGAGTCCATCTCGTCGAAGAAGATCACGACGGGGACGTCCTCGCTCGCCTTCTCGCGCGCCTTCTTGAAGACCTCGCGGATCTTGTGCTCGGTCTCGCCGACGTACTTGTTCAGGAGCTCGGGCCCCTTCACGTTCAGGAAGTACGCGGGCGTCGCCCGGCCCGTGCGCGCCTCGATGCTCTTCGCAAGCGAGTTCGCGACGGCCTTCGCGATCAGCGTCTTGCCGCAGCCCGGCGGGCCGTAGAGCAGGATGCCCTTCGGCGGCGTGAGCTTGTGCTCGTGGAACACGTCCGGGTGCAGGTACGGCAGCTCGATCGAATCCCGCAGGATCTGGATCTGCTCGCCGAGGCCGCCGATCTTCTCGTAGGTGACGTCGGGGATCTCCTCGAGCACCACCTCTTCGACCGCGGACTTCGGCAGCTTCTCGAACGCGTAGTTGGTCCGCGGGTCGAGCAGCACGTTGTCGCCGACCTTGAGCTTCTCGGCGCGCAGCGGCGACGCGAGCGTGATCACGCGCTCGTCGTCCGTGTGCCCGAGCACGACGGCCCGGTTGTCGCCGAGGAAGTCGACGATGTGGGCGATCTCGCCGCGCGTCGTATAGCCCGCGGGCTCGATCACGTTGAAGGCCTCGTTCAGCACCACGAGCTGGCCTTCCTCGAAGCCGAACGGGTCGACGTTGGGATGCACGTTCACGCGCATCGGCTTGCCTTCGACCAGGATCTCGGCCGTGCCGTCCTTGTTCGCGCGGGTGAAGACGCCGTACGAGTTCGGCGGCGCGCAGAGCTTGTCGACCTCTTCCTTCAGCAGCTCGATCTGCTGCTTCGCCTCCTGCAGCATGGCGACGAGCTTCTCGTTCTGGCGCTCGGCGTCGCCGAGCTGCTCGCGGGAGAGATCCCAGCGCCGGCGCACGGCGTCGAACTCGCCCATCAGGCGTTCGAGGCGCCGCCGGAACTCCGGCGAGTCGCCGCCGAAGAAACGGATCGCGTCCTGCAGGTCGTCGATCTCGTCCTGGTAGGAGCGCAGCGTGTCGCGTCCCGGATCGCCCTCGTCGCCTCGGGCGCCGCTCGTCGAGATCCGCCGCATCACGTCGCGGACGAACCCTCTCCTGCTGCCGCTGCCGCCGCCGGAACCGGAGCCAGACTCGAATTCACTCATTGCTCCCTCTCCTCGCTCGCGGGCCGAAGCCTCGGTGGAACGCCTTCACGGGGAGGTTGTGCAAGCGACGTGCCGCGCCTTCTCCGATCCGCTGCCGCCTCTTGCGGAAGCAGCCGGACGGTACCTCCGACCCCTCCGCATCGAGCATGCGGCGCTCTCGCACGACGCGCATTCGGTCTTCTCCCAGTCCCGCGCCCCCGGTCCGCCTCGCCCGCGACGAGACGTTTTCAGTCCGAAACGTCCGGCTGGCGCGACGCGCGACCCCTCGGAAACCCTCGCTTCGCGGCGCCCGGAGAGGCGCTTCGAGGCGCGGCCCGGGCGGCTTCCATGCCGCCGCTCCGGAGCCCGGCTGCGCACCGGCTGAGAACGTCTCAAATATCGGATTTTCAAGAGCCTTTACCAAAGCGACGGTACCATCGGAACGGCTCGTTTCAAGACGACCCGAGCGCCCGTGCAGCGCGCGCACGAGGCTCGCCACGGCAGATGCCCCGCGATGTGCTTCGGGAGTTCGTGCGGAGGCGTCGAGCGCCCGGCTCACGGCGGTCTTGGCGCTCGTCGCCAACCCCTCCCGACCCCCAGCGGCGCGCATCCACGAACGCGGAGACATGCCCGCAATACGAGCGGCACCGCGCCCAGGTTGCACATGAAAGAGCCGCAATTTTGACGGCGGGCGTCGGCCCGACGCCGGAAGAGGCCGCTCCACGCTCGCGATGCCAACTCGAGCGGCAGGCGCGACGGGCGCGAGCGCCGGACGGCAGAGGGTTTCCCTGATGGAGCAAGCCGACGCCGCCACGCGCAAAGTTTCGTAGCGGGCGCCGCGATTCGTCACGGCTGCGGCGATTCAGGCAGCTCGATCACCGCGACGCCGGCGGGCGGGTCGAAGGCGAACGTGCTGGCGGGCGGACCGAGATTCGTGCGCAGATCGTGGAGGCGGATCGTGGTGACGTTCCCGACGAGGTCGAAGATCCGCGTCTCGCGCACCTCGCCACTCTCGCGCCCGGCGCTGAGCTCGATCTTCTCGTACGTCGCGTCCTGCTTCGGAACCAGGGTGAGCGTGACGTCGGGCGTTGCGCAGTCGCGCGCGCTCACCCGGAAGTCCCGCCGCAGGTTGCCCTCGCCCACCAGGAACTGCACGGCGACGCCGGACAGGAAGCCGCCGCCGGCCGCGAGGCGCTGCACCTCCTTCGCGGCCGGGTCGTAGATCCAGAGCGTCTCGCCATCGCTCACGACGAGACTCTCCTCGGGCGCCGCGTAGGCCCAGCGCATCCGGCCGGGCTTGGCGAAGACGACGGTGCCCTTCGCCTCGACGGGCTCTGCGGCGGCGCCCGAGCCGAGGGTGGCCACGCGCGTGGTCTGGTCGAACGACGCGGAGAGGTCCTTCACGGCCTCGTAGCGATGCTGGATGCGGTCGGCGATCACCTCGGCGCACGCGCCGCCGTCGGCCCGCGCCGGCGAGGCGAGCGCACAGGCGAGGGCGAGCACGACGATGGTGCGCGTGATCGGCTCACTCCTCGGCGAGGGAGCGCGCGATGACCTCGCGCCCCTTCGGACCGTCCTGCGGGCCGACGATTCCATCCAGCTCCATCTGCTCGATCATGCGCGCGGCGCGGTTGTATCCGACCTTGAGCCGCCGCTGCAGATACGAGATCGATGCGTTGCGCGTCTCCGTCACGATCGCGATCGCCCGATCGTACATCTCGTCGACGTCCTCGCCCCGCTCCTCGGCCGCCTCGGTCTCCTCCTTCGCCCGGAGCAGCGCCTCGTCGAACTGCGGCGCGCCCTGCTCGCGCAGGAAGCGCACGAGCCCCGAGACCTCCTTCTCCGAGACGTAGGCCCCGTGGATGCGCTGGAGCTTCGACGTGCCAGGCGGCAGGAAGAGCATGTCGCCCTGGCCCAGCAGGTGCTCGGCGCCGTTCTGGTCGAGGATCGTGCGCGAGTCGGTGCGCGAGGAGACCTGGAACGAGATGCGTGCCGGGAAGTTGGCCTTGATCACGCCCGTGAGGACGTCGACGCTCGGCCGCTGCGTCGCGAGCACGAGGTGGATGCCGGCCGCCCGCGCCATCTGGGCCAGGCGCTGCAATGCCTCCTCGACGTCGCGCGCCGCGAGCACCATCAGGTCCGCGAGCTCGTCGATCACGACCACGATGTACGGGATGCGCGCGAAGGGCACCTCGCGGCCCTCGGTCTCGCCGGGCTTCGGCTTCAGGCGGAAGGTCGTGTTGCCGGCCGCGAGCTCCTCGTCCACGCGCACGTTGAACTGGTCGATGTTCCGCACGCCGAGGGCGGACATCATCTGGTACCGCTCCTCCATCTTGTGGACGACGCCGTTCAGCGCCGCCGCCGCGCGCTTCGGGTTCGTGACGACGTCGGCGATCAGGTGCGGGATGCCCTCGTAGATCGAGAGCTCGAGGAGCTTCGGGTCGACCAGCAGCAGCTTCAGCTCGTCGGGCGAGGCGCGGAAGAGCAGGGAGCAGAGCAGCGAGTTCAGGAACACGCTCTTGCCCGTGCCGGTGGCGCCGGCGACCAGCAGGTGCGGCATGCGCGCGAGATCGGCCTCGACGGGGTTGCCGAAGATGTCCTTGCCGAGCGCGAGGGTCAGCTTCGAGCGGCTCGCGCGGAAGCTCTCGCTCTCGAGCACGTCGCGGAACCAGACCATCTCGCGCTCGCCGTTCGGCACCTCGATCCCGACCACCGACGTCCCGGGGATCGGCGCGATGATGCGCACCGAGAGCGCGCGCAGCGCCAGCGAGAGGTCGTCCGAGAGGTTCGTGATGCGGCTGACCTTCACCCCCGACGCCGGCTCGAACTCGTACATCGTGATCACCGGCCCGGGATGCACGCGCAGCACGGTCCCGAGCACGCCGAAGTCGCGCAGCTTCTTCTCGAGGATGCGCGAGTTCATGATCAGGCTGTCGCGGTCGTAGGTGCGCGCCGCCGTCGCCGGCTTCTCGAACAGCTCGAGCTCGGGCAGACGGAACGGCGTGCCGGTGGGCGCGTCGGCGAAGACGAAGGTCTCCTGGCGCGGCGGCGCCTTCTTCTCCTTGCGCTCCTCCGCGTGGTCGACGATCGCCGGCTCGGCGCCGCGCTTCGCGCGCGCAGCCCGAACCGATGCGGCCTCGGCCTCGAGCGCGACGGCGGCCACGGGCTCCTCGCCCGCGACGACGGGCTCGCGCGCGGCCTCGGCGGGCGCGGGCTCGCGCAGCTCGGCCACGCGCTCGCGGCGTGCGCGCCGCTCGCGCCAGATCGCGAACGAGCGCCAGGCAGCCGCGGTGCGCGCGCGGACGTCGGCTCCGAGCGCCACGCTCGCGCGGACGAAGGCGAGCGCTCCGCGGCCGACCGCCGACGCGCCCTCGCCCATCGCGCCGAGGGCGGTCGCCGCCGGAACGCCCGTCACACCGAGCACCCCCGCGACGAGCAGCACGGCGTTCACGATCAGGCCGCCCCAGGGGCTCAGCAGGGTGCGCTCGGCGCCGGCGAAGGCGCCGCCGACGAGACCGCCCTTCGCGTCGAAGCGGCTCGGCGCCACGTCGTGGAGCAGCGGCGAGAGCGTCGCGACGGCGACGACCAGCAGCGCGGCGCCGATCCAGAAGCGGCGCGGCAGCGACGACGGCGCACGCCCGGTGACGAGCCGGGCCGAGACGACGCCGAGCACGCCGACGAGCACGATCGCGCCGTGCCCGACCGCCCCGTAGAGCAGGGCCGAGAGGTTCGCGCCGGCGACGCCCGCACCGTTTCGCACCGTCACCCACGCGAGGAGCGGATCCCGCGCGTCGTGCGTCGCGAGCGCGAGCGCAGCGAGCGCGGCCACGACGAGCCCGAGCGCCCCGACCACTTCGCGCGCGAGGCGCACGAGCAGACCGGACCGCTCCCGGGAAGACCGGGACGGATCACGTGCAATGGACGACGACCGGCGCTGGCGCGCCTCGCTGCGGGCGGCGGATCTCGCCACGTCCCTCACCCCCCTGGGACGGGTCTCCCGGGCGCAGAGTAGGGCGCGGGCTTTCCAGGAGTCAAGCGAGCGTGAACGCGCGTCGTCCTGCTTGACCCGCCGTCGGGTGCAGAGGATGATCCGCGCATACCCCTCGATCCCGTGGAGATCCCAAGGCCATGGCCAGCGTCAACAAGGTCATCCTGATCGGCAACCTCGGTCGCGACCCCGAGCTCCGCTACACGCCGAGCGGGCAGCCGGTCGCGAACTTCACGCTCGCGACGACCGACAACTACACGAGCAAGGCCGGCGATCGCGAGGAGCGCACAGAGTGGCATCGCATCGTGGCCTGGGGGAAGACCGCGGAGCTCTGCGCGCAGTACCTCTCGAAGGGCCGCTCGGTCTACATCGAGGGTCGCCTGCAGACGCGCGAGTGGGAGAACAAGGAAGGCCAGAAGCAGCGCACCACCGAGGTGGTCGCGAACACCGTGCAGTTCCTGGGGCCGCCGAAGGGCGCGGCCGGAGCGGGCGGTGGCGGACGGCCGAGCCGCCCTGCCGGCGAGGGCGGCGACGCGGGCTACGACGCGCCGAGCGCGCCGCCCCCGGACGACGACATCCCGTTCTAGACGCTGGACGGCGCAGGGCAGCGGAGCGGGCGCAGGGCGCGCGGGTCGATCAGCGCGGAAGCTCGCGGCGCGCGATGTCGCTGCGCAGGCGACGCACGACGGCGTTCACCCGGTCGCGCGCGATCGGATCGAGATCCTCGAACTCGACGCCCATGCCCGGAACCTCCCCCGGAGCTCCGGGCGTGGTCCAGATCACGCGACCGCTGACCTTCAGGGGCTCGTCCGTGCCGGGGAGCTGGAACTGGAGCTGCACCAGGGTGCCGATGGCCGAGGGCGTGTCGGTCTCGATGAAGAGGCCGCCCTCGTTGATGTTCGTGGTGAACTCGGAGAAGAACGAGTCGACGGTCGAGTAGTCGACGCGCACCACCAGGCGCTCGCGTCGCGAGCGTCGTGCGTCGGCCTCGGGCGCGCGCCCTCCCCGCTTGTTCCGTCGCTCCACGTCGATCCGCGCCTTCGCCATCCGCCCGACCCTCGTCACCCGGACTCCCGGGTCCGGGGCGGGCCGCACCTCGGCGGCCCACCTCGGGCTCTGGAGAGTGCATCGTCCGGACGCAGGGCCCGGCTTTAGCGGGGCTCGGGCTCGAACACGCCGCGCTCCCGAAGGCTCGAGAAGCCCTGCTCCGCCACGATCACGTGATCGACGACCTCGATCCCGAGCAGTCGGCCGGCGCGGGCGAGCCGGCGCGTCACCTCGGCGTCCTCGCGGCTCGGCGACGGGTCGCCGCTCGGGTGGTTGTGGACCAGGATCAGCGCGGCGGCGGCCTCGCGCAGCGCCGGCCGGAACACCTCGCGCGGGTGCACGAGGCTCGCGGTGAGCGTGCCCTGCGAGACGACGACGTCGCGCAGGACGCGATGGCGGCCGTCGAGCAGCACCGCCACGAAGCGCTCGTGGGCCGCGTCGCGCAGACGCGGGCGGAACGCAGCCGCGACGTCGGCCGGGCTGCAGAGCGCCTGGCCGGGCCGCAGCCGGTGCGCGGCAATCCGGCGCGCGAGCTCGAAGCTGGCGAGCAGGCTCGCTGCCTTCGCCGGGCCGATCCCACGCTCGGCAGCGAGCTGGGTCGGCGAGGCGCCCGCGAGGCCGCGCAGCCCGCCGTGGCGCGTGAGCGTGCGGCTCGCGATCGCGAGGGCCGGCGAGGCCCGGCCGCCCGTGCGCAGCACCAGCGCCAGGAGCTCGGCGTCGGAGAGCGCTTCGGGGCCGAGCGTGGTGAGGCGCTCGCGCGGTCTGTCGCCGCGGGCCTCGCTTCGATCGGCGACGGGCGACAGCGGGGACTCGAGCAGTCGGTAGGGCCTGCGGCGGCGCGTGCGCGACGGCATGGGGCATCCGTCGGGACCGGGGCGCTGCGAACGGTAGCGGCGACGACCGCGCTCGGCCGCGGTGTCTCAGCGTCCTCGGCAGGCCCTCTCGCTGCTCTCGGCGCTCGCGATCGCGCGGTCGAAGTCGGCCTCGGAGAGCTCCGGCGCGATCAGGCCGCGCAGCGTGCTCTGCCACGCGCCGGAGTCGGTGTTGCGTGCGAAGGCGCGCAACGCCGCGAGGTAGCCCTTCACGGTCGCAGCCTGACCGAGGGCGGCCTCGAGCTCGAGCGGCACTGCGGGCTGGAACCGGCCGCCGTCGAGCGCCGCGACCTGTCCGCCCGGCGAAACCTCGCCGAGCCGCCGCATCGTCGCGCGCAGGATCGGGTCGGTGAAGCTGCCCTTGGGCGCGAGCGCGCGCGCCAGGGCGGACGGGTCGAGCTGCTCGCGCAGGGCCTCGTCGAAGGCCAGCGCGCAGCCCGAGACGTCGCCTGCGCCGATGCGCGCGATCGCGTCGATCGCCGCGGCGCGCGAGCCGCCTCCCGAGTCGGCCAGCCCGCCGGCGCCGGCCTTGCTCAGGTCGAGCGAGAACACGTGGAGGCCGCGCGCGGGATCCTCGCCCGTGCGCGAGCGCAGCTCGGGCTTCGGCGACTTCGCCTCCGGGGTCCACTCGACGCGCAGCATCAGGTCCTCGCCGAGCTGCTGTGCGGAGATCGAGGCGATCAGCGGGCTCGAGATGCTCTCGATCGAGGCCAGCGCCTCCGGCGAGTTCGCGGTCTCGTTGAGCACGATCGTGACGCCGCCCTCGCGCTCCTGTAGGCGCACCGAGGGCGTCTGCTTCGTGAGCAGCGAGAGCACGCTGCGTCCAGCAAGGTAGGTGTGCGAGACGCCGTCGAGACGGTTCGGCAGCGGCGAGAGGTCGATCACGACCTTGTCCTGCGCGCTGTTCGCCTTCAGCACCACGTCCTGGATCTTGTGGCCTTCGAGGAAGGCGCGGATCGTGACCGAGTCGCGGGGACCCGCCTCGACGCGGGGCGGCAGGACGAGCGTCGCCGGCGCCGTGGTCTGCTGGTAGCCCTTCTGGAAGTTCGCGCGGACGTAGAACAGATCGAGCATGGCGCCGGGCGGGGAGGTCTCGACCTCGATCCTGCGCTTGTCGTACCAGTAGCCGGGCCCCGTGAACATCGACGCGAGCGGCGCGCCCATGCTCTTCAGCCCGAAATCTGCGCGCTCGTCGGGGCCGAGCTCGACGACCTCCGCGCGCGCGCTCGAGGCGGCGAGGCCGATCAACGCCGCGAGCACGGCCGCCTGGCAGGCGGCCCCGCCTCGACGGAACCACCGTCTGCTCCCACTGCAGTGCATCAGGGACTCCGTCTCCGCCGCCGCGGGCAGGGTAGCGGCCCCCCTGCGGCACGGTAACGGGATCCTACTGGGCGGCGGGGTAGTTCACGGGTGTGGACTGGAGGGCGGGAAAGCTCGGCGTCGGATCCAGCTCGCGCGCCGGCGACGGCTGGCGCCGGCGCATGAAATCGCCGTAGAAATCGGCCGAGCTGTAGACCCGCGGCTGCACCATCCCGCGCTCCATCAGCTCTCGCATGCTGCGGGCCTGCAACATCGGATCATCGCGGAGCAATCGCAGCTCGAGGTGCGGCGGAAGCCCGTCGAGACGCGGAGCCTGCAGTACGCGCACGGTCCTGACGGCGGTCTCCACGCCTGGGTCTGACTCGAACCGGCCGGTGCCCACGAGCCGCCGCGCGCCGGCTGCCTCCAAGGTCACCGTGCCGGTGAGGTTGGAACGGGGCAGCACCTCGTGCTCGGGCGCGCCGCGCAACAGATCCGGCTCGAAGATCAGCACGCCGGCAAGAGCGGTCGCACCGACGGCGACGGCCGCGAGTGCCCGGGGGCGCGCCCAGACGTCGACGACGTCCACGAAGCGTTGCCACCAGCTCGGCTGGGCCTCGCCCTCGGCGATGCGCCGCATCACCACCGCCGTCACGTCGGCGGGCTCGTCCACGGCCGAGAGCGCGCGCAACATCCGCACCGTCGTCCGGAGCTCGCCGAGCTCGCGCAGGCAGGCGTCGCATTCGTCGAGATGGGCGTCGACCAGGGCGCGATCTGGCAGCGCGAGCGCGCCCTCGAGGTAGTCGCCCAAGCGGTCGCGCACGTCACGGTGGTTCACGTGGCGAATCTCCCTGCGCCGCCCTCGCGCACGAAGCTTCCGAGCACCTCGCGCAGGGCCTGGCGCGCGCGGTGGATGCGGGACTTCACCGTCCCCTCGGCGATCTCGAGGATGCTCGCGATCTCGCCGTAGGAGAGTCCCTCGATGTCGTACAGCACGAGTGGCAGACGCAACGTCGTGGAGAGCTGGAGCAACGCGTCCTGGACCCGGGCACGGACCTCGGCGCCGCCAACCGCCGCCTCGGGGCTCGGCTCGCGTCCGGCACCGTCGTAGAGCGCACCCTCTTCGCGACCCAGCGCGTCCTCGCGGGCCTGGCTGCGCGCGAGGGCGCGGCGCCGGTTCAGCGCCGCATTCGCCGCGACCCGGTAGACGAACGTGGAGAAACGCGACTCGCTGCGGAAGCGATGGCCGTGGCGATGGAGGTTGAGGAAGGTCTCCTGCGTCACGTCCTCGGCATCGGCGTGGCTGCCGAGCATGCGCAGGAGAAGGCGGAAGACGCGGCGCTGGTGCCGGGTCACGAGGCTCTCGAAGGCCAGGAGGTCGCCGCGCTGCCAGCGGTCGACGAGCTCGCGATCCGGATCGTCCTCGACCGAGGGTCGGACGTTCCGGGTCGCTGCCAGGGGCCCGCGCTCTGCGATCTCGTGTCCCACTTCTCGCCTCATCGAACCTGGACACCACCTCCCGGCCCCGGGTTCCGCGTCAGCCACGCCCTCCGGGCCGCCACCCGCCCTGATCTGCCGGGGGATCCTCGCCCGGCCGTTTCCATTCTCCACTCTTGCCACCGACTTTCCGCACCAATCTCACGGCGTCGAGGCTCATGCCCCGGTCGACGGCCTTGCACATGTCGTAGAGCGCGAGGCCCGCCGCCGCCACGGCGACCAGGGCCTCCATCTCGACCCCCGTCTTCGCGTGGGCCAGGGCCCGGGCCTCGATCTGGACGCACGTCCCCGCCGGGTCGGGCTCGAGAGAGATCTCCACCGCCTCGAGGGGAAGGGGGTGCGCGAGGGGGATCCACTCGGCGGTGCGCTTCGCCGCCTGCAGCCCCGCGATGCGCGCCACGGCGATCACGTCACCCTTCGGCATCCGGCCTTCGACGATCTGCGCCAGCGTCGCCGGGGCCATCGTGACGCGCCCGCGCGCGATGCACTCACGGCGCGTCGCGGCCTTCTCGCCGACGTCGACCATGCGCGCGCGACCCTTCGCGTCGAGATGGGAGAGGCTCATCCCGCAGCACCCTCCCGCGCCTCGAGCCAGTCGAGCACGTCGCGCATCACCTCTTCCTGCTCCGGCTCGTTGAAGATCTCGTGCAGCAGCTTCGGGTAGAGACGCAGCTCGCTGCCGGGGCCGCGAGCGCGCGCGAAGAAGCGACGGCTTCCCTCCGCGCGGACGATCGGGTCGTCGGCGCCGTGGAGCACGAGCAGCGGGACGTCGATCGGGTCCGCGGAGGCAGACAGCCGATCGATGGCGTCGAGCAGCTCGACGGCGAGGGAGCACGTCATGTGCCTGAAGACGAGCGGATCGGCGAGATAGGCCCGCACCACGCCCGCATCGCGTGAGAGGCCCGCCGGGTCGACGCCGCTTGCGAGGCCGGCGTGGGGCCACACGCGCCGCAGCCCGCGCGCGAGCGACATCCGCAGGCGCGAGATCTCGGGACGCACGAGGGCGGCGCCCGAGAGCACGGCGTCGTCGACGGCCGGACGGCGCTCCGCGAGCAGGCTCGCGACGACGAGCCCGCCCATGCTGTGGCCGAGCAGCGTCAGCGGAACCTCGGGATGGTCCTGGCGGACGGCGACGACGAAGCGGTCCACGTCGTCGAGCAGCTCCGAGAAGGCGCTCACGTGGCCGCGCGGCCCGCCGGAGCGGCCGTGCCCGCGCTGATCGTAGGCGTGAACCGCGATCCCGCGCGCCGCGAACCAGGCGCCGAGCGCGTCGTAGCGGCCGGAGTGCTCGGCGTAGCCGTGGACGACGGCGATCACGCGGCGCGCGAGCGGCGGCATCCACGCGCGCCGATGGAGCGACACGCCGCCCGCGCCGGCGAGCTGCGAATCGCTCCGCCGCACCACGCTTCGCTGCATGGAAGCAACCTAGTGAGCGGCGCGCAGTCGCGCCAACGGGATCAAGCGTCCGCGTCGAGCAGTCGGCGCACCTCGGCGCGACGCGCCTGCACGCGCTGAAGGTAGCCGTCGCCCCGGATGTCGTTGCCCCAGAAGTACGCGGAGATTCCCTCGGCCTCGCCGAGGCGCCGGATGTTGTGGGCCAGGATGAAGCAGCCCGCCTCGACGTTGCTCTCGATCGTGGTCGAGTTGCCGGCGAGGGCCATCGGCTCGAGCATTTCGGGCATCACCTGCATCAGACCCATCGCGCCCTTCGGGCTTCGCACCCAGGGACGTGCGCCGCTCTCGACCAGGAGCACGGCCGTCACCAGCTCGGGGTCGATGGCGTACTTGGCGCTGTAGCGCAGCACGGCGCCGCCGATGCGATCGAGCTCGCGCGCCGAGAGCGTCGGGTTCGCGGCGCCGACGATGCGTGCCACGCCGGCGGCGTCGATCCGGGCGCGAGCCCCGGGAACGGTCGCCTCGACCGGCGACCTCGATTCGAGGGCGCGGCCGCCGGAGAGGGACAACGCGCCCAGCAGGATCGCCGCCCCGACGCGCTTGCGGCCGAGGCCGCTTGCCACCTTGCGAGAGTCGCTCGAGCTCATGCTCACCTCCTCGCGTGCTGCGGCCAGCCGAAGCTGCCCGGCGCGCTGCTCGGTGCGCAACGCGAGCGCTGCCGCTCGACGCTGCTGTGCCCCCGGTATGTGGCTGATCTTCCTGGATACGTGACGTTGGGGGTTGCGAGGAGGCACGAAGCCCGGGGGCGGGAGCCGATCTCGAATCTGCCGATCTCGGCGGTCCTCCTCGACGGCCGCCACCTTACCCGAGGCCGGGGGGGCCGCAACCGGTCGTTCCCTCCACACGCATCGGCAAGCGGCAGGTGGCGAGGCCAACCCGCGGGGGAACGGATGTTCACGGAGCTGCCATCGGCGGCACGCTCTCGTTTCGTTTGACCCCCGATTTTCGGCTTTGTTAGGATGCGCTCTGCTCGAGCCACGAGCGTAAGCTCAGGCTCGATGCGTCGGAAGCGCGCAGCGCGCGACCCCGCCGACGCGACCGCCGGGCGCCCAAGGCCCGGAGGTCGTCAGCGACGATCCGGATGTGGTGGCCGGAACGTCGCTCGTGAGCCGGCGGGTGCCCGTATGAGCTTGCGTGTTCCCTGCGCGGCACGGCGCTCGGCCGGCGTGACTCAGCAGTCCGGGGTGCGGATGAGCGGAAGACCGAGTGGGTTGCAACGACTCGAGCGCGTCTCGTCGCGTGCGGTGCTCGGCGCGCTCGATCCGCTCCACGACGCGGTGTTCCTCCTGGACCGCGACGGAGAGATCCTCTGGCTCTCGGAGCCGGTCCGTCAGCTCGCCGGCGCCGGCGCCGACTCCCTCTACACCTGGATGGATCTGCTCGCCGACCCGGCCGAAGTCGCGGCGCTGAAGAGCGAGCTGCTCGCGCGCGGGAGGGTCGCAGGGCGCCGGGTGCGCTTGCGCGTCGCGGACGGCGGCGAAGTGACGGTGGCCGTGCGGATCGGCCGCGTCTCCGCGGGCGACGACTCGCCGCCCTACGTGCTCGCGCTGATCGACCGGCTGGAGGATTCGGAAGAGGATCGCGGCGCCGGCGATCGCGAGCTGCGCCATACCGCCGACTACCTCGGGGCGATGCTCGACAGCTCGCCCGAGGCCGTGCTCGCGGTGAACCGTGGGAGCCGCATCGCCTACGCGAACGCCGCGCTCGAGCGCCTGCTCGGACGCGAGCCCGGCTCGCTGCTCGGGCACCCGCTGGCGGAGGTGCTCGCCGGCGCCGAAGGCATCGAGGCGCTCGCACGCACGCTGGCGCGCGGCGAGCACAGCTTCGCCCAGGACGTCGCGTTGCGGCGGCGCGAAGGCAGTCCGCGCTGGCTCCATCTCTCGGCGAGCCCGCTGCGCCTGCCGGGCGGGCGGGACGCGGGAAGCGTGGTGTTCCTGCGCGACGTCACCAGCGAGCGCCAGGACGCGGCCGACCTCGCGCGCAAGAACGCCGAGCTCGAGAGCTACGTGCACAGCGTGAGCCACGACCTGCGCTCGCCTCTCGTGTCGCTGCTCGGCTTCGTGCGGCTTCTGCGCGAGGACTACGGCGACGTGCTGGGCGACCAGGGCCGCCACTTCCTCGATCGCGTCGACCAGGCCGGGCGGACGATGGAAGGGTTGATCCACGACCTGCTCGAGCTCTCGCGAATCGGCGGCGCGAGCGAGCACAAGGCGCTGGTCGATCCGATGCCGATCCTGCGCCAGCTCAGGGCGGAGCTGAAGCCGCGGCTCGAGGCCCAGCGCGCGAAGATCGTCTTCCCCGAGACGGCGCCCTTCGTGGTCTGCGACCGCACCCGGCTCTACCAGCTCTTCTCGAATCTCGTCGGCAACGCCCTCGACCACATGGGTGCGCGCGACGACGCCCGGATCGAGATCGAGGTCGTCGATGCCGGCGACGTGCACGTGCTCTCGGTGCGCGACAACGGGCGCGGCATCGATCCCGTCCACCACGAGCGCATCTTCGAGATCTTCCAGAGCCTCGGACCGCGCAGCGAGGGCCGCACGAACTCCGGCGTCGGGCTCGCGATCGTGAAGAAGATCGCCGAGACGCACGGTGGGACGGCGTGGGTCGAGAGCGCGCCCGGCGCCGGTGCGATCTTCTTCGTGTCGCTCCCGCATCCCTGAGCACGTCGCGCCGTCGTTCTTGAACGCCCCCCGGCCTTCCCGTAGGCTGCGCGCGCGGTGACCAGCCCATGTATCCCATCGTCTGGGAGCCCTTCGGCTTCCCCATCAGCTCGTTCGGCGTGATGCTCGCCCTCGCGTTCCTGGTCGGGACGTGGATCACGGCCATCCGGATGCGCGAGGAGGGCCTCGACCCGGACGTCGCCACCACGATCCTGATCTACGTGATGATCGGCGGGATCGGCGGCTCGAAGCTCTACTTCGCCATCGACAACTCGATCCGGGACGGGGTGCCGATCCTTCCCCTGCTGCTCGCCCGGGACGGCATCACCTGGTACGGGGGCTTGATCGGGGCCACGCTGCTCGGCGCGCTGGGCTGCCGCCTCCATCGGGTGCCCGTCTTCACGTTCATGAACTGCTCGGCCGTAGCCGGGGCCGTCGGCCAGGCCATCGGACGGGTCGGCTGCTTCCTGGTCGGCGACGACTACGGCCGGCCGACCGACCTGCCCTGGGCGGTCGCATTCCCCGAAGGCGCCCCCCCGACGACCGAGCGCGTCCACCCGACCCAGCTCTACGAGGTGCTCTGGCTGCTCCCGGTAGCCGGCTTCCTCTGGCACCGCCGCCGCCAGAGCCCGTTCCTGTTCGGGGAGTACCTGACCCTGAACGGTCTCGGCCGCCTCGTGATCGAGGGCTGGCGGGTGAACCCCGAGCTGGCCCTCGGCCTGACCCAGCCCCAGTGGATCGGCATCGCATTGATCACAGTCGGAACGGTCAGTTGGCTGTACTATCGGGCGCATCCGAGGCCGGCAGCGGCCTGACGCCGGAGGCGGGACCCGGCGAGGAGAGGTTGCCAGGATGAGCGCCGAATCTCGGACCCCGGGGGAGCCCCGGAGCGTCGATACCCGCAACAAGATCCTCGAGGTGTCCGAGCGCGAGTTCGCGCTCGAGGGCTACGCGGGCGCCCACCTGCAGTCGATCGCCGAGCAGGTCGGCGTCCAGAAGACCGCCCTCTACTACTACTACCCGAGCAAGGCCGCGCTCTATACGGCCGTGCTGGTGCGGATGCTCGAGGACTTCGACCGCACCGTGAGCGAGGTGTTGCAGCGACCGGGCACTCCGGAGCAGCGCCTCGAGAGCCTGATCGACGGCTTCAACGGTCTCCTCGCCGAGAAGCCGACCTACTCGAAGATCCTGATCCGCGTGTTCGTGGACCGCGCCCAGGTGGTCGACACGGCCTCGATCCTGCCGCCGATCCAGAGCGTGATCGGCAAGATCCTGCGCTTCCACCAGGAAGGCGTGGAGGCCGGCGCGTTCCGGCGCACCTCGTCGCGCCACTTCTTCCAGAGCCTGCTCGGCATGACCGTCTTCCACTACGCCGCGAGCTTCTTCAGCGCGAACGTGCTCGGCGTGGCGGACATCTTCACGGCCAACGCGGTGCGCTGGCGCCGCGACGAGATGCGGAAGCTGCTCTCCTTCGGCGTGCTGAAGCGCGAGGCCCCGAGCGACTAGAGCGAGGACGCGCTGGCCGAGGCCTCCTCGAGCAGCGCTCCGAGTCGCGTCGCGAGCTTCGACGCCGCCGCGCGGTCGGGACCGGGGACGTGGCCCAGCTCTCCGACCCGCTGCGCCGCGGCCTGGGCGAGCTTCGCGAAGGGCGCCTCGTCGGGCGCGGGCCGCGCGTCGAGCCAGGCACCCAGCCGCGCGATCGCCTCCGGATAGTGGCCCTCGATGTAGCGCTGCATGCCGTCCGCATAGGCCGCGAGCCCCGTTGAGGCGCCTGTCTCGAGGCCGCGCCGGCGCGCCTGGTCGAGGACGTGCAGCGCTTCCGGGAAGTAGCCGCTCGCGAGATAGGACCGGGCTGCCCGCTCGCGCGCGAGGGCCGCGCTGCCGTGGATCTCCTCGAGCAGGGCGTCGAGGCCGTCCCGGAAGACCTCCTCCACCAGCTCCGCGTTCTCGATCAGGTAACGGGTGACGAAGCCGTTCTCGCAGTGGGCCGCGAGCAGGGTCTTGAACTGGGCGCGCGTGTGGGCGAGCAGCGCCTCCACCTCGGGCCGCGCCTCGGCGAGCCGCGTCGATGCTGCGTCGAGGATCTTCTGGAACTCGGCGAAGATCGGGTCGCCCTCGCCGGCGGAGGCCTGGAGCGCGCGGACCTTCGGCCGGTAGACGAGCTCCTGATAGAGGTTCTCGCGCAGCTTCATGGCCTCGTGGAAGAGCGAGCCGACGGCCAGGTCGAAGAGCGCCTCGCGGCGCACCAGGCTGCCCTCGACGACCGCCTCGCCCCCGCGGAAGAGCGCGTGGCAATGCTCCTTCAGCCGGAACAGCACGCTCGTCTCGTCGTCGCCGACCAGGGCCTGCACCTCGTCGAACTGCAGGGCCCCGCGCTCGAAGCGGGTCAGGAGCTGGCGCAGCAGGCGATCCGCGGCCAGGAAGTCGCGGACGATGTCGACCATCTGCGAGGAGGCGCGCGGCATCCGGCGCAGTATACGGGTGACGAGCGGCCCCCGTGCTAAAGGTGGCCGGCCTGGCCGTGACCGGGCGTGTGGGTGCGGAGGGAAGCCGCGCGTGGTCGAGAGCGTGATCAAGCGAACGGACGCCTCGGCGGCGACCCGGCGCTCCACCCTGGGGATCGTCTTCACGACGATCCTGATCGACTTCATCGGCTTCAGCGTGCTGATCCCCGTGCTGCCGATCTGGGCCACCCGGATCGGCGCCGGCTCGGTCGAGGTCGGGCTGATCCTGTCGCTCTATGCCGTGGCGCAGCTCGTCTTCCTGCCGGCCTGGGGCTGGCTCTCGGACCGGATCGGGCGGCGGCCCGTGCTGCTGTTCTCGCTCTTCGGGACCGTGCTCTCGTTCCTGCTCCTGGCCGCGGCCCAGTCCCTGGCCGTGATCTACGTGGCGCGGATCCTCGCGGGCTTCTTCGCGGCGAGCATCGGCACCGCCCAGGCGGTGGTGGCGGACGTGACGCCGCCGGAGCAGCGCGCGTCGGGGATGGGCATCATCGGCGCCGCATTCGGGCTCGGCTTCGTGCTCGGGCCCGCGCTCGGCGGCGCGCTCTGGCACGTGCACGAGCTCGCTCCCTTCTACGGCATCGCGATCCTCGCCGCGGTGAACCTCGTGCTCGCCTGGTGGTGGCTGCCGGAGTCGCGCCCCCCAGAGGTGCGGACGAAGAACTGGGACGGCCTCGCGCGCGTCTTCGTGCCGCCGCCGATCCGCCTGATGCTCTCGCTCCACGACCGGCGGATCGGGCTCTACCTCTATCTGTTCCTGCATCTCTTCACGGCGTTCGCGGCCCTCGAGTCGATGTTCACGCTCTACCTGAACAAGCGCTTCGGCCTCGGACCCCTCGACGCGGCGTGGATCTTCTCGGTGATCGGGCTCTCGATCGCCTTCACCCAGGGCGGGCTGATCCGCTGGCTCGCGCCGCGCCTCGGCGAGCGGAAGCTGGTGGTGATCGGGCTGGTGCTGACGGGCATCGGGCTCGCAGCGATCCCGCTGGTCACGTCGTCGAGCTGGTTCTTCGCGCTCGGGCCGCTGATCGCGATCGGCAACGGCCTCTCGTTCCCGACCTTCACCAGCCTCTACTCGAAGGCCTGTCACGAGGACAAGGCGGGCGAGCTGATGGGCGAGAGCCAGTCGATGGCGACGACCGGGCGCATCATCGGCCCGATCTGGGCCGGCCTCGCCTTCGAGCGCCTCGGCTACGGGGCGCCGTTCCTGATCGCGGGGCTGATGATGTTCGTGGCCCTCGGGCTCTTCCTGCTCTGGCGCCGCACCCTCCTGGGCGAGGGCGCCGCCGCGCGCTGAGCCGGGGCCTCAGGCCGCCCGGAAGCGCGACGTCTGTGGTGAGAGCGTGAGCTCCGCCGCCTTGTCGGGATGGATCGCCTTGGCGCGCTCGAGGAGCGCCGCCTCGTCCTCCCGGCGGTTCGGGTCGGGCACGCAGCAATCGACGGGGCAGACCGCGGCGCACTGCTCCTCGTCGTGGAAGCCCACGCACTCGGTGCAGAGCTCCGGGTCGATCTGGAAGGTCTCCTCGCCCTCGCTGATGGCCTCGTTCGGGCACTCGGGCTCGCACACGCCGCAGTTGATGCATTCCTCGGTGATCATCGTGGACATGAGGTGGCCTCTTGCGGCGCCGCGAAGCGGTCCGCCCAGGGAGATCGGGGGCGCGCTCGGAGTCTCGAGAGCCGGCCGAAGTCGGCGTCCCAAAGTACGAAAGCGCGCATCGGGGGTCAACGCCGTGCGACTCCGAGTCCGCTCGCCACGACGCGTTGACCCTCGGATCGGGCTTCCTCTATGCTCGAAGAACCGTCCCCGCATGGAGGTTCCCCCGATGAGTCAGCCCGTCGAACGCGAGAGCATGGAGGTCGACGTCCTCTTCGTCGGGGCCGGCCCGGCGACGCTCGCGGGCGCGCTCCACCTGATGCAGTCGGTGAAGGCGCACAACGAGCGGGCCGCGAAGCAGGGGGGCGACCCGATCGAGCCGCCGACCGTGCTCGTGATCGAGAAGAGCGCCAGCGTCGGCGACCACCTGCTCTCCGGCGCCGTCATCAACCCGAAAGCGATCGCGGAGCTGATGCCGGACTTCGCGGCCCAGGGCTTCCCGACCGAGTACGTCTGCACCGATGCGCAGTTCTGGGCCTTCACGCGCAAGCTCGCGCTGAAGGCGCCGCTCACGCCGCCGAACTTCCAGAAGAAGGGCTACCACGTCGCGTCGCTCTCGAACGTCGGGAAGTGGCTGGCCGAGAAGTGCGAGGCCGCGGGCATCGACATCTACCCCGGCTTCGCCGGCGACAAGCTGCTGATCGACGGCAACCGCGTGGTCGGCGTGCGGATCGGCGACATGGGCGTCGACAAGCACGGCAAGCCGAAGGCGAACTTCCAGCCGGGCATGGACATCTTCGCGAAGGTGACGGTGCTCGGAGAGGGCGTGCGCGGCAGCCTCTCGAAGCAGCTGATCGAGCGCTTCGACCTCCACGGCGACTGCCCGCAGGTCTACGAGACCGGCATCAAGGAGATCTGGCGGATCAAGCCCGAGAACCACAAGCCCGGGCGCGTGATCCACGGCTCCCTGTTCCCGGACTTCCTGAAGCAGTTCAACGGCATGTGGCTCTACGACATGAAGGACAACCTGGTGTCCTTCGGCTACGTCACGATGCTCGACTCGAGCGACCCGTTCAACGACCCGCATCTCGCCACCCAGGAGTTCAAGACCATTCCCTGGATGCGGAAGCTGCTCGAGGGCGGCGAGCTCGTGCGCTACGGCGCGAAGGCGCTGCCGATGGGCGGCCTCTACGCGCAGCCGAAGCTCTACGTCGACGGCGCGCTGCTGGTCGGCGACTCCGCGGGCATGTGCAACGCCTTCCGCCTCTCGGGCGTCCACCTCGGGATGAAGAGCGGCATGATGGCGGCCGAGACGATCGTCGACGCCCTCGCCGCGAAGGACTTCTCGAGCGTGACGCTCGGCCGCTACGCCGAGCGCTACCGCGCGAGCTGGGCCTACACCGAGCACCGCGAGGCGCGGAACTTCCACGGCTCCGTCGAGGTGAGCCCGGTCTTCGCCATGGGCCTCAACATCCCCGCCATGCTGGCGACGGGCGGCCGCGGCCTGGTCGACCCGCTGCACTTCAGCGCCGGCCACACCCACATGAAGAAGCTCTCGGAGATCGAGGACGGCGCGGCGAAGCAGGCGGCCTACACGAAGTACCAGGGCGACGGGAAGCTCACGTTCTCGAAGGAGCACCTCGTCGGCTTCAGCGGCACCCAGCACGAAGCCGACCAGCCCTCGCATCTCGTGGTCGCCGACACCGACCTCTGCCGCGACGTCTGCAGCGTCGAGTACGGGAACCCGTGCGAGAAGTTCTGCCCGGCCGCGGTCTACGAGATGGTTCCCGACCCGGAGAACCCCGGGAAGAAGAAGCTCTTCATCCACCACGAGAACTGCGTCCACTGCAAGACCTGCGACATCGCGGATCCGTACCAGGTCATCACCTGGACGCCGCCCGAGGGCGGCGAGGGGCCCGACTACACGCAGATGTAGGACGCGCGCGCGGGGTCTCCCGCGCGCGTCAGGCGTCGAACGCGGCCGCGAGGGCGAAGAGAAGGTCGTCGCGCACGGCCGGGCTCGCCGCCGTGACGAGCCCCGGCGCGACGGCATCCACCTCCTCCGGGAACGGCGCGCCGCCCATGCCGCACACGATCGCGCCGGCTTCCCGCGCCACGAGCAGGCCGACGCGGCCGCGCGAGCTCACGCCCGCCGGCCCCGCGTTCGTCGGCGCGACGCGGAGCCCGCCGCAGACGCCGGGCACGAGGGGCGCCACCGCGACCGCGCCGCCCGCCGCGGGCACGGCGTCGTAGCCACGCGCACGCAGCCGCGAGAGCACCGTGGGGTCGACGCCGTGCGACACCAGCACGCGACGGCTGGGCCCGGAGAGCGACGCCGCCCCGGCCTCGCCCCGCTCGTTGCGGCGCGTGGCGCCGTCGCCGAGCACCGCGTCGAAGAGCAGGTTCTCCCGCGGCAGCGCCACCAGCGACGCGATGAAGCGCTCGTCCCAGACCAGGCCGACCAGGATCGCGTAGGGCCCGCGCGCCTCGAGGTACGAGTGCAACGTGCCGTCCACGGGATCGATCACGACCCGGCCGGATCCCGACACCGGGAAGGCGTGCGTCGTGGGTGTGTCCTCCTCGGCCTCGAGCTCGACCTCGGGGAAGGCGTCGAGCAGGCGCACGAGGATCGTCTCCTGGGAGGCGGTGTCGGCGGCGGTCAGGGCCGCCTTCGACTCGCTCGTCTCCGCGAGCTTCGGCCGGTTCGGGACCCTTCCCTCGAGCGCCCGCGTGAGCGCCGCCGCCTGGCGCAGCGCCGGCGCCATCGCGTCCACGAAACGGCGCGCGAGGGCGCGCGCGGCGGGGTCCGTTGCCACGCTGCCGTGCCTCAGCTGCGGAGCTTCTCCGCGTGCTTCAGGTTCAGGGCCTCGGTCGCGAGGACGACGCTCTCCGCGATGTTGGTCGCGTGGTCGCCGACGCGCTCCAGGTTCTTCGCGATCAGGATCAGGTCGATCTCCTGGGACGAGAGCTCGGGATGCGCCGAGATCTCCTCGAGCGCCTCGCGCACGATCCTGTCCTGGTCTTCGTCGATCTGGTCGTCGCCGGCCAGGACCGCGCGCGCCTTCGCGGCATCGCGCTCGGCGAAGCTGTCGAGGGCGGCCTTCAGCAGATCGCGCGCCTCGTCGGCGAGATCGCCGAGCCGGGCGGGCAGCGTCACGATGGGTCGGTCGGCGAGCCGCAGCGCACTCTTCCCGATGTTGCGCGCGATGTCGCCGACCCGCTCGACGTCGGTCGTGATCATCTTGATCGCGAGCACCTGGCGCAGGTCCTCGGCCACCGGTGCCTGGAGCGCGAGCGCCCGCAGCACGCGCTCGTCGATCGCCACGTCGAGGCGATCGATCTCGAGGTCGTCGCGCTGCACCTCCTGGGCGAGATCGGCGCGCCGCTCCGTCACGGCGCGCAGCGCC
>Ga0209706_10000165_pt1 | contig 34065 bp, 32 predicted proteins | sample PPLLaktember2015_6_FD_187263 | JGI IMG/M metagenome (GOLD analysis project Ga0209706, IMG submission 187263) | Freshwater sediment microbial communities from Prairie Pothole Lake near Jamestown, North Dakota, USA - PPLs Lake P8 Core (1) Depth... | ecosystem: Environmental > Aquatic > Freshwater...
GGACTCGTCGAGTGTCGCCGCGACCGGGCTCAGGGTGTCGGCGTAATAAATGCCTTCTTCCATCGCCTTGATCACTTCCTCGTGATTGCGCTGGTAGGCGGGCGATTCCGAGAGCTTGCGCCGGTAGGCGACGGTCACGCCGCCCCACTGCTGTATGAGCGCGGTGAAATCGGGCGTGCGTTTTTCCTTCTGCGCCTGTTCGCGCTCGGCGCGCGCGAGCCGGCCATGCGCCAGGAATTCATCGAGCACGAGCTTCGATTCTTCGTCCAGGCCCTGACGCACGAACTTGTCGTCATGGTTGGCAACGAGTTGCTCGTAACGCAGTAGGGTCTTCTCCACCTGCTTGATGTAGTACGCCTGGACCTCGGTGGCGGTATCGATGCCGGTGAGACCGCCACCAATCACCACCGCCGGCAGTCGCACCTGCAGATTGGCGAGACTGGCATTCTTGGCAGCGCCGGTGAGCTGCAACGCCATGAGGAAGTCGGCCGCCTGGCGCATGCCGCGAGCCAGACTGCCCGGAATCGGCAGCGCCTGTGGCAGACCGGCGCCGACAGCGATCGATACATGGTCGAATCCCAGTTCCCAGGCGTCGTCGAGCGTTACGGTGCCGCCGAAACGTACGCAGCCGAACACCTGGAAGTGGGTACGGCGCGCGAGCGTCAGGTAAATGAGCTTGAGGAAGTTCTTGTCCCAACGCACGGTGATGCCGTATTCGGCCACGCCGCCGAAGCCGGCCATGACGCGCGTGTCGAGATCTTCTTCGAGTTCCTGGTAGTCGTATACCGGACCTTTCAGCAGCGCGTCCGGCAGGGTTTCGATCTTGAGGCCGTCCACACCCACGACCGCGAAACCTTCCTGCAGCAGGTGATTGGCGAGCGTGAAACCGGCCGGACCCATGCCGATGACCAGAACTTTAAGACCGTTGTACGGTTTCGGCAGCCACTGCTTCGGGCGCAGCGGGTTCCAGCGCGTGAGCAGGTCGTAGATCTCCACGCCCCAGGGCAGCGACAACACGTCGGTCAGGCAGCGCGTTTCGATCTGCGGGATGTTGACCGGGTCCTGCTTCTGGTAGATGCAGGCCTTCATGCAGTCGTTGCAAATGCGGTGTCCGGTGGCCGGGCACATCGGGTTGTCCACCATGATCATGGCGAGCGCCGAGATCGTGTGGCCGTCGCGCTTGAGCGAGTGCATCTCGGAGATCTTTTCTTCCAGCGGACAGCCGTCGAGCGGCACGCCGATGACGTTCTTCTTGATGCCCTTGTCCGGTTCGCCCTTCTTTTCCGGGAAGCCCTTGGAACAGAAGTCACCGTCGTGGTCGTGGCAGTAGACGCAGTAATTGATTTCGCTTTGGACCTGGCGCGCATTCATGCGCGGGTCGGTCAGGTGAAACCCGTCGCGCTCGTGGCGGGCACCGCTGGCGTTCTCGAAGCGTTCCACGTCGTCTTTCTGCACCACCTGGATTGGAACGAGGTTGGCAAAGTCCACGCCACTGGGGAGCTTAAAACTCACCCAACCGCGCACCGCCTGTTGGCCCTCCGGTACCGTGAGGGCGCGAATGCACCAGCGCGTCAGTTTTTCAATGTCATCCGCCTGCCCGGCCTCGTCCGTCAGCAGCTTTTCAGCCAGGCGCGCAATCGCCAGTTCGCGGTCGGCGTCCGAAATTCCGGCCTTCTTGAGGGCACCGTTCAGCCAGCTATCGAGCTCGGCGAAATTCTCGAACTCCTCTTTTTTCGACAGCCGCCGGCGTGCGCGTCGCTGTACAAACAGCTTCTTGAAGGTGAACACCGGATTGTGCGACAGCACGGCGCCACGCGCCGCGTCGATCTCCTTGCGGATGCCGAACAGGTCGGCGATGACGTCGTCCAGCAATGGCGAACAGGCGAGCAGCAGCTCGCTGTTCTCGACCGGCGTCAGGGATTTGCCGGCACGCACGGCCAGCAACTGGTCGTGACGCGCCGCATCCTGAGCCTTGAGGCGGCGCAGATATTCCGCGTCCAGGCGATTCAGGCCTTCAAGGGTAAGCAGGTCGGCATAGGCCAGTCCGGGCAGGCCGGGGGTAAATACACGCATGACAGGATCTCGTAACCGGGGGCAGCGGAATTATTATAAGGTGCAAATAACTATTTTACCTTCATTGCGGCAGGCGCGCAGTGGCCGCGTGCAGGCGGCACCGCACTTGCCTCTGCCGGCCTTTGGCAACAGTTTTCTTTCCACTGGGTTGGAGGAAAGCACTCAGTGGTGCTTTCCACGCGCGAGGTCGAGAGGGAATATGCAACCGGTTATTTGGTTTTGCAGGTGCTGATGCCGAATGGCATATACCCCGGGCAATAACCGGTGATGCCGGTCAGGAGGGGAGGCAATCCAACGAGCCCCCACCAGCGCGCGTTGCCTTCGAGGATAAAAATCAGGCTCAGCAGAGCGAGCCCCACGATAATGCGGATCGTTTTGTCCACGCCGCCGACATTTTCTTTCATGCCGTCACCTCGCTGGATTGTGGAAGCGCGGCAAGCATAGCCCGGCAGCGGGGCAATAACCTTGTTCCAGATCAAAACCCCAAGGCGAGCAGGGACAGTGGTTGCCCGCAGTTATATCGCTATTCCGGTTTAACTGCCTGGCACCGGAGTTTTCCGCCGGTCCAGGAGGCAGGGCCAACATCGGTCATGGTCATGCTGCGGCTTGCTGGCCACGGAAGCGACGCCGCCGGATGGTCGCGCCCCTACAGGAAGCTCAGGCGCTGCGGCCGAGCAGCTGGTCGGTGAGCTGCTTGCTGCACTCGGCTGCACCACGGCCAAGCCACTGTTTGAGACGCGCGGCCTGGTTGGCGCTCAGATCATCGATGCTCGGTTTGTTATCCGGGTCTTCGATATCCGTGCGGCAGTTACCGATCCACATGATCTTCCCGTCATCCAGCCGTACCAGCCGCGCGCGCCCATTGAAGTACATGTGATACTTTGACGCGGCGGTGAGATAGTAGATCACCTGATAGGTGCCGGTGAAATCCATCACCATACCGTTGCCAAGGCGTGCCTTGAGTCTCTCCGGCGATTCCTCGCCGATATCCAGTGTTGTATCCAGATGCTTGAAGCGATACACGCTCAAGTCTGACTTGAACTTTCCGATCAAGCGATCGCGCACGGCGACCATGGGATGCGGGATATTGTTCTCCTGCGTCCATTCCTTGCCATTCTTGACGGCCAAATAGGCCGATCCCGGTCCGGCCATGGCGGTGCTGTGCGTGGTGACCATCAGACCGTTCGATCCCAGCGAGGTGTACAGCAGCGTCTGGATCGGAGCTGTGTTGTTCTTCAGGCTGGCGCGCTCGGATTCGCTCAACGAGACGGTGGTGGCGCAGCCGGACATCAGGCTGAGTGCCGCGAGACACAGCAATGTTAAACGTGTGATGTTCATTGGTTCCTCGAGATCAGTGTGGTGGATGATGTTCGCGGCCGTGCACTCGGCCTGTAGAAATACTAGATCGTGATTCCGTCGGGTCAATGCGTGGCTCGGCCGTTACCGCCCGCGTTGCCAGGCGCCGGATTTCCCGCCAGTCTTGGAGACCAGACCGACATCGGTCATGGTCATGCCACGGTCCACCGCTTTACACATGTCATAGATGGTGAGCAGGGCAATCTGCACCGCCGTGAGCGCCTCCATTTCGACGCCCGTCGGGCCAGTGGTCGCGGCGATGGCGCGGCACAGCACCGCGTTTTGCTTCTCGTCAGGCACCAGCTCGACCTCGACGCGCGTGAGCGCGATCGGGTGGCAGAGCGGGATGAGTTCGGCGGTTTTCTTGGCCGCCATGATGCCGGCGATGCGTGCCACCGCGAGCACGTCACCCTTCTTGTGGCCGCCCGCAAGAATGAGACTGAGCGTCGCCGGCTGCATGCGGATGCGGCCTTCCGCCACCGCCTCGCGCGCGGTCGCGGGTTTAGAACCCACGTCCACCATGTGCGCTTCGCCGGATTCGTTCAGGTGTGTGAGCTTGGTCATCCAAAGAGTCACTCAATAAAGAGTTTTCGCCGCGAAGGCGCAAAGACGCAAAAACTTCTCATGTTGATGCTTTAACGATTTTCTTTGCGCCTTCGCGTCTTTGCGGAAAATGGTCATGTTGGCGGCGCCTCGTGGCGGATGCGCGGCAGCAGTTCCACCAGGTTGCACGGCCGGTAGCTGGCGTCGAGCTGCGAAAGGATGATCTTGTCCATGCCGAGGCGGCAGGCGTTGGTCGAGCCCGGCAGCATGAAAATGACAGTGCCGTTCGCAGTGATACCGGCATCGGCGCGCGACTGGATGGTGGAGGTGCCGATCTCGGCATACGAGAGCATGCGAAACAGCTCGCCGAAGCCGGGGATGGACTTGCTGATGAACGGTTTTGTCGCCTCGGGCGTGAGGTCGCGCTGGGTCATGCCGGTGCCACCGGTCGAGATGATGACGTCAACGCCGGGGTCGTCGATCCAGCCTTTGAACTGGGCACGTAGTTTGTCGATATCCTCGCGCACGATGGCGCGCGCCGCGACCCGATGGCCGGCGGCCTTGAGCTTTTCTTCGATCAGGTCGCCGGAGGTGTCGTTCTCGCGCGTGCGCGTGTCGGACAGCGTCAGCACGGCGACGTTCAGCGGAACAAAAGGGCGCGTGGTTTTGCTCATAAAGGAAGCCCTACTTCGTTCGTCTAGTCATAATACGAGAAGCCCTACTACGTTCGTCCTGTCATTATATGAGAAGCCCTACTGCGTTCGTCTTGTCATAATACGAGAAGCCCTGCTCGTTCGCTTGTCATCCGGAAACAATCCTAGCAGAGGCGCGGCTGCTGTGGCTGCTCAGCGGCCGGAAGATACACCAGCTCGCGCAGTCCCGTGAGGTTGCGCAACGTAATCTGGTTGCCGTGTACCGCCACCAGCCCCTGGTCGCGCAACTTGCCGAGGATGCGCGAAAAGGTCTCGGGTTGGATGGCGAGCCGCGAGGCGATCGCGTTCTTCGGCGTGGTGAGCTGCACGTCGGTCGCGGCCGCCGCGTCGCGCGGTGCCTGTTCGAGCAGGTACATCACCAGCCGGTAGGTGGCGTTTTGCAGGGTGAGACCGTCGATCTGGTTCACCAGCATGTGCAGGCGCCGGCTCATGGAGGCCAGCATGCCGAAGCTGATTTCGTGCGACTCGGCCAGCTCCTGCAGGAATGCCTTCTGGTCGAACGCGTACAACTCGCAGTCGCTGATCGCCTCGCAGCTCACCGGGTAGCGGCCATGCGGGCCGACGAACATCACCGCTTCGGCGAAGGTCTGGCCGGGGCGAATGATCTCGATAATCTTTTCATGGCCGTCCGGCGACACCCGGAACAGCTTCACCTGTCCGGCGCGCAGAAAGAAAAAGCGCTCGGCCGGCTGGCCGTGATGAAACAGCATTTCGCCATGCTGCAGCCGTACGCCCTGGATGCTGCGGCTCAGACGCGCGAGTTGGGCATCGTCGGCCTCGGCAAACAGATACGCCTGGCGCAGTTCAGCCAGATTTTCGATGGCGAAGTTTGTGTGGTTCATGCCGACCCATGATAACCCCGATGTACCCGCCCTGACCAAGGCGCGGTTTTGCGCCGCTCGCTCGGAGCGGTCAAAATGACCGTCCGCATTCCGGAGATTGCCACCATGCTGACCCTGCCAGAGGCCCAGGCCGCCATCCTGACACGTGTGCGCGCCGCGGACCGGGTGGAAACCGTACCGTTGGCACGCGCCTGCGGACGCTTTGCGGCGCATCGTTTGAATGCCGCGGTGGACAACCCGGCATTCGACAACTCGGCGATGGACGGCTATGCGCTCAACAGCCGCGATCTCGCCGCGCACGGTTTCGTGCTGCCGGTGCTGGGTGAATCGAGTTGTGGCAGCACCCCGCAGGCGCTCACGCCCGGCACCGCCATGCGCATTTTCACCGGCGCGCCGTTGCCCGCGGGCGCGGACACGGTGGTGATGCAGGAAGACGTGCAACGTGACGGCGAGCACGCGCGTTTCCCGCCAGGCACGCGCGCCGGTGACCAGGTGCGCCGCCGCGGCGAGGATTTCCGTGCCGATGATCTGTTGTTTGAGCCGGGCCGGCGGCTGTCCGCGTACGATCTGGCGCTGCTGTCCGCGGCCGGTGTCGCGGAAATCAGCGTGGTGGCGCGTCCGCGCGTGCTGGTGGTCGCGACCGGCGATGAGCTGGTGGCGCCCGGCCAGCCGCTGCGGCCGGGGCAGATCTATGAATCCAACCGGCTCGCCACGCTGTTGCAGCTCGAAGCGCTCGGCGCCGAGACGGCGGACGGCGGCACGGTGCGCGATGATCCGGCGGCGCTGCGCGCACTGCTCAAGGACGCCGGCGATTACGACTTCATCATCACCAGCGGCGGCGCCTCGGTTGGCGACCATGACCTGGTAAAGCAGGTGTTCGCCGAAATCGGCGAGATCAGTTTCTGGAAGGCGAAAATCAAACCCGGCAAGCCGGTGGCGTTCGGGCGCGTCGGAGCACGCGCCCACTTCTTCGCGCTGCCCGGCAATCCGGTGTCGAGCCTCGTGACGTTCAAGTTGTTCGTCGAGCCGGCGCTGTATGCCTGGCATCACAGCCAGCCGCCGGCGCTCGAACTACCGGCGATTGCGGCGAACAGCTTTCAGCGCAAACCCGGACGCATGGAGTTTCTGCGCGCGCGCCTGTGGAGCGAAAACGGCGAACTGAAGGCCGAGGCGCTCGCCGGACAGGGGTCGCACCAGATCGGCACACTGCGCCACACCAACGGCTTTATCCGCCTCGGCGAGGACAGCCAGGGTTTCGCGGCCGGCGAGCGCGTGCACGCGCTGCCGCTATTTTGAAAGGCGCCGGGCGTTGCGACTGGCGATGTCGCCGAGTGCATAGGTGATTTTCACGTCGCGGTAATTCGTCTGCCGCATCTCGATGCCGCGCGCGTCTCGGCAGGCGATCACCAGCTGTCCTTCGGCTTTCCACAGCGGCACGGGATTCAGGCAGTAGCTGCTGAAGACAATGGTGCGCGCGTAGGTCCGGAACAGGCCGGGTGTCGGACGCAGGGTCACGGCCTGGCCGTAGGGCGGATTGTCGTTTTCGTCGAGGTTGATGACCTCGGCGAGGTAGTGGCCGGCGGGAGACACCACCGCCTCCGCTGCCGCTGTCTCCAGCAGCATGCCACCGACGATCGCATAGGTCGCCGCAATCGGCAGATTGAGCAGCAGCAACCCCAGGGTCCGGAGCGCCCTTTTTTTATAGTAGCGGCGCGTCGATTCGAGAAAGGTGTTGCGTGTGGCCAGAATGGCGATCACTGCGATCAGGCCGATGCTGAGACACAAACCGCCCACCGCCAGCAGCATCATGCCGCTGACCACGAAAAATGATGCGCGCAGGAACAGGAAGCCGAGCATCGTGGCCGTGGCCGCAATCAGCGGTACGGCCCACATGAAGATGGCGATGCGCAACAGACGAGGATGGTTCATGACGCTTCGGTGTGTTTCTTGTTGTTATCGAGTGTAGTCCGAGCCCGCCCATCCTGCACATTCCGGTGGGCGCTGCCGGTAGCGGAATGAAGGCCGCACGGACGCTATCTCTAATATTAGATATTCTCGGCCAGTCTCCTCCCCGGCAGAGCTCGGGTTGCGGTGTTTCCATCCATGTCCGGCAAACGGATAGCCGTGCGCAACGGCTGTGTCTCGCGCTGGCTCAGTGCGGTTTGCGAATCGAGGCTTCCTCCGGCGCAGCGCAGCAGGCAGCGCTCACCCGGGGTGAGCGCGCTGCTGTTCAATGGGGGCAGGTGTTCGGTTTCGAATGAACCGCAGAAACGGCCGACGCGCGCCCTGCTGGGCGCGCGGTTTGAAGCCCGGTCTCAGGGCAAACGGCTTACGCCGCCTTTTCAACCACCGGTCGGCCGGCCTCGGTGGCCTTCGCCACTTCCCGGAGTTTTCCGGTGCGCACGTCGAAGATATAGCCGTAGACCGGAATGTCCTGCGGGACCAGCGGATGCTGGCGGATATGGCGCACATCCGCGAGCACGCTGTCCTCCTGGTTGCGGATCGTCAGCCAGTCGATGAAGTCGCCGTCCGGCCGGCCCTCCGCCGTGCCCAGGTCGATCCACTTGCCGCCCTTCAACTCCGCGGTGCGCAGGCTGCTGCGCAACAGGTCGCGCATGATCTCGTCCGTAAACGTCTCCATGCCGCAGTCGGTGTGATGCACGACGAACCATTCGCGCGTGCCGAGCAGCTTGTAGGAGATGATCAGGGAGCGGATGGCGTCGTCGCTCGCGCGCCCGCCGGCATTGCGAATGACGTGCGCGTCGCCCTCGGTCAGGCCGGCAAACTTGGCCGGGTCGAGGCGCGCGTCCATGCAGGTCAATACCGCAAAGCGCCGCCGCGGCGGCATGGCCAGGTTGGCCTTGTCACCGAAGCTGGCCGCATAGGCCGCGTTCGCGTCCAGAACCTCGTCGAGTATCTTGCTCATGGTGTACCTCCTTGTGGAACAGAGTATGGTCCCGTTCTCCGTCCGGCGGTGCTGCGTCGCCGGGCAAAGGCGGCTTGCTCTCGATCTCCCTGGAATCGTTTTTCTGAATTCTTGTGGTGAATACACGTCGTGACAGAGGTAGCGCGTCACTTCAAGCACCCTACGCCCGCGAAGAGTTGGGTGTCAAGCCGCGCGGTTGAGCGGAAATTCTGGGCAGGCGCGCACCCGCCGGCCGATGGTCTCGTGCCCCGGTTCTGGGTAAGCTGCCCGACCAAGACATGATGGGATTCAGTAGTCAGGTCGCTGACAGCGGAGCGAGGGCATGGGAACTGCATATTACGTCGGCACCTCGGGTTGGCATTACCCGCACTGGCAGGGTCCGTTTTATCCACTTACGTTGCCGGCGCGCGCCTGGCTTGCATACTACGCACGTCACTTCGACACGGTCGAAATCAATGCAAGTTTCTATCGCCTGCCATCGTTGGCCGCGGCGCGTGCCTGGCGGGATAGCACGCCGGCCGGTTTCACCTTCGCGATCAAGGCGAGCCGCTACATCACGCACATGAAGAAGCTGCGCGCGCCGCGCACCAGCCTGCGCGCGTTTCTGGCAGTGACGCAGGCGCTTGGAAACAAATGCGGGCCGTTGCTGTTTCAGCTGCCGCCGCGCTGGGGTTGTGACCCCGAACGGCTTGCCGCTTTTCTCCGGGCACTGCCGAAAAACCGGGAATGCGCATTCGAACTGCGCGATCCGTCCTGGCACAACCCGGAAGTGTATGCGTTGCTGCGGCGCTACAACGCGGCGTTCTGCATCTACCAACTCGCCGGTTTCGAATCGCCGCGGGTCGTCACTGCCGACTTCGCCTACATCCGTCTGCACGGCCCCGCCGCCTATGCCTACGGCGGCTCGTATCCGGACAACGCACTGGCGACGTGGGCAGAACGCATCCGCGCCTGGAAGCAACTCCGGCGCGTGTATGTGTACTTCAACAACGACGAGGCCGGCCATGCGGCGCGCAACGCGAGCGCGTTGCGCGCGCGGCTCGAAGGCCGGCGCGCATGATCACGATCGACGGCAGCCACGGCGAAGGCGGCGGGCAGCTGGTGCGCATGGCCTGCGCGCTTTCTGCACTGACCGGCAGACCCGTCCGGTTGCACGGGGTGCGCGCGCGCCGCACCCCACCAGGCCTGGCGCCCCAGCACCTGGCCGCGGTGCAGGCGGTTGCGCAGCTGTGCGGCGCCGAAACCGAGGGTCTCGCGTTGCGCACCCGGGAATTCACGTTCCGCCCCGGGCCGATACAGGGCGGCGACTATCGCTTCGATGTCGGCACCGCCGGTTCGATCACGCTGGTGCTGCAAGCGGTGTTGCCGGTGGCGCTCGCGGCGCCGGCCGCCAGTACCTTTCAGGTTATCGGTGGCACGGATGTGAAGGCCGCGCCGCCGTTCGATTATTTCCGTTACGTGTTCGTGCCACTGCTTTATCGGATCGGTCTCGACGTGCGCGTCACGCTCCTCCGACGAGGCTACTATCCGCGCGGCGGCGGCGAAGTCGAGGTGCGCGTGCAGCCCGGCCGGCCCGGTCCCCTGGCGTTGGATACGCCGGGCGCATTGCAGGAGTTGGCTGGCAGCGCGCACGTCGCCAACCTGCCGGCGCACATCGTCGAGCGCATGCAGCAAACTGCTGTGCAGGTTCTTGCCGAACACGGTAACGCCTGCATCCAGACGCAGCTGCTCGGTCACGCCGAGGCCATTGGCGCGGGCGGCGCGATCGTGCTCTGGGCGCGCACTGCCAAAACCCTGCTCGGCGGCTCAGAAGTCGCGCAACGCGGAGTCCCGGCCGAACGTATCGCCGAGCATGCGGCGCACGCCTTGAACGAGGAACTGCGCACCGGCGTGACCCTCGATCTGCACGCCGCCGACCAGCTGCTCGTCTATCTGGCTCTGGCCGGCCGGCCCTCGCACTTCACGGCACGCGTCTACAGCTCGCATGCGCACACCACCGCCTGGCTGCTCGAACAGTTCCTGCCGGTGCGCGTTACCGCCGGCCCGGCCGGTGCCGGCCAGCGCATTGCGCTTACGCCATGCTGAGCCGCCGCCGCTTTCTCGCTGCGCTCGGTACCGGCGGCTTCGGTCTGGCCAGCTGGCAGTTCTGGCCGGAGGGTGGTCTCTGGCATCCATGCGGTTCAGCGGCGTTGCCGGAAGTGTTGGCGCGGCATGAACTATTGCACCGGGTGTGGGAGGGCCTCGACCCGGCGCAGCTGTGGGACTGCCATGTGCACCTGCTCGGCAGCGGCGACAGCGATTCCGGTTGCTGGCTCAACCCGCGCTTGAGCAGCCTGTGGCACCCGATCGAACGGTTGCAGAAGGCCTTCTATCTCAATGCCGCCTGTGTTACGGACCAGCCGGGCATGGATGCCGCGTATGTCGAGCGCTTGCTCGCGCTGCACGCGGCGTTTCCGAAGGGCGCAAAGCTCATGTTGCTCGCCTTCGATTGGCACCACGACGAGAACGGAAAGCGTGTCGAGATGCTGAGTCCGTTTCACACGCCGAACGATTATGCGCAGCGCTTGGCGCGCGCGCATCCGCAGCACTTCGAATGGATCGCTTCTGTTCACCCTTACCGCGAGGATGCCATCGAGGCACTGGAACGCGCGGCGCAGGGCGGCGCGCGCGCACTGAAGTGGCTGCCCGCGGCGCAGGGCATGGACCCGGCAGACGCGCGCTGCGACCGCTTCTACGCAGCACTGGCGCGTCTGCGGCTGCCGTTGCTCACGCATGCCGGGCACGAACTGGCGGTGCACGGCGGCCGCCTGCAGGACTACGGCAATCCGTTGCGGCTGCGGCGCGCGCTCGACCACGGCGTGCGCGTGATCGTGGCGCACTGCGCCTCGCTCGGCGACGGCATCGACCTGGACCGTGGACCGGACGGCCCGGCCGTGAGCAACTTCAAGCTGTTCGCGCGTCTCATGGAAGAACCGCGCTATGTCAGTCTTTTGTACGGCGATCTCGCTGCCGTCGGCCAATTGCTGCGCGCCGGTGAGATCTTGCGCAGGCTTATTACGCGCCGCGGCTGGCACGCGCGCCTGGTGTACGGTTCGGATTATCCGCTGCCCGGCGTCATGCCGATCTTCGCGCCGCGCGCACTGGCAGCGAATGGATTTCTCAAGGAAGAGGAGGCGGTGTTTCTCGGCGGGCTGCGCCGCTACAACCCGCTGCTGTTCGATTTCGCACTCAAGCGCTTGCTGGCGGTGGATGGCCAGGGTTTCGATGTGGCGGTGTTTGCTTCACGGCGGGTTTTTGCTGGCGACAGTTGAGGGGTGAGGGATGTATTGTGGCGAGACTCATCCGGCGCAATTCGCTGCGCTCATTGGCGCCCTACGCGGGCTAAAGAAGTCGAGCAGGGTGGGCACGAAGTGCCCACGCGGAAGTTTGGCAATCGAATAAATGCGTGGGCACAGACGACGTGCCCACCCTACGTCGACATCTCAATCCGGCAACGCGATCTTGCCGTCGGTGCTGAACTGGTAGTCGTGGAAGATGTGTTCGGCGCTGAGCAGCCGGTAGCTGCCATCCTCGGCCTTCCGGCTGGTGTCCTTGAGGCGGTAGGTGAAATGGCCGCAGGTCCAGATGTCGAAGTTGCGCATGTGCGTGCACAGGCAGGTTTTGTCTTTCACCGAAATCTTTTTGGCCTTCGGGTGCAGTTCCACCTCGCGGTTGTAGGCGTCGATGTAGGCACAATGGCCGGTGGCGTCGAGCAGGTAGCCGTAGGCCTCGCAGTTCGGGCGAATGCCGGCGCCGATGCCGGGGCTGCCCTTGAGCATGCGCATCGGGTAGCCGGTCGGCGAGATGGTGTTGACTTCGATGTCGTCCTCGCTGGCCTTGAAGTACTCCTGCTTCACCTTGTCCGGCAGGCCGCACTCGCGCGCCACGGTGAAGCGCGTGGCCACCTGCACGGCGGCGGCGCCGTGTTCGAGGAACCAGGTGGCGTCGCTGCCGGTGAAAATGCCGCCGGCGGCGATTACCGGGATGTCGAGTTCTGCGGTCTTCAGGTACTCGTGGATCTCGGCGACGATCGTGCGCAAGTCGTACTGCGCCCAGTCCATACCGAAACCGAGATGGCCGCCGGCGAGCGGGCCTTCCACGATGATGTAATCCGGCGGGCGTTTGAGCTTGGCGTTCTTGCGCAGGAACAGCGCCAGGGCGCGCGACGACGAGACGATGATGCCGAGCTTGGCGTCGCGGAAGCGCGGATGGTCTTCCATCAGCGCGAACGAGCCGAGGTGCAGGCCGGCGCTGAGCGTGATGCCGTCGATGCCGGCATCCAGCGCGGCCTTGAGACGCATGCGCAGTGTCTCGCGCGGCGCATTCATGGTGAGCTTTTCCATGCAGTTGATGAAGATCATGCCGTCGCCGCGCTTGGCCGCCATCGCCTGGCCCACGTGGTTGCGCGTCGCCTCCTCCAGCACGGCAAGGTTGAAGTGCACGGCGGACTTGTCGCTGCTCGCGACGTTGGCTTTGTATTTCTTGAGCTTTGCGCTGACGAAGCTGGTGTCGAAACGCCGGTCCGAGACCGTCTGCACCATGGCGTCGGAGATATGGCCGATGCCGCCGAGACGCGCGACTTCGAGCGCCAGCTCGGCGGTCGAAATATCCACGCCCATGCCGCCAATGACGATTGGCACCAGTTCCTGTTTGCCGAATCGCAGGCGGAAATCGTCAACGCGTTTCATGTTGATCCTTGCTGATTTGCCAGTGGTGTATGGTCAATGCGGAGTGGTAACGCGCCCGCACAGGGTCTGGTCAGACCCCTGTTCTCCACCTCGACTAGGGATTGTACCTATATAGCGCGTGGATGGCACCGGGGGAGGAACAAATCGGTGCGGTGCGAGCATGGCAACGGAGTCTGGCCGGCGCACTCGCGAGCAATGGAGTAACCCTGCTTCGGCTCGGACATTCAAGCGCGCTCGACACCAACGGGCCTCACACGATGGATGGCACTGTCCACGCCCTCCATCTTACTGCTCCATCCCTATTGCTGCCGGTCGCATCGAATCGATTCAAGCGGGTGTGGAAAGCCCGGCTTTGGATTATGATGGTTCGTCACCATTATCCTGAATGACGCCTCAATAGAAGGAGCACCTATGGCGAGCCTCACTCCGTCCGAAATCACCCGTTTCCGCGAGCGCCTGCGCGCGCGCGATCTCGAGTTGCGCCAGACGATCCACAGTGCGCTCGTCAATGCCGAGGACAAAACCTATGCCGAGGTTGCCGGGCGGGTGCTGGATACGGCCGAGCAGTCGGTGGCCGACATGTTCGCGGACGACAAAATCCTGAAGATCCAGAAGGAAGTGACCGAGCAGGCCGACGTGGCGGCAGCGCTGGCGCGCATTACGGACGGCACCTATGGGACCTGCGTCGATTGCGAGGATGAGGTTGGTGTGAAACGCCTCGAGGCTTACCCAACCGCCAAACGCTGCATCCGTTGCCAGACGCATTTCGAGCGGCAACACCAGGGCGGCGGACGCGACACGACTCCCAGTCTGTAGGCCGATGCCGGGCACGTTCCGGTTGTTGCGCGCCGGTTGACGTGTACCACGGCGAACGTCTGAACAGTGTCAGCCACCTGCTCGGTGCGGTGGCCGCGGCCGCCGGCCTGGCAGTGCTGGTGGTGCTGGCCGCGCAGCAGGGCGATGCCTGGAAACTGGTGAGCTTCAGCGTCTACGGCGCCACGTTGTTTCTGCTGTACTTTTTTTCCACGCTCTACCACGGCACGCGCGGCCGCGCCAAGCCAGTCCTGGCGAAACTCGATCACGCTGCCATTTATCTGCTCATCGCCGGCAGTTATACACCGTTCACCCTGGTCACGCTGCGCGGTGTCTGGGGGTGGACACTGTTTGGCCTGATCTGGGGGCTGGCCGTACTCGGGATCGTGGTGGACAGCCTGCACGATAAAAATGCACGTCGCATCCTGCCGGTGGTCATCTATATAGTAATGGGCTGGCTGGTGCTGATCGCGTTCAAACCGTTGATCGCCGCTTTGCCGTACGCCGGTGTGTTGTGGCTCGTGGCCGGCGGGCTGTTCTATACCCTGGGCATTGGGTTCTATGCGTTGGACAAGAAGCTGCGCCATGCGCATGGCATCTGGCATTTGTTCGTGCTCGCCGGCAGCGCCAGCCATTACCTGGCGGTCCTGCTGTATGTCGCGTAGGAATCGGTTTGATCCCGGCATGCCGTTTTTAGGATAAAGTATCCGCACCATATTTTCCTGAAAGAGGTTTTCCAAAGAGGAATCTGTCATGCACAATCAGTCATCATCCACGTGGTTTGCGTTGCTCGCCGTGCTGCTGCTTGCCGTTTCCGGCTGCACCACCGCCAAGGTGGTGAGCTCGAGCGGCGGCCCGACCATCCAGCAGGTGCAGCAGGAGCCGTACGCGGGCCCGAAGAAGCGCATAGCCGTGACGGCCTTCGAGTTCAAGGCGGCGCGCGGCGGCCGCGATGTCGGGCGCGGCATGTCGGACATGTTGTCCGATGCGCTGTTCAATTCCAACCGCTTCATCGTGCTCGAGCGCGAGAACATCAAGGAAGTGATCCAGGAACAGGACTTCGGCGCCTCCGGGCGAGTGAAGCGCGAGACCGCGGCGCCGATCGGCGAGATCGAGGGTGCGGAGTTGATCATCCGCGGTTCGGTCACCGAATTCGAGCCGCGCTGCAAGGGCGGGGCGGCGCTGATCATCGCGGCGCAACAGGCGTGCGTCACCGTGAACCTGCGCATCGTGGATGCCAAGACCGGCCGCGTGGTGAACGCCACCACGGTCGAGGGCCGCTCCGGCACGGTCGGCGCCGGCTTGGTGTTTGCGACCGGCACCTTGCCGGTGGGCCTGGGTGGCTGGTCGAAGACGCCGATGGAGTCGGCGATTCGCAATTGCATCGAGACCGCGGTGCAGCACATCGCCAACACCAGGCTTTGAGGCGGCACATGCGGCCACCGCGGCGCGTGCTGTCCCGCGCGGGGCTGGTGCTGGTCGTGTTGACGTTGGTCGGCTGCGCCACCACTGCCGAAGTGACCAAGGGCGGCGGCGCCACCATCGGCGCGGCCCAGGCCGAGAAATACGATGGCCCCAAGGCGCGCATCACGGTCGGTGCCATCGTCGACAAGACCGGCGACGCGGACAAGAAGGGTTCGCTGCGCTACCAGTTGGGCGTGTTGCGCCGCCGCAGCAGTTCGCCCGAATCCTTTCACACCGAGAACGTGGTCGGCGGTATCCGTGACCTGGTCACCACCGCGCTGTTCCAGAGCAACCGCTTCATCGTGCTGGAACGCGACACCATCGGCGACGCACTGGTGGAGCAGGAGTTCTCCACCTCCGGCAAGGTGGGCGAGGCCAGCCGTATCCCGATCGGTCAGGTCGAGGGCGCCGAACTGCTGGTGGTGGGGGCGCTCACCGGCTTCGATGCCGGGGCGGCCGGCGGTGGCGGTTTCCCGATTCCGATTCCCATCAATCGCGGACGCGATTTCGTTGTGCTGGATGTCGAGATCCGCAAGAGCCACGTGGCCATGGACCTGCGGGTGATCGACGTACGCACCGGACGCATTGTCTCGACCGTGGCGGTGGAGGGCAGCGCGCGCAAGTTCGGCGCCGGCCTGAGCGGGTTTGCGCGCACCCGCCACGGCGGCATGGTGCGCATTCCGACCCTGCTGCGCGGCTTCGCCAACACGCCGGTGGAAAAGGCCATCAGTGAAATGGTGGATGCCGCCGTCACGCACGTCGTGGAAAAGACCCCGCTGGTGTATTTCCATCACGCAGCGCCAGAAAGTGGTAAACAGCCGGCTGCCGCCACGAAACCGCCGGCGCGCTGACCACGCACTTTCGCGCGCCCCGTTTTCGGCTTAACCTTGGCGCGCATGTCCACGCCACGCTTCCATGTTCCTGTCCCGCTCACGGTAGCGGCCACGCTCGACCTGCCGGAAGCGGCGGCGCACCACGCGGCGCGGGTGCTGCGTCTGCGCTGCGGCGACGCCGTAACGCTGTTCAACGGCATGGGCGGCGAATATGCCGCGTGCATCACCGCCATTGGCAAGCACGACGTGACGGTGACGATCGAGCGCCACGATCCGGTCGAACGCGAGTCGCCGCTGCCGGTCACGCTGGTGCAGGCGCTGTCGTCCGGCGAGCGCATGGATCTCACCATCCAGAAGGCCGTGGAGCTGGGCGTAAGCCGCATCGTGCCGGTCGAGAGCGAGCGTTGTGTCGTGCGCCTCAAGGGCGAGCGCGCCGAAAAACGCGTGGCACACTGGCAGCAGGTGGCGATCAGTGCCTGTGAGCAATGCGGACGCAACCGCATTCCTGAAGTTCGAATGATCTCACCGCTGGACGTCTGGCTGGCGGCAGAGGTGAGTGATGCGTTGCGTTGGGTGTTGCTGCCGGGCGCGCATACGGTATTGCGCGACTTGTCGCGTCCGCAGAAACCTATCGAGCTGCTGGTCGGTCCCGAAGGCGGACTGACGGATGCGGAGGCCGAGGCCGCGCAGCGTGCCGGCTATCAACCGGTGCGTCTCGGCCCGCGTGTGCTGCGCACCGAGACCGCCGCACCGGCCTTGCTCGCGGCATTGCAGGCGCTCTGGGGAGATTTCTGATTTACAGACCAAGGACCGGACTGCGGGTCACGGCCACAGCCACGATGTACAGGAACACGCCGAGCGCCAGCCCAAAGCTCAGTGTCCGGACCCACCGGCTGCGGCCATATTTCAGTGCGATGCTGCCGAGCACGATGTACACCAGCAGTGCCAGCACCTTGGCGCTGAGCCAGGCGTGCACGAACGGGTATTGCGCGCTGCGCAGCGCGAGCGCGATCGCCGAGACCAGTAAGACGGTGTCCACGACATGCGGCAGAATGCGCGTGGTACGCGCCTTCAACAGCGGCGAGTCTTGCAGTGCCCACATGCCGCGTAACACGAAACCGGTGATCGAAAAAATTGCGCTGCCGACGTGCACGGCTTTCAGGAGATCCATGCCGGTGATTCTAACAGGCTGTTGAAAAATACACTGAAACATCAAACTTCGTCATTCCGGCGCGACCGCCATGAATGGCGGAAGTAATGGAAACGCAGGAGCAGTTTCCAGTGCAAGCCGGTCGCTCTGGGCCATCCATGGCCCTCGCGACACTTGGGCGTCCTGCCCATCGGAATCAGGATGTCGATGAAACCATCGATTTTAATTCCTGGACACCGGCTTTCGCCGGTGTGACGAGCCATTTCTTTAACAATCTGTTAGCCCAGTGGATGCTCGACGCGCGGTTGCACGTACATGGGCAGATAGCGCAACACCCACGGCAGCAGTGCCGCCAACCACACCAGCGCGGCCAGCAGGTTGAGCCAGCTGGCAACCTGTGGAACAAACTCGCCGGCAATGCGCAGCACAGCGCTGGCATTCACGCCGAGCAGCACCGCCCAGGTCAGCGTATCGGCACTGAGTGCGCGGCCGGAATGGCCGAGGGTGACGCGCGACGCCATGGCCACGATCATGCTGGTGAGAAAGCCGATGCCGAGCGCATGCAGCGGCGCGCGTCCGAAGTAGTCCGTGCCGCTGGCGAGCAGCACAAGACTCTGCGCGGCATACAGGCCCATGGCAATGCCGAGCCACAGGAACGCGATGTGCAACATGGCGAGCAGGCGCGCGTGGAAGCTGCGGCGGAACTGCCAAACGTAGGAGTGATGCAGGGCGGCCACGGCGAGCGGCAGGTCGGCGAGGAAGCGCCATTGCGGCAAGCCGCTCAGTTCGAATCCGGCATGGGCGGTCACGCACACCGCCATCAGCGACGGCCCCCAGACCGGGCGCACCATGATGTAGTTCATGAGCGCGCTCTGGCTGAAGAATGGAATCATGCGGTGACTCACCAGGAACACCACCGGCACCAGAAACAGCCACAGCCCCAGTTCGCGCGCGAGCGCGAACAGCCACGCGGAGCCGGTGAGCACGGCCGCCAGAAAGACCGCGACGCCCACCAGACCGGCGGCCAGTGCCAGGTTGAGCAGGCGTTCGTGCGGACCGCGTTCCCGCGCGTGTGCGTACACCCGCAACAGGCTGACCAGTGCGCCGGCCCACCCGATCAGAAACAGTGTCAGTGCCAGTACTGTGATGCGCCGATCCAGGACGAGGCCGGACGTGAACAACAGGATGCCGCCGAACAACAGAACGAATACCGGCACATAGGCGTGGCGTCCGATTGCTGTGCCGCGCAGCCAGCGTGGGTAGACGGTGAACAGGAACCCGAAAATGAAAAACGGGAACACACCGTACACCATCAGGAAGGCATGTCCCCAGACAGCCGGCAACGCTGTTGCCAGTGACAAAAAGCCTGTGGCGCGCGTGGCCAGCTCGACCAGCCACCAGGCGAGCGTCAGCAGAATCTGCACGGCCCCGGCCAGGAATAGCATACGGTGCGGCTCGGCAGAAAATTGCCGCCAGAGGGAAAAGCTTTCGCGTTCAAGGAATTGCATGATGTTGTCCGTGACCCAGGCGGTATATAACACCGTACCCGCCACACCCCGCCTTGATGTCCATCAAGCGCGCCAGCGCGGATTTGCTATTCTTCAACAATATGAATTGAATGCCACAACAGGCCGGGGCGGACCAGGACAGGTACTACCTGGGATCCGGAGGTTTCCGCGCAGGGACGCGTGATGAATGAGGAATTCTCCAGGAGGTCTGGAAGCATGAGCAGGCTCGCGCGCCTTTGGCGTCTGCTTACCGAGGCGCCCACGGCCGTGGTCGAGCCCGGGCGTCGCCGCCAGATACAACTGCTGTCCGGCCTGCTGGTCGTGCTGATTCCGCTCGGGTTGCTGTCGATCGGTGTGCAGTTGCTGCTGCTTCCCGGGTTCTGGCCGACATTCGTGGCGGTCGTCAGTGCGCTGATCGTGCTGCTTCTCGCCTATGGCCTCGCGCGCGCCGGAAAATTCACTGTCGGCGCCGTGCTCACCATCTGTGCTTCAGCGCTTGCCAGTTTCGCGATCGTGATCCTGAACCTTCACGACTCGTCCGCATACGCCTATCTGTTGTTCCCCATTCTGCTGGCGGCGTTGCTGTTCTCCGAAATCGGCACCTGGGTCACCGCCGTCGGCGTGCTCTTCGGCGTTACTGCGTTGCTGCCGGCCTGGGGTGTTTCGCCGCCGGACAATGACCCGCTGGTGGTGCCGATTTTTATCGTCCTCGTCACCGCACTGCTACTGCTCGGTATCCGCCACCGCAGCACACTGGAGCGTGACCGGCAGGCGGAACTGACCGCGAGCGAAGCGCGGTTTCGCGGCTTTGCCGATGCAACGCTGGAGGGCGTCGTTTTTACCGAGAATGGCCGCATCATCGATATCAACGAACGTGGCGCCGCGCTCATGGGGGCGACCAGCAGTGCCGCGCTGATCGGCCGGGAGATCCTGGATTTCTGCGCACTGGCGGATCGCGAGCGCGTGACGACGCAGATGCGCAACAACGTCACCACACCCTACGAGTTCACCATCCGGCGCTTGGACGGCAGCGAATTTCCCGGCGTGGTGCGCGGTCGTACCAGCCTCGACCACGATCGCCCAGTGCGCGTGACGGTGTTCCGCGACCTGACCGAGCGCAAGCGTGTCGAGCAGGGCATCCAGCGCCTTAACCGCCTGCTCAATACCCTGGGGGCGGTCAATCCGGCGCTGGTGCGCGCGGAGAGTGAAGCACAATTGTTCGCCGGGGTTTGCCGCACCCTGGTGGAGCAAGGCGAGTTCTCCATGGCTTGGGTGGGGCTGGCCGATGCCGCCACGCAACGAGTGCAAGTGGCCTGCCAGTCGGGGTTTGAGCACGGCTATCTGGACAAGCTGGAGATCCGCTACGACGACAGTCCGCAAGGCCGGGGTCCGACCGGCATGGCGATTCGCAGCGGACGAACGGTGATCAATGACGACACCGAGACCAACGCGGCGCTCGCGCCGTGGCGCGAGCGATCGCACGAGCACGCCTACCGTTCTTCCATGGCCGCGCCGTTGCGGGTGCACGGACAGGTGATCGGCAGTCTCAACGTGTACGCGGCCACGCCGCACGCCTTCGGCAGCCAGGAGGTCGTGCTGCTGGAGAAGTTCGCCGGCGACATTGGCATGGCTGTCGAGCGACTGCGCGCCGAGGAGACGTTGCGCGCGAGCGAGGCGCGGCTGAAAGAGGCGCAGCGTCTCGCGCACATCGGCAGCTGGGATCTCGACCTGTCGACCAATCATCTCGTCTGGTCGGACGAGATCTTCCGTATCTTCGAGATCGACCCGAACCGCTTTGGCGCCTCGTACGAGGCCTTCCTCGATGCGATCCATCCGGACGACCGCGAGGCGGTGAACCAGGCCTACACCGAGTCGGTCAGGAATCACGCGTCCTACACGATCGTCCACCGCCTGCGCACAGCCGATGGGCGAATCAAGCACGTTCAGGAGCGTGGCGAGACCATCTACGACGAAACGGGGCGAGCGCTGCGCTCGGTCGGCACGGTGCAGGACATCACCGAGCGCAAACACGCCGAGCAGGCGCTCATCCAGAGCGAGCGCAATTACCGCGCGCTGACCGAGAACGCCAACGTCGGCATCCTGGTGAATTACCAGGGCCGGCACGTGTTCGCCAACAACAAGTTATTGGCCATGCTCGGTTATAGCGCGGAGGAATTTCGCCAGACCGGCGTGAAGGAGTTGGTGCATCCGCAGGAATACGACAAGGTCATGGCGCGCTTTCACGAGCGTATGACGGGCGAGTCAGCACCGAGTGTCTACGAGACCGTGTTTATGACCAAGGACCGGCAGGCGGTGCCGGTGGAATTGACCGCGGCCAAGACCACTTGGCAGGGCGAGCCGGCCGGACTGGTGTTCCTGCACGACATCCGTGAGCGTCTGCACACCGAAGAGCAGATGCGCAAGTTGTCCAGCGCGCTTGAGCAGACTGCCGACTCGGTGATCATCACCGACCGTAATGGCGTCATCGAGTACGTCAACCCGGGGTTCGAGAAGACCACCGGCTATTCGCGCGACGAGGCCTTGGGGCAGACACCGCGCCTGATGAAGTCGGGAAAACAGGGTGCCGGGTTCTACAAAAAACTCTGGGACACCATTCTCGCCGGCGACGTGTTCAGCGAGGTGTTCGTCAACCGCCGCAAGGACGGCGGTTTGTATTACGAGGAAAAAACCATTTCCCCGCTCAAAGACCCTGCCGGCGAGGTCACGCATTTCGTGGCCACCGGCAAGGACGTCACCGAGCGCATGCAAACCCAAGAACGCCTGCAGCACATGGCGCAGCACGATGCGCTTACCGAACTGCCGAACCGGGTACTGTTCCTCGACCGTCTCAAGCAGGCGCTGGCACGCGCCCGTTGGCACGAGCGCCTGGTGGCGGTGCTGTTCGTGGACATGGACCGCTTCAAGACCATCAACGATACCCTCGGGCACGAGATCGGCGACAAGTTGCTGCAGGCGCTGGCCGAGCGTTTTTCCGCCGGTGTGCGCGAGGGCGACACGGTGGCTCGCTTCGGCGGGGATGAGTTCGTGATCCTGTTGGATGATGTCGGTTCGGACAAGGACATCGGCGCGGTCGCGCAGAAGGTCCTGGACACGCTCGCCCCGCCGTTCGACATCGACGGCCAGAGCCTGTACATCACCGCCAGTATTGGCGTCAGCCTGTACCCGAACGACGGCGAGGACTCGACCACGCTGCTCAAGAACGCCGACATCGCCATGTACCGTGCCAAGGAGCTGGGCAAGAACACCTACCAGTTCTATTCGGCCGACATGAGCGCCCGCGCCTTCGAGCGCCTGACACTGGAAAGCAGCCTGCGGCACGCCATCGAGCGCAATGAATTCCGCCTGCATTACCAGCCGCAGATCGATTCCGCCAGCGGCGCCATTCTCGGTGTCGAGGCGTTGCTGCGCTGGCAGCATCCGGATTTCGGGCTGGTGGCGCCGGCCGAGTTCATTCCGTTGCTCGAGGAAACCGGCCTCATCGTCCCGGCCGGCGAATGGGTGTTCCACACCGCCTGCGAGCAGTTGCGCGCCTGGCATGCCGCGGGCTGGCCGACGCTGCGCATGGCGGTGAATCTTTCGCCGCGCCAGTTCCAGGCCGCCGGCCTGGCGATGATGGTGGAACGCTGGCTGGCCACGACCGGCTGCGATCCGGGACTGGTCGAGCTCGAGATAACCGAGAACGTCCTGTTGCGGCATGCCGCCGCGACCCTCGATACCCTGGAGGCGTTGCGCTCGCTCGGGGTACGTCTGGCGATCGACGACTTCGGCACCGGGTATTCGTCGCTCAGTTACCTGCGCCGCTACTCGATCGATACCTTGAAGATCGACCGCAGCTTCGTCCACGATGTGCCGGGCGATGCCGACGACAGCGCTCTGGCCTCGGCCATTGTCGTCCTGGGGCAGAGCCTCAAGCTCAACGTGATTGCCGAAGGCGTGGAGACCGAGGCACAGCGTGATTTCCTGCAACAGTGCGGCTGCCGGGTCATGCAGGGCTATCTGTTCAGCCGGCCAGTGCCGGCCGCGGACATCACGCAGTTGCTGGAAAAGGCGGCGCTGCGGATGAACACAGACAGGCGCTGATAAAAAACCGGCTGGCCGCGAAACTGCCCAAGCCCCGGGATCAACAGACGATGGTTTCCGGCGGAAAAAGGGACGGATATTCTTTTCTATGCTCTGCAGAAAGCATCGCGCAGGGCGCTGATAAGTTGCAGGATCTTGGGGTCGGCGATCCGGTGATACACCTTGTTCGCGTCCTTGCGCGAGGCCAGGATGCCTTTCTCGCGCAGGATCGACAGGTGCTGGGAAATATTGCTCTGCGAGGTTCCGACTCGTGCGACGATGTCCCGCACGCTGACTTCGGTAGTGCCGCCGAGGATACAGAGAATCTCGAGGCGCAGCGGATTCGCCATGGCCTTCAGGGAATGTGATGCGTGAATGATATCCGCTTCGCTGGTGATCAGGACTCTCTTTTCTGCCGTAGCAGCCAGGTCTGGGAGTCTTTGTGCATTATTGCTTTTGAGCATGGCGCATGCCTCCTCCAGGGCCCACTCACATTGCGTCGCCACGGTGGAGCCGCTTTCCGTTCGACGTGGCACCGCCGGTGACGCCGCAACTGCGTCGATGTAGGTCTTCATCCGAGACGAGGCGTGCGGACTTCTTTTCGACGACCACCCTGTTATCGCCTCGAACCGAGCGCATCACGCCCTCACCGGTTGCCGGTAACGGCGATGAGCACCAGTTTCCCGGCGACACTGGCCAGGGTTTCGCCGGGAAACGGGTCGCCGACGGTGACCTGCTTGTTGCCGATGGTGCCTTTCAAGAAGGAAGTGCCGTTGGCCAACTTGCCGGTTGCGGTGATGGCGAACAGGCGGTTGTCGCGAGGATCGACCAGATAGCCGGCGCGCCGGGCCGCGTCGCCATAACTCAGCAACAGGGCATGGCGGTCCATCTCGCTGAAGCGGCAGTCGTCACACACCACGACCGAGAGCGATGGAATGACCGTATTCGTTGTGGTATAGGCACTGGCATCGCCGCAACTCCCGTCGTCCGCCGGTGCGGAGGCGGCAGGAGACGGAGTCCGATCGGCGACGCTGGCATGGCTGACCTGAAGCGGCGCCATCAGCGCAGCTGCGGCAACCACGAGCAGGCGTGCAACTTTTGATTTCATGACAACCTCCTTACGATCACGCATGTGGCATGCCAGCAACGGCATTGGTTTGGAGTTCTCACAGCACGTCAGCGTCCGCCGCTCGCATACAGCGCCGCGTGAAACACCTCGGACGTTACGGGCTGACGGCCGTCTTCGACCGTCACCGTGAGCCGGTAGGTGGCGGGGCGGATGCCGAGCGGCAGGCTCGCCACGATGCGGTTGGCGGAGGTGCTCTTCACCGCCAAGACCGCGTTCGCCAGGCGCACGGTCGGTGCGGCGCCGCCGAAATGCTCACCGGAGATGACGAGCGTGCTCTGCGTGAAGTCCGTCCCGACATTCTGGGGGTGCCTCAGGCCGCTTTTCTTGCCGCCGCGCCCCGGTGGAGCATAGGGTCCGACCGTCGCACATGGCGGTCCAGCCGCTGCAAAACATCGACCACATCGATCAACATGCATGCGGCCAGGGTGTTTACGGCACGGAAGTGTCTCCCGTACCAGGGGTAACGCTTCAGCAGTGTGCGTGTCATCATGGCTTGTCTCCTTGTCGGTGGTTACTGCAAGCTCCGTAAAAAGTCACTGCCCATGGCCAGTGCTTCCAACGTCGGCGCCAGTCTACGTATGGCCGGCCGGGCTTTCTGTGAACCAGTTCACAAATTCAATGAAATAGACTCCGTGGAGTCTCCACATCAATGTGGCCTGTGCGGAGATACACATCGGATATATTTCATGTTGCCCGGTTCTCCAGGCGGCTGGTGTCGAATGATGCACCACGGAACCATTCTGCCCCCTCACCCTGTCCCTCTCCCGCAAGGAGAGAGCGGAGGCCGAGACCGCTTTTTCAACGAACCATCAAGCCCGCACGCGCACGGCGCGGTGCAGGGCCTCGGTCTTTTCCGGAGGGGGCGATGTTAAGTTCGTGTTTCAAGATTTCGCGGCAGCGCTGGTGGGCATCGAGAGTTGCCCTGGATCAGGTCCGCGGTTGTGGATTGTTGCCGAGATACCGAGAACACTGCCATGCGCGCGTTTCTGCACGCGCACGGTGGCAATTTGGGTTCCAGGATATTGTTTCAGCAAACCGCTGTCGGCCGAGAAGTTCGGACAACTCGGAATCCGGTTACTAGGCGGGCTCCATCGTGCGCAGCCGGTGATTGAGTATCAATGCCACGCTGAGCAACGCCAACGCGCCCGCCTGGTGCGCGGCCGCGAGCGGCACCGGCACCACGTAAACCAGCGTCGTGATGCCGAGCGCCACCTGCACCGCCAGCATGGCCAGCAGCAGGTGAAACAGCGAACGCGTGCGTGCCGCCAGCCGGTGCCGGCGCGCCACGAACCAGTAAGCGGGAATCACCAGGCAGAGCAGATAGGCCACAAGCCGGTGGTTGAACTGCACGGTGGCGATGTTCTCGAACAGATTTGCCCACCACGGATCGAGCGCGACCAGACCCTCTGGCACCAGCCGGCCGTGCATGAACGGCCAGTCGTTGAACGCAAAACCGGCGTGCGTGCCGGCCACGAACCCGCCGGTCAGAATCATGAAGAACACCAGGGCGGTGACCGCGAGCCCGAAGCGCCGCAGCGGTGCGATGGACTCCGCGGCCTGCGACTTCGGACTGAGCAGCCCGAGCGCGACCCACAGCGTGGCGGCGTAGATCAGCACCGCGAGTCCGAGGTGGGCAGTGAGGCGATACGGGCTGACGCGCGGTACATCCACCAGTCCGCTCGCCACCATCAACCAGCCGAGCAGTCCCTGCGCGGCGCCGAGTGCAAACAGCAGCCACAGCTTCGGGGCGAGCGCGCGCTCGATTTGCCGGCGTACCAGGAAATAAACAAACGGCAGCAGAAACGCCAGCCCGATCAGGCGCCCGAGCAGGCGGTGGAAGTACTCCAGCCAGAAGATGCCCTGGAAGCCGGCCAGGTCCATGCCGACGTTGACCTTCTGGTACTCGGGCGTGAGCTTGTATTTTTCAAACAGCGCGAGCCACTGCGCCTCGGTGAGCGGCGGGATCGCTCCCATCAGCGGCTGCCATTCGACGATCGACAGACCGGAACGCGTCAGGCGCGTGACGCCGCCGAGCACCACCATGGCGAAGATCAGGGCGCAGACCGCCAGCAGCCAGCCGGCGATTTGGCGGTGGGCATTCGGGGAAGCGGCTGGGGCGGGTGTCATGGAGACTCCGGGTGTGAGCAGTAACTCAGACTTCCGATTTCACGGGGATGCCGGCTAATTCCCGGTCCCAGGTGTGGCGCGCGGGCGGCGGCGAGTGTAGCCGGTTGGCAGGTTTCCTGACAACGCCTGGTCGCGCGGTGCTTGATGTACATCAAGGCCATGACCGGGGTCGGGCGCATCTAATGTGCTTCGCACGACCACCAAAAGCGAATAAGGAGCGAAGCCCATGGCCCAGTTCTTCACCAAGACGACCGCGCGCAATATTTTCTACGGCGGCAGTGTTTTTTTCGTGTTCCTGTTCCTGGTGCTCACCTTCGACACCAGCCGCGCGCTGCCGAAGCGCGACCACCGCGAGAATATCAGCCCGCAGGTGGCGAACGGCAAGCTGGTGTGGGAACGCAACAACTGCATCGGCTGCCACACGCTGCTCGGCGAAGGCGCGTATTTCGCGCCCGAACTCGGCAACGTGTATGTGCGCTTCGGCAACAGCAAGGACGCGATCAAGGCGTTCATCGCGAGCCGGCCGGCGAACGGCGTGCCGGGGCGGCGCAGCATGCCGCAGTTCAACCTGACCGAGACGGAGCTGGAGAACCTGGCCGAGTTTCTCAAGTGGACGTCCGAGATCGATACGGCCAAGTGGCCGCCGAACATCCAGGGTTAATCCGGGGAGCGCACCGTCATGCAATTCAAATCACAAGCCGTTGCCAAACCGTACTTCATCGCCGCGATTGCGCTGTTTACCGTGCAGGTGCTGTTCGGCCTGATCATGGGCCTGCAGTACGTGATCGGGGATTTCCTGTTCCCGGCGCTGCCGTTCAACGCCGCGCGCATGGTGCACACCAACCTGCTGATCGTGTGGCTGCTGTTCGGCTTCATGGGGGCGGCCTATTATCTGGTGCCGGAAGAAGCCGAGACCGAGCTGCACTCGCCGAAGCTGGCGTGGGTGCTGTTCTGGATCTTTCTGACTGCCGGTGCGCTCACGGTCGCCGGTTACATCTTCCTGCGCTACGCCGATCTCGCCCGGCTCACCGGCGATCACCTGATGCCGACCATGGGGCGCGAGTTCCTCGAGCAGCCGACCATCACCAAGATCGGCATCGTGATCGTGGCGCTCGGTTTTCTGTACAACATCGGCATGACCATTCTCAAGGGCCGCAAGACGGTCGTGAACCTGGTGCTGCTCACCGGCCTGACCGGCCTGGCGGTGCTGTTCCTGTTCGCGTTCTACAATCCCAGCAACCTGGTGCTCGACAAGTATTACTGGTGGTGGGTGGTGCACCTGTGGGTGGAGGGCGTGTGGGAGCTGATCATGGCCTCGATCCTGGCGTTCGTGCTGATCAAGGTCACCGGGGTGGACCGCGAGGTGATCGAGAAGTGGCTGTACGTGATTATCGCGCTCGCGCTCGTCACCGGCATCATCGGCACCGGCCACCATTACTACTGGATCGGCACGCCCGAGTACTGGCAGTGGTGGGGCTCGGTGTTCTCGGCGCTCGAACCGATTCCGTTCTTCGCCATGGTGATCTACGCGTTCAACATCGTGAACCGCCGCCGGCGCGAGCACCCGAACAAGGCCGCCACGCTCTGGGCGCTCGGCACCGCGGTCATGGCGTTCCTCGGCGCCGGGGTGTGGGGCTTCATGCACACGCTGTCGCCGGTGAACTACTTCACGCACGGCACGCAAATCACCGCCGCCCACGGCCACCTGTCGTTCTACGGCGCGTACGCCATGATCGTGCTGACCATTATCTCCTACGCCATGCCACAGATGCGCGGCCAGCAGGCGGCGAGCGAACGCCAGCAGGTGACCGAGATGTGGTCGTTCTGGCTGATGACCGTGGCCATGGTGTTCATGGTGCTGTTCCTGACCGCGGCCGGCGTGCTCCAGGTTTACCTGCAGCGCTACAGCGACGACCCGCTGCCGTTCATGGTCACGCAGGACAAGATCGCGCTGTTCTACTGGATGCGCGAGACCGCCGGCGTGGTGTTCCTCATCGGGTTGATCGTGTACATCACCAGCTACTTCGTGGGCGGCAAGGAGGGCGCGCCGAAGCGCGCCTGAGATGCCGATGGACGACCGGGTGCGCGCGCTCGAAACCGCCCTGCTGCCGTACTACCGGCCGCAGGGCAACGAGTGCGCGCTGTTCGAGTATGCCTTCCGCCACCAGTTGCCAGTGCTCATCAAGGGCCCGACCGGCTGCGGCAAGACGCGCTTCGTCACGCACATGGCGGCGCGCCTTGTCCGGCCGCTGTTCACGGTTGCCTGCCACGATGACCTGAGCGCCGCCGATCTGGTCGGCCGCCACCTGATCGGTGATGGTGCGACCTACTGGAGCGACGGACCGCTGACGCGCGCCGTGCGCGCCGGTGGCATCTGCTATCTCGACGAGATCGTCGAGGCGCGCAAGGACACGACCGTGGTGATTCACCCGCTCGCCGACGACCGGCGCGAGCTGTCGATCGAGCGCACCGGCGAAGTGCTCGCCGCGCCGCCCGAGTTCATGCTGGTGATGAGCTACAACCCGGGTTACCAGAACCTGCTGAAGAGCCTCAAGCCCAGCACCCGCCAGCGGTTCGTGGCGCTGCGCTTCGGCTATCCGGCGCCGGAGGTCGAGCGCGAGATTCTGCAAGGCGAAACCGGCATCGACAGTGCGCTTGCCGAGCGCCTGGTGGCGCTCGGCACCAGCCTGCGCGCCCTCAAGGAACACGATCTGGAAGAGGCCGCGTCCACGCGCCTGCTGGTGTACAGCGCGACACTCATCCGCGGCGGCTTCGATCCGGTCGAGGCGTGCCGCGCGGCCTTGGTCGAACCGCTGACCGACGATCCGGAAACCGCGGATGCGTTGCTGGAGGTGGTGCATGCCACCTTCGGAACCTGAGCAGGAGGTTCCCGGCCAGACAGTCGCTATCGTCGCCGAGGCGTTGTACCTCCTGAACCTGCTGCTGTTGCCGGTTGCCGCATTCGTCCTGCTGCTGTGGCTGTACCGCAAGCACCTGAGCAACGCACCGCCGCTCGCGCGCTGCCACTTGCGCCAGACGCTGAGCGCCAGTCTGTGGGCCGGGGCGCTACTGGTGCTCGTGAACAGCGCGATTTTCGCGCTCGGCGGCTACCGCGCGCCCTCCACCTGGGTGATCGTGGTGCTGTACTTCACCACGGCGCATGCCAGCCTCGTGCTGCTCGGCACGCTCGGCCTGGCCAAGGCTATGGCCGGCAGACCGTACGTTTACCCGCTGATCGGCCGGCCGTGTCCGGAATTCTCTTGAGCTACCACTGCACGCGGATTTAGGTGTTGAGTACAAGCCATGGACAGACAGGATAAGCGACTCATTGCACGCAGCGTGTTCTTCGCGCTGTTTGTGCTGGCGCCGCCGTTCGACCTGCTGCGCCTCGACCTGACCCTCGGGCATTTCATTCTGTTCGGGCAAGCGTGGACGCTCGGGATCGCGGAGTTTCAGTCCGGCCTGATCGGCCCGGGACAGGCGGCGCTCAATCTGCTGCTGCGCGGATTTTTGCCGATCGCCGCTGTGCTCGGTGTGTTTGCGTGGGCGGCCTGGAAGTACGGGCGCGTGTACTGCGGCTGGTTGTGCCCGCATTTCTCGGTGGTCGAACTGGTGAATGGCCTCATGCGGCGCGCCTTCGGCCGGCCAACGCTGTGGGAGCCGACCGCGCCGGGCGCGGCAACCGACGCGCGCTATACGCCGCTACTGGTGGCCGCGGTCCTCGGTTTCGCGTTTCTCTGGGCGCTCACGCTGCTCACCTACCTGCTGCCGCCGCGCGTGATTTATCACAACCTGCTGAGCCTCAGCCTGACCCGCAACCAGGCGATCTTCCTGGCGGCCGGCACGCTCGCGTTCAGTCTCGAGTTTTTGCTCGCCCGGCATTTGTTCTGCCGCTTCGGCTGCGCGGTCGGCGTGTTCCAGAGTTTCGTGTGGATGGCGAACCGCAAGGCCCTGGTTGTCGGCTTCGAACGCATGCGCGCCGTGGCCTGCCGTAGCTGCCACGCGGCCTGCGACGACGCCTGCCCGATGCGCCTCAAGGTTCGCGCCATCAAGCGCCTCAAGTTCGCGTGCACGCAGTGCGGCCAGTGCCTGAGTGCTTGTACCGACGTACAGCGCAACAATCCGCAGGGCGCGTTGCTGCATTGGGTACAGGACGCGGCGGCATTCGATACTTCGGCGCGCGCCAGCGGCGGCAAGCCGCACACCATTGCCTGTTCCGTTAGCGTGCAGGGTTGAGCCATGGAAGAACAGGTCGGCCAACTCTGGGACCGGCTGGTCACGCGCTTCGCGCGCCGTGACTACTCGCAGGCCGCGGTGCGGCTCGCCGAGGTCGAACGCTCCGCTGGTTTGCTATTTCGCGCGCTCGGCGGTGACGGCGGGCTGCGCATCGCCACGGCCGAGGCCAGTGCGCACGGCGCGCGGCGCCGTTGGCGCGAGCGCCTGGCCGGGGTCAACACCCGGGTCGAACTCGCGTGGCGCGATCACGAGGCATTGCTGCTGCCGGCCCAGCTCGCGCACTTTCCGCAGGCCGCGCTCAACCGCGAACTGTATCTGTGGCTGGCGGCGCTGGCCGCGTTCGATGGCACTGCAGGCGGCAGCGACTGGTTCGCGCGCAGCCAGAGCAACGTGCAGCAATTGCTGACGCGTTATCCCGGGTTCGTGGCGCGCTACCGGCGGCTGGTAGCCGCGCATCTCGCACAGCGCCCGGATCCGGCGCGTCTGCCGGTAACGGAGGCAACACAAGAGCGCGCCATTCGCGCGGCGCTCGAAATGCCCGGCAGCGTGGCGGCACTGCCGCGCGCCAAACGCGCGCCGGCGCCGGTGTTGTTGTGGCTGCATCCCGACCCGCCGCGCGCTACGCCGGGCCCGGCCGCAAGCGAAGACGGTGCGGCTGGCGCTGGCGGCGCCAGCCGCGCGGCGCGCGACCGCAAGCGCCGCCACGCCGAGCGCGTGGCGATGCCGGACGGACGCGACGGCTTGCTGGTCTACCGCTTCGAAAGCATCTTCGGCCGCGCCGAGTATGCGCGCGTCAAGCGCGGCACCGAGGAAGGCGGGGACGATGCGGCGCGCGTGGCCGACGACCTGGACGTGCTGAGCATGGCGCGCGATGGCCAGACGATCGCCAGCCGGGTGCGTTTCGATCTCGACCTGCCGGCGAGCGACCGCGACGACACCGTGCTCGGCGCCGGCATCCTGCTGCCCGAGTGGGATTACCAGCGGCAGTTGCTGCAAGCGAACCAGTGCCGGGTGCTGCCGCTGATCGCCGCGCGCGCCGAACCCTGCGCGCTGCCGCCGGCGCTGCGCGTGCCGGCGCGTCGCCTGCGCCGCCAGTTCGAGGCGCTGCTGCCGGAGCGTCGCTGGCACAGCGGCCAGCCGGACGGCGCCGAGCCCGATCTCGATGCGTATCTGCGCCATGCCGCCGAGCGCGTCCGTGGCCGGACGGTCGCCACGCCCAACCTGTATCGCGATCGCACGCACACCCAGCGCGACCTGGCCTGCCTGCTGCTCGCCGACCTGTCGTTGTCGACCGACAGCTGGGTGGGCAACGAGGCGCGCGTGATCGATGTGATCCGCGATTCGCTGTATCTGTTCGCCGAGGCGCTCAGCGCCACTGGCGACCGCTTCGCGCTGTACGGTTTCTCCTCGCGCCGGCGCGAGCACGTGCGCTTCCACCACCTCAAGGGTTTCGACGAGGGCTATTCGGACGGCGTGCGCGGCCGCATCCAGTCGATCAAGCCCGGCTATTACACGCGCATGGGCGCGGCGGTGCGCGCCGCCACGCAGCTGCTGGCGCGCGAGCGCGCCCAGCAGCGCCTGCTGCTGATACTGACCGACGGCAAACCGAACGACCTCGATCGTTATGAGGGGCGTTACGGCATCGAGGACACGCGCCATGCGGTGCGCGCCGCGCGCCGCCAGGGACTGACGCCGTTCTGCGTGACCATCGACGACGAGGCCGGTGATTATCTTCCACATCTATTCGGCGCCGGGCATTACATCGTCATCCGCCGCCCGCAGGACCTGCCGCGCGAGTTGCCGCTGCTGTATGCGCGCCTGACGCGCGCGCCGGCCAATTGACGCCGGCGCGGGACGCGCCCAGACTCCCGGCAACGACTGACGCATCAAGCATGGATATTCCGCTCGTGACCGCGATCCCGAATAGCCACGGCCGCAGGCCGTTGCGAATCGTTGCGTTGCTCGCCGCGTTGTTGCTGTCCGGTCTGGCGGTTCCGGCCACGGCGGCGAGCATTGCCGATGCCTATCCGCAGGTGCGCGGATTTTTTCCGCAGGCCGACCGCTTCGGTGGGCTGGAAGGCGATTTGCCGGCCGCACCCGTGTACCGCGGCAACACGCTGCTCGGTTATGCCTACCTCACCAGCGACGTGGTGCGCATCCCGGCCTATTCCGGCAAGCCAATCAATACGCTCGTGGGTTTCGACCTGGGCGGGCGCATCACCGGCATCGAGATCGTGCAGCACGAGGAGCCGATCCTGGTAATCGGGATTACCGACGAGCGCCTGCAGCGCTTTGCGCGTCAGTACGTGGGCAAGTCGGTGTTCGACAAGATCGCCATCGGTGGCACGCGCGAAGGCTACGTGACCATCGATGCCATCTCCGGTGCGACCATCACCATGATGGTGGAGAACGCCAGCATCATGCAGTCGGTGCGCAAGGTCGCCGAGGCGCGCGGTATCCGGCTTGCGCCGGACCATGCTGCATCCACTCCGCCAGCGCCCGCGGCCAGCGCCAAACCACCAGTCGGTGCGGCGCGTCCGGAAACAAAACCAGGCAAGGTCGCGCCACCGATCGTCACGCCAGCTGCGGATGATGAGCCGATCTGGGTCAACGTGTGGAGTTCGCGCGTGTTCGAGATCGGCGTGCTGCTCGCCGGCCTCGGTTTCCTGACGCTCATTCTTGTGTTCCAGGACTGGCTGACCCGACACCCGCTGATGTTGCGGCGCATCCGCACCGGCTTCCTGCTCTACACGCTGCTGTTCATTGGTTGGTACGGGCTGGCGCAGCTTTCGGTCATCAACGTGCTCACCTTCACCCTGGCGGCGATGCACGGCTTCCAGTGGGAGAGTTTTCTCATCGACCCGATGATGTTCATACTCTGGTCGTTCGTGGCCGTGACCCTGCTGCTGTGGGGACGCGGTGTGTACTGCGGCTGGCTGTGCCCGTTCGGGGCATTGCAGGAACTGACCTTCCAGCTTTTCCAGAAGCTGCGCCTGCCGCGGTTCGAAATTCCACCGATGGTGCACGAGCGCCTGTGGGCGCTGAAGTACATCATCCTGCTGGCGCTGTTCGGCGTGTCGTTGCAGTCACTGACCCAGGCGGAACGGCTGGCCGAGGTCGAGCCGTTCAAGACCGCGATCACGCTGCGCTTCGCGCGCGAATGGGGCTTCGTGCTGTATGCCGCGGGGCTGGTGCTGCTGTCGGCGCTGAACCGCAAGTTCTACTGCAAGTACCTGTGTCCGCTGGGTGCGGCGCTCACCATCCCCGGCAAGTTCCGCATCTTCGACTGGCTGCGCCGGCACCGCGAGTGCGGCCGGCCGTGTCAGATCTGCGCGGTCGAGTGCGAGGTGCAGGCGATCAAGAAGAACGGCGAGATCAATCCGAACGAATGCCACTACTGCCTCGATTGCCAGGTGACTTACTGGAACGATCACAAATGCCCGCCGATGGTCGATCGGCGCAAGCGCCGCGAAAAGGCCGGACGTGCGCGCGAGCTGGTGCGTGGCATGGAGTCGACCCTCGGCCGATCCGGCCTCGAGGATATT
>Ga0209706_10000171_pt1 | contig 33760 bp, 25 predicted proteins | sample PPLLaktember2015_6_FD_187263 | JGI IMG/M metagenome (GOLD analysis project Ga0209706, IMG submission 187263) | Freshwater sediment microbial communities from Prairie Pothole Lake near Jamestown, North Dakota, USA - PPLs Lake P8 Core (1) Depth... | ecosystem: Environmental > Aquatic > Freshwater...
TGCCCAGGCTCGCGTCCTCGGCGTTGGGCTTGACGATCAGGGGGAACTTCAGCTCGAGGGGCTCGTCCCCGGTGAGCATGAACTGCGCCGGCGCGGTCGGCAGCCCGGCCGCCCTGAGCACTGCCTTGGCTTTGAACTTGTCCTGGCAGATGGACAGGGTCTTGGCGGCGTTGCCCGTGAAGGCGAGGCCCAGGAGCTCGAAGATCCCGGCGACGTTCGATTCCCATTGCGGCCGCCCGTAGTAGCCCTCGCAGAGGTTGATCAGGGCCGCGGGGTTGACCTCCCGGACCCGGCCCAGGAAATTGAGCAGGCTCCTCTGCAGCGGGATGAGCGACGCGCCGATCCCGAGCGAGCGCACGGCGTCGTGCGCCTGTTGGGCCATGTCGGCGACGGACTCCTCGGACAGACGCTCGCCCGTCGCCGTCGGTCTCGGTTCGAAGGCGTTGTAGACGATGGCGATGTCGGGGACCGGGTTCATGCACGATCCGCGAGGACCGCCGGCCGATCGCCAGACGCAGGCCGGATGCGCGCTTGTCGGAGGCCGTAGCGCTTGGAGGCCTCCTCCACGACCCTGTGGATCAGGTCCGAATAGGAATACCCGGCGGTCCGGGCCGCCTTGGGCAGGCAGGAGTTGTCCTCGGGGCGGGGCAGGATGCCCGGCAGCGGATTGACCTCGAGGATGTTGGGCTCGCCCTTGTCATCGAGCCGGACGTCGACCCGGCACCAGTCGCGGATGCGCAGGACGCTGCAGGTCCGGGTGACGATATTCTCGATCTTGGCCCTCAGGACGCCGGGGATGGGCGCCGGGCACTTGAAGATGTCGAGAGGCTTCTCGCGGGTGTCCCAGAGCCACTTCGCCTCATACGAATAAATGGGGGCCGCGCCGGCGGGGAGCTCGGCGTGGTCGATCTCGACGATCGGCAGGATCTCGTAGCTCGGGGCGTTCCCCAGGACGCCGACGGTGAACTCGCGCCCGCCGAGGAAGCGCTCGACGATGACCGGCTGCCTGTAGAGCCCGACGACCTCCTCGACCCGCTCATAGAGCTCGCCGAGGGAGTGGACGAGGGAGTTGTTCTTGATGCCCTTGCTCGAGCCCTCGGTCAGGGGCTTGACGATCGCCGGCAGCCGGACGCCGGCCGGGATGGCCGCCGCCGACTCGATGATCCAGAACGCGGGATTGGGGATGCGGTGGTACGACAGGATCTCCTTGGCCCGCGACTTGTCGAGGCAGACGCCGAGCGTCAGCGGGTCGGATCCCGTGTAGGGGATGTCCAGCATCTCGCAGACGGTCGGGATGTGCGATTCGCGGTTGGGGCCGACGACCCGCTCGGCGATGTTGAAGACGAGGTGCGGCCGCTGACGCTTCAGCCGGCCGTAGGCCTTGTCGTCGGACTCGATGAAAACGACCTGGTGCCGTTCCTGGAGAGCATGCCCGACCGCTTCGATCGTCTCGTCCGAATCGCATTCGGCGAGCATGTCGTCGGGAAGTGGAGGCTCGTCCTCCTCGTCCTTGTGCTCGGCGGGGCGGCTGTTGAGAGTCGCTTCCATGCCCGCTTTCGAGCTATAGAGCAAAGCTACTTTCATCGCTCGGTTCCTCTTTCAATCCTGACTTGCGCAAGTTCCTGTTGCTGCGTTCATTAAAATCAATTCATTTATAGAGCATTCTAACCAATTGTCAAGCCTTTTTTCGCGATTGACCACTTTTTTTTGTAGAAGAGCCCCGCGAGACCACTAGCCGTAGCGTCGATTCGCGACCGGCCGCAAAATCATCCACAGGTGACCGCCTCGATGGACCACCCGCCGCGGCGCGGACGTACAGGCGAAGGACGAACGGGTTGTTCATGGCGGGGTTCCGGCGGCTTGTTACCTGAAGAAAATGAGCGTGATGACGATGTAAAGCGGGATGAGGACAGTGAAAGAATAGAGCATGTAGCCGAAGAACGAAGGCATCTTCATCTTGTATTCCTCGGCGATGACCTTGACCATGAAGTTCGGGCCGTTGCCGATGTAGGAGTTCGCGCCCATGAAGACGGCTCCGGCGCTGATCGCCTGGAGGAAGATCGTCGGGATGCCCAGCACCTCGCCGTTCAGGCCGAGGCCCTGGGCCATGGAGAAGAAGGCCAGGTAGGTCGGCGTGTTGTCGAGGAAGGAGGACAGGGAGCCCGTCATCCAGAAGAACTGCCAGGGATGGGCGAGGCCGATCGCCGCGCTCCGCGCGTTGAGGATGAGCAGGGCGGGGATCATCGTCACGAAGATGCCGGCGAAGAGGACCGCCACCTCGATGATCGGGTTGTACGTGAACTTGTTGTCGATGCGGCACACCCGTTTAGTCGTCAGAAGCGACAGAATGCACATCAGGATCATCATTCCCTCACGGCGGGGGAACGGGAGGAAGATGCCGGCGATGATCCCGGCGACCCAAAGGAAGTTGATCGTCCCGGTCATGTGCAGCGGCACGACGCGCTGCCGGTCGCGGATGATGTCGCGGCAGGTCTCCTTGCGATACTGGGCGCTGTCGAGGAGATAGAACATCAGCAGGACGCCCCCGACCATGACCACCCAGAGCGGGAAGAGACGCAGGGTCCAGAAGAACGGGACGCCCTTGATGAAGCCCATGAACAGGGGCGGGTCACCGAGCGGCGTCAGCAGGCCGCCGATGTTCGAGACGAGGAAGATGAAGAAGATCGGGATGTGCTTGGTGTGCCGCCGCTCGGAATTCGTCTTGAGCAGCGGCCGGATGAGGAGCATGCTGGCCCCGGTCGTGCCGATGAAGTTGGCCAGAACGGCGCCGACGAGCAGGAAGAGCGTATTGACCTCGGGGGTCGCCTTGAGGTCGCCTTTGAGGACGATGCCGCCCGAGACGATGAAAAGGGCCGTGAGGAGGAGCAGGAAGGAGGCGTAGTCCTTCATCGACAGCACGAGCTCGTGGGGCATGTTGAATAGGAAGTAGACGGCGACCGGCAGCGACCAGAGGAAAGCGACCAGGCCCTTGTTCTTGTGGCTCTCCCAGAAGTGCGGCGCGCGGAGCGGCAGGAGCGCGATGGACAGCAGGAGCCCCGCAAAGGGGACGACGGACCACAACGACAGAGTCTGTCCGAGCTCGTGCGCGTTCATAAGAGGCGTATTGTAACGGAAGCGGGCCGTTTTTCAAGGGAAAACATGGGGCCGGTCAGCGGCTCACGGCAGGAAGGCCGTGGACAGCCGGTAAGCGCGGGGCGGGAGCTTTCTCCGGGCGGCCTTCCGCTCGACGGGGAGGAGGAGCGAGCGGTCGTCGCTCGGCGGCGTGGTGAAGAGGAGCGCCGCGCCCGCTTCCCAAAGGCCTTCGAGGAGCTCGAGGGGCAGGCCGCGCTCGACGTGGACGGCGGCCCGCGATCCGGCCTGCGAGGCGGCCCGGGCGATCTCGACGGCCAGGAGGGCGCCGGGCTCGTCCATGATCGAAGAGTCGGAGAAGTGGATCCAGGCCCGCTGTTCCGCCGGGGCCGTGAGCCCGCGTTGAAGAGGGCCGGCGTGATAGATCACGAAGAATCCCTTGCCTGTTCTCGCGTGGGCGGCCAATCCGGCCAGGATCTCCGGGTCGCGGGGCTGCGTCCGGTCGGAGATGTGGAGATCCACCCCGTTCTCGAGGAGGTCTTCGAGGTTTTGGGCGGTCAGGCTCGAGGCCCCGCCGGCGGCATCGGGCAGCGGGCCGTTCCAGAACACCGAGAGGTGGGTCCCCGCGTCCCGGCAGGCCTCCTGCAGGATCTCCCACTCCTCCGCCTTCGGCCGGGCTTCGTCCGAGGTGAGGATGCGGGCGCCCGTCCGGGCGAGCGACTCGAGCTCCTCGAGCCCGAACCGGCCGGTGTCGATGAGGCTCAGGGGGATCCGACGGCGGTCCGCATATTTCGCCGCCTCGAGCAGGGTCGTGAAATCGAACTGGTCGTCGCGGATGTCCAGGTCCCGCCGCGTGCGGACGCGGTCCAGGAGCTCGTAGATGCGGACGACGCCGGTGATGCCCTTCTCGACAGGATGTTCGCTCATATCCGGAATCCGAAGATTACCATCCGAGCTCCGGGCTGTCAAACATCGTGGTGCTCGGCTCGAGGGCGGCTCGGGCCCGTTCCGCGAATCCATTCGTTCCGGCTGCGGAGGGACCTCGGGGGTCATCTGCGTTCGCTGCGGTGATTCTTCACGCCGGCCCGGTCCGGAGCCGGGTTAAAGACGCCGCGTCTCCGTCCCGATGCCGGCTAAATCACCGCTTGATGCTCCCTCGATGACGCCCCTCGGCCCCTTCTTCCGCAGCCGTCTCGCGTTCTCCCCGGTTCGACCGGCCTCCTCGCCGACTAAACCCGGCCTCTTTCTCGGGGGATCCGCGCCTTGATATTCCCGGACATGTCCATTATTATCGGACGGGAGTCGTCGCGCGTGAAATCCTGCGTCGTGCTATTCTCGGGCGGGCTCGATTCGACGACGGCGCTCGCCTGGGCCGTCGACCGGTATGACGACGTCCGGGCGCTGACCTTCGATTACGGCCAACGCCACCGCGTCGAGATCGGTCTCGCCCGGAAGGCCGCCCGCCGCCTCGGCGTCCCCCACTCCGTCCTCAAGGTCGACCTGCGGCAGATCGGCGGCTCGGCCCTGACCGATCCGGCCATCCCCCTCCCCCGCCCCGCCAAGCCCTCCGCCCGGCGGTCCGGGCCGCCCGCGACCTACGTTCCCTTCCGCAACGGCATCTTCCTTGCCCTCGCCGCCGCCTGGGCCGAGGCCCGGGGCCTCCGCGACCTCGTCTGCGGCTTCCATGTCGACGATTCCCCCGATTATCCCGATACGACGGCAGGCTTCGTCAAGGCTATGGAGAAGGCGGTGCGGGCGGGCACGAGGGCCGCGTTCGGCGGCCTTCCTCCTAGCATCGTCGCCCCGCTTCTCGGGCTGAGCAAGACCGGCATCATCCGGCTGGGCCTCCGCCTCGGCGCCGACTATTCTTATTCGGTCTCGTGCTACGCCGGGGCCGAGCGTCCCTGCGGCGCCTGCTCGTCCTGCCGCTTCCGCGCCCGGGCCTGGAAGGCCGTCGGCCGCGAAGACCCTCTCATCGCCCGTCTCCGAAAGGAAGGGAAACCATGAGCTGGACACTCAAGGTCCGGGACAAGTTCTCGGCCGCCCACTTTCTCCGGGAATACCAAGGCAAGTGCGAAAAGGTCCACGGCCACACGTTCCAGGTGGAAGTCGCCATCACCGTCCGCGAGCTCGACCGGACCGGCCTCGGTTACGACTTCACCGAGATCAAGAAGACCCTGGCCGCGGCCCTGCCGGACCACGCCTTCCTCAACGAGGCCTATGCCTTCAATCCCTCCGCGGAGAACCTGGCCCGCCACCTTTTCGGCGAGCTCAAAAAGAGCTACCCGGTCAGGTCCGTGACCGTCTGGGAGTCCGACGATGCCTCGGCCACTTACTCTGAAGACGATTGAGATCTTCGCCTCGGTCCAGGGCGAGGGTCTGCGCCAGGGCGAGCCGACGATCTTCGTTCGCCTGGCCGGCTGCAATCTCCGCTGCGGCTTTTGCGACACGAAGAGGGCCTGGCGCGGCGGCCGCGAAACGGCCGTCGAGAAGATCATGGCCGAGGTCCGCCGGCTCCGGAGCGACTATCCCACGACCTGGGTCTGCCTGACGGGGGGCGAGCCCCTGGCCCAGAACATCCGGCCGCTCGTCAAGCGCCTTCACAGCGAGGGCTTCAGGGTCCAGGTCGAGACCAACGGGACGTTCCCCCCCGATCCCCACGCGGATTGGCACTCGGTCTCGCCCAAGCCGCCGGATTACGCGGTCCACCCGGGATTCAAGAAGAAGGCCCGCGAGCTCAAGCTTGTCGTCTGCCGTTCGATCGGCCTCGATGACGTCCGGACCGTGAGAGCCGCGTTCCCGCCGACGGTTCCGGTCGTCCTCCAGCCGCAATCGAACTCCCGCTGGAGCATCGACAAAGCCGTGAGGCTGCTCGAGGGCGCGGGCCGGGCCGGGCTCGAGAACATCCGCCTCTCGGTCCAGCTCCACAAGGTCTACGGACTTCGTTAACCCGGATTATTCATAAAAACTCCGGCTTGGGCCCGCCCTTCCGCTCGAAGAACCGGTAGCCCGATCTCGTGAGGTAGACGCCGGCCAGCGTGACCGCGGCGCCGGCCGCCTGGATCGGGGCCAGGCGCTCGCCGAGAAAGAGGCCGGCGAAGAAGATGGCCAGGATGGGCGTCAGGTTGCTGTAGACCCCGGTCTTGGAGCTGCCGACCTCCTTGACCGATACATACCAGAGCACAAAACAGAGGAAGATGGCCACGAGACCGGCATAGGCGACGGCGCCCCACCCCTGCCAGGGGATGCGGGCCCATTCGACCCGGGCCAGGTCCCGGACGGCGAAGGGCAGGTAGACCGCCGTGCCGCCGATGGTGCTCACCGCGGCCAGGCTGAAGGCCGAATTCCGGTCGAGAGCGGGCTTGGAAAAGACGGTGTACCCGGCCCAGCAGGCATTGGCCAGCAGGATCAGGACAGCCCCGCGCCAGGCCTCCCAGGTGAAGACGAGGCCGCCGTTCCCGCCCGCGATGACGAGCAGAAAGCCGCCGAAGGAAATGGCGATCCCGGCCCAGGCAGCGGGCGAGAGGCGCTCCTGCCCGATCGCCGTGGCCAGAAGGGCGATGAAGACGGGGCTGGTGCCCATGACGATCGAGGCCGTCGAGGCGTCCATGACGCTGACCCCGTTGATAAAGAAGACCTGGTAGAACGTGATCCCCAGCAGGCCCAGGGCGGCGGCCTTCCAACCGTCGCCCTTCCGCGCCAGCGCGAGCCTCCCCGGCCGGGCGAGGAGGACGACGGCGTAGGCGATCGCGGCCAGAGACAGCCGGAGGGCGTTGAAGGCGTGAGGCGAGAGCGAGCGCAGGCCGATCTTGATGACCGACAGGTTGACGCTCCAGAGAAGGATGACCAGGAGGATGAGCAGGTCGGTCCGGCCCATCCGGGCCCCGTTCAGTTCTCTGGCCATGGTCTTCCTTCGGGTATTTTCGAGGGTGGGCGCGATTCCGCCGGGCGATCCCGCTCAGGTCCGCCGTTTCCGCGGCCGGGGATAGCGCGCTTCGACGACGGAGCTGAGGCCTCCGCGCGGGTTGAACTCGCCGCGGACGACCGCGCTCGACGGCCGGCTGGCGCGGACGACGTCCTCGAGGATGCGGTTGACGACGTTCTCGTAGAAGATGCCCAGGTTGCGGTAGGCCAGGAAATATTCCTTGAGCGATTTGAGCTCGAGGACCCGTCCAGCGGGGACATAGCGCAGGGTGATCCGGCCGAAGTCGGGCAGCCCCGTCTTGGGGCAGACGGATGTGAACTCGGGAAAGTCGATGGCGATCTCGTAGTCCGGGAACTGGTTGGGGAAGGTCTCGAGGGGCGGCAGCTTGGCGTCCAGGCCGGCCTTGGCTTCGCGCTCCGTGTATCCGGGCATCGTGGTCCTCACTAAATCCTTGGTGCGGGCTATGATACACGAAATCTGAGGGCCCGGCAATGCTGGCCCTGCTCCGTCGGCTTCAGGGCGGCTCGGGGGACGGTCTCTCAGATCTCGCTCTATGGACTTCTCGACTCGGGGCGTGCCGCTCCGTCGGGTCGAGGGTTTGGCCCGGCGAGCCAAACCCTCTCGGATCCGGGCCTCGCTCTCAAGAACGGGGACATGTACCCGGTACGTGTCCCCGTTCTTGACCCGTGCCCGCTTCGGCCCTCCTACGCCCTCCTCCGGGCATCGCCCCTGCGCCATTGTCCATAGCCGCTCGATCTGTTCCCCCACACCCGTTTCGACGCCTGGCTGAACTTTCCCAATGTCGGGATCGCCTGCCTCCCTCGCCGTTATTTGGGGGGCCTCGTCAACCTGCCGGCCAAGCGAGCCGGGAAGTGGAAATCAGTGATTCCCAGAGCTGTTCGGAAACCATATAATAAGAAGGTCGATAGTCCCCTATATCAGCAAGCAGCAAGAGACCGCATGAGCGAATGCAAGAGCGCGAAGAACATGAGCCGGTGCAACTGCAGCTACGAGCCCTGCAGCCGTAAGGGCGTCTGCTGCGACTGCCTGGCCTACCATTGGCGGAACCGCGAGCTGCCGGCTTGCCTCTTCCCCGATCCCGTGGAGCGGACCTACGACCGGTCTCTGCGCCGCTTCATCGAGATCTACAAGGACAAGGCCTGATGCCGGGGCACAGGTATGTCTACGGCCCGGTCGCTTCGCGGCGCCTGGGCTTCTCTCTCGGGGTCGACATCATCCCCTTCAAGACCTGCACGCTCGACTGCGTCTATTGCCAGCTCGGCTCGACCGGCAAGACCTCGGTCCGCCGCGCCAGCTGGTTCCCGCCCGGCGAGATCCTGGCCCAGATCAAGGCGGCCATCGGCTCCGGGCAGAGGATCGACGCCATCACCTTCTCGGGATCCGGGGAGCCGACCCTCAGCCGGGACATCGGCGATCTCATCCGGGCCGTCAAGGCGATGACCCGCATCCCCGTCGTCGTCCTGACCAACGCGACGCTCCTCGCGCGGGCGGAGGTGAGGCGCGACCTCGCCGCCGCGGACGTCGTCGTGCCCTCGCTCGACGCGGTCCCCGCCGCGGCGTTCAGGCGCGTCAACCGGCCCCACGGGACGCTCGACAACCGCAAGATCATCGACGGCCTCGTCCGCTTCCGCGAAGAGTTCCCCGGCGAGCTCCGCCTCGAGATCATGCTGGTCAAGGGCGTCAACGATTCGCCGGACGACATCCGGGCCCTCAAAACCGCGATCGCCCGCATCCGCCCGGACCGGATCGAGCTCAACACGGTCGTCCGGCCTCCCGCCGAGCGCGGCGCGGCTCCGCTCAGTCCCGCCGCCCTGGCCAGGATCCGGGCCCGGCTCGGCCCCAAGGCCGAGATCGTCGCCTCCTTCCCCGAGCGAAAGGAAGCCCCGGGGCCAGGGCCGGGCGAGGGGGGCCTCGACGCGGCCATCCTGGCCACCGTCGGCCGGCGTCCCCAGACCGCCAGGGACATCGCCACAGCCCTCGGCCGCCACCCTGACGAGATCCTCGAAGCCCTGACGGCTCTCCTCGCCCGCCGCCGCGTCCGCAAGCTCGCTCACGGGGGACGGACCTACTTCGCGGGCCGCCCGGCCTGACCGGCCCGTCCGGATTCCTTTACTTGGGCCGTCCGCTGTGTTAGCATTCTCCTTCGAGAAGACTCGGGCCGGAACGCCGGCCGCCAAGCGAGGTCGTGTCTTCACCAAACCGGTTTCGGTCAGCCCCGGATCGAGCGCCACTCCCCTATGCCATTCCCCGGTCACGCGATACCCCTGAAGGAGCGAGCCATGTTTCTCAACACCCACTTCCCCAAGGCCAAGAAGTACTGGTACGAAGGGAAGTTCTACGACTGGAGCGAGGGCGGCTTCCACCCGATGATGCACGCCCTCCACTACGGGAGCTCCGTCTTCGAAGGCATCCGGGCCTACAGCACGGCCAAGGGCCCGGCGGTCTTCCGGCTGCCGGAGCATAACGACCGCTTCCTGCTCTCCGCGGGCGTGGCCAAGATGACGTGCCGCTATTCGACCGACGAGATCGCGGAGTCGATCAAGCAGACCATCCGCGTGAACGAGCTCGACAGCTGCTACATCCGTCCCCTCCTCTTCTACTCTTACGGCAATCTCGGGCTCGTGCCGAAGGCCTGCCCCGTCGAGCTGGCCATCAGCGCCTGGGAGTGGGGCGCCTATCTCGGGGAGAACGCGGCCCAGGGCGTCAACGCCTATATCGGGCCCTGGCACCGCGTCCATCATACCCAGTTCAACATGTCGGCCAAGCTCGGCGGCGTCTACGTCCAGTCGACGATCTGCGGCCTCGAGGCTCGGGAGGCGGGCTTCGACGAGGGCATCTTCCTGAACATGGAAGGCCGCATCGCCGAGGGACCGGGCCAGAACATCTTCATCGTCAAAGGCCAGACGCTGGTCACCAACGGCCGCCTCGAATCGGCCCTCGAAGGGATCACCCGGACGAGCCTGCTCGAGATCGGACAGGACCTCGGCTACAAGACCGTGGTCGGCCCGATCACCAAGGCGGACCTTTTCGGCGCCGACGAGGCTTTTTACTGCGGCACGGCCGTCGAGGTCATCCCGATCGTCACGGTCACGGACGGCTCCGATCCGACCGCGACCCGGACGAAGCACGTCATCGGGACAGGGAAGCCGGGGCCCGTCGCCCAGCGCCTGATCAAGGCCTTCGCCGACGCCGTTTCCGGACGCAACCCCCGCTACGAGAAGTGGCTGACGTACGTCGGGAAATGACGGCCGGCCTTCGTCTGCGGCCCATCGGCATCGTCCACTCGCGATTCCAGGACCCGTCGGACCTTCCGCCGCCGGCCTTCGCCCCGCCCCGGTTCTTCGAGCGCTCGACCGGCGAGATCGAGGTCTTCCCCGCATTCACCGCCGGGCTCGACGGCCTCGAAGGCTTTTCCCACATCCTGGTCATCTTCCATTTCCATCGGGCCGGCGAATCCAAGCTCGAGGTCGTCCCCCCGGGCGAATCGAAGCCGCGCGGCGTTTTCGCCACCCGGTCGCCCCACCGCCCGAATCCCCTCGGGCTCAGCGTCCTCCGGCTGCTCTGCCGGGAGGGCGATCGCCTCAGGGTCTCGGGGGTCGATCTCATCGACGGGACCCCCGTCCTCGACATCAAGCCCTACACCAGCCGGGACCGGAAGACGCACATCCGGACGGGCTGGCTTCAAAAACAACCCCGCCCCGCCCGCTAGGTCCGGACGGAGGCCGGTCAAGGAGGTCACGGCATGCGCGCTCGCCGTCTGGGGATCCCCGTCATCGTCGTCCTGATCCTGGCCTCGTCGGCACTGGCCGGCCAGGACCTGCTGCAGGGCCTCGGCCAGAAACAGGACTACCGGAGCCGCCGAGTCTCGTCCTGGGACCGGAGCGGCGGGAACCGCGACTCGATCGCCATCGAGCCGGGAAAGACCGCCGTTCTGGCCGAGATCGAGGGCCCCGCTGCCATCCATCACATCTGGACGACGATCGCCGCCGAGCCTTTCTACGGCCGCAAGATCGTCCTGCGCATCTATTGGGACAACGAGAAGTCGCCCTCCGTCGAGGCCCCGATCGGGGATTTCTTCGGCGTCGGGCACGGCCTGAACCGGAACTTCGCGTCGCTCCCGATCACGTGTTCGTCGGAGGGCCGGGCCCGGAACTGCTACTGGCACATGCCTTTCCGCCGCTCCTGCCGGATCACGGTCAGGAACGAGGGCGCGCGCGCCGTCGACGCGTTCTATTATTACGTCGATTACCGGGAGCTCCCCCAGCTCGCCGAAGACACGCCCTATTTTCACGCCCAATACCGGCAGGAATTCCCGCCTGACCGGAAGCGCGATTACACGCTCCTCGAAGCCGAAGGCGCCGGCCACTATGTCGGCTGCAACCTGAGCGTCCTCCAGCGGGCCATGGGCTGGTGGGGCGAGGGCGACGACCGGATCCGGGTGGACGGCGAACAGCGGCCGTCGCTCCACGGCACCGGCTCCGAGGACTACTTCTCGGACGCCTGGGGCATGCGGGAGAGCCAGAGCCCGTTCTACGGCTGCCCGATCCAGGAGGAGGACTTCCAGGCCGGCTCCAAGGCCACCGTCTACCGGTTCCACATCCCGGACCCCGTCCCGTTCACGAGATCGATCGAGGTGACGATCGAGCACGGCCACGCGAACGACCGGAGCGATCTCCTGTCCTCGGTCGCCTACTGGTACCAGGACGAGCCCCACCGGGCTTTCCGGGCCTTGCCCCCCGTTTCGGAGAGGCTCCCCTTCGCGTTCGAGCCGCCGGAGAATTTCGTCCTGCCGAAGTGGGAAGCGGACAAGCCCGGCGAAGCCGGGATCTTCGTCGACCGGCCGGGCGGGCTGCGCCTGTCGGCGCCGCGGCTCCTGGCCGCCCTCTCGTCCTATTACGGACGGTCCGGGGAACGCTATCCCGTTCTCCGGACCGACGGCGCCGCCGACGGGACGACGGCCGCGTTCGACTTCCCCGTCGAGGTCCGGGACCTCTACACGGTCGAGCTCCACTTCCTGAAGTCGCCGGCCGCGGGGAACGTCCGCGTCCTGGGGAGACGGGGCGGGAGCGCGGCGTCGGGGCCCGAGGTCCTCGGCCGCTTCGATGGCTACGCCAAAGAGACGACCCTCGGCTCGGTCGTCCTCGAGGGACTTCTTCTCGAGGCCGGCCCGAATTCTCTCGTCTTCGAAGCGGCGGGCAAGGACGAACGGAGCGCGGGTTACGATATCCTGTTCGCCGGCTTCGGGCTCCGGCCCGACGCGCGCCGGTTCATCCGGGAGTGGAACCTCGCCGGCCCGTTCGAGGCGGCGGACATGGACGATCTGCCGACCGTCTATCCTCCCGAAACGGAGACGGCGCCGGCGAAGAGCTATAAGGGCAAGGCCGGCGCGTCCGTCGGTTGGCGGACGTTCCGGGCCGGGGAGTCCGGCTATGTCCGCCTCGACGACCTCATCAGGCCGAACGAGCAGGCCGTCGTCTACGGGGTCGCCTACGTCCATTCCCCGGACGATCGGGCCGCTTCCCTTCTCCTCGGCAGCGACGACGGCGTCCGCGCCTGGATCAACGGGGAGATCGTCCACACGAACCCTGTCTACAGGGCGGCCGAGCCCGATCTCGACAGGGTGTCCGTCCGCCTGAAGAAGGGCTGGAACAAGGTGATGATCAAGGTTCTCCAGGGAGCCGGGGGCTGGGGCTTCTTCGTCCGCTTCGCGGACCCGGACGGCGCGCTGCGCTACGCTCTCAAGCCGGAGTGAGGACCCCGTCGGCGGCCGCGGAGATGACGTCCCAGGCACCCCGGACGTGGCGCTCTTCGGTCGTCCGCTGCCCGACGACCAGCCGGACGGCGAATCGTCCGCGCAGGGTCGTGTGGGTCAGGAAGACCGGCCCGGCGGCGTTGATCCGTTCGAGGAACCGGTGGTTGAGCTCGGTCAGGGCGGCCTCGTCGCGCCCGTCGTTGAGACGGAAGCAGACGAGCCCGAGGTCGACCGGGGCCAGGAGCTCGAAGCGCGAGTCGGCCTCGACCCAATCCTTGACCAGCGCGGCGAGCCGGAGATGCTCGCGGACCATGGCCTGCAGGCCCTCGACGCCGTAGCTGCGGATGACGAACCAGAGCTTGAGGGCGCGGAAGCGCCGGCCCAGCTGGATGCCCCAGTCGCGATAGTTCTTGACCTTGGCGTCGACGCCCGTCTTGAGATACTCGGGGTGGATCTCGAAGGTCCGGATGAGCGCCCCCGGGTCCTTGACGAAATAGGCCGAGCAATCGAAGTTCGTCAACATCCATTTGTGGGGATTGAAGACGAAGGAATCGGCCAGCTCGGCCCCGTCGAGGATCCAGCGCCTTTCGGGGAGGAGGGCGGCCGTCGCCGCCCAGGCCGCGTCGACGTGGAACCAGACGCCGTGCCTGCGGCAGATCTCGCCGACGGCCCGCAGGGGATCGATGGCCCCGGACGAGGTCGTCCCGACCGTGGCCATGACGAAGGCCGGGACGAGACCGGCGTCCTTGTCCCGGACCAAGGCTTCCTCGAGCTTTTCGGGGATGACGGCGAACCGGCTGTCGGTCGGGAGCTTGCGGAAGTTCTTCCGGCCGAATCCGGCGATCCGGACGCCTTTGTCGGCGCTCGAGTGGACCTCCTCCGAGGCGTAGGCGGTCAGGGGCAGCTTGAGCCCGGCCTCGTTCGATTCGAAGCCGGTCGCCCGTTCCCTGGCCGAAAGCATGGCGCACAGGGTCGCGGTCGAGGCCGTGTCCTGGATGACGCCGGAGAGGCCGGCCGGGAGGCCGATCATCTGCCGCAGCCAGTCGAGGACGACTTCCTCGAGCTCGGCCGCGGCCGGGGAGGTCTTCCAGACCATGCATTGGGCTCCCAGTGCGGCCGTCAGCAGCTCCCCCAGGACCGAGGCGGGGCTGTTGTTGGCCGGGAAATAGGCGAACCACCCCGGGTGCTGCCAATGGGTGATGCCGGGCATGATGATCCGTTCGAAATCCTTGAAGATCCCGTCCATGGCCTCCCCTCGGGCTGGGGGGACGGCCGGGACGAGCTTCTTGATGTCGCCCGGGTCGAGGGGGGACAGAACCGGTGATTTCTCGACATTCTCGAAATAATCGGCGATCCAGTCGATAAACTGGTGCCCGGAGCGCCGGAAATCGTCGTTTTTCATTCGATTCTCCTCGTTTCCGGGCTTCTTGCCCTCCGGAGGCCCCATCTATTTATACCCTATTTCAGGGGAAACGGCCAGGGAGAAAGCCGTTGAAAGGCTGATCTCAAAAAAGCGCGAAAAGGGGCTTTTTTCGGTTCGAAAAACGGTCGCCTGCGGGGCCTAAGGTCCTTTTTCCGGGAACTCGAAAAAAGGTCTTGTATTTGAAGCTGAAGTTGTGGTATAATTGTTATTGGTCGTTAAGGGGAGCCCGAAAAAAATCCAAAAAATTGGCCGTGGTCGTTCTCTACATAGAATCTCCTCGCCTTTGAATGCAACCGATCGGCGCCCCGGGGCGTACTAATTCACGAGTGACAAAACAATGGCGAGCCAAGACCTCCTTTCGTATTTCGTCGATACAACCCATCCCCAAGCCGAGGCTGCCCTGGTCTAAGGCGGGGCCAGGGCAGCCTCCCTCCTGTTTAAGACGGGGTCAAACCTACACATTTGAAGTCTTCCAGCCCTAGCGGAGGGCGAAAACTTGAAATGTGTAGGTTTGACCCCGTCTTGCTTATCTGTCATAATCCCCGCGGCTTATTTTGAAGGGAAGTCCGTGAGATGCGGACACAGCCCCCGCTACTGTAACCGGGGACGAATCCCGAGAGACGCCACGGCCACGAGGCTGGAAGGCTCGGGAGGAGGACGATCCGGGAGTCAGGAGACCTTGTCTTAAGCCTTCGGTCGGCCGGTCTTCGGGCGGAAGACGGAGAACGAATAAGAACGGCGGGGGCGCTGCGGAGCTCCTGCCATGACCCTGCGAACGATCGTCGCCGCGGCCCTCGCCGCGAGCCTCTTCCCTATCCCCTCAACGGCCCAGGACGCCAAGGACCAAGCCGCGCCGCCTCTCCGCCACGATCTCGTCGTCACGGCGACACGGCTCGAGACGCCCGAGAGAAAGGTCGGCAGCTCGCTCACGGTCGTCACGGCCGACGAGCTCGTCCGCACCGGCCGGACCTTCGTCCTCGACGCCCTCGAGGCCGTCCTCGGCCTCTCGTCGGTCCGGAACGGCGGCCCGGGCGCGACTGCGTCCGTCTCGCTGCGCGGGGCCAACAGCGAGCACACGCTCTTCCTCCTCGACGGCGTCGAGCTCAACGATCCGATCAATCCCTCGCGCTCGTACGACGTCTCGCACCTGCCGCTGAGCCAGGTCGAGCGGATCGAGATCCTCCGCGGACCACAGGGCCTCCTCTACGGCTCGGACGCGCTCGGCGGCGTCATCAACATCATCACCCGGGCGACCCGCGGCCGGCCCCGGCTCACCCTGGCGTCGTCGGCCGATTCCCTCCGCTCGCTCTCAACGGACGTCTGCCTCGCCGGGTCGGGAACCAAGACGGATTACACCTTGGCCTTTTTCCATGAGCGGACGGCCGGCCTTTCGGCGGCCTCCTCCTCATACGCGGGCAATATCGAGAAGGACGGCTATCGCGACCTGAACCTGGCCGCCCGTTTCGGCTACTCGCCCAGGCCTTCGACGAGCCTGACCTTCACCGTCCGGGGATCGAAGGCCCGGACCGAGCTCGACAATTTCGGCGGCCCCGGCGGGGACGACCCGAACAGCGTCCAGCGATACGGGAGCCTTCTCGTCCGGGGGCAGTATCGCGGCCTCGCCCGGAACGGCCGCTGGGAGCGCACGGTCTCCCTGTCCTGGCTCGGCGCGAGCCGCGACAACGAGAACCCCGTCGACGCCGCCCATCCGGCAGAATGGGACGAGGGCCTCTACCGGAGCGGCCTGATCAAGCTCGACTGGCAGAACAACCTCTTCCTCCATCCGGCCAACACCCTGACGGCGGGCCTGGAGCTCGAACGCGAAACGGGCCGGTCCGAATACGTCTCGGAAAGCGCCTACGGGCTGGTCGAGTCCAGCTTTCCGTCCGCCCGGGCCTCGTCGGCCGGCGTCTATCTTCTCGATCACTGGGAGGTCAAGGACCGCTTCTTCGTCACGGCCGGCCTCCGGGCCGACCGCCATAGCCGCGCCGGCAGCGCCGTGACCTTCCGCGTCGCCCCGGCCTATCTCATCGCCGCGACCGGCACGCGGCTGAAGGCCACGCTCGGAACGGGCTTCAAATCGCCCTCGCTCTATCAGCTCTTCGCCCCGGCCACCTCCTTCGGCCCGGTGGGCAATCCCCTGCTCCGGCCCGAGCGGGCGACCGGCTGGGACGCGGGCCTCGAACAGCGCCTCGCCGGGGGCCGCGTGACCGTCGGCCTCACCTGGTTCGAGAACGCCTTCCGCAACCTCGTCGATTTCGACTTCACGGCCGGTTATGTCAACATCGGCCGGGCCCGGACGAAAGGGCTCGAGGTCTCCGCGGAGGCTCGCCCCGGCGCCGGTTCCCGTTTCTCCGCCTCCTACGCCCGGCTCTCGGCCCGCGACACCGACGCCGGGACGGAGCTCCTCCGCCGGCCGCGCGACAAGTTCTCCGCCGAAGCGGGCTTCCGCCTCTTCGGGCGTTTCGACCTGGCCGCCCGCGCGCTCTGGGTCGGCCGCCGCCTCGACCGGGACTTCAGCGCCTTTCCTTACGAAACGGTCGCCCTCCCGGGATACCTCCTGCTTGGCGCCGCCCTCTCGACCTCCGTCGGCCCCCGGATCGACCTCTTCCTCCGCGTCGACAACATCCTCAACGAGCGCTACGAGACCGTTTGGGGCTACGGCGCCCCGGGGCTCACGGCCCGCACCGGCTTCCGCCTGGCCCTCTGACCGCTTGAAAACGGGGCCTCCTTGGGCGAGAATGGAGGGCCGATGAACATCCAGACCCTCGACAAGATCTTCAAGCCCCACCGGATCGCCCTCGTCGGCGTCAGCCCGAACCCCCGCAGCGTCAGCGGCCGGATCCTGGCCAACCTCATCGGCGGCGGCTTCCGCGGCGTCGTCTACCCCGTCAGCCCGACCGTCGAGGCGGTGATGGGCATACCCTGCTTCCCGAACGTCGCGGCCCTCCCGAAGACGGCCGATCTCGGCATCGTCTGCGCCCCCGCCGCCCAGGTCCCGCCGCTCGTCCGCGAGTGCGGCGAGGCCGGCATCCGCGGCCTGATCGTCGTCTCGGCCGGGTTCCGAGAGACGGGGCCGGACGGCCTGGCCCTCGAGCAGGCGATCCTCAGCGAGGCCCGCCGCTTCGACGGCCTGCGCGTCCTCGGCCCCAATTGCCTCGGCGTCATCTCCCCCGGCCTGCCGCTCAACGCCAGCTTCGCCGGGGCCATGCCGCGGCCCGGCCACGTCGCCTTCGTCTCCCAATCCGGGGCCCTCTGCACTTCGGTCCTCGACTGGGCCGCCGAGGAGAAGCTCGGCTTCTCCCATTTCATCTCGACCGGAAACATGCTCGATATCGATTTCGGCGACCTCATCGACTACCTCGGCGAGGACGAGTCCACCAGGTCCATTCTCCTCTACGTCGAGTCGATCACCGACGCGCGCAAGTTCATGACCGCCGCCCGGGCCTTCGCCCGCATGAAGCCGATCGTGGCCTACAAGGCCGGGCGCTTCCCCGAGTCCGCCGCCGCGGCCGCCTCCCACACCGGGGCCCTGGCCGGGGAGGACGCCGTCTACGACGCGGCCTTCGAGCGCATGGGCGTCGCCCGGGTCTTCAACATCGGCGAGATCTTCGACTGCGCCGACCTCGTCGGCCGGCCCAAGGTCCCCAAGGGCCCCCGCCTGGCCGTGCTGACGAACGCCGGCGGGCCGGGCGTCATGGCCACGGACGCGCTCGTCGCCGCGGGCGGCACGCTCGCCCGCCTCTCCGACGCGACCCTTCGCGAGCTCGACGCCGCCCTCCCGCCGCAATGGTCCCGCCGCAACCCCGTGGACGTCCTCGGCGACGCCAAGTCCAAGCTCGTGGCCAAGGCCGCCCAGATCGTGCTCCAGGACCCGGACGTCGACGCCCTGCTCGTCATCATCACGCCGCAGGCCATGACCAACCCCACGGCCGTGGCCCGCGAGGTCTGCGCCCAGGCGGCCGCGACCCCCAAGCCGGTCCTGGCCGCCTGGCTCGGGGGGGCGGCGATGAGAGAGGGAACGAGCCTCCTCAACGAGGCCGGCATTCCGACCTACCCGACGCCCGAGCAGGCCGTCCGCGCCTTCATGACCCTGGTCTCCTACGCCCGCAATCTCGAGATCCTCTACGAAACGCCCAAGGACATCCCCGTCGACTTCCCCGTCGACCGCAAGGACCTGCGCTCGAGATTCGCCGGACTCCTGAAAGGGACCGACCGCCCGCTCACCGAGGCGCTGTCCAAGGAGCTCCTCGCCTCCTACGGCATCCCCGTCACCAGCCCGGCCGCGGCGGCCACCGCCGACGAAGCGGTCCGGGCCGCGGACGCGGCCGGCTATCCGGTCGTTCTCAAGATCCTGTCGCCCGACATCACCCACAAGACCGACGTCGGCGGCGTAGCCCTCGACCTCGTCGACGCCGCGGCGGTCCGGGACGCCTTCGCCGCCATGATGGAGACCGTGGCCCGGAAGGCCCCCGCGGCCCGCCTCTCCGGCGTCACCGTCCAGAAGATGATCGAGGCCGGGGAAGGGATCGAGATGATCCTCGGCGTCAAGAAGGACGCGACCTTCGGCACCGTGGTCATGGCCGGGATGGGCGGCACGGCGGCCGAGATCTACGGCGACCGGACGATCGGCTTCCCGCCGCTCAACGAGCGCCTGGCCCGCCGCATGCTCGACGGTCTGCGCATGAGGCCGCTCCTCTACGGCTACCGCGGCCGTCCCGCCGCGGCCGTCGACAAGCTCGTCGAAGCCCTGGTGCGCCTCTCCTACCTGGCCGCCGACTTCCCGGAGGTCGCCGAGCTCGACATCAATCCCCTGCTCGTCACCGCCGAGGGCGTCACCGCGCTCGACGCCCGGGTCGTCGGCGACCGGAACGCGGCCGAGGACCCGAAGCGCCCCTACGCGCATCTGTCCCTGCGGCCATATCCCGAGGAGTTCGTCCGCCAGGTGCGCATGCGGGACGGCACGGCCGTGACCCTGCGCCCGATCAAGCCCGAGGACGAGCCCCTGTGGCTGGCCCTGCTCTCGAGCTGTTCGCGGGAGTCGATCTACTCCCGCTTCCGCTATTTCTTCTTCTGGCAGTCCCACGAGGTGGCCAGCCGCTACTGCTACATCGACTACGACCGGGAGCTGGCCATCGTCGCCGAGGCCGGCGAGGGCCCGGACCGCCGGTTCATCGGCGTGGGCCGTCTCATCGCCGAGCCGGGCCGGACCTCGGCCGAGTACGCCGTCCTCGTCCAGGACGCCTGGCAGGACAAGGGCCTGGGCGGCCTCATGACGGACTACTGTCTGGGGATCGCCAAGGACTGGGGCGTGCGCACGGTCACGGCCATCACCACGACGGACAACCCGCGGATGATCGCCGTCTTCGAGAAGCGGGGGTTCCGCATCGTCAACGACCTCGAGAGCTCGCTCGTCGAGGTCTCGAAGGACCTCGGCTAGTCGATCTCGACGAAGCCGGCCACCGGCGCCGGCGCGAGGACGTGCAGGTCGAAGACGACGATCTCGTTCAGGCCCGCCTTCAGGAACGGGGCCGGGCAGAAGAGCCTCTTCTGCGGCCCGATCTCCCAGTAGCGGCCGAGGTTGTGCCCGTTGACCCAGACGACGCCCTTGGTCCAGCCGCTCAGGTCGAGGTAGGTGTCGCCCGCCTTCGCGAGCTCGAACCGGCCGCGGAAGAAATTGCCCGGCCGGTCGGCCGGACGGCGGGCGAACCGGAGCCGGCCGACATACTCCTCGTCCATCGGCAGCGGGTGGACGTCCCAGGCCATCAGGGTCATGGCGTTCAGGGTTACCCGGTCGGTGATGCCCTTGCGGTCGATGAGCCGGGGCCCGTAGTTGATCCGGCCCATGCCTTCGACGAGGATGTCGAGCGTCTCGTTGGCCGGCTCGGCCTTGGGGATGTCGAGCGTCGCCGTCTCGCCCTTGGTCCGGTCCATCGCCCCGGCGTAGCGGCCGTCGACGAACACGGTGGCGTAATCATGCAGGTCGGTCGCCGTGAGCTTGCCGCCGCGGTGCCCGACGAGCCTCGTCCGGTAGAGGATGAAGCCGTGGTTCTGGCCGTAGGACTCCATCGGTCCGGGCTGGGGACTGCGGACGGCCGGCGGCAGGTTGTCGAAGAGCGAAGCGCTCTCGCCGAATTCGATCGCCGGGATGGTGATCGCGGGAAGCGGCTGGGGCAGGCCCGGGAGAACAGTCCCCTTCGGCTGATAGCGCGCCAGGAGATCGCGGATGGCGAAGTATTTCGGCGTCGGGCGGCCGGCCTCGTCGAGGGGCGCGTCGTAGTCGTAGCTCGTCACGTCGGGCTGATACCTATCGCTGAAATTGGCGCCGGCCATGAAGCCGAAATTCGTCCCGCCGTGGAACATATAGAGGCTGAAAGATTTGCCGTGGTCGAGGAGCCAGCGCAGGTCGGGCAGGACGTCCTCGGTCTTGACCCTCGCCCATTCCTCGCCCCAGTGGGTCAGCCAGCCCGGGTAGAGCTCGCTGCAGAAGATCGGGACGCCGCGCTCGAGCCGCTCCGCCTCGGCGAAGTGCTTCTCGTTCGTGCCGGGATCGAGCCCGATCGCCGCCCCTGGCAGGCTCCCGGCTTCGAGCATGTAGGGCGTCGCGCCGTCGGCCGTGTAGAGCGGCACCTCGAGCCCGGTCTTGTCCCAGAAACCCTTCAGCGCCAGCATGTACTCCCGGTCGTTACCGTAGCTGCCGTATTCGTTCTCGACCTGGACCATGATGACCGGGCCGCCGCGTTGGACCTGAAGGTCATAAAGAACCTCCCCCAGCCTCGAGATATACGACTCGCAGGCCGCCAGATAGCGGGGATCGCCGCAGCGGACCTTGATGTCCGGCGTCCGCAGGAGCCAGGCCGGCAGGCCGCCGAAGTCCCATTCGGCACAGGCGTACGGCCCGGGCCGGACAATGACCCACAGCCCGATCCGCTGGGCCGTCCGGATGAACGCGGCCAGGTCGTTCCCTCCGGTGAAGTCCCACTGGCCGGGCTCGGGCTCGAGGGCGTTCCAGAAGACATAGGTGCCGACGGTGTTGAGGCCGGCGGCCTTGACCTTCATGAGCCGGTCGGCCCAATACTCCCTGGGGATGCGCTGGTAGTGGATCTCGCCGGCCATGAGGCGAAGGGGCTTGCCGTTGAGGAGAAAGTCCTTCTCCCCCAGCCGGAAATCGCGCTGCTGTCCGCCGGTCCCCGAAGCCAGGATCAGGACGGTCAACAAGGCCAGCGCGGTGAGCGTCTTGCCGATCGATCTCATCTTTCCTCCCGAACGGTCGCGTCATCGAGGCGCCGATTCTATCACAGAATTGACATTCCGCTCCCGGCCGCTATAATTCCCGGATGCGAACGGCCGCCCGCCGCCCAGGAGGATGAAATGACAAACGGCAGATCCCGCCTCGCCGTGCTCGGCCTCGCCCTCGCTTTCGGTCTGGCCGCCGCCGCTGCCCCCGCCCCGGCCCAGACGGATAAGGCCGCGCCGGCCTTCGGTATCTCGCTTTCCGGCTTTGTCAAGACCGACATCTTCTACGATTCGCGCCAGACGACGAGCATCCGGGAAGGGCACTTCCTCCTCTATCCCAAAGGCCCCCTGCCGGACCCCGACGGCGGCGACGTCAACGGCCGAGCGAGCTTCCACATGCTCTCGATCCAGACGCGGTTCGCCGGCAAGATCACCGGCCCGGACGCCCTGGGAGCCAAGACGTCGGCCTACCTCGAAGCCGAATTCTTCGGCACCTCGGACGCCGACCTCAACGGCTTCCGCCTCCGCCACGGTTATCTCAAGCTCAACTGGCCGCGCTCCGAGCTCCTGATCGGCCAGTTCTGGCACCCGATGTTCGTCACAGAGGATTTTCCGGACGTCGTTTCGTTCAACACCGGCGCGCCCTTCCAACCCTTCAACCGCAGCCCGCAGGTCCGGTTCACCCAGACGTTCGGCGGAGGCGTGAGCCTGGCCGCGACGGCCCTGGCCCAGCGCGACTTCGTCAGCAGCGGGCCGGACGGTTCGAGCTCCCTCTACCTCCGCAACGCCGCCCTGCCCGAGCTCAACCTCAAGCTTCAGTACACGGCGGCGAACGCGGCCCGCAAGACCGAGACCGTGGCCGGCCTCGGCGCCGACCTCATGAAGATCGCGCCGCGGATCGTCACCGCCGCCGGCTACGAGACCGGGGAGTCGCTGACGGGCCTCGCGGCCATGGCCTATTTCAAGCAGCGCTGGCCCCGCTGGACCTGGAAGGCGGAGGCGGTCTGGGGACAGAACCTCCATCACCTGACCATGCTCGGCGGTTACGCCGTCCGCGACGTCGTCGATCCGGTCCGCGAGGATTGGGACTACACCCCGATCTCCACGCTCACGCTGTGGACTGAGCTCATGACCGGCGGCGCCTCCTGGCAGACAGGGCTCTTCGCCGGATACGCCAAGAACCTGGGCTCTCCCGACACGATCACGGGCCCGAGCTACGCCCGGGGCTCCGACATCGACGAGCTCTACCGCCTCTCCCCCCGGCTCGTCCACAACATCGGCAAGATGCGCTTCTCCGGCGAGATCGAGCTGACCGCGGCCTCCTACGGCACGCCCGATCTTTTCGGCAAGGTCCGCGACGCCCGGTTCGTCCGCAACCTCCGCCTCCTCCTTGCCGCTTATTATTTTTTCTAGCTCGTAACCTTTCTTTACGGCCGGGCGTATAAGCAAAGACCGCCCCGGCCTGCCCTCCCCTGATGGAGGGCCCGACTTCTTGGCATGAGTTTTGCTCCGTCCCTGACAGGCTGATTCGAAGCGCCCGGGCCCGCCGGCCCCCGCGAAGGAGATCGTGCATGCGAAAATCCCTCGGAGCCGCGGGCGCGCTCGTCCTCGCCGCCCTTCTCGCCCTGGGCCCGGCCGGCCGGCCGGCCTTCGGCCAGGCCGTGACCCCGGACATCGACGAGCTGAAGAAAACGGCCATCAAGGTCTTCCTCGACTGCGACAGCTGCGACCTCGACTTCATCAAGACCGAGATCACCTTCGTCAATTACGTCCGGGACCGCCTCGAGGCCCAGGTCCACGTCCTCATCACGACCCAGGCGACGGGCGGCGGCGGCCGCGAATACACCCTGACCTTCATCGGCCAGAACGAGTGCCAGGACCTCCGCGACGTCCAGAAGTTCTTCACCTCCAAGACCGACACGGAGGACGAGGTCCGGCGCGGCCTGGTCAAGGCCCTGAAGCTCGGCCTCATGAGCTACGTCGGCCGGACGCCGATCGCCTGCCGCATCGCCGTCGATTACGCCAAGCCGGAGGCGGCCCGGGCCGGCCGCGACCGCTGGGATTCCTGGGTCTTCAGCCTTTCCGGGGACGCCTACCTGTCGGGCGAGGAGAGCTATCAGAGCCGTATGGGCTATGGCTCGTTCTCGGCCAGCCGCGTCACCCTGGGATCGAAGGTCCGGCTCGGCCTGTCCGTCGACAGCGCGAAGCAAAAATACATCATCGACGAGGACACGATCACCGGGACGTCTTCGAGCTGGCAGGCCAACGGCCTGTACGTCAAGAGCCTGGGTGAGCACTGGTCGGCCGGCGTCTCTTTCGATGTCGAATCCTCTCTCTACAGCAACATCGATCTCGGGATGGAGATCGCTCCCGCCGTCGAATACAACTTCTTCCCCTACTCGCAATCGACCCGGCGCCAGCTCCGGGCCCTCTACACCCTGTCCCTGAACCCCGTCCGATACCGGGAATTGACGGTCTTCGGCAAGCTCAGGGAAACGCTCCTCAAGCAGGAGCTTTCGCTGACCCTCGACCTCCGCGAGAAGTTCGGGACGATCAGCCTCAGCGCGGAGGGCTCGAACTACCTCCATGCCCTGGACCAGTATCGCATCGATACGTTCAGCATCGTCAACCTCCGGCTCTACAAGGGCCTGTCCGTCTACATTCTCGGCGGCTACTCCTGGTACCACGACAGCCAGCGGTCGCTCCTTGGCCGCGAGCCGACCTACGAGGAGCTCCTCCTCCGGCTCCGGGAGCTGCCGATGACCAGCAACCACTTCGTGGCCGTCGGCTTCCAGTTCCAGTTCGGCTCCATCTTCACCAACGTCATCAATCCCCGCTTCGGATCGAGCGGCGGCGGCGGCCTGAGCGTCAGCATCCACTAGGACGCGGAGAGACAGATGAAAACCCCACTCGCACGCAAAACCGGGATCGCAGCCCTCCTCGCCATCCTCGCCGCCGTCGCCGGGGCCGCCCAGGTCCCCCCGCCGCCGGCCGGGGCGCCTCCCCCGGGCCTGCCCCGGGTCTTTCTCGATTGGCCCGGCGCCGATATCGAGGCCCTCCGGGCCGAGATCGCCTTCGTCGAGTTCGTCTCCTCGCTCGAGGCCGCTCAGGTCCGGGTCGCGGTCAGCCCCCTGGCCCCGCCGGCGGCGGGATTCGACATCGCCTTCACGGGTCTCAAGGATTTCCAGGGTTTGGACAACAAGCTCGGCTACACCCCCGCCCCCGGCGAGAAGCCGGAGGACACCCGCAAGGGCGTCGCCGCCCAGATCAGGATCGGCCTGCTGCGCTACGCGGCGAGGACCCCTCTGGCCAAGGATCTTTCGGTCCGCTTCCTCGACCAGGCCAAGCCGACGTCGGTCGACGACAAATGGAACTTCTGGGTCTTCAGCCTGAGCGGCAACGCCTTCCTCATGGGCGAGACGCAATACAAGAGCGGCTCTTACTACGCCTCGATCTCGGCCAACCGGACGACGCCGGAGCTCAAGGTCCGGACCTCCGTTTATGGGAACTGGAGCGACTACTGGTTCGACCTCGGCGACGGGAGCGTCTACGAGAGCGCGACCCACGGCTACGGGAGCTCGGCTCTGGTCGTCAAGAGCCTCGGCCAACACTGGTCGGTCGGAGGCTACCTCGAGGCCGAGTCCTCCACCTACTCGAACCTGAAGCTCACCCTGACCGCCGCCCCGGCCATCGAATACGACGTCTTCCCCTATTCCGAATCGACCAAGCGCCAGCTCCGGATCCTCTACCGCCTCGGCTTCAGCCGGGCCCGCTATCTCGAGGAGACCGTCTATTTCAAGACGGCCGAAAGCCTGCTCCAGGAAGCGCTGAGCGTCGCCTACGAGGTCGTCCGGCCCTGGGGCAAGGCCTCGGTCGAGCTCCAGGGCTCGCACTTCTTCCATAACGCCAGGTTCAACCGCCTCGAGCTCGAGGCTGAGATCGAGTTCCGCATCTGGCGGGGGTTGAGCTTCGAGATCGACGGGAGCTACGCCCGGATCCGCGACCAGCTGGCCCTGCCGGCCGGCGGGGCGTCCTACGAGGAGATCCTCCTCCGCCAAAGGCAGCTGGCCACGGGCTACGACTATTCCTTCTCCGTCGGGTTCAACTTCTCCTTCGGCTCGACCCGCAGCAACGTCGTCAATCCGCGGTTCGGCAACGGCGGGCGGTCGATCTCTATCAGCATGTAGCGGCCGGGGCCACGAGGCCGCGGGAAGCGGGCGGGACTTGCCTTCCTCCGGGTCTTTTCAGTAACATGGATGCATCCGGTGATGATCCCTGAAGGAGGTCCGCCCCATGTCCATCAGGCCCGTGACGCCCGTTCCGAGCGACATCGACATCGCCCAGGCCGCAGTACTCCTGCCCGCCGTCAAGGTGGCCGCCGGGCTCGGCCTGACCGAGGACGACCTCGACCTCTACGGCAAGTACAAGGCGAAGATCCACCTCGACGTCCTCGACCGGCTGAGGGACCGGCCCCGGGGCCACTACGTGGACGTCACGGCCATCACCCCGACGCCGCTCGGCGAAGGCAAGACGACGACGACGGTCGGCGTCAGCCAGGCCCTCGGCGCCCACCTCGGCAGGAAGGTCATGACCGTCGTCCGCCAGCCCAGCATGGGCCCCACGTTCGGGATCAAGGGCGGGGCCGCCGGGGGCGGCTATTCCCAGGTCGTGCCCATGGAGGACTTCAACCTCCACTTGACCGGGGACATCCACGCCGTCACGGCCTCCCATGACCTCCTGGCCGCGGCGATCGACGTCCGCATCCTCCACGAGTCGAGCCAGGACGACGAGAAGCTCTTCAACGCCTTCTGCCCGGCCAACAAGAAGGGCGAGCGGCGCTTCTCCCCCATCATGCTCCGCCGGCTCAAGAAGCTCGGCATCGACAAGACCAACCCCGCCGACCTGACCCCCGAGGAGAAGCGGCGGATGTTCCGCCTCGACATCGACCCGGCCAGCATCACCTGGAACCGGGTCATCGACATCAGCGACCGCTTCCTCCGCGTCGTCGAGATCGGCCTCGGCCCCGAAGAGAAGGGCATGACCCGGCGCACGGGCTTCGACATCTCCGTCGCCTCGGAGATCATGGCCATCCTGGCCCTGACGACGGGACTCGCCGACATGCGCGAGCGGCTGGGCCGGATCGTCATCGGCACGAGCCGGGCGGGCGAGGCGATCACGGCCGACGACCTCGGCGTCGCCGGCGCCCTGACCGTCCTGATGAAGGACGCCATCATGCCCAACCTCATGCAGACGGTCGAGAACACCCCGGCCTTCGTCCATGCCGGGCCTTTCGCCAACATCGCCCACGGCAACTCCTCGATCATCGCCGACCAGATCGCCCTCCGCCTCGTGGGCCGGGACGGCTACGTCGTCACGGAGTCCGGCTTCGGCGCGGACTGCGGCATGGAAAAGTTCATGAACATCAAGTGCCGGGCCAGCGGGCTCGTCCCGAGCTGCGTCATCATCGTGGCCACGGTCCGGGCCCTGAAGATGCACGGCGGCGGCCCCAAGGTCGTGGCCGGCAAGCCGCTCGCGCCCGAGTACACGGACGAGAACATCGACCTCCTGACCAAGGGCCTGCCCAACCTGGCCGCTCACGTCAAGAACGCCCGGCGGTTCGGCGTCCCCGTGGTCGTGGCCATCAACCGGTTCACGACCGACACCGACCCCGAGATCGAGATCATCCGCAAGGCCGCGATGGAAGCCGGGGCCGAGGACGCCGTCCCGGCCACGCATTGGTCGGACGGGGGGGCCGGCGCCGTCGCCCTGGCCAAGGCGGTCATGGCCGCCTGCGAGAAGCCTGCGGACTTCAGGTTCCTCTATCCCCTCGAGTGGGACATCAAGAAGAAGATCGAGACGATCGCCACGGAGATCTACGGCGCCGACGGCGTCGACTACACGCCAGAGGCCGAGGCCAAGGTCGACCTCTACACGCGCCTGGGCTTCGACAAGCTGCCCATCTGCATGGCCAAGACCCACCTCAGCCTGAGCCACGACCCGGCCCTGAAGGGGGTCCCCAGGGGCTTCCGGATCCCGGTCCGCGACATCCGGGCCAGCGTCGGCGCGGGTTTCCTCTACCCGCTCTGCGGCGACATGCGGACGATGCCCGGCCTGCCGACCCGGCCGGTCTACTACGACGTCGACCTCGACCTCGAGACGGGCAAGGTGAAGGGCCTGTTCTGATCCTCCGGGGTCTTCCCAGGTCACCGGGGACTCCATCCTGCTATACTAGAATGGTGCAGGGACGAACGGCTGGATCGGCCTCATGACGGATCAAGAAGGCAGGACCATGGCGGCTCCCGAGAGACAGGACTACATTCCGACGCTCTGCACCATCCGGGAAGCCCGCAGGCTGACGGGCCTCGAGAAATTCTTCAGGATCGAGCTCCCCGACGGCCGCGAGCTCGATCATCGACCTGGCCAATTCGTCCAGGTGTCCGTCATGGGAGCCGGCGAGGCGCCGATCTCCATCAGCTCGTCCCCGACCCGAGGGCCCCATCTGGAGCTCGCGGTCCGAAAGGCCGGAAAGGTCACCACCGCGCTCCACGGGCTCAGAGAAGGGGACACCGTCGGCATCCGGGGGCCGTTCGGCTCGTCTTTCGATCTCGAGAGATTCAGAGGGAAGAACCTTCTCCTGATCCCCGGGGGGCTGGGACTGGCTCCCATGCGGTCGCTGATCCACTATGTGATCGATACGCGGGACCTTTACCGGGACGTCACCATCGCCTCCGGGACCAAATGCCCGGAGGAGATCCTGTTCCCCGATGAGATCGAGTCCTGGAAGCGGACCGGCCGCTTGACGGTCCTGCAGACGGTGGACGTCTGCTCGCCATCCTGGACGGGGCCCGTGGGCCTGATCACGACCCTGATCCCGCCGCTCGATATCGCGGCCGATACGATCGCCGTGATCGTCGGCCCCCCGGTCATGTACAGATTCGTCATTCACGAATTGGACAAGAAGAAGGTGCCCCACGAGAACATCGCCGTTTCCCTCGAACGCTACATGAAATGCGGCGTCGGGAAATGCGGTCACTGTACGATCGAGCATCTCTATTGCTGCCTGGACGGCCCCGTCTTCTGGCTCGACAAGATCGAACACCTCAAGGGGGCGTTATGAAACGGGTCCTGACGACCTGCCCCTATTGCGGGACGGGGTGCAATTTCTATCTGATGGTCGATGACGGGGACAAGATCATCGGGGTCGTCCCGAGCACCGAGAACGTGGTCAACAAGGGCCAGCTCTGCATCAAAGGCTGGAACTCGTTCCAGTTCGTGCAGCATCCGGACAGGCTCACCCACCCGCTCGTCCGGAGGAACGGGGCCTTCGAGAGGATCTCCTGGGAAGAGGCCATCCGGGCCGTCGTCGGGAAGCTCAAGGACATCCAGGCCGCCCACGGGAACGACGCGATCGCGTTTTTCTCGTCGGCCAAGACGACCAACGAAGAGAATTACCTGATGATGAAGCTGGCCCGGGCCGTTTTCAAGACCAACAATATCGACCACTGCGCCCGCCTCTGCCACTCCTCGACGGTGACCGGCCTGACGGGGGCGTTCGGATCGGGGGCCATGACCAACTCGATCTCCTGCGTCGAGGAGGCGGACGTCATCTTCGTCATCGGGTCGAACACGACCGAGCAGCATCCCCTCATCGGCTCCCGGGTGATCAAGGCCAAGCGGAACGGCGCGAAGCTCGTCGTGGCCGATAACCGGACGATCCGCCTGGCCCGGATGGCGGACGTCCACATCAGGCACAAGAACGGCACCGATGTGGTCCTCCTGAACGCGATGATGCAGGTGATCATCGCGGAGGGGCTCGAGAACCGGACCTTCATCGAGGCGCGGACGGAGAGCTATGACAAGCTGAAAGATACCGTCCTCAACCCGAAATATTCCCCGGAACGGGCCTCCCTGGTCACCGGCGTTCCGGCGGATCAGATCCGGCAGGCGGCCCGGATGATCGCCCAGGCCCCCAAGGCGATGATCATCTATTCCATGGGGATCACGCAGCATTCGCACGGCGTCGACAATGTCCGGTCCTGCGCCCATCTCGCCATGCTGACCGGGCAGATCGGGATCTCGGGAACCGGGGTGAATCCCCTGCGGGGCCAGAACAACGTCCAGGGGGCCTGCGACATGGGAGGGATCCCGGACGTCTATACCGGATACCAGGCCGTGACGGATCCCGACGTCCGGAAGAAATTCGAAGCCGCCTGGCACGTCGATCGTCTTCCCGGCCAGGTGGGGGAAACGGTCACGACCGCGATCAACGGCGCCCATGAGGGAAAGATCAAAGCCCTCTATATCATGGGCGAGAATCCGATGATCTCGGATCCGGACACCCGTCATGTCCGGGAGGCCCTGCAGAACCTCGACCTTCTCGTGGTCCAGGACATCTTCATGACCCCGACCGCGGAGCTCGCCCATATCGTCCTTCCCGGAGTGACCTACGCGGAAAAGGACGGCACCTTTACTTCGACGGAACGGCGGGTGCAGCGGGTCCGGAAGGCGATCGAACCCCTGGGGGAATCCAGGCCGGACTGGCGGATCCTCTGCGATGTGGCCCGGGAAGCCGGATATCCCCACATGGCCTATCAGGACCCCCGCCAGGTCATGGAAGAGATCAACGCCCTGACCCCCAGCTACGGAGGGATCACCTACGATCGCATCGAGAAGCTCGGTCTGCAGTGGCCGTGCCCGGGCCCGGATCATCCGGGCACCCCGATCCTCCACAGGGACCGGTTCACCAAGGGCCGGGGCGCCTTCATGGCCACGGAGTATCGGCCGTCGATGGAATTGCCGGACGCCGATTATCCCTTCGTGCTCACGACCGGACGGGTCTTTACCCAATACCATACGGGGACCATGACCCGGCGGACGCAGCTTCTCGAACGGGAAGAGCCGGAAGCGTTCGTCGAGATCCACCCGCAGAGCGCGAAGGATCTGGGGATCCGGAACGGCGAGCCCGTCTTCGTTTTTACCCGGCGGGGGGAGGTCCAAGCCAAAGCCCGGGTGACCGATGTCGTGCCTCCCGGCGTCCTGTTCATGCCCTTCCACTTCGAGGAGGGGAGCGCCAACGTCCTGACGAACAACGTGCTCGACCCCCTGGCGAAGATCCCGGAATTCAAAGTCTGCGCGGCCAACGTGAGAAAGTCAGGATGAAGACCATGAAAGTCATCGGCGAGGCCGGCCTGGTCGAGCTGCTGAAAAGCCTGCTGTCGGACTATCAGGTCTATGTCCCGATCGAGCTCTCGGACGGGACCCGCGTGATGGGGACCATGGACGAGGGCCCGGTCTCCCTGCTCGGAGGCCAGGTGGCGGCCAAACCGACGGCCTTCTTCTTTCCCCAGATGGACAGCCTGTTCCATTTCGAGAGGGGGGCCATCCGGGAAGGGGCTTCGAAGGAGAAGCCGATCTGCCTCGTCGGGCTGTCGGCGGCCGACGCGGAAGGGCTGGCCTTCATCGACCGGTTTTATAATATCGACTTCCGGGACGAGCTCTATAATAAGCGGCGGGAGCATTCCCTGGTCGCCGTCATCTCGGGGAAGCTGGGGAACGGAGCGAGATTCGAGCCCCTGGCGGGCAAGAATTGCGACATCGAGTTCGCTTACGACGGCTCGCGATTCTATGTCTCGGCCTACACGCCGAAGGGACAGGCCCTGGAGCGGAGGATCAGCGGAGAGGATTCGGCCCTCCCCTTCGAGCATCTGCAGCGGATATCCATCGCCCAGGGGCAGGAATCGAAAACGATCTTGAGGCATGCCTCCCAGCTGATCCTGGCCGGAAAGGTGACCGACGATTTCTGGCAGAAGATCGCGGACGAGTGCATCGCCTGCGGGTCCTGCATCTTTTATTGCCCGACCTGCACCTGCTTCGACGTTTATGATTGCCGGGACGGCGACCGGAGCGAGCGGATCCGCTGCTGGGACGCCTGCCTGCTGGGCGGGTATTCCCGGGAGGCGAGCGGGCACAATCCCCGGAACGAGGCGGAACGGAGCCGCCGGAGGATCAGCCACAAGCTCGAGGCCGACATGCTCCGCTTCGGGGAGCTCGGCTGCGTCGATTGCTGGAGGTGCGACGTGTTCTGTCCCACGGGGATCGGGATCCATGCGGTCGCCAAGCGGATCGTCGATCGATTCTCGTGATCGCCGAGGCTGAGCGGGGAAAGGGAGAGCCGTTCGTGCGCCAGGTCCCGACCATGATCCTGGTGGGGTCGACGGCCAGAAATCTGGGAAAGACGGCGCTGACCAGCCAGCTCGTCGAAGCCCTCCGCCCCAGGGAAAAGGTGGTCGGGGTGAAGGTGACGACGATCCGGGACCGGGGGGGGAAATGCCCCCGGGGCGGTGACGGATGCGGCACCTGTTCGTCCCTGACCGGCAACTACGAGATCCGGGAAGAGACCGATCCCTGCGGAAAAAAGGATACGTCCCTGCTTCTCAAGGCTGGAGCGGCCCGCGTCTTCTGGCTCAAGGTGATGAGAGACGCCCTGGCGGAAGGGCTGGATGCGCTGATGACGCGCATCGACCGGGACGCGGTGATCGTGGCGGAATCGAATTCCCTGCGGCAGGTCGTCCGGCCGAACTTGTTCGTCATGCTGAAGGGATCGGACCGCGGCCGGATCAAGCCGACCGCCCGCGAGGTGCTGCCCCTCGTCGACATCGCCGTCCCCTCGGCGGGCGGGGGCGGCGTCTATCCCGTGGGGGATATCCTCAAGAGGTATTATTCCTATGTCACCTCCATTGTCCTGGCCGGCGGCACCAGCCGGAGAATGGGGCAAAACAAGGCTTTGTTGCCGATCGACGGCGGGCCGATGATCCAGTCGCTGATCCGGAGCCTGATCCCCATCTCGAGGGACATCATCGTCAGCTTGAGTGACGGGGACCGGCACGAGGAGCTGAAACAGGCCCTGACCGCCGGAGTCAGGGTCGTTTATGACGAACGGCCCGGACAGGGGCCGCTCATGGGGATCCAGGCGGGGCTGAAAGCGTCGGAAACGGACGTCAATTTCGTGGTCGCCTGCGATATTCCGGAGGTCGATCCCGGATTCATCACCGAGATGCGCTCCTATACGGCCGACCATGATGTCGTGGCGTCCGTGGACAGCGAGGGGAGGACGAACGCCTTGCTGGCCATGTATCGAAGATCCGTCATCCCGCTGATCAGAAAGCAGCTCGACGAGGGACAGAAGAAGGTGGTCCTTTTCTACCCTCAGTGCCGGGTGAAATACGTCCCCATTCGCGACGGCGCCTGGTACAGGAACATCAACACGATTGACGACTATCGGGCGTATCGTCGGGACCGGGCCGGCAAGCCTTCGTCAGGGTGAGAGACAGGTCGCCTTCCGGGAATCCTCTCGAGGCGGGCGAGGGATCAGCGCGTAGCGAAGTCTTCGGAGCGGAGCTCCAGAATGGCGGCGGAGCGGCTCGGAGCCGCTATTCTGGGAAGTATCTTAAGAGAACCCTCTTCTTAGATGTCTCGCAGAATCGGGGCTTCGAGTGCTCAGTCCCGATTCTGCAGGTCGCTCCCAAGGGTCCGCTTCCCGCCGATCCCGAGCCAAGCCGAAGAGAGAATCATTTCAGGGTGACGGTCTTGCTCGCTTTCCCGCCCTTGACGGAGTCGTAGGTCACCGTTACCGCGCCGGACCCCTTGACGAGGAGCATCGCCGTCCGGGTCGTCTTGCCCGGATGCCCGTTGCGGACCAGGATCCGTTTCAGGTCTTTCTGGTCGACGAGGGGGGTCACCGAGGGGTTGGCTTTGTAGACGGTCTTGTTGTCGATGAAGCTCGCCGCGACGACCTCGACGGCCTTTCCGTCCACGAGAAGCAGGTCCGGCCGGACGACCCCCGCCTGAGCCGCCTTGGCCAGGACCGTCGGCACGACCTTGGGGTTGGTGATGTCGACGAAGACGCGATAGACGTCGCCGCCGACCTTCTCAACTTCCGTCTCGTCCATGCGGATGAGCGGCATCTCGTCGGCCTGGTACAGGGAGAAGGCCATGTTCCGGTGGCAGAGCTCCTCGTTCATGAAGCGTGGCGGGACCCGGCCCTGGTATTTCTTCCAGACGCCGCCCATCTCGACCCTGCCGAACTGGGGGTGGTCGAACGGCTTCCACTCGACGAACTCGTCCCCGAACTCGAGGTACTTGTCGAAGAAGTACCGCGACAGGCTCGGCGCGATGGGGCTCGAGGGGTCGGCCTGATCCTCCTTGAGGGCCGGGCTGGTGAAGTACTGCTCGCCGTTCCAGAGCTCGTTGGAGAACGAGAGGATGCCCAGGCCGTCGTTGGTCCAGTCGATGACCCCGCCGTGCACGGTGTAGA
>Ga0209706_10000174_pt1 | contig 33460 bp, 25 predicted proteins | sample PPLLaktember2015_6_FD_187263 | JGI IMG/M metagenome (GOLD analysis project Ga0209706, IMG submission 187263) | Freshwater sediment microbial communities from Prairie Pothole Lake near Jamestown, North Dakota, USA - PPLs Lake P8 Core (1) Depth... | ecosystem: Environmental > Aquatic > Freshwater...
CAGGAGCTCCGCCTCGGCGGTCACGCCGGGCTCGCCCCAGACGTCCATGTTCCACTGGTAGTGCTCGCGCTTGCGGCCGCGCGTGGTGCGCTCGTAGCGCCAGTTCTGGGTGATCGCGAACCAGCGTAGCGGGAAGCGCAGGGCCCCGTGCCGGGCGAGCACCATGCGCGCGATCGAGGGCGTCATCTCGGGCCGGAGCGCCAGGTGCCGGTCGTGGAGCACGAAGTGGAAGAGCTGCTCGACGATCTCCTCGCCCGCCTTGCGCGTGAAGAGCTCGGCGTGCTCGACGATCGGGGCGTCCACCTCCTCGAAGCCGAAGCGGCGTGCGACCTCGCGGAACTGCTCGAAGAGCCAGGCGCGCAGGCGCATCTCGTCGGGGTAGAAGTCGCGCGTGCCGCGCGGCGGCTGGAGGTCGATGGTCGGAGCCGGGGCCATGGCGCGCGAAGATGGCACAGGCCTCCGCGCGTTGGACCCGTCGCGCGGCGCTCCCCTGCCGCGAGCTGCGCTGCTACCAAGCCCCCCGAACGGAGGACCCCGGATGCGACCTCACCCGCTCGTGCTCGCCATCGCAGCGCTGGGCTCGCTGGCGTTGGCCTGCGGGCGCGAGGAGGCCGCGCCCCCGGCGGCGCCGACGCCCGCCGCGCCGGCCGCCGCAGCCGGCTCGGACACGCCCGCGGATCTCCCGCGCGGGCTCCTCGTCGCGACCTCCCAGTTCGAGGTCGGGCCGGACGGAAGCGTGCTGCCGAACCCGGGCCCGGCGCGCCTCGAGATCCTCGAGCGGCGCGGCGGGGCGTGGACCAGCCGGACCGTCGAAGACCCTGCGAGCAACGTCTTCCACAAGGCTTTCGCGTACGCCGGCCCTGGTGGGACGGCGATCGTGACGCTCGGCGGGAACGCCGCCGCGGTGAAGCGCTGGCGCCCGACGGCCGGCGGCGGCTTCGCCGCCGAGACGCTCTGGGAGGCGACCTTCGGCGGCAAGCAGAACCGGATGCGGGACGCCGAGGTCGCGGATCTCGGCAGCGGGAGCCCGGTCGACATCGCGGTCGCGACCCACGACCAGGGTGTGGTCGCGCTGATCCAGCCGAAGGCCGAGGGCGGCTACGCCGTGCGCGAGCTCGACCGCGAGGCCGACACCTTCGTGCACGAGATCGAGATCGGCGACCTCGACGGGGACGGCGTCAACGAGGTCTACGCCACGCCGAGCGAGCCGAACCGGCTCGACGGCTCGCCCCAGGCGGGGAAGGTCGTGCGCTACGTGCCCGCGAAGGGCGAGGGCCGCACGCTGGTGGCCGACCTCGGCAGCCGGCACGCGAAGGAGATCCTGGCCGGCGACGTGGACGGCGACGGCCGCGACGAGCTCTACGTCGCCGTCGAGGCCGAGACCGAGGGAAGTGGCGACGAGGCGCGCATCGTGGCCCCGGTCGAGATCCGTCGCTTCGATGCGGGGACCGACCCCGCCGCCGGCGCCGTGATCGCGACGATCGACGATCGCCTGACCCGCTTCCTGACCGCGGGCGACGTCGACGGCGACGGCAAGAAGGAGCTCGTGGCGGCCGGCTTCCGGAGCGGGCTCTGGCTGCTGCGCCCCGGCGCCGACCCGAAGGGCGCGTGGAAGATCGAGTCGATCGACCGCGCCTCGTCGGGCTTCGAGCACGCGGCCCTGCTCGCCGACCTCGACGGCGACGGCCGCGCGGAGCTCTACGTGGCGAGCGACGACCAGGGTGAGATCCGCCGCTACGTCTGGAACGACGGCGCCTTCACCCGCGAGACGATCTACGCGCGCCCCGTCCCGGGCTCCGCCTTCGTCTGGAACCTGATGCCGGTCCCGCTCGACGCGCTCGCTCCGCCGAAAGCGCCCTAGCCGCGGCGCGCGAGCGCGAGCATCGCGTCGGTCGCGACGGCGATGCAGGTCTCCATGTTGCGATCGAGGTCGATCGCCGCGGGCCCCGGCCACGGGGTCCGGTCCGAGACCACGCAGATGCAGCCGGCGCGCAGTCCGAAGAGGCCGGCGAGGGTGAGCAGCGCGCCCGCCTCCATCTCGCAGTTGAGCACGCCCGCCGCCTGCATCGTGCGGATCCGCGTCTCGTGCTCGGGCGTCCAGTAGCCCCCGAAGCTCATCGACTCGAGGCCGCCGCCGGCGCCGAGCACGGCGTTGCGGGCGTAGAAGGCGTCGAGAGACCAGGTGACGCCCGCGTGCCGGCGGGCCTTTGCGGCGCTCGCGGCGGCGAGGAGCGCCGCGACCACCTCGTGGTGCGCCACGGCCGGGTACTCCGCGGGGACGTAGCTGCGCGAGGTGCCGTCGTCGCGCACGGCGCCGGTCGTCACGACCAGGTCGCCGAGCTCGAGGCGCGGCGCGAGGCCGCCGCTGTTCCCGATGCGAACGAGAGTATGGGCGCCGAGCTTCGCGAGCTCCTCGACCAGGATCGCGGTGCTCGGGCCGCCGATTCCGGTCGAGGCCGCGGTCAGGGCCACGCCGTCCCGCCTCCCGGTCACGACCCTGTACTCCCGGACGGCGCAGACCTCCCGGACCTCCTGCCAGCCGCGGGCGATCCGGGCCACCCGTGCCGGGTCCCCGCACAGGAAGACATGGGGCGCGACCTGGCCCGCGCGCAGGCCGGTGATCGGCTGGGCGTCGCTCACGGCTCTCCTTTCGTTTCGCGGACTTGCCGGCCCGCGCGGGCGCAACGGTGCCGCGAGACGCCCGCCGACTCAAGTTTTCCCGGGAGCGCCCGACCGGGGAGGGTGTCCGGCATCGGGCGGTCCGGCGGCTGGGAACCCGGGGGGCGCTCGGGTTGTCAGGCCAGGGGGCGCAGGCTATCGGTCGCGCTCTTCGGCCCCGGACCTGCCCACCGAGCGGGCGGCCGGCCGATCCGCGGACAGCCGATTCCACCCACGAACAGCCAGGAAGGATGGGAGCGCGTGGCCAAGGCCCTCGTCATCACCGAGAAGCCGAGCGTCGCCCGCGACATCGCGGCGGCGCTCCGGGGATTCGAAGATCACGACGGCTACTTCGAGAGCCCGGATCTGGTCGTGAGCTTCGCCGTCGGACACCTGTTCGAGCTGCTCGAGCCCGAGGAGGTCGACCCGAAGTACAAGCGCTGGCTGCTGGGCGATCTCCCGATCCTCCCGGCCGAGTTCAAGCTCAAGCCGAAGGCGGGCCAGACGGACCGCATCCGCACCCTGAAGCGCCTCGCCCAGCGGGACGACGTGGACTCGATCGTGAACGCCTGCGACGCCGGCCGCGAGGGCGAGCTGATCTTTCGCGAGATCCTGAAGAACCTCGGGGTCGAGAAGCCCGTGCGGCGGCTCTGGCTCCAGTCCATGACCGACGACGCAATCCGCACCGGCTTCGCCCAGCTCCGGAGCGGCGACGAGTTCGAGGGCCTCGGCGCCGCGGCGGAGTGCCGCGCGTACTCGGACTGGCTGATCGGCATGAACGCGACGCGCGCGTTGACCAAGCGCCTGAAGTCGCGCAAGGAGAAGACGGCCTGGTCCGCCGGCCGGGTGCAGACGCCGACTCTCGCCCTGCTCGTCGACAAGGAGCACGAGGTGCTCTCCCACGTGCCGCGGCCCTACTGGCGCGTGACCGCCCGCTTCGACAACGACGGCCAGAGCTACGACGCGACCTGGTTCGATCCCCGCTTCGAGGCCGGCGAGGACACCGAGGCCCGCGACGACCGGCTCTTCGACGAGGCGCGCGCACGCGCGATCGTCGACGCGGTGCAGGCGGCGCCGCGCGCGCTCGCCGCCGAGACGCGCAAGCCGTCGCGCGAGTCGGCGCCGCCGCTCTTCGATCTCACGAGCCTGCAGCGCGAGGCCAACCGCCGCTTCGGCTGGTCGGCGAAGCGCGCGCTCGGCGCGGCGCAGCGCTGCTACGAGCAGCACAAGATCCTGACCTATCCGCGTACCGACTCGCGCTGTCTGCCCGAGGACTACCGCGACTACGTCGACCGCGTGCTCGAGTCGTTCGCGTCCGGCACCGATCCGCGCCAGCCCGACCCCGCGCTCGCGGACTACGCCGCCGCCGCCGAGCGCCTGCGGCGCGACGGCCGTCAGAACGAAGGTCGCACCTTCGACAACGCGGGCGTGTCGGACCACTTCGCGATCATCCCGACCGGCGTCCTGCCGGGCCCGAACCTCTCGGGCGACGACCGGCGCCTCTACGACCTCGTCACCCGCCGCTTCCTCGGCGCGTTCCACCCGGCCGCGCTCTGGATGCGCGTCGAGCGCACCACCGAGGTCGCGGGCGAGAGCTTCCGCACGCGCGCCCGCACGCTCCAGGAGCCCGGCTGGCGCGCCGTGCTCTCGATGGAGAAGGAGGAGGACGAGGCGGTGCTCCCGCCGCTCCGCTCCGGCGTGGACGAGGTGAGCGACGTCGCCGTCGCGTCGCGCGGCGCCGAGCTCGAGGCGAACGAGACCAAGCCGCCCGGGCGCATCACCGAGGCGCGCCTGCTCTCGCTGATGGAGAACGCGGGCCAGCAGATCGAGGACGAGGATCTCGCGGCCGTGCTCCACGAGAAGGGCCTCGGCACCCCGGCGACCCGCGCCGACATCATCGAGAACCTGATCGGCAAGGGCTACGCCCAGCGCGTCGGCAAGGCGCTCCGCCCGACGGTGAAGGGCATGCGCCTGATCGACATCCTGAAGCGCATCCACGTCGATCGCCTGGCGTCCGCGCAGCTCACGGGCGAGATCGAGACGCACCTGCTCGAGGTCGAGCGCGGCCGCCGCCGCCCCGACGACTACATGAAGGAGATCGCGGAGTACGCGGAGGAGATCGTCGACCGCACCCGCGACTTCGAATTCGAGGACGTCTACCCCGAGCGCGACCCGCTCGGCGACTGCCCGCGCTGCCACAAGCCCGTGTACGAGCGCTCGTGGTTCTACCGCTGCCCCGAGCAGGGCGACCCGGCCGAGGACTGCACGGTGCGGATCTGGAAGGACACCTCGGGCCGCTACATCGACCGGGCGGCCGTGGGCGCCCTGCTGCGCGACGGCAAGACCGGCGTGCTCGACGGCTTCACCGCCCGCGACGGCCGCACCTACAAGGGTCGCCTCGAGTTCGACCCCGAGACCTTCCAGGTGAAGGTCCGCAGCGAGGGCGCCTCCGAGGACGGCAACGCGAGCGGCAACCCCGAGTACGAGGTCAACCCCGAGCCCCTCGGCATGTGTCCGCGCGGCGACGGCTGTCGCGTGGTCGAGTCGCCCACCCACTTCCTGTGCGAGCGGCGCCTCCTCGACGAGACCCAGGGCAAGGACGACTCGCGGCCGCCGAGCTGCGGCTTCGTGCTGCCGCGCACGGTCTGCAAGCGCGAGATCACGCGCGACGAGGCGCTGGTATACCTCGCCAACGGCAAGACCGACCTGCTGACCGACTTCACCTCGCGCTTCGGCCGACCGTTCTCTGCGACGCTCGTGCTCAAGGAGAACGGGCGACACGGCTTCGAGTTCCCGCCCCGGGCGCCGCGCGCGCCGAAGGGCAAGGCGGCGACCGCGACCGACGAGGGCGCGAGCGAGGCCGCGGCCGCGACTGCGCCGGCGCGCGCACGGCGTGGCAAGCGCGCCGCAGCAGCCGAGCCCGTGCGCACGACGGCACCGAAGAAGAAGAAGGCCGCTCGCAAAGCGCCGCGGCGCAAGGCCGGCGCCGTCGCCAAGCGGCGGGCCGCGCGCGCGTCGAAGGCGGATCCCGCCGGGACGGACGAGGGCGCGAGCTCGTAGCTCGCCGTCCGCGAGCTCCGCGCGAGGGTCGCTCCAGCGATTCGTGTGTCGCGCTGCGTCACGTTTTTCCCGGCATCTCCCGCCAACTCCCCCGCACTGCGAAAAAATCCGTTGAGCTTGGCCCGTCTTCACGGGTATAACTGCGACCGCGCGACAGGGGGGAAGCTCGCGGGGATGCGCCGTTCAAGCGTCCCGCGTCCATGCGCCCACACATGACTCCTCCCGCTCGCTGCGCCGGTGCTGAGAGCTGCTGAGAGCAGCGCGACGGGGGCCCGTTCCCTGCGCTGCGAACGATGGAAGGCAGGAGGGGTCATGACCTTGGGTTCGGTGTATCGACGGGTCGGCGCGCTGGTCGCAGCGCTCGGCGCGTTCGCATCCGCAACGCCCGCGCACGCGATCGAGGCGTTCGACGGGCGCTTCCAGCTCCATGGCTACTTCGAGGAGCAGGTGCGCGGCATCGACGCGGATTTCAAGGAGAACATGGACCTCACGCAGTGGTACCACGTTCTCAATCTCGAGACCGAGATGGACATCCTGCCCGACGGCTGGGGCCCCTTCACGGGCCTCTCCGCGTTTGCGCGCGTCGAGGTGCGGTACGACTGCGTCTGGACCCGCGCCTGCGGCATCTTCAAATCGGCCGACACCTTCGGGAACCGCGCCAGCAAGCTTCCGGTCCGGCTCGGAGACGCCCGCTTCGCGAACATGTCGGGCGTCGCCCAGGCGACCGGCGCGAACCCCGACGGCCCCGGCCGGATCTACGGACCGACGCTCGCCCTCGGCCACGCGCGCCGCGTGGGCGGCCCGGAGAACGTCGACGGCCTCTCGACGCTCTTCGGCATCAACACCTCCGCCGTGCTCTTCAACGGCCGCAACTACCGGCCGGCCTCCGACAACACCTTCGTCCCGATCAACGACTACATCTTCGCGATGCGTCAGATCCAGGGCGGGAACAACGGCATCTCGATCCAGACGCTCGGCCCCTGGGCGCCGAAGAACACGATCGAGTCGAACGGCCTGCTGCGGACGACCCCGAACCCGTTCCGCGCGGCGGACGCAGTCCCCAACACCTTCGTGCCGTCGACGGGCCTTCCGCTCAGCGGCTCGGGCGAGCTGCCGTACCGTCCGGCGCCGCTCCTGCCGTTCCAGAAGGGCGGCAACACGACCCAGGCCGCCGGGCTCAACTACGTGAGCTGGGGCGCGCGCAACGTGCTGCAGCAGCGTGGCACGCTGCTCGACAGCTTCGACCAGAACTTCCGCCAGAGCGAGCTCGAGTGGAACCGTGGCGCGAGCCAGCAGGACGAGAAGGAGCTGAAGGAGGCGTACCTCGACGTCGAGCTCTTCGACGGCCAGCTCCTCGCGCGCCTGGGCAAGCAGACCATCGTCTGGGGCAAGACGGAGCTCTTCGCGACCACCGACCAGTTCAACCCCCGCGACCTCGCGCTGGCGTCGCTGCCGAGCCTCGAGGAATCGCGCATCGCGCTCTGGGCGGCGCGTTTCATCTACTCCTTCTACAACGTGGGCGACCTCGAGGACGTCCGGCTCGAGGTGGCCCTGAACCTCGACGACTTCGAGCCCGAGGACCTCGGCCGCTGCGGCGAGCCCTACACCCCGAACCCGGTCTGCGACAAGTCGATGGGCCTGTTCGCGCACGGCATCGCCGGCTACGGGATCATCGGCGAAGATCGCCCCGAGCATTGGTGGAACGGCTGGAAGGGCCTGCAGGGCGGCGCCCGCCTCGAGTTCCGCTGGGATCGTTTCAGCTTCGCGATCTCCGACATCTACAACTACGTGCGCACGCCCTACGCGCACCGCATCACGACCTACGAGCGCAACGTGGACGAGGTGACGGGCCGGCCGCGCGAGTTCGCGAGCCGCGGCTCCTGCGTCACCGGCAACGAGCCCGCGTGCCTCACGCCGGCCGAGGCCCTGACGAAGCAGAGCGTGAATCAGTCCCTGTTCGCGATGATCTGCTCGTCGAGCGTCGGCTTCTCGAGCCTCGACCCGACGGCGTGCGCGCAGACCGTGTTCAACAGCCAGGTGCTCGCGAACGGGCTGATCCCGATCACCACCGCGCTCACGAACGTCTTCGGCGGCAGCGGCCTCGGCGGCATCGTGCTGTCGGTGCTCGCGGGCGCGGCGAACAACCTGGTGCCCCTCGACGGCGGCCTCCAGACGATGAGCACCTCGTTGAGCTCGCAGCAGCAGGCGCTCCTCGGCTGCGGTCCGTTCTACAACACGTCGTGCGACGTCAACGGCATGGACCTGCTGAACGCCGAGGCGTCGGTGCTCCTGCAGTCGTTCCCGGGCTTCGACGGCACGACGCTGAACGGCTGGCTCACGACCGACGCGAGCCGCGCGCAGCCTGGCACCGTCGGCTTCCGGGGCGGGCCGGTCGCGACCCGCTACTTCAACGGCGCCGTCGCCACCCTGCCCGGCGCGCGCGGGCCCGGCGATCCCGGCTACGACCCGGCGATCGACGGCGTGCCGACGGCGGTGCAGCCGCTCACGGGCCAGCCCTTCCGCACCGAGATGGCGATGTTCTCCTGGAACTACCTCCAGCTCGTCGTCGCGTTCTCGACGCCGCCGGCGGGCACGGCGCCGGGCGTCCACCAGTTCGACGCGGCGAACCAGTTCCGCACCGACGGCTGCTCCTTCGCCGCGCCGCAGTTCTGCGCAAACGTGCAGTCGCTCTACGCCGTCGCAGGCAACCGTCGACAGACGCTGAACGCGGGCGGGAACGGCCGCTTCGGACGCCGCGACTTCGTGTGGGCCGGCGGCGGCGAGCTCCTGCTGCGCTACGAGAAGCGGAACATCCTCGGCTTCTCGATGGACTTCGCGGAGGACGTGACGAAGTCGAACTGGGGCATCGAGTCGGCGTGGATCGAGGGCAACCCGTTCGGCGACGCCGACAAGAGCAACGGCATCTCGAAGTCGTCGACCCTGAACATGACGGTTTCGGTCGACCGTCCGACCTTCATCAACTTCCTGAACGCGAACCGCACCTTCTTCTTCAACTCGCAGCTCTTCTTCCAGTACATCACGGACTACAAGTCGAGCTTCACGAGCACGCTCGGGCCCTGGAACTTCCTCTCCACGTTCACGATCTCGACCGGCTACTTCCAGGACCGCCTGCTGCCGTCGGTCACCTTCGTGTACGACCTGAAGTCGAACTCCGGCGCGGCGCTGCCCCAGGTGCAGTACCGGTTCACCGAGAACTTCTCGGCGACGGTGGGCGTCTCGACGTTCATGGGCCGGTTCCAGAACCGCGACATGGCGCTCGAGCCGGTGGCGCTCGTGAACCAGGCCGCACAAGGCGAGCCCGGTCCCTACCACACCGTAACGGAGCAGGGACTCTCCCCGATCCGGGATCGGGACGAGGTATTCCTGCGCGTCCGGTACACGTTCTGACAACCCCACGGCGGTGACGGGGCTCGGCGGGGGCTCCATCACCACCGACACGGCTCGGACCGCGCAGCGCGCGGCGCGAGCATTGCGGAGCATCCATGCCGTTCCGTCCTCGCCACGCATCCCTGCTGCTGTCGCTCCTCGCGGTCCTCCTGCTCGCGCGCCCCGCGCCGGCCGTCGAGTTCTTCGACGGACGGCTCCAGATCCACGGCTACGCCGAGACGCAGATGCGTGCGATCTCGAGCGGCTTCAGCATGGACGACTGGTACTGGTCGCAGTGGGCGAACGTGCTGAACATCGAGATCGAGGGCGATATCGCGCCGACCGGCTTCGGGCCCTTCGACCTGATCTCGAGCTACGCGCGCGTCCAGGTCCGCTACGACTGCATCTGGAGCAAGATGTGCGGCCTCGATCGGTCGCAGGACTACTTCGGCGACCGCTCCTACCGGGGTCCGAAGAAGAACACGAACGCGAAGACCCCGGGCTTCACCGGCGTCCTGCCGAACCCGGACGAGCCGTCCGAGGCGTCGACGCCGAACCACTACCTGGCGCCGTTCACCGAGGTGCCGCCCCTCGACGTGATCGGCGCCCTGGGTGGGACCGGTCTCGAATCGACCTTCGCGCCGGTGAGCGAGTCGATGTTCGCGTTGCGCAAGTTCGGGGGCACGCTCGGGCCGGGCGTTCTGCCGATGGGCCCGTGGCAGCCGCGCAATACGATCCACCCGAGTGGCGTGCTTCGAAGCGTGGCGAACGTCACGCAGCCGCTCCCGTTCCGGCCGCTGATCGGCGCCGACCCGACCGTGCCGGGCGCCGCCCAGGGCCTCTACTCGCCCTCGGCCGCGCTGCGCAACGAGATGAAGAAGTTCGGGAGCTTCGACCAGAACTTCTCGGAAGCCGAGCTCGAATGGAACCACGGCGCCAGCCAGGACGAGCACGAGCTCGCCGAAGCGTACATCGACGCCGAGGTGCTCGACGGCCGGCTCTGGATGCGCCTCGGCAAGCAGTCGATCGTCTGGGGCAAGACGGAGCTCTTCCGCACCACGGATCAGTTCAACCCCCAGGACCTCGCGCTCTCGTCGCTGCCGAGCTTCGAGGATTCGCGCATCGCGCTCTGGTCGGCGCGCTTCGTCTACTCGCTCTACGACGTCGGCCCGCTGGAGGACGTCCGGGCGGAGTTCGCCGTCAACCTCGACAACATCGAGCCCGTCGACCTCGGCCGCTGCGGCGAGCCCTACACCATCTTCCTGGTCTGCGGAAAGTCCGTCGGCCTGTTCGCCCACGGCGTGCTCGGCGCCGGAATCGCGGGCGAGATCAGGCCGCCGAACTGGTGGGATAGCGCGAAGGGCCTCGAGTACGGCGGGCGCCTCGAGTGGCGCTGGGACCGCTTCAGCTTCGCGTTGACCGACTTCTACGGATACAACGACTTCTTCGGGATCAAGACCTTCAACTCCTACTCCCGCAAGGTCGACCCCACGACCGGACAGCCCCTAGACCGCAAGGGCAACGTGCTCGACCCGGCCAGCCCGAATCTGGCGGAGCAGGTGCGGGCCGACGGCACCACGAACCGCCAGTTCTATGACGTCTTCTGCTCCGCGACGGTCGGGATCGCTGCCACTTCCCTCTCGCTGCCCGGGCTCGATCTCAGCACGACCTGCGCTCTCGACCTGCTGAACAGCCCGCAGGAGCCGATCCCGGGTCTCTCGATCGCGAACGTCCTCGCGCAGGGCCTGACCGGCGGCGGGGGGGCGGACTTCCTGATCGAGGCGCTGCTCACGCTCCTCGACCCGGGCGGAGGTCCGTTCTTCGGGACCGTCGATACCATCGCGCTGAACGGCAACTTCCCCAACACCGAGAACCCGGCGAACTTCCTCGACGGGATGCTCACGACGCAGCAGAAGGCGCTGCTCGGCTGCGGGCCCTTCTATGGCACGAGCTGCAACGACCAGGGCATCGACCTCGCCAATGCCGAGGCGAGCGTGCTGCTGCAGGCCTTCCCGCAGTTCGAGCCGGGCGGTCCCGTCGCCACGCGCTACGTGAACGGCCGGGTGATCACGCTGCCCGGCGCGCGCGGCCCCTTCCTTCCCAACGGCAGCCCTGACCCGACCTACGACCCGCGCATCGACGGCTGCGTGGACCGCACCCACGACGGCCTCGCGCCGGCGGGCTTCTGCAACAACCCCGCCAACACCGACCTGCTCGCGCTCGGGTTGAACAACGAGCTCGGCGCCCTGTCGAGGAACCTGCTCACGGTTCTCACCTCGCTCGGCACCGCGATCTCGACGGAGACGAACTGCACGCTCGACGAGCCGCTGAACTGCGATCTCGTGCGCGCCATCTTCGGCGCGGCGGGCACGCAGCGCCCCGATCTGAAGGCGGGCGGCAACGGCCGCTTCGGGCGCCGCGACTTCTTCTGGCACGGGGGCTCGGAGATCGAGCTCTTCTACCACAAGCGCAACGTGCTCGGCCTCTCGGCCGACTTCGCCGAGGACCGGACCAAGACCAACTGGGGCGTCGAGTTCACCTGGGTGAGCGGCGAGGTCTACGCCAACACGCAAGACGCCGACGGCTACACGACCAACGACACGCTGAACCTCACCGTCTCCGTCGACCGGCCGACCTTCATCAACTTCCTGAACTCGAACCGCACCTTCCTGTTCAACTCGCAGTGGTTCTTCCGATACATCAACGACTACCGCCGCGGCGGGGTCTACGCGGTGAACGGACCTCTGAGCGCCCTCGGCACCTTCACGATCATCACGGGCTACTTCCAGGACCGCCTGCTGCCGTCCCTCACGTTCGTCCACGACGTCCGCTCGACCTCGGGCGGCATCCTGGGGCAGATGACGTACCGCTTCAGCGAGGCGTTCTCGGCGACGGTCGGCATCTCGGGTTTCTACGGACGGCCGGAGCTGATGCAGATCCCGATCAACCAGATCATCCTCAACAACAACGGCGGCGACTTCCGGCAGCGCACGAAATACGACGGCGTCTCGCCGCTGGCCCAGTCGGACGAGGTGTTCTTCACGCTGCGGTACACGTTCTAGGCGCGTGCGGGCCGCGGCGCGCGCCGCGGCCCGCCTAGCGTCCCCGCACCAGGCCGTCGGTCGAGCTCATGGCGCGGACGTCGACGTCGTCCGTCGGAACCGAGCGCACGCCGTAGGACTCGCGGCGCCAGCCGGTGCCGCCCTCCTCGGTCTCGACGAAGGAAGAGGCGACCGGGTCGAAGACGCGAGCCCCGCTGCCGTCGGGCCACCCCGGATAGCCGGGCGTGTCGCCCGCGTAGCGGTGGACCAGGATGCCGACCGACTGCACCAGCCGGTTCTTGCGCCGCGTGATCCAGTAGAGCGGCTGCTGGGTCTGCCAGTCGACGTAGATCCGCAGTCGGCGCACGGTGTCGGAGGTTTCGCGCGCGACGCCTTCGATCACGACGGCGTGGCGCAGGTCCCAGCGATCGCTCGCCACCGAGAGGCCGCTCTCGCCGAAGTTCCGGTCCGGCGTCTCGGGCCAGCCCGACCGATTGGCGTTCAGCGGCGCCAGCACGTCGCGCTCGCCCTCGTAGCTCCAGGTGAAGGCGTTCGGGCGCAGGATCAGGCCCGTGAGGCCCCGGCGCATGTTCTCGGTCTGCGCGATCGAGAGGCCCGCGTTGGGCGCGATCGACTCCGTCGGGCCGTACTCGCCGCCGCCAAAGGGCACGGCGCCCCCGCCCGAGTCGCCCGCCGTCGTGTAGCGGGGCAGGTAGAGGCCGTCGACCCAGGTCGCCGCGGCGCGCCGCGCCTTCCGCATCGTCGGCACGTAGACGAAGATGTCGTCGGACTCCGTGAAATCCTCGAACGAGTCGAGGGAGCGGAGCTGTCGCCACGCCAGGTGTCGCGCGTTGAACGGCTCGTCGAAGCGTCCGCCCGCTGCGAAGAAGTCCTTCGGCGCGTCCTTTTCGCGGTAGTCGCTCGCCGCGAGGTCGGCGCGGCCCGCGAGCTGCAGCAGGAAGAAGCTTCCGAGGTAGGTCTCCGCGGAGCCGACGCGGCTCGGGAAGTCCGTGAGCCGGAACTTTCCATGGGGGCCGATGCCGCGATCGCGCAGCGCCACGTTCCAGGCCCAGCGCGCTCCGGCGTCGGGGCTCGCGGGGTCGATCGCGTCGGGCGGGAAGGGCAGGCCGGCGACGTAGCCCTCGAGGTTTCCGTCCGCGTCCAGCTTCACGCTGCCGGCGTGGGCCTCGGTGGCGGTCGTATAGGGGGGTGAGAGCGGGAAGCGGCGGTGGCAGGGCCCGACCTCCATGCGCATGCCCTCGTGGAAGAAGGCGCTGCGCAGGTCCCAGACCTCCGGCGGCACCAGCGTGCGCAGCGCCGCCACCTGCTCGAGCGTGATCGCGAGCCCCTCCTTGAGGAGCAGCGGCTGGACGTCCTCGCCACCGCTTTCCGGCATGGCGCCCGCCACCGTCGGACACGAGCCCTCGGGCGGCAGGCCAGCCCGGGCGGCACCGGCGACGGCCAGGGAGAAGAGCAGGGCGAGCGACGCGAGGCGCGGCATCGGGGCTCCGTGCGGACGCGAGCGGGCGCGAGAGCGCGCGGGCGCCGCGGCGACGCGGGTGCGACTATGCGGGAGACGACCGCGGGCCGGCAACCGTACACGCGCGAGACGCCATCCGCGCCGCCGCGCGGGCCATGGGTCGTGTCGGGGCCCGCCGTGCGAGGGACGCCAGCATCCCGCGGCCGGCCAGGGAGGCGACGCCGTTGGCCCGACGCTCGATCGGTTTCCCGCTCACGATCGGCGTCGTGCTCATCCTGCTCGCGGTCTCGCTCCTCGTCGCGTGGCAGATCCTGGTGGTCGGCGACCTGCGACCCCTCGCGCGGGGCCGCGAGACCGTCTACTGGCTGCTCCTCGTGCTCGGCACGCTCTTCTTCGCGCTGATCATCGTGGGGCTCATCCTGCTCTGCGCCTGGCTCGTGCGCGAGATGCGCCTGAACATCCGCCAGCAGGCGTTCCTCGACGCCGTGACCCACGAGATGAAGACGCCCCTCGCGTCGCTGCGCCTCTACGTCGACACGCTCACGCTGCACGATCCCGCGCCCGAGAAGCGCCTCGAGTTCCTGCGCCGCATGGGCGACGACGTCGACCGCCTCGAGGACACGGTGCACCAGGTGCTCGCCGCGGCCCGGTCCGAGGCCCGCATCGAGCCGGCGTCGGAAGAGCGCGTGCCGGTGATGGACCTGCTGCGCCAGTGCATGGACGAGATCCGCACGCGCCACCGTCTGCCCGAGGACGCGATCCGCATCGACCGGGCCGTGCCCGCAGCGGTGCGCGGCAATCCGACCGAGCTCGGCCTCGTGTTCCGAAATCTGCTCGAGAACGCCGTCAAGTATTCCGACCCGCCGATCGACGTGCGCGTCGCGGTGAGCGCGACCCGGGACGGACGCGTCCAGGTCGAGATCGCAGACCGCGGCATCGGCATCCCGCGCCAGGAGCTGCGCAAGATCTTCCAGCGCTTCTACCGCGCCGGGCGCGACGTGCAGCGCCGCGCGGCGGGGCTCGGCCTCGGCCTCTTCATCGTGCGCAGCCTGGTGCGACGCCAGGGCGGCAAGGTCGTGGCGCGGAGCGAAGGCTCCGGCCGCGGCTCGCGCTTCGTGGTGACCCTGCGCGGGGCCGAGAGCGCGGGGAGGGCGTAGCGTGGCGCGCATCCTCGTGGTCGAGGACGAGGCGCATCTCGCCGAGGGGCTCCGTTACAACCTCGAGGCGGCGGGCCACGAGATCGAGGTGGTCGACGACGGAGCCGCCGCGGTCGAGCGCATCGCCGACGCCGAGCGCCCGGTCGAGCTCGTGGTGCTCGACCTGATGCTGCCCGGCCTCTCGGGCTTCGAGGTCGCGCGACGCGTGCGCGCGACCGGAAACTTCGTCCCGATCCTGATCCTGACCGCGAAGGACGACGCGAGCGATGTGCTGCGCGGCCTCGAGGAAGGCGCGGACGACTACCTGACGAAGCCGTTCCGGCTCGAGGAGCTCCTCGCGCGCGTGCGCGGTCTGCTGCGGCGTCGGCGCTGGGACGGCGTCTCGCCCGACGACGACGCGCGGCGCAGTGTCGCCTTCGGTGACGTCGTGGTGCACTTCGACCGCTTCGAGATCGAGAGCCCGCGAGGCACGTTCCGTCTCACCACGCGCGAGGCCGGGCTGCTGCGCGCGCTGATCGACCGCGAGGGCGAGGCAGTGCCGCGGGGCGACCTGCTGGAGACCGTCTGGGGCCTGAGACCGGAGACCCAGACGCGCGTCGTCGACAGCTTCATCGTGCGCCTGCGCCGCTACGTCGAGCCCGATCCGGCGAGCCCGCGGCACATCGTCTCGGTGCGCGGCCACGGCTACCGCTTCGTGCGCTGAGGGCGGCTGAGCCAAGCCGGACGGCGTGGCCGAGCGCCGCCCCGGGTGCGAAGATCGGGGCATGCCGACCGCGAAGAAGCGCCGCACGGTCGCCGACCTGATGAACCCCGGCGTGTTCTGCGTCGCGCCGGGCACGACCCTGCGCGAGGCCCGCGAGCAGCTCGCGAAGCGCCGCATCTCGGGCGCACCCGTGGTCGACGGGCGCGGCCGCCCGGTCGGCGTCGTCTCCCAGAGCGATCTCGTGCGGCACGCGGCGCAGCCTGCCACCGCCGGCTCGACCGGCCGCTTCTACAGCGACGTCGAGGACTACCAGGACATCGCGGAGCTCCCGATCGACGACTCCGACGAGCCCGTCGAGAAGGTGATGACCCGCCGCGTCTACACCGTCACGCGCGACACCGGCGTCGCGGTGGCCGCGAGCGTGATGCGCGAGCGGAAGGTGCACCGGCTGATCGTGACCGACCGCGGGCTCGTGGTCGGCATCGTGACGGCCCTCGACCTGCTGCTCGTGCTGGAGGAGCTCGGCTGAGCGGCGCCGCCTCCGCGCTCCGGCTCGCGCAGCGGCCGTCCCTGCGCGACCCCGCCCTGGTCGTGGCTTTCGACGGCTGGAACGACGCCGGCGGGGCCGCCACCCTTGCGGCGCGACACCTCCTCGCGTCGGTCGACGCCGCGCCGCTGGGCGAGCTCGACCCCGAGGAGTTCTACGACTTCACCGTCCGCCGGCCGATCGTCCGTCTCGACGCCGGCGGCGTGCGCCAGATCGAGTGGCCGCGCAACGAGCTGCACTTCGGCGCCGGCGACGAGCGCGATCTCGTGCTGGGCTTGTGCATCGAGCCGCATCTGCGCTGGCGCGCCTACGGCGACGCCTTCGTCGAGCTCGTGCGCACGCTCGGGATCGCGCGCGTGGTGCTGCTCGGCGCGCACCTGGCCGACGTGGTCTACTCGCGCCCCGTCGGCGTCACCGGGTTCTCGAGCCAGCCGGAGGAGCTGCCGCGGATCGGCGCGGCGAGCACCGTCTACCAGGGGCCGACCGGGATCGTCGGCGTGCTCGCCGACCGCCTGATCCGCGAAGGCGTCGCCACGACCAGCCTGTGGGCGGGCCTGCCGCACTACATCGGCGTCGCGCCCAACCCTCGCGGCGCCCTCGCGCTGCTGCGCTGCGTCGAGCTCTGCCTGGGCCTGCGCGTGGACGAGCAGCCCCTGATCCGCGAGGCCGCGGCGTTCGAGCAGCGGGTGAGCGAGCTCGTGACGAACGATCCCGAGCTCTCGGAGTACGTGAAGCAGCTCAAGCGCCGCGAGTTCGCCCAGTAGTCGCCGCGCGGGCGCGTCGAGGGGGCGAGCCGCCTGCCGCTAGAGCTGGATGCTCTCCTCGATCAACATCACCGGGATCGAGTCGTCCACGACGTAGACCACCTTCCCGTCCTCGCGGACCAGGCCTTCCACGATCCGCTTCGTCACGCGCTCCCCGCCGCGCGTCACGAGCTCGCCGCGGTCGATGCGCGCGTTCAGCGAGGCGATCACGTCGGGCGGCGCGATGCGCAGGCCCTGCTTCGTCTCGGGGCAGACCAGGATCTCGAGCAGCTCGGAATCGACGGGCATCGGAAGCCTCCTAGCGCAGCAGCGACGACGAGTAGTCGAGGATGCGGCGCGCCACGATCAGCTGGTTGATCTGCTGCGTGCCTTCGTAGATGTCGTTGATCTTGGCGTCGCGCATCCACTTCTCGACCAGGAGCTTCCGCGAGTAGCCGAGGGGCCCCAGGATCTCGACCGCCTTCTGCGTGATCTTCGTGACCGCGAGCCCGGCCTTCGCCTTCGCCATCGAGGCCTCGAGGTTGTTGCGCTTGCCGTGGTCCATCATCTTCGCGGCGCGCCAGGTGAGGAGCCGCGCGGCCTGGAGCTCGGCCTCCATGTCGATCACGTCGCGCTCGATCTGGGTGCGCTCGTGCAGCGGGGCGTCGTAGCGGATCGTGACGCCCTGGCGCGCGAGCTCCTCCTTCAGGAATTCGAGGGACGCGCGCCCGACGCCGACGGCCATGGCCGCGACGATCGGGCGGCTCGCGTCGAAGGTCGCCATCGCGCCCTTGAAGCCCTTGTCGCCTTGCTGCGTCGGGCTCGCCTTCTTGACCTCGGCGCTGCCGAGCAGGTGGTCGCGCGGCACGCGGCAGTTCTCGAGCACGAGCGTCGCGGTGTCGGAGACGCGGATGCCGAGCTTCTTCTCGAGGCCGACGAGCTTCATGCCCGGCGTGCCCGCCGGAACCACGAACGACTTGATCCCGCCGCGGCCCGCGCTCTTGTCCACCGTCGCCCAGACCACGACGAAGCCGCCGGGGTAGGTCGTCGCGCCCTCTCCGGCGGTGCAGAAGATCTTGGTGCCGTTCAGCACCCACTCGTCGCCGTCGAGCTGCGCGGTGGTCTGGATCGCCGCGGCGTCCGAGCCGGCGCTCGGCTCCGTGATCGCCATGGCGCCCCACTTGGGCTCGCCGTCGCCGCGGAACGGCGACAGGAACTTGAGCTTCTGCTCGTTCGTGCCCGCGGCCGCGACCGCCGAGCCGCCGAGGGCCGGGCTCGGGATGCGCAGGTAGAGGCCGGCGTCGCCCCAGCACAGCTCCTCGGCCTGCACGCAGACCTGCACGAAGCCATCGTTCGGGCCCTCGAAGGAGCCGCCCTGATGGCGTCCGCGCTCCCACATGAAGCGCACGAACTCCCAGGGCATCTCGTGCTCCTGCTCGTCGTACTTGCGCGAGATCGGTCGCATCTGCTCGCGCGCGACCTGGTTGAAGAAGGCCTTGGCCTTGACCGTGTTGTCGCTCGGCTCGAAGGAGATCGTCATCGCGTGCCTCCCGCCGGTCCTAGACCAGGCTCAGGGCTTCGAAGGTCGCGAAGCCGCGGGCGTTGCGGTGGTGGAGCTCCGGCAGGTACTCGCGCGTGTAGCCGTGGCCACCGTAAACCTGGATCGCGCCGTCCGTCACCTCGAGGGCGACGCGCTGGGCCTGGTGCTTCGCGAGCGCGGCCTCGCGGGTCGCGTCCTTCCCCTGGTCGAGCAGCCACGCGGCCTCCCAGGCGAGGAGCCGCGCGCCGTCGATCTCGATCGCCATGTCCGCGAGCTTGAACGCGATCGACTGCCGGGTCGCGATCGGGGCGCCGAAGGTCTGGCGCTCCTTCGCGTAGTCGCGGGCGAGCTCGAAGGACGCCCTCGCGACGCCGACCGCCGCCGCCGCGAGCGCGACGCGGCCGCGGTTCAGGAGCGCCCGCACGTCGGCGCCGGTCGCGCCCCCGAGCCTCGCCGCCGCGGGCACGCGCACGCCCGAGAGCGTGAGCTCCGCGGTCGGCAGCGCCTTCAGGCCGAGGTTCTTCTCGCGCTCGGCCGTGAGGCCCGCCGCCTTCACCGGCACGAAGAAGGCCTGCGGCGCACCACCCTCGCTCGCGACGACGAGCACCTCCTCGAGGCCGTCCTGCCAGGGCACCAGGCACTTCGCGCCGTCGAGCACGTACTCGTCACCGTCGCGCCGCGCCGTCGTCGACGGCTTGAATGCGTCGCTCCGGAAGCTCGGCTCGACCACGGCGAGGGAGCCCGGCAGGAAGCGATCGGCGGTGTAGCGCGGCAGCCGCTGCTTCTTCTGCTCCTCGCTGCCGAAGTCCGCCACGGGCAGCGCGATCAAGGTCGGCGAGAGCACGCCGAGCGCGATCGAGAGATCGCCGTACGCGAGCTCCTCCGCGATCAGCGCGCCGGTCACGGCGCTGCGTGACCCGCCGCCGCCGAACGCCTCGGGCAGGGCGTTCGAGGTGAGGCCCAGCTCGTGGGCTTGCTGCAACACGCTCGCCGGCAGGGTTCCGGCCTCGTCCGCGTCGCGCGATTCCTTGCGGATCTCGTTCGACGCGAACTGCCGCACGGTGTCGACGATGAGCTGCTGCTCTTCCGTGGGTTCGAAGTCGATCATCTTTCCTACGTCGCCTCCGGCTCGCTGCGCGCGCCGTCGAACGGCGCTTGCAACGGTGGTGGTTCCAGCCGGTCTCCCATCGTCCCCTAGATCCTCTCGAGGATCGTGGCGATGCCCATGCCTCCACCGATGCACATGGTGATGAGGGCCGTGGACTTGTCGCGGCGCTCGAGCTCGTCGAGCGCGGTGCCGATCAGCATCGCGCCCGTCGCGCCGAGCGGGTGGCCGAGGGCGATCGCGCCGCCGTTCACGTTCACCTTCGCGGGATCCATGCCGAGATCGCGCATGGTCTTCAGCGGGATCGCCGCGAAGGCCTCGTTGATCTCCACCAGGTCGATGTCGCCGATCGTCATGCGCGCCTTCGCGAGACAGCGCTTCGACGCCGGCGTGGGCGCCGTCAGCATGATCACCGGCTCGTCGCCGGCCGTCGTCATGGCGACGATGCGCGCCCGCGGCGTGAGGCCGTGGGCCTTCGCGTACTCGGGCGACGCGAGCAGCACCGACGCCGCGCCGTCCACGATGCCCGACGAGTTGCCCGCGTGGTGCACGTGCTGGATGGCGCTGATCTGCTTGTACCGGGAGAGCGCCTTCTGATCGAAGGAGAGCGTGTCGCCCTTCTGCACGTAGGCGCCCATGCCCTCGAACGAGGGCGGCAGCTTCGCGAGCGACTCGACGGTCGTTCCCGCGCGCGGGTGCTCGTCGTGGTCGAGCACGATCTTGCCCGCGAGATCCTTCACCGGGATCAGGCTCTTCTCGTAGCGGCCCTCCTTCTGGGCGAGGGCCGCGCGCTCCTGGCTCTGCGCCGCGAAGCGGTCGAGGTCCGTGCGGGAGAAGCCTTCCAGTGTCGCGATCAGGTCGGCCGAGATGCCCTGGGGCACGATCGGATGCAGCTCGCGCAGGTGCGGGTTGCCGCCGTCGAGGCTCGCGCCGTCGCTGCCCATGGGCTGGCGCGACATCGACTCGACGCCGCCGCCGACCACGAGGTCCTGCTGGCCGCTCATCACGCCCATCGCGGCGAAGTTCACGGCCTGCTGGCCGGAGCCGCAGAAGCGGTTCAGCGTCACGCCCGTCGCCTCGTTGGGCCAGCCCGCGGCGAGCACCGCGTTGCGCGCGATGCAGGCGCCCTGCTCGCCGGCCTGGGTCACGCAGCCGGCCACGACGTCCTCGACGTCGCGCGGGTCGAAGCCCTGGCGGTCGCGCAGGGCGTTCAGGGTCTGGGCGAGGAGCTCCTGGGGATGGACGCCCGAGAGCGCCCCGGTGTCCTTCTTGCCGCGGCCTCGCGGAGTGCGGACTGCGTCGATGATCCAAGCGTCGCCCATGGTGGGGGGCCTCCTCTGGTCGGCATCGGGGATGACGGAAAGCGGTGCGTTGACGCGGGGGTCAACCGTTTTCCGACTCTATCTCACGGTTTCGGGGCACGCACCGCAAGATCGAACTCGGGGCGGGCTCGCGCTGGTGGAGGCGCGCCCGGCGAGGCAAGGTTGCCGCGCGCATACGGCGCGGGGGAGGCTGAGTGGTGGCGGAGCTGCGGGACGCAGGACGGGGTGCGGCCGGTGAGGCGCCGGAGACGGCCCGGCGCGTCGAGAAGCCCTGGGGCCACGAGCTCATCTGGGCGCATACCGATCGCTACGTCGGGAAGGTGCTGGTGATCGAGACCGGCAAGCGCCTCTCGCTCCAGTACCACCAGCAGAAGGACGAGTCGCTGCTCGTGATCCGGGGTCGGCTCCGGCTGCACCTGGAGGACGAAGCGGGCGTCGTGCGAACCCACGACCTCGGTCCCGGCGACCACCGGCGCATCCCGGTCGGCCGGAAGCACCGGTTCGAGGCCCTGGAGCGGGTCGAGCTGGTGGAAGTTTCGACCCCCGAGCTCGACGACGTGGTGCGGATCTCGGACGACTTCGGACGCGAGGGCAGCTCGGCCCCCTGATCTCGGGATTGCGCCGCGCGCCGTCGCGACTCGGAGTCGCCCAGCGCGCCTTGACGCTCGAATCGAGCCGCAGTAAAAACGCGCGCGTTCCCGCCCGCGCTCGATTCTCGCTCCGGCCTCGCGGTGCGAGGCTTCGAGTGCGAGAGGAGATTCGCCACCGCAATCCGTCGGAGCCGAGGCCCGGGACCGGGCACGGCCGCCGACTGTTCAGGGGGCTCGACAGTCCGTCCATGAGCCGACACGCCCCGCGCCCGTCCCAGCTCGTCCTCTTCGCCCTGTTCACGCTCGTGAGCGCGCTCGTGCTCGGCCTACCGGCCGGCGACTCGGTGCGCGCGCAGCAGGCGGAGTCGTCCGCGGCCGCGAAGGAGGCGCAGCGCCTCGCCGCCGACCCGAATGCGCCCGGCCCGATCCAGCCGATCCCGTTCAGCCACAAGCTGCACGCGGGCCAGTTCCAGATCGAGTGCCTCTACTGTCACAGCGGTACGGACAAGAGCCGGATGGCGGGAGTTCCCTCGGTCGAGAGCTGCATGGGCTGCCACTCGCAGTTCGGCGGCGACCTCGAGGGCGTGCAGAAGCTCCAGGAGCACTGGAAGACGCAGACGCCGATCGAGTGGGTGCAGATCCACCGGCTCCCCGAGCACGTGAAGTTCCGGCACAACCGGCACGTCGCGGCCGGCCTCGACTGCCAGACCTGCCACGGCCCCGTCCAGGAGCTGCACAAGCTCTACCTCGTTCCCGACACCAAGTGGGTGAACGGCATGCCCGCCGAAAAGCTCAAGATGGGCTGGTGCATGGACTGCCACTGGTCGAAGAACGCGTCCACCGACTGCCTCACCTGCCATCACTAGGACCTAGGACGAACGAATGCCCGAGCTCGATCGTCGTGATTTCCTGAAGCTCGTCGGAGCGGGGGCCGGTGCGGCCGCTGCAGCCGGCTGCTCCGAGCCCGTCCACAAGCTGATCCCGTACGTGATCCAGCCCGAGACGATCACGCCGGGGATCCCGGTCTACTACGCGTCGACGTGTCGGGAGTGCCCGGCCGCCTGCGGCATCCACGTGAAGACGCGCGAGGGCCGCCCGATCAAGCTCGAGGGCAATCCGGCGCATCCCGTGAACCAGGGCGCGCTCTGCGCGCGTGGCCAGGCGTCGATCGGCCGCACCTACCACCCCGACCGCTTCGCGGGCCCGATGCAGCGCGGCGCCGACGGAACGCTGGCGCCGATCTCCTGGGACCAGGCGCTCGACCTGCTCGCGGGCAAGCTGCGCGACGGCGCGGGCAAGGCGTGGATCGTCGGCGCCGACCGCGGCCCGACGGCCAACGACGTGATCGACCGCTTCGTGGCGGGCGCCGGCCTCGGCGGCCGGATCGTCTACGAGCCCTTCGCGCCCGAGTCCTTGCGCGCGGCGACCCAGGCCGTCTTCGGCGTCGACGCGGAGCCGCTCTTCGATCTCTCGAAGGCCGACCTCGTGATCTCGTTCGGCGGCGACGTGCTCGAGACGGGCAGCGCGCCCGCGGAGCATGCCCGACAGCTCGCCGAAGCCCGCGACGTCGCGGCCAAGGAGCACGGCGGCGCCCGCTTCGTGTACGTGGGACCCCGCCTCAGCATGACCGCGGGCAACGCCGACGAGTGGATCGTCGCGAAGCCCGGCACGGAAGGCATCCTCGCCCTCGCGCTCGCGAAGGCGGCGATCGCCGCGGGCGCCGGATCCGAGTCGGGCCGCGCTGCGATCGCGGAGCTCGCCGGCGGCATCGACGCGGCCACCGCCGCGGCGCGGACCGGCGTCGACGCGAAGACGATCGAGCGCCTCGGCGCCGCCCTCGCGAAGGCAAAGGCGCCGCTGGCCCTGCCGCCCTCGGCGGGTCTCACGAGCGCGCGCGCCGTCGCAACGGCCGGGGCGGTGCTCGCGCTGAACCAGCTCCTCGGCGCGGTCGGCAACACGCTGCAGATTCCGGCCTCCGGCAGCGCGAAGGGCGCGAGCTACAAGGAGCTGCTCGCCCTCGTCGACGCCATGAAGTCGGGCCAGGTTTCGGTGCTGCTCGTGCACGACGCAGACCCGCTGCACTCGATGCCGGCCTCGAGCGGCTTCGGCGAGGCGCTGGCGAAGGTTCCCTTCGTGGTGTCGTTCGCGTCGTCGATCGACCAGACGTCGAACGTCGCGCAGCTCGTGCTGCCGGATCTCACGGCGCTCGAGAGCTGGGGCGACGCCGCGCCGCGAGCCGGCGTGCGCTCGCTGCAGCAGCCGACGATCGCGGGACTGTTCGACGGCCGCGCGCTCCCGGACGTGCTGCTCGAGACGGGTCGCAAGATCTCGGCCGACGTTGCGGCGAAGCTGCCGGCCGGCGACTTCCGCAGCGTGCTCGAGACCGCCTGGTCCGACACCGCCTGGCGCGATGCGCTCGCGCGCGGCGGCGTCTTCACCGAGGTCGCCGCGGCCGGCACGCCCGGCCTCGCCGGCGGCCTCGCCAAGCTCGAGGTCGCGGAGCCGCGCCTCGACGGCGACGGCCCCTTCACCCTGCTCGCGCATCCCTCGCCGCTGCTCTACGACGGGCGCGGCGCGAACCTGCCCTGGCTGCAGGAAGTCCCCGACCCGGTCTCGAAGATCACCTGGCAGAGCTGGGCGGAGCTCGGGATCGAGGCGGCCGCGAAGCTCGGCGTCGTGACCGGCGACGTGGTCGTCGTCGAGACGGGCACGGGCCGCGCGGAGCTCCCGGCCTGGGTGCGCGGCGGCCTGCGCGACGACGTGGTCGCGATCGCCGTCGGCCAGGGCCACACGGTCGGTCGCTACGCCTCGAAGGAGAACGACGGCCGGCCGGGCGAGATCCGCGGCGTGAACGTGACCGCGCTGCTGCCGACCCTCACGGACGAGGCCGGCGGGCGCGCCTGGCTCTGCACCACGGCAAAGGTCACGCCGGCGGGCCGCAAGGAGCGCGTCGCCTTCGCGCAGTACACCGACAACAAGCGCAAGCGCGATCTCGGCGAGACGGTGACCCTGGCGTCGCTCCTCGGCGCGGCCGGTCACGGCGAGGCCGCGGCCGCCGGCCACGACGGCGCGCACGAGGGCGGGCACGGCGCGCACCACGAGATCAAGCTCCCGTACGACGAGGCCGACGACGCCGCAGAGGGCGCGCTCCACCGCTGGGGCATGGCGATCGACCTCGACCGCTGCACGGGCTGCAGCGCCTGCGTCGCCGCCTGCTACATCGAGAACAACATCCCGGTCGTCGGCGAGGAGCAGGTGCTGCGCGGCCGCATCCAGTCGTGGTTGCGGATCGAGCGCTTCGTCACCGAGGGTGAGGTCGACTTCAAGGGCGGCCGCCCGGCGCGCGAGAGCCACGAGTCGCTCGGGAACGTGGATGTGCGCCACTCGCCGATGCTCTGCCAGCAGTGCGGCGCCGCGCCGTGCGAGCCGGTCTGCCCGGTGATCGCGACCTACCACAACCACGAAGGTCTGAACGGCATGGTGTACAACCGCTGCATCGGCACGCGGTACTGCGCCAACAACTGCCCGTACAAGGTCCGGAAATTCAACTGGTACGACTACGACCTCAAGATGTTCCCCGAGCCGTTGCCGCTGATGCTCAACCCGGACGTCACCGTCCGCGGCCAGGGCGTGATGGAGAAGTGCACGTTCTGCGTGCAGCGCATCGAGCTCGCGCGGCAGGGCGCGAAGAACGAGAAGCGCGCGATCCGCGACGGGGAGGTCACGACGGCGTGCGCCCAGGCGTGCCCCACGCACGCGATCACGTTCGGGAACATGAAGGACGCCGAGAGCGTCGTCGCCAAGAAGAGCGGCGACGAGAAGCGTGGCTACCACGCGCTCCACTCGCTGAACACGCGCCCCGCCGTCACCTACCTCGCGAAGGTGACGCGCGGATCGGTCGAGGGCTGAGATCATGACGCCGCCGCCTCCCGCCGTCTCCGTCGCCGACATCATCCGCCCGACCGTGGCGCCCGCCGAGTCGCAGGCGAACCAGGACATCCTGGCGGTGATGGACCGGCCGACGCTGCCGTACTGGCTGCTGCTCGGCTTCCTGGTCGCCTTCGTCCACGCCGCCGGCGCGGTCTGGGTCTACCAGGTGTACGAGGGCCTGGGCATCGCCGGCTACTCGCATCCGATCTTCTGGGGCGTCTACATCGTCACGTTCGTGTTCTGGGTCGGCATCGCCCACGCCGGAACGCTGATCTCCGCGATCCTCTACCTGTTCCGGTCGAAGTGGCGGAACGCGATCAACCGCAGCGCCGAGGCGATGACGGTGTTCGCGGTGCTCACGGCGGCGCAGTTCCTCGGCATCCACGTGGGCCGCATGTGGAAGAGCTACTTCATCCTGCCGTACCCGAACCAGCGCGGGCTGTGGGTGAACTTCAAGAGCCCGCTGGTCTGGGACACCTTCGCGATCACGACGTACGCGACGACGTCGATCGTGTTCTTCTACATCGGCCTCGTCCCCGACCTGGCGATCGCGCGCGACCGCTCGACCGGCTGGCGCAAGCTGCTCTACACGGCGCTCGCGCTCGGCTGGCACGGCACCGGGCGGCAGTGGAAGGCGTGGAACCGCACCGTCCTGCACCTCTCGGGCCTCGCGACGCCGCTCGTGCTCTCGGTGCACAGCGTCGTGTCCTGGGACTTCGCGATGTCGATCGTGCCGGGCTGGCACGCCACCATCTTCGCGCCCTACTTCGTCGCCGGCGCCATCTTCTCGGGCTTTGCGATGGTGCTCACCGTGATGATCCCCGTGCGCCGGATCTTCGGCCTCGAGGCCTACATCACGAACTACCACTTCGAGAACATGGCGCGCTTCATCCTGCTGACGAGCTGCATCGTCGGCTACGCATACGGCGTCGAGTACTTCATCGCCTGGTACAGCGCGGTCGAGCCGGAGCAGACCTCGTTCTGGTATCGCGCGTTCGGGCCCTACTGGATCTCGACCTGGATCATGATCATCTGCAACGGCGTGATCCCACACATCTTCTGGTTCCCGAAGGCGCGCACGCACATCCCGACCATCTTCGTGGTTTCGGTGCTGGTGAACGTCGGCATGTGGTTCGAGCGCTACGTGATCATCATCACGGGCCTCTCGCGCGAGTTCGATCCAGCGGTTTGGGGCGTCTACACGCCGAGCCCAGCGGAGCTCACGATCCTCGCCGGCAGCTTCTGCTTCTTCGGAATGTTCTTCGTGGCGTTCCTGAAGCTCTTCCCGGTGATCGCGATTGCCGAGGTGAAGGAGCTCGTGATCCACGAGCGCGCGCACGGTCATGGAGGAGCGCACTGATGCCGCTGATGGTGGGCGTATTCGACGTCCCCGACGACGTGGTGGGCGCGATCCGCCGGCTGAAGGGCCGGGGCTACGAGCACGTCGAGGTGTTCTGCCCGGCTCCGTTCCCGGAGATCGACGACGAGCTCGACCACAAGCCGAGCAAGGTCCGCCTGTTCACCCTGATCGGCGGGCTCACGGGCGTGTTCACGGGCTTCCTCATGACGATCTGGATGGCGAACGACTGGCAGCTCGTCGTCGGCGGCAAGCCCTTCACCTCGATCCCGACCTACGTCGTGATCGCGTTCGAGCTCACGATCCTGTTCGGTGCTCTCATGACCCTGCTCGGGCTGCTCGTGTTCGGCGGCCTGCCGCACGGCCGCTTCGGCGTGCCCGACCCGGGCTACAGCGCGCGCTTCTCGGCCGAGGAGTTCGGCGTGACGGTCCGCTGCAAGGAGCGCGACGTGGCCGAGGTGGACGCGCTCCTGCGCGCGAACTCCGCCAAGGAGATCACCCTTGTCGAACCGTAGCCTGCGGCCGGTCTACGCCCTGGTGCTGATCTCGCTCTCGTTCTCGACGGGCTGCTGGGAGCAGTGGAGCCGGAGCTGGTTCCCGCAGATGAAGAGCCAGCCCGTGGTGCAGGCCTTCGAGGCACCCGAGTTCCCGGCCGGCCGCGTGAAGGCGTTCGCACCGATCGCCGGCACGGTGCCGGTGGCCGGCGAGCTGCCCTGGGAAGGCCAGGCCGACCCGTGGGTCGGGCTGCCCGACAACAAGCCGACCAGCGACGAGGCGGCGAACGCGCTGGTGAACCCGCGCCCGGCCGACTTCGCGTCGCTGAAGAACGGCGAGAAGCAGTACACGACGTATTGCGCGCCGTGTCACGGCGTCACCGGTACGGGCAACGGCCCGGTCTCGGCGCTCTCCGGCGGGCCCTTCGTCGGCGTGATGCCGGTGGTCGGCATCGTGAAGGCGCGCAGCGACGGCCACGTCTACACCACGATCCGCCAGGGCCGGCGCCGCATGCCGCCCTACAGCCGCATCGGCGACCAGGATCGCTGGGACATCGTGAACTACGTGCGTCATCTGGATGAGAGGGGAGGCCGACCGTGAGCTCGAGCGCGGCCGTCGTCGAACGAGCCCATCCGCGCGGCGTGCCCGGCGCGCTGACCGCGATCTGTGCGCTGCTCGTTCTGATCGGCGTGGGTTCGTTCCTGCTGGGTCTCGCGAAGGACGCCGCCACGGCCTGGCGCGCGTTCCACGTGAACTTCCTGTTCTGGGCCGGCCTCGCCCAGGGCGGCGCGGTGATCGCCTGCATCTTCGTGACGGTCGGCGCCAAGTGGCCGGGCCCGGTGCGGCGCATCGCCGAAGGCCTCGCGGCCTGGGTGCCCGTCTCGTTCGTGCTCGCGCTCGTCGGCCTGATCGGACGCGACTACATCTACCCGTGGATCGCGGAGCCGATCCCCGCGAAGCAGGCGTGGCTGAACGTGCCGCGGCTCGCGGTGATGGACCTCGCGCTCCTCGGCATCCTCGCGCTCTTCACGCTCTGGTTCCTCTACCACTCCGTCCGCCCGACGCTGCACGGCGTCGCGGGCCAGCCCGGCGTGCCCATGAAGGGCCTCTACGAGCGTTGGACCGCCGGCTGGCGTGGCCAGGCGGAGGAGAGCGCGCGCTCGCTCATGCTCACCCGACGCATCGCACCGCCGCTGATGCTGCTCTTCGCGTTCGGCTACACCGTGATCGCCTTCGACCAGGTGATGTCGCTCACGCCGTCGTGGTACTCGAACCTGTTCGGCGCCTACTTCACCTGGGGCGGGTTCCTGTCGGCGGTCTGCGCCACGGCCTTCGCCGCCGTGCTGCTGCGCAACGCGCCGGGCTTCGAGGGCCAGATCACGCCGGCGCGCATGCACGACCTCGGCAAGATGATCTTCGCCTTCAGCATCTTCTGGATGTACCTGTTCTGGTCGCAGTACCTCGTGATCTGGTACGGCAACCTCCCCGAGGAGACCACGTTCCTCCAGGCGCGCCTCGGCGACCAGTTCCTGGTCGAGTCGGGCAACCAGGGCTGGTTCTGGAACTTCTCGCTGCAGCGCCTCTCGGCGTCGCCGTACGGCTGGCTCTCGATGATCGTCTGGGCCTGCTGCTGGATCATCCCGTTCTGGGTGCTGCTCGGGCAGCGGCCGAAGAAGACGCCGATCATCCTCGGCACCGTCGCGCTGATCGAGGTCTTCGGGTTCTGGCTCGAGCGGAACCTGCTGGTGTGGCCGTCGCTCGTCCCGGCGGACGGCGCGTCGTGGGTCGGCCTGGTGCAGTTCGGCGTCGCGGCGGGGTTCCTGGGCGGCTTCCTGTTCGTGTTCCTGCAGTACACGCGGGTGTTCCCGTCGATCGCCCTGCCGGAGCGCGCACACCACCACTAGCCGCGGAATACGAGGGTCGGCGTGAGCGATACGGATCCCACGGCCGGCCCTCCGTCGAACGGGGCTCCCGAGAGCGCGCCGGCGACGGCGGCGCCCGCCCCGCGCGCGCCCGGCGCCGGCGAGATCGCCGCGGCCTCGGGCGGCCTCGCGGTGCTGCCCGAGACCATCCCGCTACGCCGCGGACGCGGCGCGATCGCGCTGCATGCGACCGGATTCCGGCATCCGGGGCATCTGGCCCGCGAGCACTTCACGCCCTACGCCGACGTGACCCATCTGGTCGCGAGCCCGCGCGGGCTGCGGATCGGCACCTTGCGCTCGGTCTTCGTGCTGCCGCGCGCGCTGTTCGCGAACGCCGCCGCCGCCGATCGCCTGCCCCGCGCCCTCGTCGAGCGCGTGGTCACGCTGCCGAACGGGCCGCTCCGGCTCGCGCGCTTCGCCGAGCTCGACCAGCGCGCGCAGGGCGGCGGGCGTGCGCTCGCGTGCTGGATCTTCGCCCTGCTCTGCGTCGCGATCTTCGCCTACGAGGCCACGCAGCCGCAGGGCGTGCTCTCGCTCGCGGGAATGTTCAGCCGCACGCTGGTGCTCCACGGCGAGCCGTGGCGGGTGATCACGGGCAACCTGCTCCACGCGAACCTGTTCCATCTCGCGACCAACGCGCTCGTGATCGTCGTGATCGGGGCGCTGGTCGAGCGCCCGATCGGCACCGCGCGCACGATCCTGGTGATCGCGGCGTCCGCCGTCGCTGCGATGGGGATCGGCCTGCTCGTCGGCTACGAGCAGGCGCTCGGCGCCTCCGGCGTCGCCTCGGGCCTCGTCGGCGCCGCGCTCCACCTCGAGCTCCGCCACGCCCACGAGCTCCCGGCGCAGTGGCGTCTGCCGCGGCGCATCCTGGTGGTGGCGATCCTGCTCGAGGCCGCGCTCTCCTTCACCGTGCCCTTCGTCGCCGGCGCCGCCCACGCGGCGGGCTTCGCGGCGGGCTACGCCGCCTGCGCGCTGGTCGCGCGCGGCGGCGTACGCGGGCAGCCCGCGCCGAGCTGGCTGCGTCTCGCCGATGTCGCCCTCGTCGCCGCGCTCGCGCTCTCGATCGGGATCGTCGGCAGCGAGGTCGCCGGCTCGGGCGACGTCGTCGCGCGCCGCGCCGAGCGCCTGCTCGAGCTGCCCGGAATCGATCCGCAGCTCCTGAACAACACCGCCTGGACGCTCGTGACCGAGGGCAGGCCGAGCGACGAGCAGCTCGCCGTTGCCGAGCGTCTCGCCGAGCGCGCCGCCCAGGAGACGCGCCGCGCCGATCCGAACGTGCTCGACACGCTCGCCGAGGTGCTGTTCCAGCGCGGCGACTCCGAGGGCGCGATCGAGACGATCGACGAGGCGATCGAGCTGGCGCCGGGCGTCGGCTACTTCCGCGAGCAGCGGAAGCGCTTCACGGGCGAGCGCGCGCCGGACGATCGTCCGCCGCCGCCCGACGAGGAGCCGCTGCCTCGAGAGCCCGGATCGCCCGATCGCGACGGGCCTTTCGAGCGCGGCCCCGATGCACCGGCGCCCGACGACGCCTTCCCCGAGGACGACTCGACGCTCGACGTGTGAGCGCGGTCAGCGCGGCGCGATCTCGTCGCCGTCGTCCGGGATCACGACGTTGCCGCCGAAGCGCGCGCCCACGACGCGCTGGTACTGCCACGCGAGCACGGGCGGCGGGCGCAGCCTCACCAGCACGAGCGTCCTGACGCCCGCGCGGTTCGCCGCCGTGGCGGCCTGCTCGAGGTCGGCATGCAGTGCCGCCTCGCGCTCGAGGCGGCGCGCAGCGGCGGGGTCGGTCGCGGCCGTCGAGGCGATGCCCTCGCGCAGGCTCTCGCCGTGGAGCGCCTCGTGGACCCAGACGTCGGCGCCGGTCGCGAACGCGATCTGCGCCTCGGCATCCGTGCTCGTGCCCGACACCACGGCGGAGCGACCCTTCGCCTCGAAGCGCCAGATCAGGGCGGGCGGGCCGTCGCCGGCGAGCGTCGCGCCCGTCAGCACGAGGCCGTCGCGCTCCTCGCGATGGGGCCCGCTCACCTCCGCCGCGTCGAAGCGCGCGCCTTCGGCGGGCAGCTCGAGCGCCGCCGCCTGGGCCGCGATCCCTGCCGCATGGGCGGCCTCGATCCCGCGCGCGAAGGCGATCGTCCCCGGTGGCCCGACCAGACGCAGCGGCTGCGCGCGCGGCCCGTTGATCCAGCCCGCGAGCAGCAGATCGTCCAGGCCCGCGGTGCTCTCGGGCGCGAGGCTCGAGAGCAGGACCAGCTTCGGCTGCGCGGGCGGGATCTCGGCCTTGCGCAGCGCCTCGGCGACGGCGCGGCCGGCGTCCACCAGCACCAGGTCCGTGCCGAAGCCGACGCCGATCGAGGGGCCGAGGCGGTCCTGGTTCTCGTAGGGGCCGCCGGTGCCGACCGCGATCACGGTCAGCTTGTCGAAGCTGCGCTCGTCGAAGGAGCGCACGCCGCGCGCGACCTGCTCGACCTGCCAGTTGGCGCAGGTCACCACCCAGCCAACCACCGCCACGGCGAAGAGCACGCCGATCATCATGGCGCGGGCGCCGGTCACTCGAACACCACCGTCCGGTTGCCGTACACGAGGATGCGATCCTCGAGATGCCAGCGCACGGCGCGCGCGAGCACGGTCTTCTCGACGTCGCGGCCCTTGCGCACGAGGTCGTCCACCGAGTCGCGGTGGAACACGCGCATCACGTCCTGCTCGATGATCGGGCCTTCGTCGAGGTCGGTGGTCGCGTAGTGCGCCGTCGCGCCGATCAGCTTCACGCCGCGGGCATGGGCCTGGTGGTACGGCTTGCCGCCCATGAACGCGGGCAGGAAGGAGTGGTGGATGTTGATGATGCGACCGGGCATCCGGCCCACGAACTCGTTGGAGAGCACTTGCATGTAGCGGGCCATCACCACGAGGTCGATGCGCTGCTCGGCGAGGAGCGCGAGCTCACCCGCCTCCTGCGCGCGCTTCGTCTCCGCGGTGATCGGGAAGACGTGGTACGGGACGCCGAACTGCCGCGCCACGGGCTCGAGGTCGGGGTGGTTGCTCACGACCAGCGCCATCTCGCACGGCATCTCGCCGGCGCGGTGGCGGAGCAGCAGGTCCCAGAGGCAGTGATCGAACTTCGAGACGAAGATCGCGACGCGCTTGGGCTCGCTCGCGAGCCGGAGCTGCCAGCGCATCGCGAACCGCTCGGCCACCTCGCGCACGCCGGCCTCGAGGCCGACCCGGTCGGTGTGGAGCTCGCGGAGGTCGAAGCGGATGCGCTGGAAGAAGTGCCCGGCCTCGGCGTCGATGTGGTGGGCCGACTCGAGGATGTTGGCCCCGTGCCCGTAGAGCATCTGGGCCAGCGCTGCGACGAGCCCGCGTCGGTCGGGGCAGGAGACGAGCAGGGTGGCCTGGCTGTCGGTCCGCGGGCTGGCGCTCTGGGACGGCATGGTCGGGCAGTATATCCGCCTCAAGGCCCCGGGCGGTTTTCCGATCTCAGTCTCGGGCCTTCGCTCGACCGAGGTGGACATGAGCCAGACGGCACCCTCGATCAAGGGCGTCTTCATGCAGGGCGTCGTCGCCGACGTCGCGGCCCTCGTCGCCCGTGGCGCGATCGCTCCCGCGACCCTCGAGGCCCGGCTCTCCGAGGCCGATCGGAAGATCCTCGCGGGCAGCGTGGTGGCGGCGCTCTGGTACCCGAGCGACGCCTGGTGCCGCATGATCGAGCTGCTGCGGGACGTCGAGGGCGGCGCCGAGCCGCGCCGCTACCTGATCCAGCGCGGCGTCAAGGCCGCGCAGCGGGTGATCGGGCTCGGGGTCTTCAAGAGCCAGATCGAGGCCTTCCAGGGCGCGCGCCTGGCCCGCATCGGCGGCCTGATCGCGACGCTCTCCGCGAACATCTTCAACTTCGGCAAGTGGCGCTTCGCGGACGCCGAGGGCGAGACACCGCCGCGCATCGAGATCACCGAAGCCACGCTCTTCCCCCGCAGCGCCGAGCCGATCTTCGAGGGCTTCGTCGAGGCGCTGGTCGTCGACGCGATGCACCTCCCGCTGCGCGTCCGCAGCATCCGCCCCACACCCGACACGCTCGTGTTCGAGATGCTGGCCCCGGCCTGAGGGGCGACGGGCCCGGCGCCCTGACGCGTCGGCGGCTCGGCCCACAGCCTCAAGCTTCCCCGCACTCGCGCCGATGGTTTCGGGGAACCGCTCTCCGGGAGGAAACCCGATGGCGCTCGCCGGACCGTCGATCAAGGGCACCGTCTTCCAGACCGTGGTGGACGACATCAAGGCGCTCGTCGACCGCAAGGCGGTGTCGCGCGAGTCCCTCGAGTCGCGGCTCCGGGCCGCGGACGTACGGATCCTCGATTCGAAGATCGAGGGCGCCCGCTGGTACCCGATCGATTCCTACGGGCGGATGATCGAGCTGCTCCGCGACGTC
>Ga0209706_10000175_pt1 | contig 33408 bp, 27 predicted proteins | sample PPLLaktember2015_6_FD_187263 | JGI IMG/M metagenome (GOLD analysis project Ga0209706, IMG submission 187263) | Freshwater sediment microbial communities from Prairie Pothole Lake near Jamestown, North Dakota, USA - PPLs Lake P8 Core (1) Depth... | ecosystem: Environmental > Aquatic > Freshwater...
GCGTCACGTCGCGCCACAGCACTTCTTGTACTTCTTCCCGCTCCCGCACGGGCACGGCTCGTTGCGCCCGACGCGCGGCGCGGGCGCGCCCGGACGCGCGTCCGGCGGCGGGCCGCCGCGCGGCAGTGCGCCCGGCGGGGCGGCGGCGGGGCGCGCCAGGGGGCCGCGCGCCACCGGGGGCGGCCGCAGCGCGGCCGGCGCCGGGCGCGGCGCATCGGCGGGCCGCGGCTCCGGCAGCACGAACTTGAAGAGCGCCTCGCTCGCCTGCTGGTCGACGCGCCCCTGCATCTCCTCGAACAGCGCGAAGCCCTCGCGCTGGTACTCGATCTTCGGGTCGCGCTGGGCGTAGCCGCGCAGGTTGATGCCCTCGCGCAGGCCGTCCATCGAGTGCAGGTGGTCCTTCCACTGGCGGTCCAGGATCTGCAGGATGATGCTGCGCTCGAAGTCCGTGAAGCGCGGGTAGCCGACCTCGGCGTTCGCCTCGGCGATCGCGTCGCAGCGCGAGCGCTTCTCGTCGAGGAACGCCACCAGCCGCTCGAGCAGCCCGCGGCCGAGCGCGTCGCGGTCGCGCGCGGGCTTGCCGTCCACCAGGAACGGCGCCTGCGAGGGGCTGGTCGGCACGCCGAACTGCGCCTCCACCGCCGCCGCCAGCGAGGCGAGCTCCTCCGGCTGCGGGTCGCCCTTCTCCGGCCAGTGGGCGTCGAGCGTCGCGACCAGCACGCCCTCGGTCATGTCGAGGGCCTCGTCGTGCAGATCCTCGCGGCCGAGCAGCTCGCGGCGCCGCCCGTAGAAGGCCAGGCGCTGCTTGTTCATCACGTTGTCGTAGTCGAGCAGATGCTTGCGGATGTCGAAGTTGCGGCCTTCGACCTTCTTCTGGGCGTTCTCGATCGCCCGGTTGATCATGCGGTGCTCGATCGCCTCGCCGTCCTGGAGGCCGAGGCGCTCCATCCAGGGCTTGATGCGGTCGGAGCCGAAGATGCGCAGCAGGTCGTCCTCGAGCGACAGGAAGAACTGGCTGGAGCCCGGGTCGCCCTGGCGGCCGGAGCGGCCGCGGAGCTGGTTGTCGATGCGGCGGCTCTCGTGCCGTTCGGTGCCGAGGATGTGGAGGCCGCCGGCCGCCACCACCTGCTCGCGCTCGGCGGCGCAGATGCGCTCGAACTCCGCGAGCTTCGCCAGGTACTCGGGGTGGTTCTTGTCGCCGCCGCACTTGGCGAGGGCCAGGAACTCCGGGTTGCCGCCGAGCACGATGTCGGTGCCGCGGCCCGCCATGTTGGTCGAGATCGTGACGGCGGCGTGGCGGCCGGCCTGGGCGACCAGTTCGGCCTCGCGCTCGTGCTGCTTGGCGTTCAGCACCTCGTGGCGGATGCCGCGCTTGCCGAGCCGCGAGGAGAGCTTCTCGGAGTTCTCGATCGAGATCGTACCCACCAGGATCGGCTGGCCGGTGGCGTGGCGGGTCTTCACCTCCTCCACGATCGCGTCGAACTTCTCCTTCTCGCTCTTGTACACCACGTCCGAGAGGTCCTTGCGGATCATCGGGCGGTTGGTGGGGATCATCATCACGTCGAGGTCGTAGATGCTGGCGAACTCCGCGGCCTCGGTATCGGCGGTGCCGGTCATGCCCGCGAGCTTCTCGTACATGCGGAAGTAGTTCTGGAAGGTGATCGAGGCGAGCGTCTGGTTCTCGCTGCGGACCTGGATGCCTTCCTTCGCCTCGACCGCCTGGTGCAGGCCGTCGGACCAGCGCCGGCCGGGCATCAGGCGGCCGGTGAACTCGTCGACGATCACGACCTCCTTGCGCCCGTCGTCGCCCACGCGCACCACGTACTCGACGTCGACCTTCTTGAGCGTGTGGGCGACCAGGGACTGCTGCACCGCGTGCAGCACGGGCATCATCTCGGGGTCGTAGAGGTTCTCGATGCGCAGGATCTGCTCGACCTTGTGGATGCCCTCCTCGGTGAGCGCCGCGCTGTGGTGCTCCTCGTCCACCCAGTAGTCGCCGGTGTCCTCGATCTCCTTCTTGACGTCGCCCTTGGTGCCCTTGGCGAGCCGCGGGATCACCTGGTTGGCGACGGCGTAGAGCGAGACGTTCTCCTCCGAAGGGCCGGAGATGATGAGCGGCGTCCTCGCCTCGTCGATCAGGATCGAGTCGACCTCGTCGACGATCGCGTAGTAGAAGTCGCGCTGGACGTACCAGTCGAGGGCCGGCTTCATGTTGTCGCGCAGGTAGTCGAAGCCGAACTCGTTGTTGGTGCCGTAGGTGATGTCCGAGTGGTACGCGCGCCGGCGCTCGGCGTCCGAGAGGTCGTGGAGGATCACCCCCACCGACAGGCCGAGGAAGCCGTGCACCTCGCCCATCATCTCGGCGTGGTAGCGGGCCAGGTAGTCGTTCACGGTGATGACGTGCACCCCGCGCCCCACCAGGGCGTTCAGGTAGCTCGGCATCGCGGCGACGAAGGTCTTGCCCTCGCCGGTCTTCATCTCGGCGATCTTGCCCTCGTGGAGCACCACGCCGCCGAGGAGCTGGACGTCGAAGACCCGCTTGCCGAGGGTGCGTTTCATGGCCTCGCGCACGGTGGCGAAGCTCTCGGGGATGAGCGCATCCAGCGGCTCGCCGTTCGCCAGGCGCTGGCGGAACTCGGCGGTCTTGGCGCGCAGCGCCGCGTCCGAGAGCGCGCCGTACTCCGCCTCCATGCGGTTCACGCGCTCGACGAGGGGCAGAATGCGCTTCAGCTCGCGGTCGTTCTTCGAGCCGAAGATCTTGCGCAGGAGTTCCCACATGGGCTGGCGCTGGCGCCGGGCCTCCCGTCCCGAGGGGGTGGCGGCGAAATGTACGGGAGGGGGTCGGAAGGGGCAAACCGGGCGCCCGCGCGCCGCGTCAGTCGACGATGAAGGAGACCGGGTCCACCGAGCGGCCCTTCACGCTCACGTTGTAATGGACGTGGGGCCCGGTGCTGCGGCCGCTGCTGCCGACCGAGGCCACGCGCTGGCCGCGCTCGACCGTCTCCCCGGGACGCACGTGGAGCGCCGAGGCGTGTCCGTAGAGCGTTCGGAAGCCGTGGCCGTGCTCGAGGATCACGGTCTGCCCGAGGGGGCCCTTCGGCCCCGCGAACACCACGCGGCCGCGCGCGGAGGCCACGATTTCGGTGCCGGCGTCGGCGGCGATGTCGAGGCCCGAGTGGAAGGTGCGCCGGCCCGTGAAGGGCGACGTGCGCCAGCCGAAGGCGGACGTCACCCAGCCGTTGGACGGCCAGATCGACGGCGTCGCGGCGAGCCGCTCGCGCACGCCGTGCAGCCCCTTCAGCAGCTCCTCGAACGCGCCGCCCCGCAGGTCGATGCCGGCGGCGAGCCGTTCCGCCTTGCCGCGAATCCGCGCCAGCGCCGCCTCGTCGAGTCCCAGCCCGGATCCCCGGACGGTCGGCTCGGCGCGCGCCGCGGAGGGCGCCGCGACGTCGGCGTCCGTCTCGCTGGCCGGGTCCGGCTCGTCGCCGCCCTGCCCGCCCTCGCCCTCGCGCCGCGCGGCCGCGCCGAGCTGCGTGGGCGCGACGGCCTTGGGCAGCGCGGCGGGGAGGTTCGCGATCACCCGGACCTTGCGTTCGAACTCCTCCAGGCGCCCGAGCTTCTCCTCGAGCGCCTTCAGCTCGCTCGCCAGCCCCGCGAGCTGCTCCTGATCGGCGGCGGTCTTGGCGCGCATCGCCGCGACGTCGTGGGCCTCGAGGCGCAGCCGCACCCAGTCCGCGGTGCCGAGACCGATCAGCAGGAGCAGCGGGCCGATCGCCCAGGGGCCGTAGCGGAAGAGCGCCCGGGGCACGCGGAAGCGGCGCACCGGGGAGCGCTCGTCGGGCAGGAAGATGAGCGTGACTCGATCCATGTCGGGGGCTCGCTCTCCGGGTCGGCCGTCCCGCGGGCCGACTACGTGGGCAGGCTCACGCGCAGGCGGAGCTTGCCCATTTGAATCTCATCCCCGTCCTTCAAGGAGGCCTTCTTTTCGCGCGCGCCGTTCACCCAGGTGCCGTTGGTGCTGCCGAGATCCTGGACGAAGAACCCGGGGGGCTCGTAGCCGATGGCGGCGTGGGCGCGGGAGATGGTGGGCTCGGCGATCATCACGTCGGCGCCGCGGCCGCGCCCGATCACCACCCAGCTCCGGTCGACCGGGACCTCGAGGCCCTCGTAGAAGCCCTCGAGGACGACGATGGTCGCGCCCCCCGGCACCGGGCCCTCGCTCTTGCTCTGCACCCCGGGTCCCCCTCCCAGCGCGGCCAGACTGCTGCAGCAGAACGAATCGGCCTGCTGGAGCGCGGAGTTGAGGGGTGTGACGCAGATCCCTAAGCCGGGTTGCCGGCGGCGCGCAGGAGCTCGCGGGCGTGCCGCCGGGTGGCCTCTCCGACGGTCTTCCCCCCCGCCATGCGCGCGATCTCCTCCACCCGGGCCTCCCCGTCAACGCGCTCCACGGAGACCGCCCCGGAGCGCCCCTTGCGCACGACGAGGTGCTGGCGCCCCCGGGCGGCGACCTGGGGCAGATGGGTGATGCAGAGCACCTGGTGGCTCTCGGCGAGATCGGCGAGGGCCGCTCCCACCCGGTCCGCGACGCCGCCGCCGATCCCCGCGTCGACCTCGTCGAAGACGAGGGCCGTGCCCGGGTCGGCCCGGCGCAGCGCGCCCTTCAGCGCCAGGAACACCCGCGAGAGCTCGCCCCCGGACGCCACCCGACGCAGGGGGCGCGGCTCGAGATCTGCATTCGCGGAGAAGAGGAACTCGGGGCTCTCCGCGCCCGACGGGCCGCACGGGAGCCCCTCGGGCGGCGCCAGCGGCTCCAGCGCGACGCGGAAGCGCGCCCCCTTCATCGCGAGCGGAGGAAGCGCCGCCTCGACCTCGCGCTCGAGGGCGCGCGCCGCCTTCCGGCGCGCCAGCGAGAGCGCCTCCGCGTCGCGCGCCAGGGCGGCGGCCTCGGCGCTGCGCTCGGCGGCGAGCTTCTCGATGCGCGCGTCGGTATCGCCGAGGGCGGCGAGCTCGGCGGCGGCGGCGTCGCGGAAGGCCAGGATCTCGGCCTCCGTCGCGCCGTACTTCTTCTGCAGCCGCTCGAGCAGGCGCAGACGCTCCTCGAGCGCCGCCAGGCGCCCGGGATCCGCCTCGATCGACTCCGCGTAGCGAGACGCGTCGCGCCCGAGGTCCGCGAGCTCGAGCTCCGCGGCGCGCAGCCGCTCCGCGCTCTCGGCGACGCCGGGATCGAGAGCGCTCATCGCGTGGAGCCGGCGCAGGGCCTCCGCGACGAGACCCTGCGCGCCCGGCTGGTCCGCGTCGGGATCTCCGGCGAGCAGCGCCGCGGCGGCCGAGGCCTCCTCGCGCAGCCGCTCGGCGTGGAGCAGGCGCCCGCGCTCGGCCCGCGCGGCCTCGAGCTCGCCGGCGCCGAGCTCGGCCTCGTCGATCTCGCGCACCTGGTAGGCGAGGAAGTCCTCACGCCGCGCCCGCTCCTCCGCTTCGCGGCGCAGCGCGGCGAGCTCCTCGTCCAGGGCGCGCGCCGCGCGGGCGCGCGCCTCGACGCGCTCGCGCAGCGCGGCGTGCCCGCCGAAGGCGTCGAGCAGCCGGCCGTGGCTCTCGGGCCGCAGCAGCGCCTGGGACTCGTGCTGGCTCGAGATCTCGAGGCGCGGCCCGAAGAGCTCGGCGAGGGCCGCGACCGGCACCAGCGTACCCGCGATGCGCGCGCGGCTGCGGCCGCTGGCGGAGACGGCGCGCTCCACGACGACGGCGCCGTCCTCGACCTCGAAGCCCCGCGCGCGCAGCTCCGCGGCGAGCCCCGGGAGGCGCTCGGTGCGGATCACCGCCTCGACGCGCGCCTCGGCCGCGCCGGGCCGCACGATCTCGGCCGAGGCCCGCGCGCCGGCCAGCAGGGCGACGGCGCCCAGAATGAGCGACTTGCCGGCGCCGGTCTCGCCCGTGACCACCTGCAGACCGGGGCCGAGCTCGAGCAGCACCGCCTCCACCACCGCCAGCGACTCGATCCGCAGGCTCTCGATCAATCGGTGCCCCAGCGCAGCTTGGCGCGCAGCACGTCGAAGCGCGAGCGTTCGGGTGACACCACGAAGTGTGCGGCGTGCTCCGAGCCCCGCACCAGCACCCGGTCGCCGCGCCGCAGCGCGCAGCTCGCCCGCCCGTCGACGTTGAGCTGCGCCTCGCCCTCGCGCGGGAAGGCGCGCAGCTCGACGCGGCAGGTGCTCGGCAGCACCAGCGGCCGCTGGCTCAGCGTGTGCGGACAGATCGGGGTCACGACGAAGGCGTCGATTCCGGGCAGCAGGATCGGCCCGCCCGCGGAGAGCGAGTAGGCCGTGGAGCCGGTCGGCGTCGCCACGATCAGCCCGTCGCCCCGGTAGGTCGCCATCGGCGAGCCGTCGGTGAGGGTCTCGATGTCGAGCATCCTCGCCACCTCGCCGCGCGTGATCACGGCGTCGTTCAGCGCGAGGGCCTCGAGCAGCGTCTCGCCCTCCCGCTCGGCGCGCACCTCGAAGCGCATGCGCCGCACGGTGCGGTGCTGGCCGGCGAACACCGCCTCGAGCGCGCCCTGCAGCTCGTCGGGGGAGACCTCCGCCAGGAAGCCGAGGGTGCCGAGGTTCACGCCCAGGATCGGGACGGGCCGCGTGCCGGCGTCGCGCGCCACCGAGAGCAAGGTGCCGTCGCCGCCGAGCACCACCAGCAGGTCGGCCCGCGCGGCGACGAAGCTGCGCGCGAAGCCCTCGCGGTGCAGCCAGCGGCCCCCCTCCGCGTCGAGCAGCGTCTCGACGCCGCGCTCCGCGAGCCACTTGTCGATGCGGCGCGCCACCTCGCCGGCCGCGGAGGAATCGGGCCTCAGACACAGGCCCACGCGGCGGATCGGCTCCGCGGGCATCGTGCCGGCCATCGCTGTCTCCTCTCCGCCGCCCGGCGGAAGCTTGGCAGACCCGCGCGCGAAAGTCGCGGCGCCCCGGGCGGAATCGTAGACTCTGCCCATGCCGGAGGACGGCACTCCGGAGCTCTTTCCGAGCGCCCCGCCGCGCCGCGCCGGCGCTGGTCTGCGCGCTCCCCTGGCGGAGCGCATGCGGCCGCGCTCCCTCGACGAGGTGCGGGGCCAGGACGCCCTGGTCGCGCCCGGCGCGCCGCTGCGCACCCTGGTCGAGCAGGGCGACCTCCCGTCGCTGATCCTGTGGGGCCCGCCGGGCTGCGGGAAGACCACCCTCGCCCGGCTGCTCGGCGAGCGCCCGGACACGGAGTTCACGGCCCTGTCGGCGGTGCTCGCCGGCGTGAAGGACGTGCGCGAAGCGATCGACCGCGCGCGCGCCGCGGCGCGGACCGGACGGCGCACGGTGCTCTTCATCGACGAGCTGCACCGCTTCAACCGCGCCCAGCAGGACGCGCTGCTGCCGCACGTCGAGGCCGGCACCGTGACGCTGATCGGCGCCACCACGGAGAACCCCAGCTTCGAGGTCGTGGCCCCGCTGCTCTCGCGCTGCCGCGTGTTCACGCTGCGCCGCCTGGAGCGCGCGGACCTCGAGCCGCTGGTGCGGGAGGCGGCTCGCGACCCCGAGCGCGGGCTCGGCGCCTCCGGCGTCGAGATCGACGACGCCGCGGCCGGCACGATCGCCGAGGCGGCCGACGGCGACGCGCGGCGCGCGCTCGGCATCCTGGAGACGGCGGTCGCCCTCGCCCGCCGCGCCGGGCGGAAGCGCGTCGGCGACGAAGAGCTGCGCGAGGCCGCCGGCAAGCGGGCGCTGCTCTACGACCGCGATCGCGAGCAGCACTACGACGTGATCTCCGCGTTCATCAAGAGCCTGCGCGCCAGCGATCCGGACGCCGCGCTCTACTGGCTGGCGCGGATGCTCGAAGCGGGCGAGGACCCGCTGTTCCTGGCGCGGCGCCTCGTGATCTTCGCCTCCGAGGACGTCGGCAACGCCGAGCCCGCCGGGCTGCCCCTCGCCACCGCCACGTTCCTCGCCGTCGAGCGCATCGGCCTGCCCGAGGGGCGCATCCCGCTGGCCCACTGCACCACCTTCCTCGCCTGCGCCCCGAAGAGCAACGCTTCCTACGCCGCGCTCGGCCGGGCCGAGCAGGCGGCCGCGCGCCACGGCTCGCTCCCGGTGCCGATGCACCTGCGCAACGCGCCGACGCCGCTGATGCGCGAGCTCGGCTACGGGCGCGACTACCGCTACCCCCACGCCGAGTCGGACGCCTTCGTCGCGGCGCGCAACCTGCCCGAGGGGCTCGGGGACGCCCGCTTCTACGAGCCGACCGAGCGGGGAGCCGAGGCCGCGATCGCCGAGCGCCTGCGCGAATGGCGGCGGCGCCGCGAGGAGCGCTGAGCGCCCCCCCGGCGGAGCACCGGGCGCCCTTCGGAACGGGGCCCGCAGCCGCGGTGTCCAAAATCGAAACCACACCGCGGCCGCTCTCGTTTCCAGCCGGCCTTCGCGTGTTTCGCTGGCATCCTCGCCTGGGCGGCCCGAGGAGTACCCGCGATGGTTTCCACCCCTCCGCCGATCGCTCCCGCCGCCAAGCAGGTCCAACCCTCCGAGAGCAGCGCCTTGCCCTGGGTCTCCAGCGGAGTCGAGGCGGGCGTCGCCGGCGCCGCGGTGGTGGCGCTCTTCTTCCTCGGCGCCGACTGGCTGGCGGGCCGTCCCCTGTGGACGCCGCACGCCCTCGGCTCCTCGCTCTTCCTGGGCGTGCGGCCGGATCCGGCGGCGACGCCCGAAGCCCTGATGGTCCTCGCCTACACGGCCGTGCACGGCGTCGTGTTCATCGGCTTCGGCGTGCCGGCCGCCTTCCAGGTGCTGGCCGGCGCGCCCGCCATGCGGCGCCCGGCGAGCGCGCTGCTGGTCGGCGCCCTGCTCTTCGTCGGCTTCGAGCTCGTGTTCCTCGCCCTGGGGGAGCTCTTCCTGGAGGGGATGATCAGCACCCTCGGCGTGCTGCGCGTGACCGCCGCCAACGCCCTCGCCGCCGCGGTGATGGCGGGGTTCCTGTGGGCGCGGGCCCGCCGGGAGACCTGAGCGCCAGCGCGCTTTACAAGCAGGGGCCTTTCCGGATAGGCTAGCCGCCGCCTTAACGGCCGTTAAGCCGAACCCGGAAGGATCTCCCCATGCGCTCCGCCTTGCTCCGCCTCGTGCTCGTTGCCGGCCTCGTCCCCGGAGTTGCGGCTTGCATCCCCGACGAGCTTCCGGACGGCTTCGGGCTCTCCTTCTTCCGCTTCACCGCGCCGGCCGAGAACGCCCTGGCGCTGGCGGACGGGACGGAGTTCCGGCTGCTGCTGCCCGAGGACGGCAGCTTCAAGCGACTGAAGATCTCCCTCGACGGCAAGCGCATCAAGAAGCAGCGGAAGGGCGGCGCCAAGCAGCGCCGGAAGGCCCGCAGCAGCTTCACGTTGGGCGCGGGCGAGGCGCTCGGCACGCTCCAGGGCCTCGAGCCCGGCCTCCACCTGCTGAGCGCCGAGATCCGCTACCGGATCTTCAAGGGCTTCGAGATCCCTCTCAGCACCTGGACCGTGTTCGAGGTCGTGGGCCCGGCGAGCTTCTCGGTACGCGAGAGCGTCGAGCAGCTGCACGTCACCCACGCGGCGCCGGGCTCGTCGATCGAGCTCCGCGACGCCGCGGGGGCCACCCTCACCTCCGTGGTGGCGGACTCGCAGGGCAGCTTCATCTTCCGCGAGCTCGAGCCGGGCGAGGGCTACCAGGTGGTGGAGGTCGGTACACCGCCGCGGATCGCCGGCCCTCTCACCGTGATGTCGATCGAGGGCAGCCTTCCCCCCCAGTCGTTCTACGACGGCCAGAGCCTCGAGCCGGGCTACGGCTACCTGACGACGCGCGACGGCACGCAGCTCTCGGTCTTCGTCGCGCTCCCGGGGCCGCCGGAGGATGGGCCGTACCCGGTCCTCGTGAACTACTCCGGCTACGACCCCTCGCAGCCTGCGGGGCCCCTCCAGCTCGGTGGGCTCGACCTGTGCGGCGGCTTCGGCGAGACCTACCCGATCTTCTGCGACGCGCCGAATGCGCCGGAGGCGCTGATCGCCGGCGTGCTCGGGTTCGCGACGGTGGGCGTCAACATGCGCGGCACCGGCTGCTCGGGCGGCGCCTACGACTTCTTCGAGACGCTCCAGAACCTCGACGGCTACGACATCATCGAGACCGTGGCGGCCCAGCCCTGGGCCGGCAACGTCGGGATGATCGGCATCTCGTTCCCCGGCATCAGCCAGCTCTTCGTCGCCGCCACGCAGCCGCCGAGCCTCGCCGCCATCACCCCGCTCGCGGTGATCTCGGGCGCCGACACCACGCTGGCGCCGGGTGGCATCCTGAACGACGGCTTCGCAATCCAGTGGGGCACGGCGGTGCTGAACCGCGCGGATCCCTACGGCCACGGCTGGGAGCAGGGCCGCGTCGACGGCGGCGACAGCGTCTGCGAGGAGAACCAGCTCCTGCACTCGCAGAAGGTCGACATCATCCAGAAGGCCCTCGACAACCCGTTCTACACGCCGGAGGTCTACGATCCGCTGAACCCGCGCACCTTCGTCGACCGCATCGAGGTGCCGGTGTTCACCTCGGGCGCCTGGCAGGACGAGCAGACGGGCAACCACTTCCCGGACCTCTGGCACCGCTTCACGAACGCCCCGCTCGTGCGCTACATCGGCTACAACGGCGCCCACGCCGACGGCTTCACGCCCCAGGTGCTGGCGGAGTGGAAGAGCTTCCTGGACTTCTACGTGGTGGGCCGGGTGCGGCCGGTCGACGCGTTCATCCGCACGGCGGCGCCGCTGCTGTTCCAGGAGGTGTTCGGCGCCACCGTCGAGCTGCCCGCGGACCGCTTCGAGGGCTACCCGAGCTTCGAGGCGGCGCGCGCCGCGTACGAAGCGGAGCCGCCCGTCCGCCTCTTCCTGGAGAGCGGCGGCCTCGCGGATCAGGCCGGCGCCCCGGTGGCCGGCTTCCAGCTGCTGTTCGACTCATGGCCGCCCCCCGAGACCGAGCCGCTGCGGATGTACTTCCACGCCGACGGCTCGCTCGACGAGTCGCCGCCGCTGGAGGTGGAATCGGCCTCGTCCTTCCAGCACGACGAAGCCAAGGGCCAGGAGACCTACGACGTCGACGATCCGTTCGAGAAGGCGCTGCCGGACATCACCTGGCTCCCCTGGCAGCCGGGACGCCAGGTGGTCTTCGCGAGCGAGCCGCTGGCCGAGGATCTCGTGCTGATCGGCAACGCCAGCGCCGACCTCTGGATCCAGTCGACCGAGGCGGACGCCGACCTCGAGGTCACGATCTCCGAGATCCGCCCCGACGACCAGGAAACCTACGTGTCGAGCGGCTGGCTGCGCGCCAGCCAGCGCGCGCTCGCGCCGGAGTCGACGCCGCTGATGCCGGTGCCCACGCGGCTCGAGGCCGACGTGGCTCCGCTGCCCGCCGGCGTCTGGAGCCTCGCCCGCGTGGAGGTGTATCCCTTCGCCCACGTGTTCCGGGCGGGCTCGCGGCTGCGGGTCGAGGTCTCGACCCCCGGCGGCAACAAGGGGCGCTGGAAGTTCGACGTGCTCTCGCTCCCCGGCGGCGCGACCCACGCGGTGTCGCACTCCGCGGCCTACCCCTCGAGCCTGCTGCTGCCGGTGATCCCGGACGTCGACGTGCCGACGCCGCTGCCGCCGTGCCCCGGGCTGCGCTCGCAGCCGTGCCGCGAGTACGTCCCGCACGTGAACGCCAGCTTCGAGTAGGCGGGCCTCGTCAGGCGACCGGGCGGCGCCTCGCGCGCAGGGCGGCGAGGCCCACGCAGCCGACGCCGACCAGCAGCGCGGTCGACGGCTCGGGGATCACGTGGGCCACGATCACGCGTACCGCGTCGCCGGGGTCGCTGGCGCGCACCTTGAAGTCGATCGAGAACTCGGAGTGGCGGATCCGGTCGTTGCGCGACGTGCCTGGGCCCGCCTCGAAGCCGCGGTGGGAGAAGCGCGCGTACTCGGTGCCGGGCTTCCCCAGGAAATCAGTCTGGCGGATCTTCCGGCTCCTGTGCGCCACGCCGAGGATCGGCACGTCGAAGGTCACCGTCGCGCGCTGCCGCACCTGGCCGGCCGGGTCGAAGATGATGTAGTAGACGTCGACCAGGGTGCCCGCCGGGATCACCGTGCCGCCGAGCTTCAGGTCCTCGAGGAGGAGGAACCCGGCGGCCTCGGCGAATACGAGCACGTCGGGCTGGTCGAACGATCCGCTCTCCAACCGCGTCGGCGCATTCACCATGCGCGCGCCATCGATGGTGATCGCGTCTGCGCGCTCGGACGGGGCGAGCAGCCCCAGAGCGAGAGCCAGAGCCGGCAGCGCGATCAGGAGCCTGGGCGACATCCACACCTCCGCGTCACACAGAGGTGGTGATCAGGGCCCCGGAAGTGTCACGGCGATCACGGAATTTCGAGAGGATGGAACGGCTGCTTGCGGGCGGATTCAGCCCCGCTCGTATCTCCACGAGCTGGCAAGAGCCCACAGACGATGGCGCGGCCCCGGCGTTTCCGGGTCGCCGGCTTCGTAGCCGGCGTCACCCGGGTAGAGCATGCAGGCGCCTTCGGCGAGCCGACAGATGCGCGGGCGGAAGGTGACGAGCGGCCCGGGAGCGAGCACCTCGCGCGCCCGCGACGTCGTCTCGAGATCGACCAGCCAGCTCACCGTGACGAAGGTGGGCGGTGCCAGGCGCAGCGCCTGCCGCTGATGCGCCTCGAGGGCCTCGCGCGGGGCGAGCCAGCGATGACGCGCGATCTCGCTGCCGTCGACGCACACCGGAGCGTCCGGCGCGAGCGCCGTCAGGTAGAACCAGGTGTCGAAACGCCGGGGCGAGAGCTCCGGCGTGATCCAGCGCGAGATGGGGAGCAGCGACTCGGCGGCCAGCTGGAGGCCCGCCTCCTCGCGCGCCTCGCGCACCGCGGCGCGGCGCAGCGCCGCGTCGTCGAGGACGCCGCCGGCGAGATCGGCGGGCTCCACGCGCCCGCCCGGAAACACGGAGGGCCCTGCTTTTCCCTCCGCGTCCGGCGTGCGCTCGAGCAGCAGCAGCTCGAGGCCCTGCGAGGCATCGCGCACCACGACCACGGTGGCGGCGGGAAACACCTCGGCGGCGGCCATTTCGAGCGCGACCTCTCTGCGCGGCTCCCGCCTAGGCCTCGGTCATCGCGCGGATCCGCTCGGCGGCCTTCAGGCTCTCGGGGCTCGGCGGGCCCGCCGCCTGCATCATCATGATCTTCCCCATGTCGCCCTCGACCTGGATCTGACCGCTCATGAAGGCCTGCATCGCCGCATTGGGGTCGTTGTCGACCATCATCTTGCGCGCGATGTCGTAGGGCACGTTGATGGTGGCGGGAGCGCCCTCACCGAAGCCCTTCACGAGCCGGCCGGCGGCCATGCGCGCCTCGACGTCGCCGTCGGGGCCGCCCTTGATGCGGAAGTTGATGACCAGGTCCTTGATGATCTCCGGAACCGGCGGCGCGATCTCGTTGACGATCCGCTCCGCCTCCTCGAACCAGCCTCCGGACAGGAAGCGATGTCCCATACTCGATCCTCCTTCTTCGTTGGGGGGCGCGAAGCGGGACGATACCATGCCTGCCCGGGCGGTCAGCAGCCCGCCGTCGCCGCGAGGTGCTCGCCGATGAACGTCCCCCTGCCCCGACGCCCGCGGCGCGTGGCTCCCGTCGTCGACGACCCGGGCGCCGTGCTGCGCCTCGTCGCGGAGCGCGCGCCCTACTGGCCGGTGCAGCGCTACTTCGGGAGCGGCGCCGAGTACGCCGTCCTCTCGGGCGCGAGCCAGAGCGCTCCGATGCCCGTCGCGCCGGTGTTCCGGGGCAACTGGGCGATCGGCGGCGTCGCGGAGCCCGGGATCGAGCCCTGGCTCGGCCACCCTCGCTTCGTGGACGCCGCGCGCCGACTGTTCGACGCCGAGCTCGTCCGCCCCCAGCAGGTGTACGTCAATCTGACCTGGCAGCTTCCCTTCCCGCAAGGCGCCGGCCACACCGACATCCCCGCGTTCCGGGGCGTCGACCGCAGCCGCTACCCGGTGACCTGGCTGACCCTCATGGGGCTGTCGGGGCTGTTCGAGGACGTGCGCCTGAAGATCGCGACGGCGGTCGCCTGGTTCTACCGCGGAGCCGACGGCGGCTTCGAGTACTGGCCCGACGGTCCGGACGCTCCGGCCGTGCTCCACGAAGGCGACATCGACAACACCGCCCTCGTCGGCGACAACGACTTCATGTGGCACCGCGTGCGGCCCACCGGCCGGCCCGCCGACGGCATGCCGCGCCTGAGCCTCGCCAGCGAGCTGGTGCGCGAGGCCGGCGCCTGGGCGATCCGCGACGGCGAGCGCCGCATCGCGAGCTTCCCGCCCGAGGCCCTGCGCGTCAGCCTCTCCTGGAAGGCGCTGGTGTTCGACTCCGACGCGGACCGCCGTCGCCACGACGAGCACACCGACGACATCGATCTCCCCGAGGTGCTGCGCCGCTTCGAGGCCGACCTCGCGGAGCGCGGCGTCCCGGTCGCGTGGCCCGAGAACCCGGTGGCCGACCCCGACGTCGTCCGCCTGCTCGCCGCGCACTACGTCCGGTACCCGGGGTCTGCGGCGCCGCACGCCGGGTGATCCGGCTCGCATGGGCGCGTTCGCAGCGCTCGGACCCGCGCGCGGTGCCGATGGGAGCGACGACGAAGCGGCGCGCTCGCTCGTCGGTGCGGGGTCGCCGGAGGCGATTATGGGAAAGAGGTCGGAGCCTCTGCGTCGCGCTCGGGGCGAACGCTCGGTGCCGGCGGGCACGCCGTCTCCTCGTAGTCCCGTGGAGCAGACTGAGCGGGGGCGTTCGCCGAATCTTTATATGAGCAATGTTCAGTATGTAGAGAGAATTTTGTGGACAATTCGATACCATCGCTGTAATCTATGATCGATGCGCGAGCCGAAGCAGGGCGAGCTGCCGCTCTGGCGCGGAAAGCGGGGCGGGTGGCGGCCAGGCGCCGGACGCAAGCCCGGGCCGAAGCCGCCGGTGGCGCACGAGTCGCGCGAACACTTTCCCTCCGCGCATCCCTGCCTCGTCACGCTGAAGGTGCGCCCGGAGGTGGCTTCGCTGCGGAACGTCGCGGTGGTTCGGGCGATCGAGAAGACCTTCCGGCAGGGAGCCGAGCGCGGAGAGTTCCGGCTCGTGCACTACTCTGTGCAGAGCGATCATCTCCATGCGCTCGTGGAGGCGGACGGCCCGCAGGCGCTCGGGCGAGGGATGAAGTCGCTCGCGGCGCGCTTTGCACTCGCAGTGAACCGGGTGCTGCGGCGACGGGGTCCCTTGCTGCGCGAGCGCTACCACCTGCGGGTGCTGGCTTCGCCGACGCAGGTGCGGAATGCGATCCGCTACGTGTTGCTCAATGCCCGGCACCACTGGGCGCAGCGGCGCGGAAGCCGCGTGCTTCCCGGGCCGGTGCGGCTCGATCCGGCGTCATCGGCGCGCTGGTTCCGGGGCTGGCGGCCGGGGACCGTCGGCGCCGAGGAGGGGGCGCGAACCGCCGATCCGCCTGCGGTTCGCGCGCCGCGCACCTGGCTGCTCGCGGTCGGGTGGCGGCGGCTCGGGCTCCTCGATCCAGCGGAGGTTCCGGGCTAAGGGCGGCCGGCCCGCCATCCAGAAAAAGCCCGCCGCGGGTGAAGCGCTTCACAGTGGCGGCAGCGCGCGCGGAATACGCTCGAGCCCGTCACTTCCTGGAGGGCTCGCGATGACGGACTTCGATCTCGACTTCGATGCGGACTTCGACCCCCTGACGGACCTCGACGCCGACGGCGCCGCCGAGCTCGAGCTGCGGATCGCCGCGCTCGAGCGCGAGGGCGGCGTCGAGGCGGCGTTCCGCGCCGCCGTGCGCGAGGAGCTCGCGGGAGACTTCTGAACGGCTGGCGGGGCTCGCCCGCCGGCAGCGGCCGAGGCGCGGGGCCCGTCCCGCTACGGCACCTGCTCGTAGGCGTCGAGCCGGGGGCGGCTCATCTCCTCGCGGAAGCGGTCGAAGGTCCACGGCCAGCTCGCCGGGATGCCGCGAGCGTCGAGGTACCAGCTCCGGCAGCCGGTCGTCCACACCGTCTTCTTCGCCGCCTCGGTGCGCGCCACGTCGAAGCGCTCGGTCGCCTCGGCGGTCGCGCTGACCTCCCGGCAGCGCCCGGCGCGCAGCAGCTCGACGAGCTGCAGGATGTAGGCGAGCTGGAGCTCGGCGACCTCGATCAGCGAGAAGTTGCCCACCGGACCGTTCGGCCCGTTCAGCATGAAGAAGTTCGGGAAGCCCGGGACCGAGACCGACAGGTAGGCGATCGGGCGCTCCGCCCACAGCTCGTCGAGGCGCGTGCCCTCCCGCCCGACCACCTGCATCGGACGCATGAAGCGGTCCGCGCGGAAGCCGGTGGCGAGCACCAGCACGTCGAGCTCGTGGAGCCGGCCGTCGCGGGTGCGCACGCCCCCCGCCTCCACGCGCTGGATCGGCTCGCTGACGAGCTCGGCCTCGGGCTTCTGGATCGCCTCGTAGAAGTCGGGCGAGATCACCAGGCGCTTGCAGGCGGCGCGGTAGCTCGGGCGCAGCTTCTCGCGCAGCACCGGGTCGCGCACGCTGCCCTCGAGGTTCGCCCGGCAGGCTTCCTCGATGAGCTTCATCTGCGGCGACTCCGCGTCCACCACGGCGTTCGAGAAGTTCTCCGCGAAGAGCCGCGACAGCTCGTCGTGGATGTGGCGCAGCAGCGCGGGATTGCGGCGGAACTCGGCCTGCTCGGCCTCGCTGTAGGGCGGATTCTGCTGGGGCATGATCCACTGCGCCGTGCGCTGGAAGAGCGACAGCCGCGCCACGCGATCGACGAGCGCCGAAACGATCTGCACGGCGGTGGACCCGGTCCCCACGACTCCCACCCGCCGGCCGTCGAGCGGAACCGCGTCGTCCCAGCGCGCGCTGTGGAAGCAGGCGCCCGCGAAGTCGGCGAGGCCGTCGATGTCGGGCAGGTTCGGATGGTGCAGCACGCCGGTCGCCGCGATCACCACGTCCGCCTCGTCGCGCGTTCCGCTCCGCGTCTCGAGCTGCCAGCGGCCGCCCTCGAACGCGCAGCGCGTCACCTCCTCGCCGAAGCGCACGCTCTCCGTCACGCCGTAGCGTCGCCCCACGTCCTCGAAGTAGGCCTGGATCTCCGGACCCGGGCTGTAGACGTGACTCCAGCCGGGATTGGGCGCGAAGGAGTAGCTGTAGAGGTGGGAGGGCACGTCGCAGGCGACGCCCGGGTAGCGGTTCTCGCGCCAGGTGCCCCCCGGCCGGTCCGCCTTCTCGTAGATCGCGAAGTCCGTGAAGCCGGCCTCACGGAGCTTGATCGCCGTGAGGATGCCGGACATGCCGGCGCCGATAATCGCGAAGCGCAGCCTTCGAACCTCCCTCGCCGGGGGCCGGCGCGGCCGCCCCCCGCGGCGCGCGGAACGTACTCGGTCGCGAAGCGCGACGCCGCCTACTCTTCGAGCGGCGCGCGCTCCTTGGCCGGCTCCTCGATCTCGGTCAGCGTCGCCTCGGCAAGCAGCAGCACGCCGGCGATCGAGACGGCGTTCTCGAGGGCGACCCGGGTCACCTTGGTCGGATCGATGATGCCGGCCTCGTCGAGGTCGAGGTACTCGAGGCGCGCGGCGTCGAAGCCGTGGGCGGCCTTGCCCGCCCGCAGCCGATCGACCACCACGCCGCCGTCGACGCCGGAGTTCGCGGCGATCTGCCGCGTGGGCACCTCGAGGGCCTGGCGCAGAATGCGGATGCCGGTGCGCTCGTCGCCCTCCGCCTTCGCCTCCTCGCGCTCGACCGAGTCGATCGCACGCAGCAGCGCCAGGCCGCCCCCCGGTACGATGCCTTCTGCGATCGCCGCCTTGGTGGCGTTGATGGCGTCGTCGAAGGCCTCCTTGCGGTTCTTCATCTCCGCCTCCGAGGGAGCACCCACGCGGATCACCGCCACGCCGCCCGAGAGCTTGGCGAGGCGCTCGTCGAGCTTCTCGCGGTCGTAGTCGGAGGTCGTGTCCTCGATCTGCCGGCGCAGCTCCTTGCAGCGGCCCTCGATCGCCTGCTTGTCCCCGGCCCCGCCGATGAGGGTGGTGCTGTCCTTGTCGATCACGACGCGCGACGCGCGGCCGAGGTCCGAGAGCACGACGCTCTCGAGCTTGACGCCCAGCTCGGGCGACACCAGGCGCCCTCCCGTCAAGATGCCGATGTCGGCGAGCATCGCCTTGCGCCGGTCGCCGAAGCCGGGAGCCTTCACCGCGGCGCACGCGAACGTACCGCGCAGCTTGTTCACGACCAGCGTGGCGAGCGCCTCGCCCTCGACGTCCTCCGCCACGATCAGCAGCGGCCGGCCGTGCTTCACCACCTCCTCGAGGACCGGCAGCAGGTCCTTCATGCTGCTGATGCGCCCCTCGTGGAGCAGGATCACCGGGTTCTCGAGCACGGCCTCCATCTTCTCCGGATCCGTGACGAAGTAGGGCGACAGGAAGCCGCGGTCGAACTGCATGCCCTCCACGACCTCGAGGGCGGTCTCGGTCCCCTTCGCTTCCTCGACGGTCACCACCCCCTCGCTCCCGACGCGCTCGATGGCGTCGGCCACGAGCTCGCCGACGCTCGTGTCGCCGTGGGCGGAGATCGCCGCGATCTGGGCCTTCTCCTTCCGACTCACCACGGGGCGCGAGAGCTGGCGCAGCGCCTCCACCGCCGTGCGGAGCCCGCGCTCGAGGCCGCGGCGCAGCTCGACGGCGCTCGCGCCCGCTGCGACGTTGCGGACCCCTTCGGAGAAGATCGCGTAGGCGAGCAGCGTCGCGGTGGTCGTGCCGTCTCCCACCGCCTCGCCGGTGCGCTCGGCGGCCTCGCGCATCATGCGGACGCCCAGATTCTTCTCGGGGTCCTTCAGGTTCACCTGCTTCGCGATCGTGACGCCGTCGTCGCAGACCAGAGGGCTCCCCCACTTCTTCTCGATCAGCACGCTCTTCGAGCGCGGCCCGAGCGTCACGCGCACGGCGTCGGCGAGCTCGCTGGCCCCCTGGAGAACCTTCGTCCGTGCCTCGTCTCGAAAGAGCAGCCGGGTGTAGGGCATTGCGGTCTCCTCACCGGCCGGAGGAGCAAGCGTCGTGCCCATGCCGGCTCGCCGGGCCTCGACCCGATGCGAAAGGCGCTGTGGCAGGCAGGTACAGGATCGGCACCGAGCGTGTGGCCCGATGCCCCGAATGGCGGCCAGGGATTCTTGCGCTGGAGATCCACTGGGCACGGCTCTTGCGGAACTCGGGGCCAGGAGGATCCACCATTGCGGACTTCACGCCGGATCGAGTTGTCTCTCTGCCTCTCCCTGCTCCTGGCCGCACCCCTGGTCGGCTGCGCGAGCCGCGGAACCGTTCGGGACCTGGAAGCCCGCGTGGACTCCCAGGAGCGTCGCATCGATGCCCTCGAGGCGCGGGTCGACGACGTCGCCAACACCGCCGAGCAGTCGGTGCGGCGCTCCGAGGCCGCGGAAGCCGAGGCTCGCCGCGCCGCCCAGCGCGCCGACGAGGCGGCGCGCAAGGCCGACGCGATCTTCACCAAGTCCGTTCGGAAGTAGGCGACGCCGCGCTTCGCGGCACGCGGGCGCCCACGGGCTCCGGCGTGCCGCGCGCCGCGACCAGCACTTCCGTCACGCGCGTCAGGTCGAGGGCATCCAGCAGCCCGAGCTCGATCGGAACGCGGAGCGCCTCGTCGAGAGGCCGCTCGAAACGGGCATAGGGATCCGGGTGCGCCTCGAGCAGGATCTGGTCGCCATCGCGCCCCCACTTGTAGGGCTGGTACACGATCGCGATGCGCGTTCCGGTCGGCGTGCGGTCGAAGAGCCGGCGCATCGCGTCGGCGTACAGCCGCACGCAGCCGTGGGTCGCCTGGCGCCCGATCGACCAGGGATTGTTGGTGCCGTGGATCCCGTAGCTGGTCGAGCCGATCGTCATCCAGCGGTCGCCGAGCGGGTTCTCCGGGCCCGGCGGCACGACGGGCGGGAGCTCCGGCTTCTCGCGCCGGATCGACTCGGGCACGTGCCACGCCGGATCGATGCGCTTCTCTCCCACGCGGTACTCGCCGAGCAGGGTGGGATCGACGCCGTCGCCGATGGCGACGTGGAACACCTCCGGACCGTCCGCCACGCCGAAGTCGTAGAGCCGCATCTCGGGGAGGTTGATCACGAGGCCCTTCGGCTCGGTGAGCGGCGGGATGCTCCAGGTCGGGAGCTGCACTACCGTGCCGGGCTTCGGAATCCAGCGGTCGACCCCGGGGTTCAGCCGCTCCAGCAGCTCGAAGCCGACCCGATGCGCGTGGGCAATGTCCAGCAGCGTGTCGCCCTCGGTGACGAGCTCGGTCTGCTCGCCGCCGACGGGCAGCGGCAGCGCGTCGAAGTCGGCGTGCGCGGGGGCGCCGGCGAGCAGCAGGGCCGCCGCCGCGAACGATCCGATCCTCATGTCCACCTACACTCGGGGCCGTGGAGTCGTTGCAGTCTACCCGCCGGCGGGCGGCGCTCACCCCCCTGCTCGCCCTGCTCGCCCTCGCCGCCTGCGCACGGCCGGCCCTTCCGCCGCCCCCCGGACCGCCGCCGCCCGCGCCCCCGGCGCCGGCGGAGCCCATCCCCGCCCCGCCCTGCGCGCGCATCGCCTGGATCGAGGTGCGCAAGAGCGAGCGGCGGCTCGAGGCGAGCTGCGAAGGCGGCGCGCGCGTCGCATGGACCGTGGCCCTCGGGCGGCGCGCGGAAGGCCCGAAGCGCGCGGAGGGCGACCTCAAGACGCCGGAAGGCAGCTACCGCATCGCCGGCCCCGCGCGCCGCAGCCGCTTCCACCGCTTCCTCCCCATCGACTACCCCTCGCGCGCCGACGCCGAGCGCGCGCGCGCCGAAGGCCGCCTCGCGCCGGGCGAGCTGGCGCGCATCGTCGCGGCGAGCGAGCGCGGCGCCCTCCCGCCGGCCGACACGCCGCTCGGCGGCCACCTCGGCTTCCACGGCGAGGGACCGCGCTGGCGCGGCGACTCGGCCGACCTCGACTGGACCTACGGCTGCATTGCGATGCCCGACGAGCGCATCGAGTTCCTGGCGGAGCGCGCGCCGCCGGGGACGCCGGTGCGGATCCTGCCCTGAGCGCCCGCTCAGCGAACGGCGCGGATCTCGCGGCGCGCGATCCACAGGCCGGGGAGCATCGGCAGCCAGAAGGTGAAGCCTCGGAGCAGCAGGGTCGCGGCCAGGGCCGCTTCCAGGGGCACACCGTGGGAGCGAAGCATCAGCACGCAGGTTCCCTCGAACGTCCCGATGCCGCCGGGCATCCACGCGATCGTCGCGACGACCGACGCGAACACGAAGCTGGCGAACACGAGCGCGGGCGGCGCCGCCGCACCCACTGCCTCCAGCATCGCGCCGAGAGTCGCCGCGTCGAGCGCGAAGATGGCGAGCTGGAGAGCGATCGTCTCGGCGGCCAGGCGCAGCCCCACGAGGCGACCGCTCGGAAGCTCCGCCAGGACCGCGGTCACCTCGCGCGCCCCCGGCAGCTTCGACAGCGCGCGGGGAAGGCGGCGGGTGAGCCGATCGCCGAAGCCCAGCAGGACGGCCGGCAGCGTGGCCGCGACGATTCCGAGCCCCGTCGCAGCCGCCAGCAGCCGCGTGTCGAGCTCTCCCAGCTTCCAGAGCAGCGACCCGGCGCCCCCGACGGCGAGCCCGTACGCGAGATAGAACGCGGCCAGCCCGACCAGCATCGCGGCGACGGCGTCGCCCCTCGGAACGCCCCGCCGCGTGAGCGCTCGCACGACCAGGAACGTGCCGCTCATTCCGGCCGACGGAACCGCCTGGTCGGTGAAGAGCTTGGCGAGCCCGAGGGGCACCAGCGAGGCGAAGCGGGGCCGCTGCGGCGATCGCTTCAGCGCGCGCATCCAGACGCCCGCGGCGCACAGATAGGTTCCCGCCTGGAGCGCGGCGGCCACCAGCAGCCAGCCCGGCCGCGCCCCCGCGATCAGCTCCGCCAGGCGACGTTCCTCGCCGAGGTGGCTGACGACGAGCACCACGGCCACGAGCAGGACCACCGCCGAGAGCCAGGCGATGCGCGGCATCCCCCGCGCGTTTCGGAGCGCGAGCTCGTCCGGCTGGCCGCCGGCTCCGCTCACGGGATCCGGAACCGCCGCTTCGCCAGCTCGGACGCCGCCGCATAGGCCGCGGTGATGGCGAGCAGCGCGGCGACGATCGGCCCCGGCAGCGGCACGAAGTCGAACCACGAGGCGCCCGGGAGATAGGGGATCGCGAGGGCGAGCGCGGCGACGAGCAGCGTGGTGATCCAGAGCAGGCGGCCCGGGCGGCTCCGCTGGAGCGGGAGCTGGGTCCGGACCACCAGCACGATGGCGAGCTCCGTGAGCAGGGACTCGACGAACCAGCCGGTCCGGAAGATCGCCGGCGCGCCCCGCGACAGGAGCCAGAGCACGACGAAGGTCAACAGGTCGAACGCGGAGCTGATGAGCCCGAACACGATCGTGAAGTTGCGGATCGCCCGAAGGTCCCAACGCCGCGGCCGCGCGATCCGCTCCGCGTCCACGCGATCGCTGGGAATGCCCATGGCGGGGACGTCCGAGAGCAGGTTGTTCAGGAGGATCTGCTTGGCGAGCAGAGGCAGGAACGGCAGGAAGAGCGACGCCGCCGCCATGCTCAGCATGTTGCCGAAGTTGGCGCTGGTCGTGATCGAGACGTACTTCAGGGTGTTGGCGAAGCTGGCGCGGCCCCGCTCGATGCCGCGCCGCAGCACGTCGAGGTCGTGCTCCAGCAGCACGAAGTCCGCGGCCTCCTTGGCGACGTCGACCGCGCTGTCGACCGACACGCCGACGTCGGCCGCGTGGAGCGCCGACGCGTCGTTGATGCCGTCGCCGAGGAAGCCGACCACGTGGCCGGCCTTCTTGAGCGCGAGCAGGATGCGTTCCTTCTGGCTCGGGTCGACCTCGACGAAGAGGTCCGTGGACTCCGCCCGCTGCCGCAGGGCCTCGTCGCTCAACCCGCCGAGCTCGCGTCCGCTCAGCACCACCGGCTCCGCGAGCCCGATCTCCCGCGCGAGGTGGACCGTCACGAACCGGTTGTCCCCCGTCACCACCTTGATCGAGATGCCGAGCGCGCGAAGCGCGTCGAGGGTCGCCGCGATCCCGGGCTTCGGAGGATCGAGGAACAGCAGGAAGCCTTCGAACACCTGCTCGCGCTCGTCCTCTGCGCGGTAGCGCTCCCGCACCGGGAGCGCGCGCGTCGCCACGCCCAGCACGCGGTAGCCCTGCGCGCTCCAGGCTGCGAAGCGCTCCCCGATCCGCCCGCGCGCCGCGGCATCGAGCGGCGCGACGCCGTCCGCACGGCGCTCCCCGCTGCAGTCGGCGAGCACGTTCTCGAGCGCTCCCTTGGTGACGACCAGCGCAGTCCCCTCTGCGGAACGCACCACGACGCTCAGTCGCTTCCGCACGAAGTCGTAGGGGACCTCGTCGAGCTTGGGGAGCGTCGCGAAGCGGAGCGAGCGGCGCTCCACCTCGCGCTGGATGGCTTCGTCGAGGGGACTGACGAGCCCGGTCTGGAGCGCGGCGTTCAGCCACGCGGCGCGGAGCACGTCCTCGGACGGCGCGCCCGCCGCGTCGCAGGCGACGTCCAGGGCGAGCACGCCCTCGGTGAGGGTCGCGGTCTTGTCCGTGCAAAGGACGTCCATGCTCCCGAAGTTCTCGATGGCGTCGAGACGGCGCACGATGACGCCGTGCGCCGCCATCTCGCGCGCGCCCTGGGCGAGGGTGACCTGGATGATCGCCGGCAGCAGCTCGGGGGAGATCCCCACCGCCAGCGCCAGCGCGAAGAGCAGGGACTCGATGGGAGGACGCTCCAGGAAGGCGTTCGCGGCCAGCACCAGCAGCACGAGCACGACGACGAAGCGCATCAGCAGGTACCCGTACTGGCGGATCCCGCGCTCGAACTCCGTCTCCGGCGGTCGCAGCCGCAGGCGCTCGGAGATCTCGCCGTAGCTCGTCGCCGCGCCAGTCGTCACCACGAGGATGCGCCCGGTCCCGCTGCGGACCGACGTCCCCATGAAGACGCAGTTGCTCCGCTCGGCGATGCGGGCGTCGGGCGGCCGCGTGCCCGACCGCTTCTCGACCGGGAACGCCTCGCCGGTGAGCGCCGCCTGGCTGACGAAGAGATCGCGCGCCTCGAGCACGATCCCGTCGGCGGGGACCAGGCTCCCCGCCGAGAGCAAGGCGACGTCCCCGGGCACGACTTCCTCGAGCGGGACCGCTCGGGGCTCCCCGCCGCGCAGGACGTTGGTGCGCACATGGATCCGCTCGCGCAGCCTGGAAAGGGCGGCCGAAGCCCGGTACTCCTGGACGAACCCGAGCAGGCTGCTGGCGACGAGGATGACGACGACCATCGCCGCGTCGGTCCAGTCGCGCGCGAAGGCCGCCACGATCGCTGCGAAGAGCAGGATCGCGACGAGCGGGCTCTCGAACTGGCGCACGAGCAGCCGGAGGACCGCCCAGCGCGAGGGCGGACGCAGTGCGTTGGGACCCAGCCTGCGAAGCCGCTCCGCGGCCTCCCGCTCCCCTAGCCCGTCGCGGGTCGTCCGGAGCCTCGCGAGGAGCGACTCAGGCGGCTCGCTCCAGTAGGGCCCGACCGCCTCTTCGGATTCGCGACGACGCCCGCGCATGTGCGCCCGCGCCCGCGCTCAGGCGCCGCGCAGCGGCCAGCGGTCGATCGCGAGCGAGCCTTCGATCAGCTCCCCGGCGTAGGAGTCGATCCGGTCGAGGTGTCGGCGCACGATCTCGCGCGCGGCGGGCGCCTGGCCGGCGGCGTCACCTCCGCGCGCGCAGCGCAGGCGCACGTCGGCCACCTGCGGGTCGGCGACCGGCCGCCCGATCCGGCTCACCAGGCGGCACTCGGCCTCGGAGACGCCGGGTAGCTCCTCCACCAGGGACGCCGCGACCAGGCCGGCCGCGATGTTGTAGAGCTTGCCCACGTGGGTCACGGGGTTCTTGCCCGCGACCGACTCGAGGGTCATCGGCCGGTAGGGCGTGATGAGCCCGTTCACGCGGTTGCCGCGCCCGGCCTCGCCGTCGTCGCCCGCCTCGGCCGAGGTGCCCGTCACCGTCAGGTAGACGCTGCCGCGCTCGGGTCGATCGCCGGTGTTCACCTCGATCTCGAGGGGCCGCGCGGTCTCGGCTCGAGCGGCCCGCTCGGCGAGGGCGGCGACGAGGCGCGTGCTCTCCCGGTAGTCTGCAAGGCTCGCGCAGTGGCGACCGACTACCGCGCACGCGACGGTGAGCGCGATGCGCTCGCCGCGCCGTACGCCCATCACCTTCACGTCCTCGCCGAGCTGGGGGTGAACGCGCTTTGCCTCCCCCGTGTTGAGCTCGCCCTCGACCCGCAGCACCACGCGCTCGAGGTCCGAGAGCGGCGCGTAGCCTACGCCGCACGAGGTGTCGTTGGCGAGCGCCTGGCCGTAGAGGTCGACCAGCTCGGCCGCGCCCGGGTGCACCAGGCAGTGGATGCGCACGTGGGCGTCGGCGTCGAGGGCGTGGAGGCGCGCGCGCAGCAGCGCGCGGCTGCCCTCCACGGCCAGATCCTCGACCGGGATCTGCACGCCCTCGCACTCCGTGGTGGCGCGCCCCGCCAGGAACAGCTCGATGGGAGCCAGCACCTCGCCCCCGCCGAAGGCCGGGCGCGCGGCGCCGCCCGAGAGCAGCACCTTGTCGACGTTGTGGTGCAGCAAGCGGCCGAAGCGCTCCTGATACCAGCGGCAGAGCGCGCGGCCGAACTCCTCGGCCAGGGCGTCGCAGAGCGTGTCCGGGTGACCGAGACCCTTGCGCTCGACGATCTCGACCTCGCCCGTCCCGGCGCCGGGGCCCTCGAGATCGGTCACACACACGTCCATGGCCGATGCATCTTACTCCGCCCGGCTTCCCGGCTGTACCCTGGCGCGCGAGGAGCGCCGAGCCATGGCCGCCGACACGCCGCCCGACCTGCCCCTCCACCCCTGGAACCGCGGCTTCGCGTGGCGGGATCGCCAAGGCCCGTTCCGGCGCCTCGCCGGCGCCGAGGTGCGCCAGTTCGACGAGAAGGGCTTCGTGGTGATGCCGCGCCTCGTCGAGCCGGAGCTGCTGGCAAAGGTCGTCGCGGAGACCGATCGCCTCGAGGCGCAGGTGGACGCCGCCCTGAAGCGCGTCGACGGCGGCCGCGTCGCGATCGCCGAGGCGGGGGCGATCACCTTCGCCACCCACCTCGTGACCCGCTCGCCGCGCCTCGCGGCCCTCAGCCGTCACCCCGCCCTGCTCGACGTGTGCGCCGATCTGATCGGCCCCGACGTCAACCTCTACTGGGACCAGGCGGTGTACAAGAAGCCCGAGAAGCCCCGCCGCTTTCCGTGGCACCAGGACAACGGCTACGCCTACGTCGAGCCGCAGCAGTACCTGACGATCTGGCTGGCCCTCACCGACGCCACCGCCGAGAACGGCTGCCCGCAGGTGGCGCCCGGGCTGCACCGGCGCGGCACGCTGGCCCACCGCTTCGTCGACCCCTTGGGATGGGAGTGCTTCGCCGACCCGCCGTCGGTCGCGGTCGCCGAGGTCCCGGCGGGCGGCGCGGCGGTGTTTTCCTCGCTGACGCCCCACCTCACCGGCCCGAACACGACCGCAGCGGTGCGCAAGGCCTACATCCTGCAGTACGCGCCGGCGGGCGCCCAGATCCTGCGCGGCGATCCGGCTGGGGGCCCGCCCGCGCGCCGAGAGGCTGCCGACGCCGCGGAGCGACAGTACCCGGTGCTGCGCGCCGGGCGGCCCGTGCCTGCTTGAAGCAGGGCGACGGGCGCAGCGGGCTCAGGCGGCGAGCTTCCTCGCCAGGATCAGCCGCTCGCACGCGCGCCCGAGCCGCCTGGCGACGGCGGCCAGCGCCGCCAGCGAGGCCTCGCCGAGGGGCTCGGGGCCGTTGTCGGCGTAGAGCAGGATCGCGATGCGCCGGCCGACGGGGCCGGGCAGCACCGCCAGCTCGCGCACGTCCTCGCGCCCGAGGGCGCGCAGCACGCGCCGCTCGAGGGTGCGCTCGGGCAGAGCGCCGCAGAACGGCTCTCCGCTCGACAGCACCGCCGCGAAGACGCTCGGCATCGCGCGCGGGAAGAGAGCCGTCTCCGGCCTCCCCGGGCAGCCGTCGCCGGCGATCCCGTACACCACGCCGCGCCGCACGCAGAAGATCACGGCGGCCGCGCAGTAGGCCCGGGCGAGCCGCAGCGAGAGGCGCATCGCCTCGAGGCGGCTCGTGCAGGCGTCGATCTCCGCCTCGAGCAGCCCGGGACCGCGGGCCACCGAGGCCTGCGGCGCCGCGTTGCTCGAGAAGAGCGCCGCGAAGTCGCCGGCGTCGGTCAGCTCCTCGCCCGGCGGGAGCGCCGCGATCCGCGGAGTCATGCGTCCTTCCCGACCTCGCCGTCGACCCAGCGCAGCCAGGCGTCCGGAGGGTCTTCGACCTGGAGCACCGTCGCCGCCGCCATCGCCGCGCCCAGGCTCCTCGCGAGGGGACGGCGCTCGCGGACCGAGGTCTCGAGCACCATCGGCCGCCCACCCGGCACGCCGAGGGAGAGCACCACACCGGCGCCCCGGGGCAGCTCGGCCTCCGTGTGCACCAGCAGGCTCCGCGCCGAGACCTCCGAGACCAGGCCCTCGTGGCGATGGCCGGACACCAACAGGGCGCAGGCCAGCCGCCGGGAGACCCGGATCTGGTCGCGCCGCTCGAACGCCTCGTCCAGTCGCCGCATGGTGCCCATCTCGCTCCCCCAGGGTTCACGGCCCTGTGTCGGGGGAGTGGCCCGGGCGGGAGGGCAGGTGACGGGCCTCCGCGCCCGAAAAAAGGCCTGCCGGAGGATGAACCGCTTCACAGCTCCGGGGGCGCTCCGCACCGAACATGTCTCCATCAGGAGGCCAGCCCCCATGAAGCTCGAGTCGCTCCTCGCGGTCCTGCTCCTCGCCGTTGCCGCCCCCAGCCAGGCCCTGTTCGACAAAGGCAACGTCGGCATCCCGGGCGGGAACCCCGGGACCCTCGAGCCCGGCGATCCGCTGCCGCCGCCGCCCCCGCCGCAGCTCCCGCCCATCGGCATCCACAGCGTGGGTCTCACCTCCATCGAGATCTTCGTGCGGCCCCCCGTCGGCCGCACCAGCCAGCTCTTCCGCCAGGCGCCCCTCGGCGCCTTCGCCCCGTTCCAGGCCGTGACCCCCGGCGTCGAGAGCGTGATCCGCGATACCCAGCTCGGCGTCGGCAAGGGCTACTGCTACCGCATCCAGATCACGGGCGGGGGCCTGCCCGACGAGACGCACACCCGCTGCGCCACGACCGACTGGCGCGTCGGCTTCGAAGGCCTCTCGATCAGCCAGGCCGAGAGCGCCGAGGTGCTGCGGCTGTTCGACTGGCGCGACACGCAGAGGCTGGCGGAAGGCACGCCGGACGCGCCGGCCCTCTACCACATGAACCTGCTGATGGAGGACGCCGACCCGCTGGCCGAGCAGGGCTTCCGCACCATGGGCATGCACCTGCAGGCCCGGCCGATCTTCCCCGAGGAGCTCGAGGGCTGGAACGAGGCGAGGGCCATCGCCCAGAACTGCCCCGTGGGCCCGATCGTGGCGGACCCGGTCCTGATCCAGGCGATGGCGCGCGGGCCGCTGCAGGGCAACACGGCGTTCGGCAGCTGCACACCGGCGGGCCGCTGGTCCTTCGCCGCGGTGCCCGGCGGCGTCTACAACGAGATCCGTGAGCGCATGCTCGAGCAGATCGGCAGAGGGGAGAAGCCCGGCATCCGCGCGCTCGTCTTCCGGCGCGTCCCGGTGAGCGCCGCCCTCGCGCCCGGCGTCAGCCGCCACGTGCTGAACTACCGCTACCTCGGCGAGCAGGGCTTCGAATTCAACGCGATCCGGCAGTGCTTCGTGCAGGACGGCCTGCGCCTGTGCCAGACCCAGCAGGAGATCATCGGCTGGCTGGCGCGCAAGGTGATCTACTGGGTGGTCGAGCTCGGCGACGCGATCGTCGAGGGCGTGCGCAGCGCCATCGGCCGCATCCAGCGGCTGGTGAAGGGCGAGGTCGACCTCGAGATCGACTTCCGCCTGCTGAACACCGACCCGGCCTTCGGCACCGACCAGGTGATGCGCAGCGGCTGGAGCGGGGAGGAGATCAAGCTCGACGGCGTCAAGGTGGAGGTGCGCCAGGGCCTCGCGGGCTTCTACGGGCGCACCGGTGCGGACGGCCGCGTGAGCCTCAAGGTCGCCAAGAACTCCGACACCAAGGTGTGCCTCCAGCTCGAGAACGACACCGCGGAGATCACCGAGTTCCTGATCGAGACGACGGTCTGCGTGAAGAGCCTCGGCAAGCTCACCGGCAACCGCTCCGAGGTCATCGACGTGCGGGAGGAGTACGTGAACGTGCTCGCCGGCATGACCGACGCGCGCCGCTACCTGGAGGTGGTGGCCGGCCACAGCATGGAGAAGATCACGGTGCTGGTCGGCGGCAACGCCATGCTGCTCGGCGCGATGGGCCGTTCCTTCGCCCCCTGCATGGGGCGGGCGCCGAGCCTGATCGGCCTCGGCGCGGACCTGCTGGGGCTGCTCGGCTCGTTCCTGACCCCGGGCGCCCTGCTGGTGACCTCGTCGGTGGAGTTCCTCTACTCGGTCGACATCGTGCTGCTCCCCGCCGACGACCAGTCGCGCGGCGTGCCGGTGCACGAGTACGGTCACGCGGTGATGTGCGACATGCTGCTGGATGAGAACATCGCCACCTTCCAGCTCGCCTGGACGGACGTGATCCGCCAGTCGGCGAGCCAGGGCGCCGACGACCAGGCGAGCTACCTGAACGAGGCCTTCGCCGACTTCCTGACCGCCCAGATCCTCGGCGGCACCAACTACTTCCCGACCACCGGATCGGTGGAGTCGGAGTCGGTGAACTACTGCCCGGCCCTCGGGAGCTGCGTCGAGCAGAACTACGACTCGAGCGACACCACCGGGCTCAGCAACGACGCGGACAAGGCCGCCTTCCAGGCCCAGGTGCGACGCGTGGTGGCGACCCTGCAGGACGCCTTCGACGGCCAGGCGGGCACGAACGTGCCGAACGACGCCTCGCACTGGCAGACGAGCGCTCCCTTCGCGCCGCTCACCGCCAACGACTCGGACCAGAGCGACGAGGCCGTGGCGCTGGGCGGCCGCGACCTGCGCGAGCTCTTCTCCTACTGGGATGCGCGCGGGACGCTGCTGCGCGAGGACAACTTCCTCGGCGGCCTCGCCGACCTCGCCAAGGCCCGCGGCTTCGCCGAGGCCGACGTCTGCTCCCTCTTCGCGCTCCACGAGGCCGGCCGCACCTGCCCCGGCTTCATCGCGCGGCGCCCCTGGCTGGACTGGAAGGACGTCGCCGGCGGGGACCTGCTCGAGGCCTTCCGCCTCGCCCCGGCGCCGACGCCGGCTCCGGTGCCCTTCCCGAACGCCGGCCAGACCCCCGCGGTCATGCTGGCGATCGCGGCGGGCGCGCCGGCCACCCCCGGCGAGGAGGCCGAGGACTCCTGCGCCGATTGCTCGCGACCGGTGGTGTTCGAGGGCGTGCAGAAGATCCAGGTGCCCGGCCTCGGCAAGGAGGAGCGGGAAACCGCCTTCGCCTTCCGCCTCGGCGAGGGCAGCTTCGAGGGCATCGATCCCCTGGGCCAGCTCTACGAGGGGGCCTGGCAGCCGCGGAACGCCCGCGGCTCGAAGCTGCGCCTGAACCTCGCGCCCGAGGCGGCGGACAAGCTGGCCCGCCTGCTGATCGCGTCGGGCGAGGGGCTCGGCCTCGAGGCCGGCTCGGCGCTGCCGGTCGGCCCGGCGAAGATCGAGCTCCGCCTCGCCAAGGGCGGCGAGCTGGTCGGCAAGATCAGCGTGCCCTTCGAGGTCGAGGTCGACGGCCGCGTGAGGCGCGGCACCTACGTCGCCAAGCTGCGCAGCTCGGAGGCCTGAGGCTGGCTAGGCTCCCGATGCGATCGGGAGGCGCGCCATGCCGCGAGGGGGAAGACTTGCCGTCCGTCTGCTGCTGGGCGCGGCGCTCGTTGCGGCGCATCCCGCGAGTGCGGCGGGACACGGCGATGCGCCGCGCATCGCGCAGGACCCCCAGGCGAACCTCACCGACGTCTACGCCTTCGTCGGCACGCGCTACGACGACCCCGGCCAGACCGTGCTCAACGTGCTCGTCTCGGTACGGCCCTTCGCGATGCCCGGCGACGGCGTCTACGCGCGCTTCGCCGACGACGCGCTCTACAGCATCCACCTCGTGGATCCGGTGACGGCCGCGCCGATCCTCCGTTACGACTTCCACTTTTCGGACGCCGCGCCGCTCGCGCCGCCGGGCCTGAAGAGCGCGGACACGATCTTCTCCTACGGCGCCGGCGCCGAGAGCGGGCCGATCCTCGCCGTGGGCGACGCCCGCCAGAACTACAGCCAGACCTTCGAGGTGCAGCGGCGCGAGGCGTCGCTGAAGCGCGGCAAGCCGCTCCTCCTCGCGAGCGGGCTCGCGACCCCGCCGCCCAACGTGGGCCTGCGCACGACGCCGCTCTACAACGACGGCGCCACCGGGAAGGCGGTCTCGGGCGCGGCGTCGTTCGCCGAGCTGGACGGGTACACCGGAGCGACCCTCCATCCCCTGCCGGACGGGGAGGTCGCCTTCGCGGGGCCCCGCGAGGACGGATTCTACGGGGACGCCGCCGGCTTCTCCGACTCGCTCGATCCTCGCCTCTTCGCGCCCGATGGAACGGGCCAGTCCGGCGGCGGGCCGGATACGTTCCGCAGCGCCAACGTCCTCGTCTACGCCATCCAGATTCCCCTGGAGCGCCTTCCCGCGCGGCCCTTCACCAGCCCGATCACGGGCGCGGGAAGCGGTCTCGGGGTGTACGCCTCCGTGAGCCGCGGAAGCCGCAAGCTCCGAAAGGATGGGACGCAGGTTTCGAAGAAGCTCGGCGTCCAGGTGAACCGGATGGGCAACCCCCTGTTCAACCAGCTCCTCGTGCCGCTCGCGGAGAAGGACGAGTACAACCGCACGTCGCCGGAGCAGGATGCGCACTTCGAGGCGCACGCCCTCGAGCCGGAGCTCGCGTCCCTGCTGAACGCAGCCCTGTCCGCGGGCTTCGTCGCGACGGGCCGGAGCGACCTCGCTGCCCTCTTTCTCCCCGACGTGCTGCGGGTGGACCTCACCACCGGACCCGTGCGACTGCCGGGCCAGGTGGGCTTCAGCCGCCTCGGCTTCTTCGGCGGCGACACGGCGGGAGCGGTCTCCAGCGGGTGGCCGAACGGGCGCCGGCCCGGCGACGACGTGGTGGACATCCTCTTCACGGCCGTCGCCAGCGGGCCGGCCTTCGGACCGATCGTCCTCCTCGGCGACAACGTGGCCGCCAACGATCAGCTGTTCCATCAGGTGTTCCCGTACCTGGCGACGCCGCACTCCGGAGCCAATCCCTGAGTCGTGGCTGAAAGAATGGGTCTGGCTCGGGACCCATTCTTCGATCCACAACTCTCGGCACGCCGCCTGCACTGGCATGGGGGCATGGCCGCCGTCGCACATCGCGCCGTCCCGGCCGCCGATCGAGCGCAACGAAACGTTGCCGACGGGGACCGGATGCTGCGGCGCCCGTCGGTCGGAGGGTTTCCAACGATGTTCCGGATCGCTCCGTTCTTCCTCGGCCTCCTCGCTTTCCTCCCGGCGCTCGCGGCCGCGCCGGCCCGAGCAGGAGGCACCGCCGGGGGCACGCAGTACGAGTGGTCGTTCTACCAGTACGTCTCGGATGGTGCGGGCGGCGCCACGGGTCCCCAGCTCGTCGAGACGGGCACGCAGACCGACGGCGCGCTCGCGGAGGATGTCGTGCTCGGCGGGGCGGGGAGCCCCCACGCCGAGGTGTTTTCCAGCGAGGGCGCCGCGGACTTCTGGGCCTGGGCGCGCTCCCCCCTTACGGGCGGCGGCGACGGCGACCCGGTCGGAGCGCGGGCCGAGCTGACCGTCGCCCAGCTGTTCCGCAAGGAGCTCGCGGGCGCGACGCTGAGCGTCACCGTACCCCAGAGCGAGCTGTCGGCCTCCCACTTCTTCGGCCCCGACAACGATGGCCTGAGCGCGATCCTGGTCCACGAGCTGGAGGTGGGCGGCTCCCTCGCCTTCTCCGAGCAGGCGAGCCTTTCCGGGGTCGGCGGCGCGTGGACCTTCCAGAACGGCTCCACGCTCCTGCCCTTCGAGCTGGCCCAGGGCGGCCTCGACCAGCCGGCGGTCGCGTTCCGCTTCTCCGAGCCGTTCGTGCAGGAAGTCGACCTCTCCGCGCTCGCGGCGGGCGCGGAGTTCACCGTGACCTACCGGATCGTCGCGGAGGCGATCGACACGGTGCAGGCGAAGTCGGGGATCCGCGCGTTCGCCCTCGATCCGCTCGACGAA
>Ga0209706_10000179_pt1 | contig 32980 bp, 33 predicted proteins | sample PPLLaktember2015_6_FD_187263 | JGI IMG/M metagenome (GOLD analysis project Ga0209706, IMG submission 187263) | Freshwater sediment microbial communities from Prairie Pothole Lake near Jamestown, North Dakota, USA - PPLs Lake P8 Core (1) Depth... | ecosystem: Environmental > Aquatic > Freshwater...
GCGTTCGCTGGCCGGGATCTGGCTGCAGAGCGGACGCGCAGTCTGCGCGAGGGCGGCGGACGCGACGCAGCCGATGAGCAGCGCCGCGACGGCGATGCGGCACGACAGGGGCGTCCGGTTCTTCATGCGCGCGGCGCAGCTAGTCGAAATTTGTCCCCACGATCTCCGAGATCTTCGCGAGGACTTCGGGTGTCAGCCTGGGTACGAACTCGAGTGCCTTCATGTTTTCCTTCACCTGCTCGACCCGGGTCGCGCCGGTGATCACGCTGCTGACATTCCGGTTCGTCAGGCACCAGGCGAGCGCGAGTTGGGCCAGCGAGCAACCGAGATCCTTTGCGACCCCTTCGAGCCGGGCGACGATGCTGTTGCGCACCGGATCGGTCAGGCCCTCGCGCAGGAACGCGTAGCTTTCGAGCGCGCCGCGCGAGCCGACCGGAATGCCGTTGCGGTACTTGCCGGACAGCAGCCCGGACGCGAGCGGACTCCACGTCGTCAGTCCGAGGCCGATGTCTTCGTATAGACGCTTGTACTCCTGTTCGACGCGCTTGCGATGCAGCAGGTTGTACTGCGGTTGCTCCATGACCGGCTTGTGCAGGTTGCGACGGTCGGCAATGTCCCACGCCGCGCGAATCTCGTCGGCCGTCCACTCGCTGGTACCCCAGTAAAGCGCCTGGCCGCGCTCGATCATGTCGTGCATCGCCCACACGGTTTCCTCGACCGGCGTGTTGGGGTCGGCACGGTGGCAATACACGAGGTCCACGTAATCGAGCTGCAACCGCGCCAGCGACCCTTCGATCGCCTGTCGCAGGTACTTGCGGTTCAGCGTGTTGCGCTCGTTCGGGAACTCGCCCTTGCCGGCGGCCAGGCCCCAATAGAACTTCGTCGAGACGACGTACTTGAGGCGCGGCCAGCCGAGTTCCTTCAGCACCGCGCCCATGATTTCCTCGCTTGCGCCGCGCGCGTAGATCTCGGCGTTGTCGAAGAAGTTGACGCCGGCATCGAAGGCGGCGGCCATCAGCTCGCGCGCGGCGCGCGTATCGACCTGGTTGCCGTAGGTGACCCAGGAGCCGAACGACAGTTCTGAAACCTTGAGGCCGGATCGGCCGAGGCGGCGGAAGTTCATTGCGGGCGTCGGAAGAAGTGGGAGCTCGCAGTGTAAGTATTCCCCTGCGGCGCCGCCGGCACGCCCATCCTTCGATCGCCGCGCGTCACTTCTTCTTCGAGCCCGCCCTGCCGGCCGGGCGCGCACCGCGCCTGTCTGCCAGGCCGATGCTCAATTCGGCAGCGAGGCGTTCCTCCTCTCTTGCGACGTCAATTTCTGCATCGATGACGAATTCGCGGAACTTTTCCGCCGCCGAAATCATCGGGAGGCCCTTGAGTTTGACCAGGCCATAGCGGAGTTCCAGCCACGGTTCCGCGCCGAGCAGCACGAACTTTCCGGCAGCAAGCTCCTCCGCCATGCATGTCAGCGTGACTGCCGTGATCGCATCCGAGCCGGCGACGATGCGCTTGACCGCTGACAGTGAGTTGCACTCGAGGGAGGGGAAGGCCCGAGCGGCAACAGCAGAATCACGCGCCTTGCGCTGCGCGGCCAGCATCGGCTCCAGCACTCTCGGCGGAATGCGGGCGGGAGAGATGAAGGGATAGCTAAACGTGTCGAGCGGTGTCACGCGGCCGCGGACGGCGAGCGGGTGACCGGTGCGGGCGACAAAGTACAGCGGATGCGCGGACATCGGTTCGATGTCCAGCTCGTGCTCCCGTTGCAGCGTGCTGATCTCGGCCAGGAAGAAGTCCAGTTCGCGAGTACGCAGCCGGTGCAGCAACTCATCCCAATCCCGCACCTGCAGTCGCACGCCAACCTGCGGATAGGCAGCGGTGAACCGCATCAGGGCGCTGCTGAGCGTCGAATCGGCGGGATATGGCCCGGCGCCGACCGTGATCTGGCCGGGCTGCAGCGAAGGACTAGTCGCGACTTCCTGATCCAGATCCTCGGCCAGTTGCACGACCTGACGTGCGCGCTGGATGAAGACCCGACCCATGTCGGTCGGCACGACGCCGACCGCGGAGCGCAGGAAAAGCTCAGCGCTTATCTGTCGCTCGAGTCCCTGGATGCTGCGCGACAGCGCCGGCTGACTCAGCCGCAGCGCCACCGCCGCGCGGGCGAAGCTGCCGTGCTCCGCCAACGCCAGTACATGGCGCATTTGCCGCAGGTCGACTGACATGCAGCCAGTATATGGCCGCCTTGCTCACTATGCATTGGACACATTGACCCGAATCAACGATGCTGCGCCGCCGACAACTGGGCTGAGTCTCGACATGTCCCGATGCAGGAGTGTTTCATGACCGTTTTCCGGATTCACATGCGCCACGCGCTGGCTCTGGCCTTCGCCACCGGGCTGATCGCGTCGGCGCAGGCCCAGGTCCAGGTCGCCCCGCCGGGCGCCTCGCCAGCGCAAGTCAAGCACTTCGATCCCAAAGGCAACCTGCCGTCGAAGTTCACGATCGAACTGCGCAACGGCATCAAGGCCCAGCTGCCATTCGCGGACAAGCGCGACTTCGACGAGGCCAAGAAGGGCTTCATCGCCGAGCCGCCCTACAAGCAGATCAAGGCCGATGCCGGCCATGTCGCCTGGGACATGGGCAGCTATCAGTGGCTGCTGACCGGCAAGGACTTCGACAGCATCCACCCGTCATTGCAGCGCCAGGCAGTGCTGAACATGGCGTACGGACTCTATGAAGTCCTTCCTGGCCGCATCTACCAGGTTCGTGGCTACGACCTCGCCAACATCAGCTTCATCAAGGGCGACACCGGCTGGATCATCTTCGACCCGCTGACGGCGAAGGAGACGGCGCGCGCGGCGCTCGAGTTCATCAACGAGAAGCTCGGCAAGCGACCGGTGGTCGGGGTTGTCTACTCGCATTCGCACGTCGACCACTTCGGCGGCGTGCGCGGCGTGGTGGACGAGGCCGATGTCGCCAGCGGCAAGGTGATGGTGATCGCGCCTGAAGGGTTCATGAATGCTGCGATCGCCGAGAACGTCTTCGCCGGCAACGCGATGACCCGGCGCACGCAATGGCAGTACGCGGTGCTGCTGCAGCGAAATCCCTTCGGCCACGTCGACCAGGCCATCGGCAAGAACGTGGCCAACGGCAACGTCGGCCTGATTGCGCCGAACCGGCTGGTCGTGAAGGACTTCGAGGAGATCACGCTCGACGGCGTGAAGATGGTGTTCCAGAACGCGCCCGACACCGAGGCTCCGGTCGAGATGAACACCTACTTCCCGCAGTTCAAGGCATTGTGGTCGGCGGAGATCATCACCGGCACGATCCACAACATCTACACGCTGCGCGGCGCGCGCGTGCGCAACGCGCTCAACTGGTCCAAGGAAATCAACGTCGCACTCTACAAGTTCGGCCAGGAAGCCGAGGTCATGTTCGCCTCGCACAGCTGGCCGCGCTGGGGCAACGCCCGCATCCAGGAAGTGCTGCGTGCGCAGCGGGATGCATACGCCAACCTGAACAACCAGGCGCTGCACTATGCGAACCGCGGCGTGACGATCAACGAGATCCACAACGTCTACGAGGTGCCGAAGAGCCTGCAGCAACAGTGGGCCGCGCGCAGCTACCACGGCGACGTGCAGAACAACTCGCGCGCCGTGATCAACCGCTTCCTCGGCCACTACGACGGCAACCCGGTCAACCTGATCCCGCTGTCGCCGAAGGATTCGGCGCCGCTGTACGTCGAGATGATGGGCGGCTCGGCGAAGATCATCGCGAAGGGCAAGGAACTGCTCGCGCAGGGCAAGTACCTGCACGCCACCGAGATCCTGAACCGGCTCGTGTTCGCGGAGCCGCGCAACCAGGCGGCGCGCCGGCTGCTGGCCGACGCCTACGAGCAGCTCGGCTACCGGGCGGAAAGCACCAGCGTGCGCAACAGCTTCCTGCAGGGCGCCTTCGAACTGCGCAACGGCCTGCCGGGCGGCGAGGCGGTCAATCCGACCGGGCCGGATGTGGTGCGCGCGATGACGACCGAACAGTGGCTCGACTTCGTCGCCATCAGCATGGATCCGAAGAAGGCCGAGGGCATCCGCTTCGTTATCAATCTCGTGACCCCGGACAACGGCGAGAAGCACGTGCTCGAGCTGAGCAACGCCACGCTGACGACCATCAAGGGTGAACAGGCGAACAAGCCGGACCTGACCGTCACCGTAAACCGTGCGGATCTCAACCAGGTGATGATGGGGCAGACTTCGTTCGACGACCTGATCAAGGCCGACAAGGCGAAGTTCGACGGCGATCGCAAGGGCTTCGACCAGCTGCGCGCGATCCTCGTGCCGTTTACGCCCGACTTCGAGATCCTGCCGGGCACCGCACCGAAGAAGCCGACACAAGCTCCCAAGCCCTTCGAAGTGCGTGAACTTGTCAACCCGATGGTGAGCGACTGAGTCCTTTCAACAACAAGGCCGGCGATTCGCGGTGCGACCGCCTGCCGGTACCCTCTCACGTCGTCGGTGCGTTCTCTACCGCCCGCGGCGAGAGTCACTGCAAACAGGAGATTTGAACTCATGAACAAACAGAGACGTAACGTATTGATCACCGGCGCCGGTCTGGTAGTGCTGAGCCTGGTGTCGACCGGGTGCACGACCACGTCCGGGGCCAGCGGCGATCCGGCGGCGCAGCGTCAGTCGATTGACGCCGCCGCCGACAGCGCGCTGTCGCGGCTGTATGCACAGCAGCCGGGTACGCGCGAGCTGGTGGCCTCCGCGCGCGGGGTGCTCGTGTTCCCGAGCTTCGTGTCGGCGGGATTCATCATCGGCGGCGGCAGTGGGCAGGGCGCGTTGCGCAAGGGCGGCAAGACCGCCGGCTACTTCCGCATGACCGAAGCGTCGGCCGGCCTGCTGGCGGGGGCCCAGTCCCAGGCGGTGTTCATCCTGTTCATGACGGAAGAGGCGCTTAAGCGCTTCGAAGCCAGCAGCGGATGGACCGCCGGGGTCGACGGCTCGATCTCGATGCTCAATGTCGGCGCGAACGCGCAGATCACGACACAGACCGCGCGCCAGGAGATCATCGGCTTCGTGATGACCAACGCCGGGCTGATGGGCAGCGTCAGCTTGAACGGCAACCGCATCACGCGACTCGCGATCTAAGTCGGGGCCGGGCACGCCGCCGAAGACGGCCCCCGGGACCCAAGGCAATGGAAGTGCCCGAGCTTCTGCCGCCGACATCGGCCGGGGACTGAGACCCGGCGTTGATCGACGCCGTCGGCGAGCGCCCTAGCGTCCGCGCGTCAGAGGGACGAACCGCACCAGGATCGTCCGGCGCGTGACGGCGCGGCCGTCGGCTTCCTTGCGGACCACGAGCAACTCCTGAGTGAGGCCGCGCGGACCGACCGGGATGACCAAGCGCGCGCCGGGCTTCAGCTGCTCGACCAGCGCCGGCGGCACATGGTCGGGGGCGGCGGTCACGAGGATGCCGTCGAAGGGCGCCGCCTCCGGCCAGCCCAGGTAACCGTCGCCGGTTCGCGTCTGCACGTTGCGATAACCGGCAGCGTCCAGCGCGACCCGCGCGCGCTCGGCAAGCGGCGCAAGGATCTCGATCGAGTACACCTGCGCGACACACTCCGCGAGCACCGCGGCCTGGTACCCCGAGCCGGTGCCGACCTCGAGCACGCGGTCGCCGGCCTTCGGTTCCAGCAACTCGGTCATCAAGGCGACGATGAACGGTTGTGAAATCGTCTGGTCTTCGCCGATCGGCAGCGGACGATTGTCATATGCATAGCGCGCGAGCGACGACGGAACGAAGCGCTCGCGCGGCACGGTCGCGAGCGCGCGATGCACGGCCGGGCTCAGCGCGCTGCGACCGGTGTTCGACGCGGTGGCGCGCATGTCGTCCTCGACCTCGCGCACGAGCCGCGCGCGCGCCGCCGCGAAGTCGATCTGCGCGGTGGCGGTCTCGACCGCCGCCGCGCCGAACAGCAGCTGCGAGATGAACTGCAGGAAGCGGCGGCGGGTCGACATCACGAGCGTGTCGCGTTACCCGTGCGGATGCTTGTGGATCGGATCGACCCAGTACACCTGTTCGGGCTGCTCGACCGGAGTGATGTCGAGATTGACGACGACGGCCTCGCTGTCGGAACGGACCAGCACGCACTCGAGCGCTTCCGCGGTGGAGGCATTGATCTCCTGGTGCGGCACGTAGGGCGGCACGTAGATGAAGTCGCCGGCCTCGGCTTCGGCGACGAATTCGAGCCGCTCGCCCCAGCGCATGCGAGCGCGACCGCGCACGACGTAGATCACGCTCTCGAGCGCGCCGTGATGGTGAGCACCGGTCTTCGCATTCGGATGGATCGTCACGGTGCCGGCCCAGATCTTCTGGGCGCCGACGCGGGCGTAGTTGATCGCCGCCGCGCGGTTCATTCCCGGCGTCTGCGCGGTGTTCGGATCGAGCTGATTGCTCTTGATCACGCGCACGCCTTCGGTGCGCCAGTCCGTGTGAGCGTCGTTCATCATGCCTCCCGACTCGTCCGCCGCCGCAGCATGCGGCCAGCGGATCTCGAACATTCTGCGACGAAGCGGCGTACGGCGCGATGAATCGGCGCGCCGGCGCGCAACCCCGATCGTATGCTCCTCGCACCGGTTCGGAGGGAATCATGAAGCCACGCGTGCTGCACGGTCTTCGTCGGGGAGTGCTGCTGCTCGCAGCGTGCAGCGCGCTGCTCTCGACCGCGGCCGCGCAGTCGCCCGCTCCGTGCGCCTCCGCCAGCGCAGAGTTCGATTTCTGGATCGGCGACTGGACGGCGCGCTGGACCGGGCCCGATCAGCGCGAGTTCGAGGGCCGCAACCGCGTGCGGCGCGCGCTCGATGGCTGCGTGATCATGGAGGAGTTCGACGGCACGCCGGGCAGCCCGCTGAAGGGCATCAGCGTCTCCGTGTACGACCCGAAGCGCAAGGTATGGAAGCAGACCTGGGTCGACAACCAGGCGGGCTACCTCGACTTCGAAGGAGGATTCACCGACGGCCGCATGATCCTCGCGCGCAGCGCCGAGGTGAACGGCAAGCCGGTTCGCCAGCGCATGGTCTTTCATGACATCACGCGCGATGCGTTCACCTGGGACTGGCAGCGCTCGCGCGATGACGGCAAATCCTGGGAAACCACCTGGCAGATCCGCTACACGCGCTCCCGGTAGGCGCATAAACATATTCCGGACTCGTCGCTGGCGGCGTGCCGCGGCGCGGCATCATCGCGCTCTGGACCCGCAACGAACCGGATCATGCTGCGCGCTGCTCTTGCTGCTTTGCTTTCACTGCTGCTGCCTGCGGCCGCGCTCGCTCAGCCGCTGCTGACTCCGGCCGAACTGGCGGCGCGGCTCTCCGAACCGCGACTGCGCATCGTCGACATCCGCGCCGGCAAGAACGACGCCGGCAAGACCCTGTATGAGACCGGGCACATCGCCCGCGCGCTGCATGCGCCTTATCCGAAGTGGCGCGGCCCGAAGGAGAACCCAGGCAAGTTGCCGCCGACGGAAACGCTGACGCAGTTCGTGCAGCGACTCGGCATCGACGCGACGACTCCGGTTGTCATCGTCTACGAAGGCGCTGATTCGACCGACTTCGGCGCCGCCGCCCGCGTTTACTGGACGCTCAAGGTCGCGGGCGTGCCGAAGCTGTCGATCCTCAACGGCGGCATGAAAGCGTGGCGCGCCGCGGGATTACCGCTGACGGCGACGGTCGCGACGGTCGCGCCGACCCGGTTTGCCGTCGATCTCGATCGCCGCCTGATCGCGACGCGGGACGAGGTCGCGCTGCTCGCAGGCAGGAATTCCGCGCTGCTGCTCGATGCGCGGCCCGCGGAGTACTACATCGGCGAAGCGCGGCACAGCGCCGCGAAAACCCCGGGAACGATCGTCGGCGCCAGGAATGTCGACAACGCAGTCTTCTTCGGCAAAGGCAGCGGCGCGCTGCTGCCCGCAGCAGACATCAGGCGCATCGCGGATCAGCATGGGCTGCAAACCGATCGCCCGATCGTCTCGTTCTGCAACACCGGCCACTGGGCGGCGACCAACTGGTTCGTGGTGTCGGAGATCCTCGGGCAGACGCAGGTCAAGCTCTATCCCGAATCCATCGTCGAGTGGTCGCGCGCGGGGCTCGCGATGGAAAATGTGCCGAACCGGATTCTGCAGGCGTGGCTGCAGCTGAAGGAGGCGGCGGGCAGCCTGTGACCTCCATGCAGGCGATGGCATCGAACCCCGACGCCGCGCACACCGCCGATCGGGCTGACAGGAACTCAGAGCCGGCGGGCCGCCATGCGGCAAACGCGGCGTTGATCGTCGGCGCCGTGGCCGCGACGCTCGTGGTGATCTGGCTGGTGGGACTGCGCCAGGGCGCGCTGTTCGTGATCGGCATCGGATTCGGCGCCGTTCTGGCGGCGGTGTCGTTCGGGTTCACGACCGGGTGGCGGATCTGGATCCGCGACCGCGATCCGACCGGGATCCTCGCGCAGTTCGTTGCGATCGGCCTGGCGATGCTCGTGTCGATTCCGCTGATCGCGGCACGCCCGGAGCTTTCCGGCGCAATTGCACCGCTCTCGGTGAGCCTCGTGATCGGCGCCTTCGTCTTCGGCGCCGCGATGCAGGTGGCCGACGGCTGCGGCTCGGGCACGCTGTACAAGGCCGGTCTCGGCAACGCGTTTTCGCTCGCCGTGCTTCCCGGATTCATCGCGGGCAGCTTCGTCGGTGCCGCTCACCTCGACCGCTGGCTCGCGCTCGGCAGCTTGCCGCCGGTGTCGCTGCCCGAGCACCTTGGCGCCGGCCCGGCGCTCGCGTTGCAGACCGCAGCGCTCGGCGGTATCGCCTGGTGGCTGTGGCGCCGGCGGCGCCGCACCGATGCGCGCTGGCAGGGCCGCGCCATCTACATCGCGGCGGTCGTGATGGCGGTGCTCGCCGTGCTGAACCTGATCGTCGCCGGCCAGCCCTGGGGAATCGTCTACGGGCTCGGGCTGTGGGGCGCAAAGGTCGCCACCTGGTTCGGTGCCGACCTGACAGCCAATGCGTACTGGGGCCGCGCCGCCCAGCAGGCGCACTTGCAGGCCTCGCTGCTGACCGATGTGACGTCGATCACGAACCTTGGCCTGCTGCTCGGCGCGCTGATTGCCGCCAATGCGCGTGGCACTGCGCGCCCGCGGACACGCGCGACCGGCCCGCAGTGGCTGGCGGCGGTCGTCACCGGTTTCGCGCTCGGATATTCGGCGCGGCTCGCGTTCGGCTGCAATGTCGGCGCGTATTTTTCCGGCATCTCGACCGGCAGCCTGCACGGCTGGGTCTGGTTCGCCGCGGCCTTTGCCGGGTCGATGCTCGGCGTGCGGTTGCGCGACCGACTGGGGCTCAAATCATGAGGAGGGCGCTCGCGTTCGCGCTGGCCTTCTGGGCCGCGCTGGTCGGCTTCATCGCGATCGACTGGCAACGCTCGGCGGCACATAACCGATTCGATGAGCCGCCGCCCTGGCAACTCGGACAGGACAAGGTCGAGGGCTCCGGTCACTGCGCTGAGCCGCTCAAGTAGGAGCGACAGCTCGGCGCTACGCAACCAGCGCCGTTTGCTGCAACCCTGCCGAGGGCCCGAGATCCAGTTGAGCCACGACCAGCCGCGCATCGAAGCGATCGCGCGACTGCCGCCAGCCGCTGCGCTTCAGCAGCCGGCACATCGACTCGTTGTCGGCCAGCACGTCGCCGCTCAGGCGGCGGATTCCCTGCGCCGCGGCGGAGTCGGCGAGCATGCTCAGCAGCAGCGCGCCGAGACCCGCCCGCTGCCAGTCGTCCGCGACGACCAATGCGAAATCCGCGACGTCCGTCGCATCGGGCGGCTCGCGCCGCACCCAGCGCGCCTCGGCCACCTGGATTTCGCGCTGCGAGGCATCGATCGTCGTCGCCAGCAGTGCCAGGTGCGACGCGTAGTCGATCTCGGTCATGTAGCGCAGCGTGGTTTCCGGGAGCTCCTTGACCGGGCCATGAAAGCGCCGGTAGCGCGTCGCCGGCGACAACGCCTGCACGAAGGCCTGTTGCAGCGCGGCGTCCTGCGGCAGGACCGGCCGGATCGTCACGCTGCGCCCGTCGCGCAACTGGACGCGATCGATCAGTGCGGTCGGGTAGCGGTGGATCTGGAACCGAGGCTCGGCTCTCGACCGCGCTGCGGTTTCAATCGAAATGACGTTCATGCCTGCCTCCTGCGTTCGACCGGCCGGACCGGCCTCTCTGTGCCCACTTACGGCGTCTTCGGCCGATTGGATGCAATGGTCGCGGCAGAGGGTGTCCGCAGGATTTCAGTTCTGCAACGTTGTGTAGCGAAAGTGGCCGCGCCCTAGGTCAAGGAACCCGGATATCCGGTCCGTCCGATCGCCGGAGGACGCCGCACCGCCCGCGGCGCGCCGGTTAAGCTCCCGCCATGACACTTGCGATCTCTTTCGCGGACGTCGAGGCAGCGGCTGGGCGCCTGGCCGGCGTCGCGCACCGGACGCCCGTCATGACTTCGCGCACTGCCGACGAACGCACCGGCGCGAAGCTCTTCTTCAAGTGCGAAAACTTCCAGCGGATGGGCGCGTTCAAGTTCCGCGGCGCCTACAACGCGCTTGCCCAGTTCACGGCTGAACAGCGTCGCGCTGGCGTCATCGCCTTTTCGTCGGGCAATCATGCGCAGGCGATCGCACTATCGGCGCGGCTGCTCGGAATGCCGGCCACGATCGTGATGCCGCGCGACGCGCCGCAGATCAAGGTCACCGCCACGGGCGGCTACGGCGCCGAGGTCGTGCTGTACGACCGCTACACGGAGGACCGCGAGGAAATCGGGCGCCGGCTTGCGGCGGAACGCGGCATGACGCTGATCCCCCCGTTCGATCACCCGCATGTGATGGCCGGCCAGGGCACCGCGGCGCTGGAACTGATCGAGGAAGCCGGACCGCTCGATGTGCTGCTTGTCTGTCTCGGAGGCGGCGGCCTGCTGTCGGGCTGCGCCGTCGCCGCGCGGCACCGGCTGCCCGGGTGCCGCGTGATCGGCGTCGAACCGGAGGCCGGCAATGATGTACAGCAGTCGCTGCGCCGCGGAGAGCTCGTGCACATCGACGTGCCCAGGACGATCGCCGACGGCGCGCAAACCCAGCAGGCCGGGCACCTGACGTTTCCGGTCATCCAGGCGCTGGTCGCCGATGTCGCGACCGTCTCCGACGCGCAACTCGTCTCGACGATGCGCTTTTTCGCCGAGCGCATGAAGATCGTCGTCGAGCCGACCGGCTGCCTGGCCGCGGCGGCCGCGCTCGCGGGCGCGCTCGATGTGCGCGGCAAGCGCGTCGGCGTCATCGTCAGCGGCGGCAACGTCGATCTGGCCCGCTACGCGGAGTTGCTGTCGAGCGGGTCGCCGGCCTGAGCTGCTGCCGCGGGGCCGGCCCGTCGTTCAGTCGCGCAGGCGAATCAGACCGCACGCAATGCGTGGCCCGGCGTTGCCGGCGGGCTGCGAGGTGTAGTCGTCCGGGTTCGCGTGAACGACAACCGCCCGGTTAACGACAGATGTCGGACCCGGGTTGACGGTCAGCAGATTGGTCGTGAAGACATAAACCGCATTTCCTTCTCCGTCGGACCTCAGGTTCGCCATGTCCCCCGCGTGCCTTTCCGGCGTCTTGTCGGGGTGCGCGTGCGGTTTCCCGCCTGGGTTGAAGTGCCCGCCGGCGCTCATCGCGTCGGGTGCGCTGCAGTCGCCCTTCTCGTGCACATGGAAGCCGAACTGGCGGCTCGGTGGCAGGTCGCGCACATCGGCCCGCACCTCGACCTTGCCCTCGAACTCGCGGAAAGAAACGTTGCCCCAGACCTTGCTGCCCGACTTCGCTTCGAGCTTCGCCGATGCGACAGTTCCTCCCTCGAGCCATGCGCAGCCGGCCAGGCTCAGAGACAGCACCACGCCCGTCATCACCTGCAGTTTCATCTTCGTCTCCTCGTTTGCTGACTGCTACGTCGCCGCCGTGCAGCGGCCGGCTCCAGCCAATCAATCTTAGTCGACACAGCAGGCGAAAAGCCGCTGGAGGCCGGTGCTTTCCGGCCGATTCGCGGTGGGCGCGCTTCCTAGGATCGACACAACACCGCCATGCCCGGACTTCCCTTCATCGCCATCGCCCTGTTCGCATCGCTGCTGCCGCTCGCGGCCGCAGCCGCCGAATGGCGGGGACTGATCGTCGGCATCGCCGATGGCGACACGCTGACGCTGCTCGACGCAGGCAAGATGCAACGCCGAATTCGTCTCGACGGCATCGACGCGCCGGAGCGATCCCAGCCCTACGGGCAGCGCGCCCGCCAGTCGCTGGCCGGCCTCGCGCATGGCCGGACCGCCCAGGCGCATTGCCCGAAGACCGACCGTTACGGGCGCGCGGTGTGCCGCGTCACCATCGACGGCGTCGACGTCGGCCTCGAGCAGATCAAGCGCGGGTTCGCCTGGCACTACGTGCGCTATGCGAATGAACAGGGCGTCGTCGAGCGCTCCGCATACGAGCAGGCCGAGCGAACCGCTCGCACCTCGGGTGCGGGCTTGTGGTCGTTCCGCGACCCGACCCCGCCGTGGGATTACCGGCGGGCGCAACGCGGCGGGTAAATGGAGGCTCCCTAGCAGCGGCCGACAATCTGCGCGGTCGCGATCAGTTCTTCGAGCAGCGCCATCGACGCGCGTCCAGGGGTTTCGAACGGGTCGAGCACCGGCCTGTCCGAGTACTTCAGCAGCGTCGACGGATTGACCTTGGACAGGTTGACCTGCCCCATCGTCCAGCCCGCGAAGTGGCGCTCGCTGACCTCGACGTAGTACAGCAGCACGACCTCCCTGTGGCGCGGGTCGCGCACGATCTTGTTGTAGAGCTCGTTCACCGCCGTGCGCCCGCCCTCGAGCACCTGCATGTAGACATCCCCGCCATGGCACAGCACGCCTGTGACGCCGAGCGCCGGATTGTGCTCGCGGGACGAACGCAGGATCGACTCGACGATCTCCTGCGTGACCGCCGCCGCCGCGCGGCTCGCGTAAAGCAGTCGGACGAGCATGCTGGATCTCCCTCGCAGTTCAGTCGTTGCGGCCGCGCAGCAGCGCCAGGAATTCGCGGCGCAGGTTCGCGTCCTTCAGGAACGACCCCCGCATCACGCTGTTGATCATCTTCGAATCGGTGTCCTTGACGCCGCGCCACTGCATGCAGAAGTGGTCGGCCTCCATCACGAGCGCGAGTCCATCCGGCTGCATCGTCTCCTGCAGCAGGTCGGCCAGGTGCGTGACGGCCTCCTCCTGGATCTGCGGGCGGCTCATCAGCCAGTCGGCCAGGCGCACGTATTTCGACAGCCCGATCAGGTTCGAGTGCTCGTTCGGCAGCACGCCGATCCAGAGCCGGCCGAGGATCGGGCACAGGTGATGCGAGCATGCGCTGCGCACGGTGATCGGGCCGACGATCATCAGCTCGTTCAGCCGCTCGACGTTCGGGAACTCGGTGACCGGCGGCATCGGCATGTAACGGCCGCGGAACACCTCTGTCAGGTACATGCGGGCGACGCGGCGGGCGGTTTCGCGCGTGTTGTGGTCGCTTTCGGTATCGATGACGAGGCTCTGCAGCACGGCCTGCATCTTGCCCTCGACCTCGGCCTGCAGCGCAGCCAGTTCGCCCGGTTCGATGTAGGGCGCGATGCAGTCGTTCGCGTGAAAGCGCTGGCGGGCGGCCTGCAGCCGCTCGCGGATCTTCTGCGAGACCGGCACACCGACGTCCTGCTCGCCGCCGTCCTGCGGGGCGTGGGAATTGCGTGCGTTCATCGATTCCGTCCGGCTTACAGCGGACGAACGACTATATATGAATGCGCCGTCCGCGCCCGCGATCGATGCCGCCGACGCGCGGCGTGGTCCTATGATCCCGTGGACACTCGCACGGAGGTGACGATGTTCGAAACGACGATCGCCGGCAGCCTGCCGAAACCCGCCTGGCTGGCGGAAACCAACAAGCTCTGGCCGCAGTGGAAGGCGCAGGGCACGGAACTCGCAGCGGCCAAGCGCGACGCGACGCTGCTTTGGCTGAAGGCGCAGGAGGACGCGGGGCTCGACATCGTCAGCGACGGCGAGCAGTCGCGCCAGCACTTCGTGCACGGCTTTCTCGAGGCAGTGGGCGGCATCGACTTCGAGCACAAGGTGGAAATGGGCATCCGCAACGACCGCTACAAGGCGATGGTGCCGCAGGTGGTCGGGCCGCTGTCGCTGAAGCGGCGCGTGCACGAGACCGAGGCCCGGTTCGCGCGTGCCCACACGAAGCGCAAGCTGAAGTTCACGCTGCCGGGGCCGATGACGATTGTCGACACGGTTGCCGATCGTTACTACGGCGACCGCAAGTCGCTTGCGTTCGCGTTCGCCGACCTGCTCAACCAGGAGGCGCGCGCGCTCGAGGCCGACGGCGTCGACATCATCCAGTTCGACGAACCGGCGTTCAATGTGTACATGAAGGAGGTTAACGAGTGGGGCATCGCCGCGCTCGAGCGCGCGGCCGCGGGCCTGACCTGCACGACGGCCGTGCACATCTGCTACGGCTACGGCATCGCCGCCAACATCGACTGGAAGAAGTCCCTCGGGGATGAGTGGCGGCAGTACGAACAGATCTTCCCGGCGCTGGCGAAAAGCTCGATCAAGCAGGTCTCGCTCGAGTGCGCGAACTCGCACGTGCCGATCGAACTGATGCGGCTGCTCGAAGGCAAGGACGTGATGGTCGGCGTCATCGATGTCGCGTCCGACACGGTCGAGACCCCGGAGCAGGTCGCCGACACGATCGGCCGCGCACTGCAGTTCGTGCCCAAGAACCGGCTCTTGCCGTGCACCAACTGCGGCATGGCGCCGATGGACCGCGAGATCGCGCGGCGCAAGCTCGAGGCGCTCGCGCAGGGCGCTGCGCTCGCGCGCGAGCGCTACCGCTGAGCGGCTTCCTTCGCACGCATCTTGGCGGCGATGTAGTCCCCATGCGTGATGTGCAGCAATTCGGCGATCCGGCGCATCAGGTGGTTCTCGCGCGCCGAGATCTCGGCGTCCGCGTAGGCCACCTGCCACATCAGCTCGATCACCTTCTGCTTTTGCTCCTGCGTGAAGTGGCGGTTGATCAGTGAAGTGAACTGGAAGTAATCGGTCGCCTGCCGGACCTCCTCCTCGGCCAGTCGGATCAACTCATCGGCCTCGGCGCCGCTCAGCCCGAACTTCTCGTGCACGGCGCACAGCACCGCAGCACGTTCGTTTTCGTCCGCCGCACCGTCGCCGCGGACTACCTCGACCAGCATCGCCGCGGTCGCCAGTTCGATCGTGTGCCGCGGCGCGGTCGGTGCCGGACCGGCGAGATTGCGGTCGAAGAAGTCGCGGATCGATTGCAGCATGGCTGAACCCCGCCCGGCCGGGCGGGCATCGAATATGCATGTCGAGCTTACCGAATTCCGACGGCCCGCCGACTGCGCGTGCTTCGACTACCATTGAAGCCAGCCACGGAGAGACGATTCCGTCGAGCGCGGATGACGGCAAGGGCGGCCGCGGGCGCCGAACAAAGCACGATGACAGACCTGCCGGGTTTGCTGCTGGCCGCCACGATCTGGGTCTACTGGACCTGCGTCGGTACGATGGCCGTTCGGGTCCGCCGGCGGACGCGAAAGATGTCGGGAATCGTGCCGACGCAGCGAATCGAACAGCTGATGTGGCTCGTCTGGATCCCGCTGGTCGCTGCGTGGATGACCCTGCCCTACCTGGCAGCGACACGCAGCGGCGCGCTATGGGGGCTTCCGGAGTTCGCGCGGCACGGCCCGTACGAAGCCCTGCGCTGGGGAGCAGCCGCGGTCGGAGTCGTCTGCCTCGCGCTCAGCATCGAGTGCTGGCTGCGCATGGGAAAGAACTGGAGCATGGCCGTCACCCCCGACCAGTCCACTGAGCTGGTGACCAGCGGCCTTTACGGCTACATCCGCCACCCGATCTATGCGCTGAGCATCGCGCTGATGATCTGCACCGTGTTCGTGGCGCCGACGGCGCCGGTGTTCGCGATGGCAGCCATCCATGTCGCGCTGATGCTCGCCAAGGCCGGTAACGAGGAACGCTTCCTCGCGCAACGCCACGGCCAGACATACCGCGACTACTGCAGCCGGACCGGGCGCTTCCTGCCCCGGCTGCAGGTCGACCCCAAGCAGGCGGACAGCGCGCGATGAACCTGTATCGCGTGCGCAGCCTGTTCTTGCCGACGGCGGTTTCGCCACCGGAGACGGAGCGCGAGGACGAAGCGGCGGACGCAGCCGGCCCGGGCGGACGCTTCAACATGTTCCAGCGAATGATGCTGCGCTGGCGCGAGCTGCATCCGTACAACCCGGTGCATGTGGTCCGCATCGGCCGCCCGCTCGAAGAGGAACGCCTGCGCAGCTGCATCGGCGATCGACTGCGTTCAGCCGGGCTGACCGGGCTGGTTGTCGACCTCAAGCGCTGGCGGTTCCGCTATGAGGGGGGTCCGGAAGCCGTGGATCTGACCGTCTCGACCGGCGGGTCGGATCCGGAGGCGACGCTGGCGCGCGCGATCGAGCGCGAGTTCAACGTGCCGTTCGCGGCGACTTCAAGGGCGCGTCCCTTCCGCTTTCTCGCGATCGATCGGGGCGACTCCTTCCTGATCGCGCTGACCTACGACCACTTCGTAGCGTCGGGCGACGCGATCGCCCGCCTGCTCACCGGAATCGCCGGGCTGTATGCCGGTCGCGATGTCGGTCCTGCCGCGGTCGAGCGCTATCCGGCGACCTACCGCAACCTCCTGCTTCGTCATCCACTGTGGGCCTTGCGCGCGTGCGCCGGGTTGCCCGCTCTCATTTCGCGCAGCCGCAGGGCGTATCGGCCGCACTACCAGGCGATCGAGGATGCGACCAACGCGTTCTCCTGCTTCCGGCTGGAACCCAGGCAGTCGGAAGCGTTGCGCAGCGCGGGCGCAGCATGGGGCGTCACACTGAACGACCTGCTGATGGCGGCTCTGATGAAGGCCCTCTCGCCGATCGCCGCTGCACGGAGGAGCGATGCGCGGCGGCCAGAACTCGCCGTCGCCTCCATCCTGAACATGCGCCAGGACTTCCCGGCCGGCGCCGCGGAAGCGCTAAGTCCCTGCCTCGCTGCCTTCAGCGTCGGACACCAGGTGCCGGACGGCATCGCGTTGCGCGAGCTAGCCCAGCATGTCCATCAGGCGTCGGTCCGCATCCGTCGCGGTCATCTCTATCTGCAGAGCATCCTTGCACTCGGTCTTTCGGGGCTGCTGTGGCCCCTGCTCTCGACGCGGCGGCGCCATCGCCTCTATCCGAAGCACTATCCGGCCTGGGCCGGCGTGACGACGCTCAATGTCAGTTCCCTGCTGGGTGACGACTTCGATTACATGCGCGCGGTGCCGACCGGGCCGCTGTGCCCGCTGGTCTTCGCGGTGACTATTGCGCGCGACGTACTGCACGTCGGCGTCTCGTTTCGCACCAGCGCGCTGTCGCGCGACGCCGTCGACGAACTCGCGGCCGGGTTCGTCGGCTGCATCGACCAGCTGCGGACCGAGCCTTGCTGATCCCCCGCGCCGGCCTCGCTCTCGTGCTCGGCGCCGCACTGGTCGTGGCCGGCTGCGCGACGCAGACGCCGGTCACCGCCGCGCGCGCAGACGCCCGGATCGAGCCCGGCGCGGTGCTGCACGCGAGCGCGATCGATCCGCAGCGCGAGGCGCGCATCCTCGCACTCGACCCCGAGCACGTCACAAGCGAAGACGTCCGGAAGACGCTCGCGGCCGGGCCGACACCGCGCATCGTCGGCCTGCACGGCGGTGTCTACGGCACCCACCTGCTGATGGAGTCCTTCGCGCGTTTTCTCGTCGCGATGGGCTATCCGGAAGTGAAGACACGGCACCCGGGTGACGGCCGCCGCTCGCACAGTCCGTACGAGAGCAGCGAACAGATTGCGGGACTGATCGCCTGGTATTACGAACGCGAGGGCACGATGCCGATGATGATCGGGCACAGCCAGGGCGGGATTCAGGCGGTGAAGGTTCTGCACGAACTTGCCGGTAGCTACAGCCGCGAGATCCGCGTCTTCAACCCGATCAACGACGGCCTCGAAGACCGCGTGACGATCGTCGATCCATTGACCGGGCTCGAGCGCCCGGTGGTCGGGCTCAGGCTGGGCTACGTTTCGGTCGTCGGCGCCGGCGGGGCGGCGCTGATGCTGCCGAACCAGTGGAGCATGGTGAAGCAACTGCGCACGATTCCCGATACGACCGAGGAGTTCACCGGCTACTCGATTGGTGTCGACCTGATCGCCTGGGACCTGCCCGGCGCCGGTGGCGCTTACCGCCCGAACGGTTCCGCGAAGGTCCGCAACGTCGAGCTGCCTGCCGATTATTCGCATGTCACAGTGGTCGCGACTTCGCGCCTGGCGCGCGACCCGGCAATGCGAGAATGGATCGACAGCTACGCGCCGGGCCGGGTCGAGGCCTTCCCCGATAGTGCGCCGTCGACCGACAACGCGCTCTGGGCGGCCGACGTCTGGTACAGCATCAAGAAGCACTGGGTGATTGAAGCCCAGAAGTTCGTACGCGCGCGGCGCAGCCTCGCGGCCCATTAGGGGGATCGCAGCATGCCTCTGCCACTGAAAGGGAAGACCGCGCTCGTAACCGGCGCCGCGCGCGGCATCGGCCGCGCGATCGCGCACAAGCTGGCGAGCGCCGGCTGCGACGTCATCGTCAATTACTACAACAGCCACGAGGAGGCCGAGGCGCTGTGCGGGGAGCTGCGCGCAGAGGGGCGGCGCGCGCTCGCGGTCAAGGCGAGCGTCGGACTGCCGGACAGCGTCGACGAGATGTTCGTCGAGCTGAGGAAGGAGTTCGACCGCATCGACATCGTCGTCAGCAACGCGGCGAGCGGCGTGCTGAAGCCGACGCTCGAGATGACGCTGAAGCACTGGCGCTGGTGCATGGAGACCAACGCGCTCGCGCTGAACCTGCTCGCGCAGCGCGCGGTGCCGATGATGCCGCCCGGCGGCCGCATCATCGCAATGTCCAGCCTCGGCTCGCTGCGCGCGATGCCGAACTACGGCTTCATCGGCGCGTCCAAGGCCGCACTCGAGTCGCTGGTGCGCTCGCTGGCGCAGGAGCTCGGTCCGCGCGGGATCCGCGTGAACGCGGTCAGCGCGGGCGTCGTCGACACCGATGCGCTCGCGTATTTTCCGAATCGCGACCAGCTGCTCGAGTCCTTTCGCGAACGCACTCCCGCCGGGCCGGTGTTGACACCGCAGGACGTGGCCGGCGCCGTGTACCTGCTGTGCCTGCCGGAGGCCGGCATGATCAACGGTCACACGCTGTTCGTCGACGGTGGCTTCGCGATCTCGGGATAGCATGAATTCAATCGATTCCGGCCTCGCAGGCAAGATCGTCCTCGTTACCGGTGGCAGCCGCGGCATCGGGCGCGCGATCGTCGAACGCTTTGCAGCGGATGGCGCCGACGTGACGTTCTTCTATCGCGGCAACGAAGCCGCCGCCCGTGAAGTCGTCGAAGCAGTGACTGCAGCCGGCGGCAAGGCTGAGGCGGAACAGGTCGACATCACCGACGCACCGGCCGTGACCGCGGCCGTCGAGCGGCTGGTCGACAACCGCGGCCGCATCGACGTGCTGGTCAACAACGCCGGCGTCGTGCGCGACAACCTGCTCGCGCTGCTCGACGACGACGACATCCGCACGGTGCTCGAGACCAACGTCGGCGGCGTGTTCAACGTGACGCGCGCGGTGGTCCCGCACATGATCTCGAAGCGCTCGGGCAAGATCGTCAACCTGAGCTCGGTCGCCGGCGAGAAGGGCGGTCGCGGCCAGTCGAACTACGCGGCGAGCAAGGGCGCGATCAACGCGTTCACGAAGGCGATGGCGGTCGAGCTGGCCTCGCGGCGGATCACGGTAAACTGCGTGGCTCCCGGCGTGATCGAGACCGAGATGTCGCAGGCGGTTCGCGACCTGGCCGGGGACGAGGTCAAGGCGCGCATCCTGCTGCGCCGATTCGGCCAGCCACAGGACATTGCGCATGCGGTCTGGTTTCTCGCATCGCGCTTTGCCGACTACGTGACGGGCGAAGTGCTGCACGTCGACGGCGGCTTCAAGATGGAGTGAAGGGGATGCAACAGCAAGCCATCAGCAAAGAAGAAATCAATGCGGTCTTCCCGAAGGTCGCGCAGATCATCGCCGACGCACTCGGCTGCGACGTCGAGGACGTCAAGCCGCAGGTGCCGCTGATCGAGGGGCTCGACGCGGAGTCGATCGACTTCCTCGATCTCGTCTTCCGGCTCGAGCGCGGCTTCGGCGTCAAGATTCCGCGCGGCAAGATCATCGAGGATGCGCGCGGCGACCTCGCCGAGGCGGACTTCGAACAGAAGGGCATCCTGACCGACGCCGGCCTGGCACGACTGCGCGAGTTCCTGAGCGAAGTGTCGCCGGACCGATTCAAGTCGCCGATGAAGGCCGCGGACATCCCGCGGCTCTTCACGCCGGAGACCTTCTGCAAGACCGTGATCCGCGCGCAGCGCGCCGCCCAGGCCTCGGCCTGACCGCGGCGTATTCCAAGCCGCCGATGGCCGGGCGCTTCCGCGCGTTCTCGTTCGTCGACCGCATCACGCGACTCGAGCCCGGACAGCGCATCGAAGGGCAATACACGGTGCCCGCGACCACCACGCGCTTCCCCGAATCGCTGATGGCCGAGGCCGTGGGTCAGCTCGCCGCGTGGGCCGCGATGTCGCACGTCAGCTTCACGCACCGCCCGGTCGCCGGCCTGGCGGGCGAGACGCGCTACCGCGGATCCGTTGCGCCGGGACAGACGCTCAACCTGGAAGCCGACATCGAACGCTGCGACGAGGAAGCGATCGCCTATGGCGGCAGGGCTTCGATCGACGGCCGCTGCGTGCTCGAACTCACCCACTGTGTCGGACCGATGCTGCCGATGGAGGAATTCGACGCGCCCGACGCGGTCCGCGCGGACTTCGAGACGCTGCGCGGGCCGGGCGCTCCGCCCGGGCGTTTCGCTGGTGTCGCGGCACCCTTCGTCAAACTGATCGAACATGTCGCCGGCGAGAAGGTGCGCGCCGAACTGCGGGTTCCTGCCGAGGCGCCGTTTTTCGGTGATCATTTCCCGCGGCGGCCGGTCTTTCCCGGCACGCTGCTGATGGACAGCCTTTCGACGCTCGCGCTGCAACTCGCGCGAGAGGCGCCGTCGCTGCAGGGCGCGGAACTCGCGCCGTCGAAGGTCACTGACGTCAAGATCCGGTCGTTCACCTCGCCGGGGCAGACGCTCGAACTGCTGGTCGATCTGCAGTCGGCGACTGCCGAGGCCGCACAACTGAAACTCGCGGCGCGCGCCGACGGCAAGGGTGTGGCCACCGCACGTATCGAAATCGCGCGGAGACAATGATGGCCGAACGACGCAGAGTGGCGATCACCGGCATCGGGATGGTCACGCCGGCCGGCAACGACGTCGCGTCGACCTGGGACTCGCTACTGGCGGCACGCAGCGGTGCGGCGCTCATTCGCAGCTTCGACGCGAGCGGCTTTCCGACGCGCATCGCGGCCGAGGTCAAGGGCTTCGATGCCGAGCGCGTGATCGGCGACCGCAAGCTGCTGAAGTCCGCCAACCGTGCGCACCGCTTTGCGCTCGCGGCCGCGGAGCAGGCCCTGCAGGATGCCGGCGTACGGCCGACGCCTGAAACCGCCGAGCGCTGGGGCTGCGTCGTCGGCACCGGCATGATGGGCGTGACCTTCGACGAGCTCGCGGCCGTGCACCGGCTGGCGGCCACCGCCGGCGAACTCGAGCCCGACAAGCTGCTCGCGGGCGACGGCTCCGCCAATGATCCGATGGTGTTCTGCCGCAGCCAGTCGAGCGCGGGCGTCGCGCTGCTACTGCGCCAGTTCGGCATCCGCGGCTATGCGAGTTCGGTGCACACCGCGTGCGCTTCAGGCGGACAGGCCATCGGGACCGGCCTGAAGATCATCCGCCGCGGCATCGCGGATCGCGTGCTCGCGGGCGGCTTCGACTCGATGATCAATCCGGTCGGGCTGGCGGGCTTCTGCCTTCTGAGCGCGGTCTCGTCCGACAATGACACGCCGGAACGCGCGAGTCGCCCGTTCGATGCCACGCGCAACGGCTTCGTGCTCGGAGAGGGCTCCGGATTCGTGGTGCTCGAAGAGTGGGAGAGTGCGCGCCGGCGCGGGGCCCGCATCTATGCGGAACTCGCGGGTGACGGCAACTCGCTGTCGAGCTATCGCATCACCGATTCGCATCCTTCGGGCGACGGACCGATCCAGGCGATGCGGCAGGCGATGGCCGACTCGCGGGCCGGGCTGGCCGACATCGACTACCTGAACGCGCACGGCACATCGACACCGATGAACGACCGCAGCGAATGCGCGGCGGTGCGCGCGGTGTGGGGCGACGCCTGGCGCGACGTCGCGGTCAGTTCGACCAAGAGCGTGATGGGGCATCTGATCGCTGCGGCCGGCGCGGTCGAGGCCGGCATCTGCGCGCTCGCGATCCACCACTCGACGCTGCCGGTGAATGCCAACCTGCGCGAGCCCGACCCCGACTGCGACGTCGACATCGTGCGCGACGCGCCACGGCCCCGGCGCGTGCGCGTCGCGTTGTCGAACTCGCTCGGCTTCGGCGGCTCGAACAGCTGCCTCGCATTTCGCAACCCCGAGGAGGTCGACGGACGCTCGTCGACCGGCGAATGACCGAGATGGCGAGACCGCGCGTCCTCATCACCGGCACCGGCGCGATCTGCGGCGCTGGGAAGTCGCCGGCAGAGATCCTCGACGCGATCGTCGCGGGCCGCTCGGCGATCGCGCCGATCCAGCAGTGGGACGCGTCGAGCTGGCCTGCGAAGTTCGCCGCCGAAGTTCCCGATTACAACGCTGCCGCGCTGACCGGCGACCGCAAGCTGCTGAAATTCATCCGCCGCACCGATGTGTTCGGCCTGTTTGCGGCGGACCGCGCGATCGAGGCCGCGGGCTTCGCTGCCTACCGCGCAACGCTCGACGAGGACGGGACGAAACGCTTCAACGATGGCTGCGGTGTCTATGTCGGTTCCGGTGGCGGCGCATTCCTGAACCAGTACGACTACTTTCCGCTGATGACGACCGCCGCCGGCAGCCTCGAAGCCTTCGGGCGCGAGCTGTCCGCGACGGTGAACCCGATGTGGCTGCTGCGCTCGCTGCCGAACAACGTGCTCGGCCACGTCGGCATCCGCCAGCAGTTGAAGGGCCCGAACGCCTGCATCACGAACCACAGCGTCAGCGGCCCGCTGGCGATCGCCGAGGCGGCCGAGGCGGTGCGCAACGGCGAATGCGAGCGCGCAGTGGCAATTGGCCACGATGCCTCGATCGAGCCGCAGATGGTGCTCTATTACCACGGCGTCGGCCTCCTATCGGAAGACGGCGTGCGGCCTTTCGATGCCGCGCACAACGGCAGCACGTTGGGCGAAGGCGCTGGGGCACTGGTGCTCGAGACCGAAGCGGCGGCCGCAGCGCGCGGCGCCACGGTGCTCGGTGAAGTTCTCGGCAGCGGCCACGGCAGCGACGCGCTGGGACTCCTGCCGGTCCGCGAGGATGGCGCGAGCCTAGAGCGCGCAATCCGGGACGCGCTCGCGGAGGCTGGGCTCCGACCCGGCGATGTCGGCATGATCGTCGCGCACGGCAACGGCACTCCGAACTCGGATGTCTCCGAGGCGCGCGCGATTCGCACGGTCTTCGGAGCGGCGACGCCGCCAGTGACTGCGTTCAAGTGGGCGCTTGGACATCTGCTGGCTGCGTCCGGGATCATCGAGGCCGTGCTCGCGATTGCAACGCTGCGCGCGCGCACGGTGCCGGGCATCGCCAACCTGCGGCAGCTCGACCCCGAGTGCGCAGGGCTGTCGGTAGCCGCGAGCGCGCAGGTTCCGACCAGCGATGTCGCACTGGTCCTGGCCCGCGGCTTCGGCGGAACCAACGCGGCGCTGCTACTGCGCGCGCCAGCCTGATCCGCATGAATGCAGCGATCGGCACCGCCAATCGCTGCGGCATCGACACGGTCGAGATCGCGCGCATCGAGCGCCTGCTGCGGGAGACCCCGGCCGAGGATCTCGGCAAGCTCTTTTCAGCCGACGAACTGCGCGACAGCGCCGGCGAAGGCCGCGCCGCCAGCCTCGCAGCGCGTTTCGCGGCGAAGGAGTCCTGCGTGAAGCTCTTTCCGCGCGAAGCCGCGCTCGGTGCGATCGGGCCGGTCGATTTTTCCGTGACGCGCGACGCCTACGGCGCACCGCGCGTCGCCTGCAGCCCGGCCGCGCAGGCGGTGCTGGGCCGCAACCGCGTGAAGGACATCAGCGTCTCGCTGTCGCACGACCGTGTTTCGGCCTCGGCCGTCGCGCTCGCGCATCCGATGGCTGCGGAAGCACCGCTCGCCGGCCGGCTGCTGTACCGGCTGCTGCCGTTGCGGCGCAAGGTCATCCTGGAGAACCTGCGGCGTGTCTTCGGCACCGCCGCGCCGGACGCGGAGATCGAGCGGCTTGCGCAGGCGCATTACGCGCACTTCGGCCGCCTGCTGTGGGAGTTCTTCCAGTTTCCGTGGCTTTCCATCGAGCGCCGGCGCGAGATGGTGCGCGTGGAGAATCGTGAAGCGCTGATCGCCGCGCTCGACCGGGGCAAGGGCGTGCTGATCCTGACCGGCCACTTCGGCAACTTCGAGGTCGCGACCGCGGCCGGACTCGACAGTTATCCGCAGGCGCGCGGACGCTTCTGGTTCGTGCGGCGGCCCGTCAAGCCGGAGTGGCTCGATGCGCTGGTGACGCGCCGTTTCCGCCGCGCAGGTTTCGGCATCCTGCCCAAGCGCGGCGGGCTCGACGCGATCCTGGACAAGCTCGCGGCCGGCGACCTCGTCGTGTTTCCGTTCGACCAGCATGCGAGCCGCAAGGATGGCGTGCTGGTCGAGTTCTTCGGCCATCCGGCGGGCACGTTCCGCAGCCTCGCGGTCATTGCGCTCTCGACCGGTGCGCCGGTCGTTCCGGCGTCGAGCTGGCGCGAGCCCGACGGCCGGCATGTGCTGCGCTTCGAGGAAGCGCTGGAACCGGTCGAGCATGTCGACACCAACGAAGCGATCCGGCTCAACACGCGTTCCTACAATGCTGCCCTGGAACGCATGATCGTTCGTCATCCCGAACAGTGGTGGTGGGTACACCGCCGCTGGAAGCCCTGGCCGGCGCGCGCAGCATCGCGCTGACGGGCCGTTCGCCGGTGCCGACCCCGCGCGACTCAGCTCTTGCCTGATCGAACTCCGGCGCCCGGTTGCGCGCTTGCTCCCGGCATTCGCAGCAGAGCGAGCAGCTGGTCCAGCACTATCGCGACCTCGGACTGCTGATGGACGAAGAAGTCGGCCCGGCTCGCGCGGTTGAGATCGACGCGCACCGTGGTCCAGTGCTTCGGCGCCTGCGCAAAAACCAGTTCGTCGGTTTCGTCATCGCCGACAAACAGCACGCGCTCCACCGCTTCGCGTTGCGCGAGTTCGACCAGCGCCTCGAACTTCGTGCGTGCTTTCGGCGGCAGCAGATTGAGCACGAGCTTGCCGCCGATCACGCGCGGTGCCGGCTCGAGCCGCGGCACGAGCTCCGCGAGCCGCCGCGCGGCCAGTTCGCGGTCGCGCGCCAGCCGGAAGTGCACCGACAGCGTCAGGCCCTTGTCCTCGACGACGATGCCGGGGTCGGACCCGGGCTCCTCCAGCCACTCGTTCAGCTGCGCGACCCAGGCGCGGCACACTTTGCGCATTGCCTTCGCATCGGCCTCCTCGGTCGCGCCCTCCGAGCCGTGGTTGCCGACGCAGAGGCGGATCTCCGAGGGGATGCGCGGCCGCAGGTCGGCCAGGCTGCGCCCCGAAATCACGGCCACCGGAACCCGCTGCGCAAGCTGCGCAAGGCGCTGCCGGACCCCGATCGCGGCCCGTGCCTGGTCCGGACGGCTCACGATCGGCGCCAGCGTGCCATCGAAATCGAAGGCGAACAGCGTGCGCGCGGCGGCGAGCCGCCGCAGCGCCTCCTGTCCCTCGGGCGACGACAGGTGTTTCACGCCGATTCGCTGTATTCGTCGATCCGCGCAGCGATGCGTTCGCGGCGACGCAGGCGCGCCGCATCGAGCAGCATGCGGCCGGCCCATCGGTAGACACTGAAATCGCGTACGAGCTGGCGCAGGCTTGCCATGCGCTCGCGCTGCTCGTGCTCGGGCATGCCGAGCGCCCGGTGCAGCGCCTCTGCCACCTGCTCGGTGTGGTACGGATTGACGATCAACGCCTCGTGCAGTTCGCGCGATGCGCCGGCAAACTGACTCAGGATCAGCGTCCCGCGGTCGTCGTCGCGCGCGGCGACGAACTCCTTCGCAACGAGGTTCATGCCGTCGTGCAGGCTCGTCACCATGCACACGTCGCAGGCCCTGTAATAGGCACGCACCGAGTCGGCATCATGGTGTTCGACCAGGAGCCGGACCGGCTGCCAGGAAGCGTCGCCGAAGCGGGCATTGATCTGCGCCGCGGTTGCGCGCACCTGCGCCTCGAAGCGCTGATACTCATCCAGCGAGGAGCGCGACGGTGCCGCGATCTGCACGAAGCTGAAGCGCCCGGTCCACTCCGGATGCAATTCGAGCAGCCGTTCGACCGCGCGCATCCGCTCGACGATGCCCTTGGTGTAGTCGAGCCGGTCAACCCCCAGCCCGACCAGATGCGAGTCGTCGACGCCGAGGATGCGCCGGATCCGCGCGCGCGCAGCCGCGACGGTCTCCGCTGCGGTGTCGGTGACCGGCCACGCGATCGAGATCGGGTAGCTCTCGACCTGCGTCAGATGGCCACCGTATGAAACGGTCGAGCTCTCGTATTCGATGCGCGCTTCGACGAAGCGGTCGACCGTCTGCAGAAAGTTGTTGCAGTGGAAGCGCGTGTGAAAGCCCAGGATCGTGCTGCCGAGCAGGCCGTTGATGATTTCGGCGCGCCACGGACAGATTCCGAACGACTCCGGATTCGGCCAGGGGATGTGCCAGAAGGTGATGATCGTCGCGCGCGGCAGCCGCTCGCGCACCATGCGCGGCAGCAGCGCGAAGTGATAGTCCTGGATCAGCACGATCGGGTCGTCGGAGTGCGCCTCGTCGACCACCGCGCGCGCGAACTTCTCGTTGACCGCGTGGTAGTGGTCCCAGTCTTCGGTCCGGAACACCGGTCGCACGTGCGCGATGTGGCACAGCGGCCACAGTCCCTCGTTCGCGAAGCCGTAGTAATAGCCCTTCTCTTCCTCCTTGCTGAGCCAGAGACGCCGCAGCGTGTACGCGGGGTCACCCGGCGGCACACGGACCCGGCCCGCAGCATCGGACGACTCCCGGTCCGCCGATCCACCGCCGTGCGCGATCCAGGTGCCGGAGCAGGCGCGCATGACCGGCTCGACCGCCGTCACCAGGCCGCTGGCGGGCCGTTGCACCTGCACACCCTGTGCGGTCCGGACGTGGATATAGGGTTCGCGGTTCGAGACGAGAATCACCTCGTCGCCGGAGAACTGGTCGTGCAGCAGATGGCGCAGCGTTTCGGGATTCCAGCGCGCCGCGATCTCGTCCTGCTCGCGCCGTTCGTTCTGCATGTCGCGCAGCAGTGCGCGCAGGTCGCCGACCAGCGGCTGCAGTTCGGGCCGCGGATGCGCAAAGGGGCGGATCACGCCTTCGCCGCGCAGCATTGCACGCACGCCGGCCACCCAGCCGCGCCAGCTCAGGTGCGCCACCGCGATCGTGATCAGCGCGACCGCGACGCCGAGGACAGTGAACAGGATCACGATGTATTTGCGCGTGTCCTCGCTGCGCCGCTGCACGAAGCTCATGTCGTGCAGCATCACAAGCGTTGCCAGCGTTTCGTCGCCGCGCTTGAGTTCTGCCGTCGCTACATGCACCGCGCCCTGAGGCAGATCGAGCACCAGGCCCGCGCCCGCACCTACGCGTCGGCTGACGCTGCAATCGATCGACGTCGGAAAGCTGTGCGTCCTGCGGATCAGGCGGCCATTGGCATCGCACAGTCCAAGCGCGAACAGGCGCTCGTCGGCCGTGGCGCGCTCGAGCAGCGCGTCGATGCGCGAGTTTGACTTCGATTCGAGCAGCTCGCCGACCTGCTCCTCGAGCGAACGCGCAACGAACGAAGAACGGATGTCGAGGTCGCGCACGAACCAGCGCTGCATCAGCGAATCGACCAGCGGTACCGACAGGTAGGCGACGCCGACCATTGCGAGCAGCAACGGAACCAGGAAACGGAGCGAGAGTCGGAGGGTGCGGAACATCGGACAGAGCCTTATGCGCCGGCAGGCCGGCCCGCGCGTCTGACACTCACGGGCGCGCAAGCCTCGACCGGCTCACCGTCGCGACGCGCGCAGCAGCGCGTGCCCAAGACTACCACCGCACAGAATGCAGGGTCTCTGCGCTCAGATCGCGTCGTTCCAGCTTCGGCTCAGCCGTTTCGCGCACATGATGATGCCGACCATGCTGTAGGTCTGCGGGAAGTTTCCCCACAGTTCGCGCGTGCCGACGTCGATGTCCTCGGCCAGCAGGCCGAAGCGATTGCGGCAGGCAAGAACCTTCTCGAATTCGGCGCGCGCGCGCTCGCGCTCGCCGAGCAACGCGAGCGACTGGATCCACCAGAAGGTGCAGACGAGAAAAGCCGTCTCGGGCGGGCCGAAGTCGTCGGGCCGGTCGTAGCGCAGCAGGAAATCACCACGCCGGAGGTGCGCCTCGACCGCCGCGACCGTGGCGCGCAGTCGGGGATCCGACACGGGAAGGAAGTCGAGTTCCGTCATCACCAGCAGGCTCGCGTCGAGTCCGTCGCCGCCGAAGGTCGCGACGAAGCTGCCGAGTTGCGGACTCCATGCGTCCTTGCAGATCCGGGCGTGGATGACCTGCGCGCGCTCCGACCAGAACTGGGCCCGCTCGGCGAGCCCAAGGCGGGTTGCGATGCGCGCAAGCCGGTCGCAGGCGGCCCAGCACATCAGCGCCGAGAACGTGTGCACTTCCTGCCGGCCGCGGAACTCCCAGATGCTGGCGTCCGGCAGCGCGTGACGCGTGAACGCCTGTTCGCCCAGGACCTCGAGCTGTCGGAACAGATCGGCGTCGCCAGCGCGCTCGAGCCGCGCGTCGAAGAAGGCGTGCGTCACGCCAAGGATCGCGGAGCCGTAGACGTCGTGCTGCGCCTGCTTGAACGCGAGGTTCCCGACCCGCACCGGGCCCATGCCCCGGTAGCCGGACAGGCCGGCGGCGGTCGACTCGCTGAGTTCGGCGACACCGTTCAGCGCATACACGGGCTGCAGCGAGCCGTCCTGCGCGTCCGCGACGATGTTTTCGATGTAGCGCAGGTAGCGCTCGAGCGACCCGGTTGCGCCGAGCCGGTTCAGCGCGTTGATGACGAAGTACGCGTCGCGCAGCCAGCAATAGCGGTAGTCCCAGGTGCGCTGCGTGTGCGGCGCTTCGGGCACGGAGGTCGTCAGCGCCGCGACGATGCCGCCGGTGTCGTCGAACGTATTGAGCTTCAGCGTGATGGCGGCGCGGATCACCTCGCCCTGCCATTCGAACGGGATCGCGAGATTGCGCACCCAGTGCCGCCAGTAGCGAGCGGTCTCCTCGTACAGGCGGCGCCCCGCCTCGAGCGGACTTGCCTGCAGCGTTTCGTCCGGGCCGAGGATGAAGGTCAGCGAATCGTCGACCAGCAGGCTGCGGGACTCGATCACATGCGTGATCGGCGCGTCGGTCGTCAGTCGCAGCCCGTAGACGGGCACTTCGGCGCGTATGTGATGGCTGCCGAAGGTCATCGTCGGCTCCGCCGCGCCGTAGTCGCAGCGCGGCGCGAAGCGGACGCGGATCCGCGGCCGCCCCGCGAGCCGCCGTACGAGTCGCACGATCGTGACCGGCGCGAAGTTGCGACCGTGCTGGGGAAAGCGCGGAGCGAAATCGATGATCTCCAGGCGCGCTCCGTTCACGTCCACCATCTCGGTGCGCAGGATCGCCGTATTGCTCACGTAGGCCTGCGTGATCGAAGCGCAGTCCTGCAGTTCAATGTCGAAGCGTCCCTTCTCGCGATCATCGTCGAGCAGCGCGCAGAACACCGGGTCGCCGTCGAAGCGCGGCACGCACATCCAGACAATGCTGGCGCGCGTGTCAATCAGCGCGCCGACACGCGAATTACCGATGACCGCCAGTTCAAGATCGGATGGATGCCGTCTCATCGCCCCTCGTTGCCGTTTCGAAGATCGGTGCCCGTACCTCGCCCGCGAGCAGTCGCGCCAGCCCGCGCGCCGCAAGGTCGTCGGCTTGCACGAGAAAACAGGGCAGGCCGCGCAGCATTGTGCCGAATCGTCCCTTGTCCTCGAAACCGGAACGCAGCGCGACCGTGTCAAACGCCCGCCCCAGTCCCTGCAGCACGCCGCCGACCAGGTACACGCCTCCGGTGGCGCGCAGCGCCAGGCAGAGGTCGCCGGCAAACTCGCCGAGCGCATGCGCAAAGGCCGTGGCCGCGCGCAGCGTGACCACATCGCCCGCCAGAGCCCGTGCGGCGACATCGGCCGGCGGCGCCGGCGGTTCGACACCGTGCGCGACTGCATCGAACAGCGCAAGGCCGTCGCCGCACAGCAGCCGTTCCCACGAGACCCGTCCGTGGCGCGCTCGCAGGCGCTCGCAAACGGCCCGGGCAAGCTCGCCGCCCGCGGCCGCCCCCATGTGCCCGGCCTCGCTCGCGATCACCCGCTCCCGACCGTCCTCTTCGCTCACGATCGCAGCGGCACCGAGGCCGGTGCCGGGCCCGAGGATCACTTTCGGACCCGCGTCACCGCGCTGGCCTCCGATCTGCGAGTAGTCGTTGTCCGTCAAAACGCTGATGCCTGCCGCTGCCGCAACGAAGTCATTGACCAGCCACAGGCATGTCATGCCGGTCTCCGCGCGCAACCCCTCCGCGGTGAAGACCCAGTCCCGGTTGGTCATTCTCATCGCACCGGTACCTATCGGAAGCGCCAGTGCCAGCAGCGCCCGCGCCGCCTGCGACCCGGAGTCACCGCGATAGCGGTTGATCAGCGCAGCGAGGTCCGCGAAGTCGTCGTTGCGGTAGCGCGCCGACGAATTCGCCGCGAGGCCACCTTGCGCCGTCCAGCGATTGAAGCGCGCGTGCGTGCCACCGATGTCGGCGACGATCCACTCGTCGCGCGCGAGGTCGTGTGGGCTGCGCGCCGATTCCATGCAGCGAGTGTGCCATGCCCCATCGTCAGCCCAGATCGGGGCACTCCCGCGCGACCTACGGCGTCACCGGAACGGCGGATCACGCGCAACCGGGGAGCAGGCTGCTGCGACTCGGGGACGGCACGGCTCGATCGCGCGATCGACGCGGCTACTGCCGCATCAGCGTGCTCTTGCCGAACAGCGATTCGACCAGGTCCACGGCAAGCTCGGCCGTGCGATTGCGCAGGTCGAGCGCCGGATTCAGCTCGACGATGTCGAGCGAACCGAGCCGGCCGCTGTCCGCGATCATCTCCATGCAGAGCTGCGCTTCGCGGTAGCTCGGGCCGCCGGGCACCGTCGTGCCGACCCCGGGCGCGATCTCCGGGTCGAGAAAGTCGACGTCGAAGCTCACATGCAGGTGGCTGTCGGCATTCATCGTCGCCAGCGCGACTTCCATCGTGTGCCGCATGCCGAGCTCGTCGACATAGCGCATGTCGAACACCTCGAGCTTCTGTTCGTGCACGAAGCGCCTTTCGCCGGGGTCGACGCTGCGGATCCCGATCAGCCGCACCGCACGCGGATCGAGCGCCGGCACCTGGCCGCCGAGCTCGACCAGTTCGCGCGGTCCGAAACCGCACAGGCAGGCCATCGGCATGCCATGCAGGTTGCCGCTCGGCGTCAGTTCGCTGGTGTTGAAGTCCGCATGCGCGTCGAGCCACAGCACGCGCAGCGTCTTGCGGGTTTCCCGACAATGCCGCGCCGCGGCGCTGATCGAGCCGATGCCGAGCGAGTGGTCGCCGCCGAGCAGGATCGGCAGCCGGCCACGCGCGAGTTCCGCGTACACCGCCTCGTGCGTCACGCGGCTCCAGGCGATGACTTCTTCGAGGTGTCGGTAGCCGCTCACCGCCGGCAGCCAGGGATTGGACGGACCTGAAAGGTTGCCGAGGTCGTGCACTTCGAGACCGTGGCCTTCGAGCGCCTCCTTCAGTCCCGCGACACGCAGCGCCTCCGGCCCCATGCTCGCGCCGCGTGTGCTGGCGCCGATGTCGGCCGGCGCCCCGATCAGCGCGACCGGTCGCGGCGGCGGCGCGTCTTTGAAGTGCGGAAGGTTGCTGCGCCGGAGGTCAGCCATCGGGTGCGGTTCCTCATTTGGGAATCAGGACAGGGCCATACCGCTTGAATCGTACCTGCGACGGGCTGCGGCTCTTCACCCGCAGGTGCTCGGGATGACCCGCGGCTTCTTGCTTGGACACAGCCGGTGATCGGCGCGCCAAGCGGCACGCAGATTGCCGCGCTGCGCCGCGCTCCAGAGACTATCGGGGGCCGCTTTGGCTGATTGACTCAGCGCGTACCGGCTGAGGCACCGACGCCGCGCTGCGGTCGAGTTCCACCAGCGCCTGCTCGACGAGCGCCAGCGCGTCGGTGCCCGAGGCGAACCACGTTGACCAATGGCGTATCGCTGACGAGCTGCGCGATCGCAGCCAGTTCGGCTTCGCGGCCGATCAGCGGCTCATCGGCGTCAGGGCGGGCCGCGTACGGTGCTTCCCCCGCGGCTGGACGGCCGAGCCGTCGGGCGTACATCGTCATCTCTGCAACAGGTCCTACCTGAAACGGTAATGAAGCGCCGGTCGCCGAAGCTGGCGCAATGGTGACACGACGTTCGGCCCGGCCGCTATCGAGTTTTCTGCTGCGCGTGACCGAGCACCGGACG
>Ga0209706_10000184_pt1 | contig 32719 bp, 36 predicted proteins | sample PPLLaktember2015_6_FD_187263 | JGI IMG/M metagenome (GOLD analysis project Ga0209706, IMG submission 187263) | Freshwater sediment microbial communities from Prairie Pothole Lake near Jamestown, North Dakota, USA - PPLs Lake P8 Core (1) Depth... | ecosystem: Environmental > Aquatic > Freshwater...
TCGAGGCCCTGGGCGAGGCGCTTCCGGACGTGTTCAATCACAACCTGGAAACCGTGCCGCGCCTGTACAAGGCCGCGCGCCCGGGCGCCGACTACCGGCACTCGCTGGAACTGTTGCGCCGCTTCCGCGAACGCCACCCCGGTATCCCGACCAAATCCGGCCTGATGGTGGGCCTCGGCGAAACCAACGAGGAAATCCTGGAAGTGATGCGCGACCTGCGCGATCACGGCTGCGAGCTGCTGACCGTCGGCCAGTACCTGCAACCGAGCCGGCATCATCTGCCGGTGCTGCGTTTCGTGACGCCGGCGGAATTCGACGAATTCGCCGCGGCCGCGCGCGCCATGGGATTTCGCAACGTCGCCAGCGGCCCGATGGTGCGATCCTCCTATCACGCGGAACAGCAGGCGGCCGGACACTCCTTCTGACCGTGGTAGACATCGTCCCCAAGATCCAGGCACTGTTCCTGCTGCCCCCGGGGATCATCATCGTCATCGCCCTGCTCGGATTCCTCGTCCAGATCCGCTGGCAACTGGCTGGCAGCCTGATCGTTTTTGCCAGCACCGCCGCGCTGCTGGTCCTGAGCCTGCCGCTGACCGGCTACCAGCTGATGCAAGGGATTGAATCCCGCTTTCCACCGCTGCCGCTGACCGCGGCCTCCGGCACCGGGCCGGCACCGGAGGCCATCGTCATCCTGGGCGCCAGCCGTTACACCGAGGCCCCCGAATACGGTGGGAACGACAGCGCGGGCCAGTGGGTGCTGGAGCGCCTGCGTTACGGCGCACATCTGCATCGGCTCACGAAGCTACCGATTCTGGTCAGCGGTGGAGCACCCTATGCGGAAACAACCCCGGAAGCGGAACTAATGCGGGCCGCTTTGGTGGACGACTTCCGGGTCGCGGTCAAATGGGTGGAAGCCAAATCCGCCAATACTTATGAAAACGCCAGGTACACAAAGGTGATGCTGGCGGAGGCCGGGGTGCGGCGCGTCTATCTCGTCACCCATGCCGCGCACATGCCGCGCGCCGTGTGGTCGTTCGAAAGCGTGGGGCTAAGCACCGTTCCAGCACCCATGGGATTCTCCACACTTAACAAGGGAGTTCGCGAAACGCTGGGATATTTTCCGTCTGCCTACGGCCTGCAATTGAGCAGCAACGCCTTGCGCGAGCGTCTGGGGCTATTCTGGTACCAGCGCAAGTATGGGTCAGCAGAACCCGCACCGGAGACAGCGCCCGCGCGCTGAAACCGGGTTTTCTCGCCGGGCGACTAGGCCACCCCGCGTCGCAGGAATATCCTATCGGGAAGCACCGTTTCAGACATGTCGGCGAATTTTTTCTGGATCTCCAGAATCGCGTCGATGTGCCGCAGCATGATGTCGATGCAGGCAGGATCGAAATGCCGCCCGCGCTCGCGCCGCATCTGCTCCAGCGCATCCTTGAGATTCCAGGCGTGCTTGTAGGGGCGCACCGACAGCAGCGCGTCCAGCTCGTCGGCCACCGCCACGATGCGTCCCACCACCGGTATCGCCTCGCCCACCAGCCCCTGCGGATAACCCTGACCGCTGTATTTCTCGTGGTGCGAATGCGCGATGTCCGCGCCCATGCGCAGCAGCGGCGAGCTGGAGTCCTTGAGGACGTTATAACCGATGGTGGTGTGCGTCTTCATGACCTCCCATTCCTCGGGCGTGAGCTTGCCGGGCTTGAGCAGGATCTTGTCCGGAATGCCGACCTTGCCGATGTCGTGCATCGGCGCGGCCAGATAAATCATGTCGCAGAACACCTCGTCGTGTCCCAGTTCGCTCGCGATCAGGCGCGAGATATGCGCGACCCGGTGCATGTGATTGCCGGTCTCCTCGTCGCGCGAGGTGCTGATCTGGGAAAGCTTGAAGATGATCTGTTCGTGCTCACGTTCAAGCGCCTGGCGTTCGAGCAGCTCCACGTCGTGCGCCAGCCGTTCCACCCGGTCCAATGGATTGACCAGGCTCAGGCGCAGCGACAACAGGTTGAGCGCGCGGGTCCTGAATTCCTCCGGAACCAGCGGCCGCATCAGGAAATCGTTGGCGCCGCTCATGAAGGCGCGCTGTCGCAGATCGGCGTCGGGAGCACCGGTGACCATGATCATGGGAATACCCCCGAAGCGGGGAAGCTTGCGCGCCTCGGTAATGAAGGTGAGGCCGTCCATGCCTGGCATGTGGTAGTCCACCACGCACAGGTCAGGTTCGTTTTCGCGGCACCAGGCAAGCGCCTCGCCGCCACTGGCAAAACACACGGTTTGAACGGTATCCATTCCGGGCAGTCCCTTGAGCATCCGTGCCAGTATCTCGTGATTCTCCCTGCTGTCGTCCAAAAGGAGAACGAGCGGATTCATGCGGGCACCCCAACGCAGATATTATGCGGGTAATACGGTACAAGTTCCGTGCCAGACGCGAGCTCAATGAAACAACGGATTATAAAGACCGGAAACGACACTGCCCGCGATTTTCCGGCATCCTGGAGGCCATTCGATCCGGTTTGCCGGAACCCGTGTCGGACTGTCCCTTTGATTTGGCTAACGAATCCGGCCTGGCCGGCGCTGGCATGTCCTTTGCATTTGATTTGATACGTTGTTTAAAAACCCCAAGGACACGAGGCATCCAACATGACCGCAACCAGCAAAACCCATGACATGCCCGCCATCAAGCCGCAGATCACGCTCGATCTGAACGGACTGGCTTCACCCGGACCGCTGCCCTCGCTGCGCCGCACCATGCGCTCGCTGGAGGAAGGCCAGGTGCTGCTGCTGGTCAGCGACTATCCGAGCATGGAAAACGATCTTTACGTCTGGGCCAAACAGACGAACAACCAGCTGCTGTTCATCGACCGGACCCGGCCCAAGGGCTTCGGCTTTTACATCCTGAAAGGCGATCTGTGGCCAGTGGAACAGTCTGTGGACGTCATCGGCTATAGTTGCCCGACACCGGTACTGGAAGCCAACAAGGCCATGGCGCAGGTCAAGGCCGGCCAGAACATCAAGCTGATTAGCGACTGCAATGCCTCGCCGGTCGAGGTCAATACCTGGATCAAGTCTACCGGCCACAAGCTGCTGGGCATGACGGAAGACTCGCGTGGCGTATATCGCTACTACATCATGAAATAACTGATCCTGCTGCAACACAAAAGGCCGGCAAGGATGCCGGCCTTTTTGTTTTGATGCGCGCCTTTCTCGCTTCGCGTCCCGATGCGCTCGACAAATTCGCCGGGAGCGAATTTGTCGAGCGCAGGTCGCCCCATGGGGGTGCGCGCCAGGGGCGAGGCGGAGCTGTGAAGACGGTCCGGTGGACCGTCTTCCCGCCGAGCGGGCCGCCAGGGATGGCGGCCCCGGGCTTTCCCGCGGCGCGGGACGCGCCGCGGGAAAGGCGCGCATCAAAACTCCGCCTCACCCTATAGATTCATTTTTTCAGGCGTTCTTAGAACAACGCGAGTTGGGGCCCTGCCACGGGTGCGTGGAACCGTGTGCAATCGAGCTCGTGTTCTTCTTCATTGAAGCCGAACCGCCGGCAGGCCACGGCGAAACGGTCTTCGATGAGATCCGCGACCGCGCCACGGCCGCGCATGCGCGTGCCAAAGTTGGGATCGTTGTCGCGCCCGCCGCGCGCGCCCTGCACCAGGCTCATGACATGTTCCGCCTTGAGCGGCTCGTGCCGCGCCAGCCATTCGCGGAAAAGGTCCTTGACCTCGTACGGCAGGCGCAACAGCACGTAGCCCGCCCAGTCCGCTCCGGCGCCGCGCGCCTGCTCCAGAATATTTTCAATATCCCTGTCGTTCAGCGCCGGAATGACCGGCGCCACCATCACCCCCACCGGCACCCCGGCATCGGCCAGCCGCCGGATGGCTTCGAGCCGTCGTGCCGGCGCGGCCGCGCGCGGTTCCAGGCGCCGCGCCAACGAGCGGTCGAGGGTGGTGACGGAAACGAACGCCTGCACCAGCTTCTGACGCGCCATCGGCGCCAGCAGGTCGAGATCGCGCTCGATCAGCGCCGACTTGGTGACGATGGTCAGCGGGTGCTCGCATTCGTGCAGCACTTCGAGGATCTGGCGCATGATACGGTAGCGCCGCTCGATCGGCTGATAAGGGTCGGTGTTGCTGCCGAGTGCGATGGGACGGCAGCGATATCCCGGCTTCGCCAGCTCGGCGCGCAGCCGCTTCGTGGCATTGGTCTTGGCGAACAATTTTGTCTCGAAATCGAGACCCGGCGACAACCCGACGTAGGCGTGGCTGGGCCGGGCGTAGCAATAAACACACCCATGCTCACATCCCCTGTAAGGATTGATGGACTGATCGAAGGGAATGTCGGGCGAATCGTTGTGCGCAATGATTGTGCGGCATCGTTCGATGCGTACCGTGGTCTGGAGCGGCGGAACCTCCTCTTCGGCAGTCCAGCCATCGTCGTACGCATCACGGTTCAGCCGCTCGAATCGGCCCTCAGGATTCGAGACGGCGCCGCGGCCCTTGGCGGGCTTATTCCGGGATGTGCTGCCGGTGTCCATCCGGGCGCCAGGCGGGGGCGATGACATTGGGCATGGTGGAGCGGCCGAGCAGGGTCGCCGGGGCCACGGTGAATTCGCCATACCGCAGGTTGATGCGGTCGATGGCGCCGAAGCGGCGCGTGACGCGGTTGTTACCCTCGGGGAACAGATCGAGCTGCCCCGAGGCCGGCCGCAGCTCCGAGGCGGTGACCTGCACCTGGGTCACGGCCTCGCCACGCCAGCGGCAGCGGAGAAATTTCCAGGCCAATTCGAACAACTGCTTGCCATCGGGCGTTCCATACGGCAGCGGGAATAACTGGCCAATACCTTCGCACGGCGCCTCCAGCCGCAGGCCGACATACAGCTGGCCGGCCTGCATGTCGTAACGGCGCAGCCGCGCCGCCACCTTCTCGCACATGTGCCGCAGGTAAATTTCAATGACCGGCGCCGACCGGGTGTGCGGCGGCAGCACCTTGCCGTGACCCATGGACTTGGGCGGCGCGACGTCGGGCGCCACCGGGTCGGTGTCCTTGCCCTGACAGGCCAGCCACAGGTATTTGCCGGTCACGCCGTAGCGGCGCGCCAGCACGGTCATGGGCAGGCGCGCCACGTCGCCGCAGGTTTGCGCGCCGTAAAGCGACAAAAACTCGGCGATGTTGGGCCCCAGGCCGCAGAGCTTTTTCATCGGCACGCCGTCCAGTCGGCTGCGCGCCTCCCACGGCGGGATCACCGTCAGGCCGTTGGGTTTTTGCAGGTCGGAGGCGATCTTGGCGGTGGACTTGGTCCCGGCCACGCCGATGGAACAGGGCAGGCCCCCGCTGATGTCGTGGATGCGCTGGCGCGCCAGCCGCGCGATATGCTCGGGTGGCCCGTGCAGGCGCTGGCAGTGGGTCACGTCGATGAAGGCCTCGTCCACGCTGAACACCTCCACGTCCGGGCTGATGTCGTGCAACGCGTGCATGATGCGCGTGGAAATGGCGGCATAGACCTTGGGCCGCGCCGGGCGCTGGATGAGCCCGGGGCAGAGCCGGCGCGCGTCGTACACGCGCATACCGGTTTTCACGCCAAAGGCGCGTGCCTCGTAGGAACAGGTGATGAGCGTGGTGCCGACCTCGCCGTTGGTGACGCCGACCGGCTTGCCGCGCAGCTCGGGGAAATCACGCTGCTCGACCGACGCGAAAAAGGCGTTCATGTCGATGTGCAGGATGGCCCGCGGCCAGAGACGTGTTGATGCGGTCATGGCGCCTCATCGGTACGAACGAAATTGCCCCACTACTACACCCTGTATGCGCACGCGCGCGGCGCTGTAACGCATCGGCGACAGGGCGGCATTGGCCGGCCGCAGGGTCACGCTGCCGTCGCGGTTCTTCTGCAGGCGCTTGAGCGTGGCCTCGAGACCGTCGATGAGCGCCACCACGATCTCGCCGTTGTCGGCGGTGTCGCGCTTTTCCACCACCACCATGTCGCCGTCGAGGATACCGTCCTCGATCATGGAGTCGCCCGCCACGCGCAGCACGAAGCGGTTGTGGTTGACAAAGAATTCGGACAGGTCGATCTCGTCCTCCCCCGGAATGGCCTCGATCGGCCGCCCCGCGGCGATGCGCCCGAGCAGGGGCAGCTGTCCCGGCCGTGCCGCGGCGGCGACGCGCCCGCGCAGGCGGATGCCGCGCGCGCGGTCCGGCTCGATGCGCAGCAGCCCCTCCGCCTCCAGCGCCCGCAGGTAGCGGTGCACCACGCCGCGCGAGCGGATACCGAGGTGCCCGGCGATCTCGCGCAGCTTGGGCGCGTAGCCGTGACGCGCGGTATAGGCGCGGACGAAGTCATACACCTGGCGGGGACGGTCGGTCGGCATATTCGTCGGTCTACCTGTATGTTCTCATTTTGTTCTCATCCAGCATAGGCCTTCTCCGGGCCTGATGCAACCGGACACAAACCCCGCGGTCTCAAGGGCGACGAAAAACCCTGTTAGACTGGAGACTGTGACCAACCTGCAAAGCGTCCAGTGTCCGTACTGCGGTGAGATGTTCGAGACCGAGGTCGACACCTCGGGCGGGAACCAGGAATACACTGAGGACTGTTATGTCTGCTGCAAGCCGATTGTGTTCCGTATCGAGGTTGACGTGGATGGGGAGCTGACAGGCCTCGAAGTACAACGCGAAAATGACTGAACCCCTGAATCAGGACCCGTACTCCCCGATCGCCTGTGCGCGCTATTCGGAATACGAGGTCGCCATCCTGCACCGGCAGAAACTGCATCTGCGCTGGCACGAGGGCAATGTCCACTACGATCAGGTGGTGCTGCCGCTCGATCTCAAAACCATCAATCACGAGGAGTTTCTCATATGCCGCGGCGGCCAAGGCGACGAAACCCTGAGCATCCGTCTCGACCGCATCCAGCGCATGGAGCCGGCGTGATTCAGCACCAGTCTACAAACCGCGAAAGCGAACCAACTCCCCCTCTCCCCTCGCGGGAGAGGGCAAGGGGTGAGGGGGTGTGGAATTAAGGACGGCTTCGGTTCAGAGACACCATTCACGACTGCGGCACTGTCGTGGAGTCTCGCGCTTGGCCTGCTCGGCCTCGCCTGGCTCTCGACCGCGGCGGCGCAGACCTGCGGCACCGCCGCACCGGTTCAGGTCCAGGTGCTGGGCTCGGGCGGTCCGGAATTGCAAGACCGGCGCGCCTCCAGCAGCTACCTGGTGTGGATCGAGGGCAGGCCACGGGTGCTGGTGGACATCGGCGGCGGCGCGGCGCTGCGCTTCGGCGAATCCGGCGCCACGATGACGGACCTCGATGTCATCCTGCTCACCCATCTGCATGCCGATCACACTGCCGACCTGCCGGCGCTGGTCAAATCGTCGTTCTTCGAAGACCGCACACGGCCGCTGCCAATCTACGGCCCTGACGGAAACAAGTTCATGCCGTCCACGGTCGCCTTCGTGCGCACCCAGTTCGACAGCGTGCGCGGCGCCTATCGCTATCTCGGCGGTTTCCTGAATCCGCTGGCGCGCGGCGGCTACAAGCTCCAGCCGCAGGACGTGCGCCCGCTGTCGGGCAAGCTCAAGGCCGGCCGCAAGCCGGGCGACAAAATCGTGAATCCGTTTGCCAATAACAGGCTGTATGCCAGCGCTGTTCCCGTGACCCACGGAAACATCCCGGCGCTGGCCTGGCGCATCACGGCGGGCGGAAAAGGCATGGTTTTCAGCGGCGACACCAATGGCCGCGGTGAACAGCTCGCGCGCCTGGCGCAGGACGCCGATATGCTGGTGGCGCACAATGCCGTGCCTGAAGGTGCCAGCGGCGTTGAGCGTGACTTGCACATGCCGCCTTCGGTGATTGGAGGCATAGCGCAACAAGCTAAGGTCAAACAACTGGTGTTGTCACACCGGATGCTGCGTACACTGGGAAAAGAAGAGGAAACCCTGGCCGCTATTCGCCAGCGCTATGCCGGTCCGGTCCAATTCGCCAATGATCTTGACTGTTTTACCCCCTGACAGAGCGCTTAAAATAGACGCCTGGCTACCCGGCCGATACTGATATCACGACCCTGCCCATGGCAAAAATCCTTTATTTTTCAATACTTGTAGACAAATTCGGCCACGCTGAAGAGGAGGTCAGCCTGCCGGGGTCAGTGACCGACGTACGCACGCTGCTGGCATGGCTGCGGACGCGCGGAGATATCTGGGAAAAATCTCTACGGGAAGATGCCGTGAAGGTCACGCTCAACCGGCAGTTCGCCGAAGCCGGCACTGCGGTCAATGACAAAATGGAAATCGCCATCGTCCCGGCACGTCTCGGATAACTGCTCAAACGGTTTTCATTTTCGGTTTCACACCAAAAATCTCCTTCAACTCCCTGAATGGCCTTGTGTTTCTCCGAGACTGTCGGCGCCGCCCGCCCTGTGATCCGTCTGCTATCCTTAACCAGAGTATTTACGGAACCCGCCGTCACCGGACGGCTGAACATGGAATCACGCATGCACGAACGTCTCGCCAAAATCGCCAAAATCTCCGAGCAGGAGCTGAATCTGGCGGAAGCGGCGCTGCTTATCGCGGTCGAGGAATACCCCGGTCTGGACGTCGAGGCCTACCTGCGGCAAATCGATGAACTGGCCACCGGCGTGCAGGAGCGGCTGCCCGCGCAGGCCGGCCTGGAGGACACCCTGGTGACCCTCAACCAGTTCCTGTTCGTGGAACAGGGCTTTTCCGGCGACGTCGAGAATTACGACGACCCGCGCAACAGCTTCCTGAACGAGGTGCTGGACCGCAAGCGCGGTATTCCCATCACCCTTTCCATCATTTACATGGAGGTCGGACGGCGCCTGGGCCTGCCGCTCAAGGGCGTGTCCTTTCCCGGTCACTTTCTGGTCAAATTCTCGACCCGCGAAGGCGAGGTCGTGCTCGACCCGTTCTCCGGCGGCAGCCTGCTGAGCAAGGAGGACCTCGAGGAGATACTCGAAGAAACCTACGGCCCGGCGGAATCCGTCAACGCCGCGCCGCTCGAGCGCCTGCTGATCGCGGCCGGCAAAAAGGACATCCTGGTGCGCATGCTGCGCAATCTCAAGGGCGCCTACCTGCGGCGCGAACAGTTCGACAAGGCACTCACCGTGGTGGACCGGATCCTGGTGATCCAGCCGGAGCAGCCCGATGAAGTGCGCGATCGCGGCCGCATCTACGAGCAGCTGGAGTGCTTTCGCGCCGCGCTGGAAAACTACCAGTCCTATCTCAGCCTGCGACCGGGTTCGGGCGACGCCCAGGATGTGCACAAGCGCATCGCCGAGCTGAAACAGATCGTCGCCAATCTCAACTAGGTTTCTCTCATGTCACAGGATGATCGACCCGAAGCCAGCCGGGATGGCAGCGCTGCCGCCGCGGAACAGCTGTGGTTCGTGTACATCATCGAGTGCAGCGACGGCTCGTTCTACACCGGCATCACCAACGATCTCGAGCGACGCCAGCAACAGCACAACGACGGCACCGCCTCGCGCTACACGCGCAGCCGCCGGCCGGTGGTCCTGCGTTATCAGGAGGTCTGTGAAAGCCGCTCGCAGGCGCTGATCCGCGAGTGTTCGTTGCGGCTGCTGACCCGCAAGGAAAAAGAGCAGCTCGTCACTCATGGCAGATCGGGCCGCAAAGGGGCCTAGGCCCGTCGAAGATACACCAGATCCCGCACCTCGTGCCCCAGCCGGCGTCCGCGCTGTTCGAAGCGGGTCGCCAGACGCTCCGCCACCAGTTTCTGAAACCTCCCCTCCCCGCTCGCGTCAACCAGCCCCTCGGTACGCGACAACACCGCCGCCATATGTTCCGCATACGCCGGCCAGTCGGTCGCCAGATGAAAATAACCGCCCGGCACGAGCTTGCGCGCCACCAGCGCAGCAAACTCCGGTTGCACCAGGCGGCGCTTGTGATGGCGCTTCTTCGGCCACGGGTCGGGGAAATAAAGATGCACGGCAGTGAGTGACGCATCCGCCACGCGCTGCTCCAGGATCTCCTTCGCATCGCTCAGCATCACCCGCACGTTGTTCAGCCCCCCGGCCTTTATCCGGCGCAGCAGGCTGCCCGCGCCGGGGCGGTGCACTTCAATGCCGAGATAGTTGTTTTCCGGATGCGCCGCGGCGGCGGCCGTCAGCGCCTCGCCGTTGCCGAAACCGATCTCGAGAATCACCGGCGCGGCGCGCCCGAAGACGGTCGGCCAATCCAGCGGAGCTGTCCCTTCCGGGACGCCGTAGCGCGGCCACAGCTCCCCGAGCGCGCGTACCTGCGCCGGTGTGATGCGGCTCTCGCGGCGGACGTAGCTGCGGACAGTTCGGAGCGGTCTGGAAGCAAAAGTCATATATGAATTTTTGCCGCAAAGACGCAGAGAACGCAAAGGAAGGACAAATTAAAATACAACGAGGTTTCCGGCGCGAAGCGCCGCATGATTTTTCTTTGCGTACTTTGCGCCTTTGCGGCAGAAAATCTTAGAAAAACGTCCCGCCGAGGGGCGAGGACGGTGAGCCGTATTGCTTGCGCGGCATGCGGCCGGCGAGAAAGGCCTCACGTCCGGCCTCGACCGCCTTCTTCATGGCCTGCGCCATGAGCACCGGGTTCTGCGCCCCGGCGATGGCGGTGTTCATCAGCACGCCGTCGCAGCCGAGTTCCATGGCAATCGCGGCGTCGCTGGCGGTACCGACGCCGGCATCCACCAGGATCGGCACCGTGGCTTCTTCCACGATGAAGCGGATATTGTAGGGATTGCGGATGCCCAGCCCGGAACCGATCGGCGCCGCCAGCGGCATGACGGCAACACAGCCCATTTCGGCGAATTTCCGGGCCACGATCGGATCGTCGTTGGTGTACACCATGACCTTGAAACCGTCCTGGATCAGGGTTTCGGCCGCCACCAGCGTTTGCGGGATGTCCGGGTACAGCGTTTTCTCGCTGCCCAGGACTTCCAGTTTCACGAGATCATGACCGTCGAGCAGCTCGCGTGCGAGGCGGCAGGTGCGAATGGCGTCCTCGGCATTGAAGCAACCCGCGGTATTGGGGAGATAGGTGTATTTCGTCGGCGGCAGCACGTCGGTCAGGTTCGGCTCATTCGGATTCTGGCCGATGTTGGTGCGCCGCACCGCGATGGTGATGATCTGCGCACCGCTCGCCTCCACGGCGCGCCGGGTTTCCTCGAGGTCCTTGTACTTGCCGGTGCCCACCAGCAGGCGCGACGAGTACGTCCGGCCGGCGATCACCAGCGGGTCGTTCGTGGTCTTACGAATGGTTTCAGCGGTTACTGCCATGTGCTCCTCCGCCACCAATGGCGAACACGACTTCGACGCGATCGTTGTCCTTCAGTTCAAGCTCGCCGTGCCGGCTGCGCGGCACGATTTCGCGGTTGACCTCGACCGCCACGCGCCGCTCCGCCAGCCCCATTTCGGCGAGCAAGGCCGCGACGGTGATCGGAGCGGCCAGCGGTTTTTCCTGTCCGTTCAAAATGATCTTCACGGAATGCGGGCGGGTTGCAGACAACGGCCTGAAAATCGATACAATGAGGGGCTTATTCTAGTGCGAATGGCCAAACAACGCACGCGGGCGTCGTATAATGGTATTACCCTAGCTTCCCAAGCTAGAGACGAGGGTTCGATTCCCTTCGCCCGCTCCATCTCCCCGGAGGCAGCGCCTTGAAAAAAACCCTGAAAATATTAGGTCTCGTGGTGGGCGGCCTGTTGGCCCTGTTCATCATCGCCGCTGTCGCCCTGACGCTGCTGTTCGACCCCAATGATTACAAGGACTCGATCATCAAGGCGGTCAAGGACCAGACCGGCCGCGAGCTGCGCATCGAGGGCAAGCTCGGCTGGTCGTTCTTCCCCTGGGTCGGCATCGAGACCGGGAAACTCGAACTGGGCAACGCGCCCGGCTTCGGGCCCGAACCGTTCGCGCGCCTCGACGGCGCCGGCGCCAAGGTCAAGCTGCTGCCGCTGCTGCGCAAACAGATCGTGGTCGATACCGTCTTTCTCGACGGGCTCAAGCTCAACCTTGCCAAAAACGCCGCCGGCAAGACCAATTGGGACGATCTGCTGACCCCTGCCGGCAAGGAGAAGCCCGCCGAGAAACCAGCGGAGAAACCGGCGCCGGGCATGGAAGCCGGCCTTATCAGCGGCATCAGCATCAACAAGGTGGACATCCGCAAGGCGGACGTGACCTGGAAGGACCAGGCCAGTAACGCGCAATATGCCGTGCGCAATCTCGATCTCCAGACCGGAAAGATCGTTGTCGGCGAACCGGTGGATTTGCAGCTTGGGTTCGACGTGGAAAGCGGCAAGCCGCCGGTAAGCAAGCATCTTGACCTGAAATCCCGGATCAAGCTCGACCTCGAAAAACAATCGCTGGATATCACGAATTTGGCGCTGGCTTTCGATGAAAGTCGTTTGAGCGGAACGCTCGCTATCAGGAATTTCGACAAACCGGCCTACCGTGTCGATCTGGCACTGGATCAGATCGACCTTGATCGTTATATGCCGGCACCGGCTCCCGCCGATGCCGCCAAACCGGCCGCGGCGGCACCAGCCGAGCCGGTGGAAATCCCTCTAAGCCTGCTGCGCTCGCTCGACCTGCAGGGAAAGCTCGGCATCCAGAAACTCAAGGCCATGAACCTGCGTTCAACCGACGTGACAGTCCAGGTCAGCGCCAAAAGCGGCCTGATCACGCTCGGCCCCAATAAGGCCAAGCTCTACAACGGCAGCTATGCCGGCCGCACCGCGCTGGACGTGCGCGGCAAGCAACCCGCTCTCAAGCTTGATGAGCAGCTCAGCAGCGTCGATATCGGTTCGTTCCTCAACGACGCGCAGCTGTTCCCGTATTTCAGTGGAACCGGTGACGTCCGCCTGCAACTTACCGCCAACGGGCTGGATGCCGCTCAAATTAAACGTACTCTCAACGGCACGACCAATATAGCGCTCAAGAACGGCACCATCAGCGGCATCGACATGCTGAAAAGGATTGATGAGGCTCGTGAACTGTACGATAAAGCGCGCGGCAAACCCGTAACCTCCAAGAGGCAACAAGGTGAGAAAACGGTGTTTTCCTCGCTCAGCGCTTCCGTGCAGGTCGACAACGGCGTGGCCCGCAACAGCGATTTTCTGCTTCAGAGCGACCTGTTGCGCGCCAACGGCAAAGGCAGCGCCGATCTCGTCAAGGAAATGTTTGACTACCGTCTTGATGTCATGCGCACGAAAGACGAGGGGAAAAAATGCGCCAGCATCCCCATGCAGGTTTCCGGTACGTTCAGCAACCCGTCTTTTGCCATCGACATTGGCGAAATCGTGAAATGCCAAGCCCAGAAACAGGTCGAGGAGAAGAAAACCGAGGTGAAGGAAAAAGTCGAACAGAAGATTGAACAGAAACTGAAAGACAAGCTGAAGTTCCTCAAATAGCGGCGCGCCATGCAGCTTCGTGCAACCGCCTTGCTGGCCCTGGGTCTGTGGGCTCCGGCCGCAATGGCCGGCACCATCGAGCAGCTCGAAACCACGCATGCCAACGGCCACTACACCGTGTCCTTCGAGGTGGTGCTGGACGCCCCGCGTGAGAAGGTGTGGCAGATCATGACCGACTACGAGCGCCTGCCGCGGGTGTCGAAAATCATCACCGAGAGCCGGATCCTGAAACAGGCGGACGCCAATCATCACCGTGTTGGTGTCACGCTCGAGGCCTGCGTGTTGATCTTCTGCAAGACCGTCAAGCGCGTCGTGGACATCGAGGCCCGGCCACAAACGGAAATCGTCGTGACCGACGATCCGGCCTTCAGCAATTTCAGCTACGCCGTCGAGCGCTGGCGGGTTGGCGCCGAGGGCTCCCGGACGAGACTGAATTACACCGCCGAAGTGGTGCCGGAATTTTTCATCCCGCCACTGATCGGCCCGCCGGTGGTGAAATATTTCCTGCGCCGCGAAATCAAAATCACCGCGCTGGAAGTCGAGGCCCTGGCGCAGCATGAGTAAAGTCTCTCTCAGCCGCCGCCTGCTCGCCTGGTACGACCGCCACGGGCGCAAGACCCTGCCGTGGAAACGCAAGCGCGATGCCTACCGCATCTGGGTATCGGAGATCATGCTGCAGCAGACGCAGGTCACGACGGTCATTCCCTATTTCGAAGGCTTCATCGCGCACTTTCCCGACGTCCGCTCGCTGGCGCGTGCCAAACTCGATGAAGTCCTGCACCTGTGGACCGGCCTCGGTTACTACGCCCGCGCGCGCAATCTGCACAAGGCGGCACAACGTATCGTGAAGGAACACGGCGGCAAATTTCCCCGCGACTTCGAGGCGGTGGCGGATCTCCCCGGCATCGGGCGCTCCACCGCGGGCGCGATCCTGGCGCTGGCCTTCGACCAGCGCCATCCGATTCTCGACGGCAACGTCAAGCGCGTGCTGGGGCGCTATCACGCCATTGATACGCCGCTGACCAAACGCGAGACGGAAGTACGTCTGTGGCAGCTCGCGGAAAAACACACGCCGCGCAAACGTGTCGCCGACTACACCCAGGCGATCATGGACCTGGGCGCCACCGTGTGCATGCGCACCCGGCCACAATGTGCGCTTTGCCCGTTGCGCAAGACCTGCCGCGCGTTCCGGCTCGGTGCGCCGCAAGATTTTCCGGTGCGCGCCGCGACGCGCAAAACGCCGGTCAGGGCCACACACATGCTCATGATTCGCGACGCGCACGGACGCGTGCTGCTCGCGCGTCGCCCGCCAGCGGGGCTGTGGGGCGGCCTGTGGAGCTTTCCCGAATGCATCCATGGCAATGCGCGACAATGGTGTCGCAAGACACTGGGCCTCATCATCCAGACCGAGTCGCCGTGGCCGACGCTGCGGCACAGCTTCAGTCACTTTCATCTCGACATCACGCCGATACCCGCGCGGCTGGTGGGGGGAACGGATCAGGCGATGGAGAATGCCGAAACAGTCTGGTATAACGTGCGCCGACCGGATCGGCGCGGATTCAGCGCACCGATTAAATATCTGCTCGAACAATTGAGGGAGTCTAACTAATGGCCCGCATGGTGAAGTGCGTCAAACTCGGCAAAGAGGCCGAAGGACTGGATTACCCGACCTACCCCGGTGAGCTCGGCAAGCGCATCTGGGAGAACGTCTCGAAGGAGGCGTGGAAGATGTGGCTCAGCCACCAGACCATGCTGATGAACGAATACCGCCTGAACCCCCTCGACCCCAAGGCGCGCAAGCTGATCGAGGGCGAGATGGAAAAATTCTTCTTCGGGTCCGGCTCCAAGCCACCGGAAGGTTACGTAGCCCCCGGCAAATAAGCGGTAATCCGATAGCCCCGGCCGGTTTGTACAAACCCTGGGGGCTTCCTTATAATGCGCCGCTCCCCGGCCGGGTAGCTCAGTTGGTAGAGCAGCGGACTGAAAATCCGCGTGTCGTTGGTTCGATTCCGACCCCGGCCACCATTTTTTCAATGACTTGTATCTCACATTCTCATGGCGCTTATTCTGTGTAAGCGCTATGTACGCGTCACTTTGCTTTTTTTCTTACCGGTTATGAATAGCGTGAGCGGGCGCTGCAGGCAATCGGCTGCTGACCCTTGTTAGGCTCTTACTCTGCTGACGTAGCCATCCATCGGGATGGAACTGTTCAGCGTTTCTTGGGCGCCTTTGATATCGTTTTGGGAGCAGTTCCTTGGAAGGCGCCCTCTGCCTGGTCGTTCTTGTGTTTTACGTATGCGCCTTGCTCCATATCAAGGAACTCGGAGGAAATATGACTGAACTCCTTTTCCCACAGGGCAACTATTTTTTTCTCATCTTCTCTGTGGCCGTCATCCAGTATGATGGTTGATTTATTGTTTAAGTGCCTGTAAAGCAGCGGTAACGCAGGATACCTGGACAGCTTCTGAAGATTCCCTGGGGGGCCGTCAATAACCAATAGATCTACAGGCTGATCAATCCTCAAACAATCTGTATTGTACCAAAGCCATTTTTGATCATTGCGCTCAAAGCTTTTCAAAGGCGCATGTACGATTGTCGCTATGTCCTCTAAACCATGGAATGAAATGAGGCTTTGGCTAATAGCTGCGTGTTTAGCGTCATGCTCCAGAGAAACAACTTTTCCTTTGCCTAACTGTTTAAGGCAATAGGCAATTACAAGCGTTGAGACTCCGCTGCCAGCTTCCATCACAAAGCTGGGTTTTTCAATTAAGATCACTTCTATTATTTTATTGAGTAGATCCGGCGAGGCCGCCCACCCTCTTGTATTTGGAAGAGGCAAGCTCGGTTTTAAGGTGGAGAACAACGAGAATAATGACTCAATCTGCAGGTAGTCTTGATTTCGCTGGTATTCTTGATTTCGATGTTGTTCACTCAATTTCTCGCTCAATCTGCGGTACACTTCCAAAAGTACGACTAGCGTTAGTATCGCAGAAAGGACCGGCAGAATAATCAAAGCGGCCTCACCTAGAAGCATCCATCCAATAACGACCACCCCTAGCAGTAAAATTGAGGCGATCAAGACTAGCGCACCATCTTTCTTCGTAACTCGTAATTTCACTGCTCATACTCCGTTCGTAAAGAATGCGCCTAACATTTGAGTATACGGAAGCTATGGCAGAATATTGCCACAGCTTCCGTATATTGACTGTCATATTACTGATACAAACGTAATTCGGTGCTAAGTATTAGCATTTGCTAATTTGTAATATCCTGCATCTTTAGATGTGTCCATACGGACTTCCTTAGGTCCGATGCGGTTTTATCAAACTTTGAGGAACGTCCGGTTTGGGTCGGAAGCTGACGGTCTGTTAACGGCCAGATGTAGCCGCATTATCGCAATCGCGGACGTTCAGCGCCGCTTTAAGCAGAGCGCAGATTTAGCGCATCTGCAATGAATGGGCGCGGCAGCCATACAGTTGAAATCGCTGAATTTGGAGGTATGGTTGGTGGTAATAAAGGGACCCTTACTGCTACCAAATTGCTACCACTCTGAGCCAACCCACCATGATTCAGTATGCCCTGGAGCCTAACTTGGCTTATCTAAGCTCTTGTTTCCTCACGCTGAGTCATTCTGGATCTTCGGCGGGCCGTTCTGAAAATCCGCGTGTCGTTGGTTGATGCGCGCCATCCCTGGCGCGCACCCTGCGGGCGCACTGAAGTGCGTCCAATTTCACTCCCGGCGAAATTGTCGATTCCGACCCCGGCCACCATTTTCTCAATGTCCCCGTCTCGATCATCGAGCCATAAGTGGCTACCACAAGCCTTGCCTGTCCACCCAATCGAACCCATCTCTGAGTTTCGAGTAAACGAGAGCCCGTTCCAGATAGTATCGTCGTGACTCAGCAGGCTTTTTATCGATTTCGAGCCACACCTTGTCCTTATCCACGCCGAACGGGCGGTTGATCTGGCAGCCGTCTGGTCAGCAATGGCACATCCGTTTTTCGTTCAGTCGGAGCGCACGAGAATGCAGGCAAGAGCGTGGAAAAGCTCCCCTCCTTCTGCTCGCTACACCTCTCTTCACACCTGCTTCTCAATAAGCCAATCAAACATGCGCTAGATCCTGCCCATAAGCAACAGGATGATCAGAATCAGCAGGATCAGGCCAAGCGCGCCGCTCGGGAAGTAGCCCCACTGTCGGCTGTGAGGCCACGTGGGCAGTGCACCCACCAGTATCAGAATCACGACGATAATCAATATTGTTCCGAGCATATCGTACCTCCATGCAGCAGTGATTTACCTTTTGGAAACGAACGTGCCGGTTTAACTTTACGATCTCCGCCCCTGGATGACATTGACCAGAATAACGATGATGGCAATCACCAGCAGTACATGGATTAACCCTCCCATCGTATAACTGGTCACCAGCCCCAGCGCCCACAGAATGAGCAGTACCACAACGATCGTCCACAACATTGGTCCTCCTTTCGGGTTGCCCGTGATTGCCACGTGCGGGTGCAGAAACGCGCCGGCACCCGGCACTCCAGAAGTCTATTTGCCCATGGTCATACGGTACCGGTATCTAATGCAATCGCGGACGTAAGGGCGCGCCCGTACATATCATCACTCGCTCCTACTTCCCCACGACCTTCCCGACTTGGCCGATCTTTTTTTGAATCTTGCCAGCGATCTTTTCACCTTTGCCTTCGGCTTCCAGATCTGGATCATCGATTAGTTTCCCTGTGGTCTCTTTAACCTTGCCCTTCGCTTCGTGAAACCTGCCTTTTGCCTGGTTTTTAGTGCTGCGTTTCATGGTATTCCTCCTTTTTTTCCGCCCCGCGCGTTGCCACGACAACACCCGGCACACGCGGGATGTGTTCGAAACGAGGAGTGCTCTGGAAAATCCTCGTTCAGCGCCTTGCAGAGAACCTGGAACTGGTGAATCAAACTCGTCATGAACTGCTGCGAATGGCCTGAAATAGTAAGCGAGGTGACCGGAAACGCTCTGTACGTTAGCGAACATAAAGTTTGATCCAAATCAAAGCGCGTGACGAAATAAGACGGCAGATTGGTTGTTCCTTATCCCAGGGAAAGGGCCGCCAATGTTAGAACAACATTCGTTTCAGCCCTATCCCAGGGCGCGCTTCGAGTCCAGGGACAGGAGGCATGCCGTATCCGCACTGCATGCGCCCAGGCAAAACCACCTTCTTGCAGCGCTGCCACGAGGGGATTATGAGCGTCTGCTGCCCCATCTGGAGCCCGTTCCTTTGCCGCTCGATTGGACCGATTACGGCGCCGGCGAGCGGCAAAAGTACCTGTATTTCCTCGTCGCAGGCATCGTTTCCAAGGTTTGCGGGACGGTAAACGGGGCGTTGTCACTATGCGCGGTCACGGGCAGCGAAGGCGTGATCGACGTCTCGTTGTTCCTGGGTGGCGAAAGCACACCGTGCCGGACAGCGGTGGTGAGCGCCGGCTACGCTTATCGGCTGGAGACGGATCAGCTGAAAAACGAGCTCGAACACAACGGCTCACTGGTGCATTTACTGCTGCGCTACACCCAGGCGCTGATCACGCAAACCGCGCAGACCGCCGTGTGCAACCGGCGCCATTCGGTGGAGCAGCAACTGTGCTGCTGGATCTTGTCATGCCTGGACCGGTTGCCCTCGAACGAGCTGACGATGACGCAGGAACGTATCGCCGTTATGCTGGGTGTGCGCCGCGAAGGCGTCACAGAAGCGGCTGGAAAGCTGCAAAGGGCGGGACTGATCCATTACAGCCGTGGTCACATTGCCGTTCTCGATCGCCCCCGACTGGAAGCACGGGTATGCGAGTGCTATGCGGTCGTCAAACGGGAATATGATCGTTTGCTCCCCGCAAATCGGGGTCAGGTCTTGTATTAACACACCACTTGAAAGACTTGCGATCTTCATAGCTAACTGGCAAGAGCTGGGGCACATTTTTTTCCGGCCTCTTATTGTTTCTCCGCCACGACCCGGCCCTCGGCGTTCAGAAATACCCGGTAGCGGTTACCGTCCTGGCATGTCACGACATGGTCGTTGTCAGCTTTCTTGACGGCGCTCACGACCTTGCCGCAGGGCAGGCCAAGGAGCGCGATCACGGACGTCATGTCCTTGAGGAGCGATACGTCCTCCGCCGCCCGCGTTGGTCCGATGAAGAACGCCATCATCGTCATAACCAGCGCCCAAGCTTTCACACGTTTGTTCATCGCGTTTCTCCTGCTGTCGGATTAGAGAGTGGCAAACTTGTTGGGGTCGGCCAGGATGCCCCAGATCGCCTCGCGCGAGATCACGATCTCGCGCGCCAGCTCCGGGTCGCCGTCCTGCAGGAGCGAGAGCACCTTGAGGACCAGGCCGTCGTAGGGTCGCCGCAGCTCGGCGAGCGAGGTCTTGGCCCGCCCCTGGTAATACGCCCGGAATTGATCCAGCAGGTCATCGACCTGGTTCTTGAGCGTGATCTTGGTGAACACGCCAATGGCCTTGGTTTCCTTGAGCCGGGTTTCCAGGGTTGTCAGGTCCAGCGGTGGAGATGCCTCCTTCTTCGCGGGGCTTGGCGTGGCGCCCGGTTTTTTTCCGGCCTGTTTCGTGGGCGGCTTTGCCGGGGCCATGACTTCCGGCGGTTCGGCCTTGGTGATGACGCCCTGGTCGGCGGGGCCGGGCATTGATGGCTCGACTGCCACCACCTCCGGCGGCGGCCCACTGCTCTCAGTCGGTGTGCGTTCCACCCCGGCGCATCCCGCCATCAGGAGCAAGAAGAGGGGTCCGACGATACGCATAGCGTGCATCGACCACTCCTCAGCAAGACTTTCGACTGAACTGTTGCTCATGCATCTTACTTTCCCTATCCGGAAACATTTGTTCCGTCATCATGGTGTCTATTTCTTGGTGCACCGTCAATCTCGCCAACGTGTAATCCACGTCCTCGGGCTTTTTTTATCTATCTTCCCGACCGCTCATTCACGATTCGCCCATTACGGCGCCACACGCTCACCAGCCACGGTAGCCGCATGCGGGGCGTTTCGTCCGTTCGTGGTTCGACAGGTCTGTCCTGAGCAAAGTCGAAGGGCTCACCACGAACGGGTTTAATCAGGGCTTCCTTAGTTGGCGCTACTGACGGCTTCGGCTTCCCCGACGCTGACGCAATATTCCCGGATAATTGAAATGAAATCCGCACCGTAGGCCGCGAGCTTACGCTCACCGACACCGGAGATGTGGGCAAGATCGTTCAAGGTCCGGGGGCGTCGCTCGACCATTTCCGCCAGCGTGGAGTCATGGAAGACGACGTAGGGTGGGACAGCCTGTTTGCGCGCGAGTTCAAGGCGGCAGGCGCGCAGGGCTTCCCACAGGCGTTGATCGGATTCCTGGGTGAAGGGACTGCGCGCGGCGCGCGCGGTCTTGGTCTTTTTCGCCTTTTCGGGTTTGGCTTCGCGGCGCAGCCACAGGCGTTCTTCACCGCGCAGCACCGGGCGGCTCAAGTCGGTGAGGCGCAGGCCGCCGTGGCCTTCAAGGTCCACGGCCAGCAGGCCGCGACTGATGAGCTGGCGGAAAACGCCGCGCCATTCTTGCTGGCCAAGCTCCTTGCCGATACCGCAGGTGGTGAGCCGGTCGTGGCCGAAACGCCTGATACGGTCGTCGTCCTTGCCGAGCAGCACATCGATCAAATAATTCACGCCGAATCTTTGCCCGGTGCGGTGCACGCACGACAGCGCCTTTTGCGCCGGGACGGTGGCGTCCCAGGCCTCGGGCGGTTCGAGGCAAGTGTCGCAGTTGCCGCAAGCTTGGGACAGCGTCTCGCCAAAATAAGTGAGCAAGGCCTGGCGGCGGCAAGCGGTGAGCTCGCACAGGCCGAGCATGGCGTCGAGCTTGTGGCGCTCGACGCGCTTGTGGGCGTCATCGGAATCGCCGGCTTCGAGCATCTGGCGCAGGGTAATGACATCCTGCAGGCCATAGATCATCCACGCGTCGGCCGGCAGTCCGTCGCGCCCGGCGCGGCCGGTTTCCTGGTAATAGGCCTCGACGCTTTTCGGCAGGTTGAGATGCGCGACGAAGCGCACGTTCGGTTTGTCGATGCCCATGCCGAAGGCGATGGTGGCGACGATGATGACGCCTTCTTCGTTGAGGAAACGCGACTGGTTGGCGGCGCGCGTCTCGGCGGCGAGGCCGGCGTGATACGGCAGCGCGGTCAGGCCCTGCGCGGCGAGCCAGGCGGCGATTTCGTCCACGCGCTTGCGCGACAGGCAATAGACGATGCCGGCGTCGTTGGCATGCTCGTCGCGGATGAAGCGCAGCAGCCGGTCGCGGGCGCTGGGGCCGTTGCCCGCCTGACCGATGCGATAGCGGATATTGGGGCGGTCGAAGCTGCTGATGAACACGCGCGCGTCTTCGAGCTTGAGGCGCGTAATGATCTCGCGGCGCGTCGGTTCGTCGGCGGTGGCGGTGAGCGCGATGCGCGGCACCTCGGGGAAACGCTGGTGCAACACCGAAAGCTGCATGTATTCGGGACGGAAGTCGTGACCCCACTGCGAGACGCAATGCGCCTCGTCGATGGCGAACAACGCAAGCTTGGGTAGCGAAGCCAGCAGATCGAGGGTACGTTCGAGCATGAGGCGCTCGGGGGCGACATACAGCAGATCGAGCTCGCCGCGCAACAATTGGGCTTCGATGGCGCACGCCTGGCTGGCATCGAGCGTGGAATTGAGAAACGCTGCCCGCACCCCGGCCTGGGTGAGCGCCGCCACCTGGTCCTGCATGAGCGCTATCAGCGGCGAGACCACGACGCCGGTGCCGGCGCGGGCAATGGCCGGGATCTGGAAGCACAGCGACTTGCCGCCGCCGGTGGGCATGAGCACCAGCGCATCGCGGCCGGCCATCAGCGTACCGATCACTTCTGCTTGCGGCGCGCGGAAACGCTCGTAGCCGAAGACGCTGTGCAGAATCCTCAGAGGCTGGTCGTCCATGTGGTAGCTATCGGGCTTCCTGATGTGGAACGAGGATGGTGTCCAGTTCTTGCCGCAGCGTCAATCTCTGTAAGATACCGCCTGGATAGTCACCAAATCTACATGAGGCAGGGCAGAATTCGGCCCAAACACGCCAGCCATTCACGATTCGTCAATGCGGCGCCACACGGTGGCAAGCCACGGCTGCTGTGCGCGCGGCCGGCCGGCGGGGCGGTAATAGTGGGTAAGCTCATCGAAACCCGCGGCTGACAGGTAGCGGCGCCAGGTTTCCAGATCGTAAAAGGCGCCATAGCGCCCCCGGTTCCAGCCCTCCTCGTTATGCCCGTGCGGGTTCGAGCTGAACAGCACGCCGCGCGGTTTCAGCGTGGCGCGCAATTGCCGCAGCACGCGCGGCAGCTCCTGGCTGGGGACGTGAAACAGCGCGGCGTTGGCGAACACGCCGTCGAAATGCCGATCTGGCAGATCGAGCTTGAGGAAATCCTGTTGCCACACTTCGCCGCTGCCGTGGGCGCGCGCCATTTCGGCGAAGCGCGTGGCGCCTTCCAGGCCGATGGCAACATGACCGAGTTCGGCGAATGCCTTGAGATCGCGCCCCGGCCCGCAGCCAAAATCGAGTATGGTGAACGGCGCCTCACCCTCGATGTACTGCAACAGCGCCGCGATGTTCTGGCTGACGTCGTGATCGTGCGTGCCTTCGTGAAAATCCTCGGCATTCCGGTTGTAGTGTTCCAGCGTGAGGCTGGATATTTTCTCCAGGTCTTGCGGGGTCAGATTCATGAAATACCTCGTCTCTTCGCCTCCCAACGTATCCATCGATTTTTTTCTTAACAGACTTGTCCGGCCCCGGCCCCATTTTTGTTGGTTACCCCTTCAGCCAGCACACCCCTGACTATATGACGCGCAGTAACCCGCCGAGCGCAAATTCAGCCACGTGAACAAGCCGTCGCAAATCTTCGAACATGCTCGCGATGGAAAAAGTCACCAGAAAGAAGCCGCCATAGAACAGGCCGGGGGCGCGTTCGTGCCACAACGCCAGTATCCGGTGGAGCTGCTGCGGAAGCGATGTACGCAACACAAGCCAGGTAATGCCCATACCGATCACAGCGCCAGCGAGCAGGTCGCTCGGATAATGCTGACCCGTGTAGAGCTTCGCGAACAAAACGAAAACAAACAAGTGCAGGAGCGCCACGATCCCGAGACGGCGGGAGATCGCCCAGATTCCGAAGGTCAGTGCCGCAAACAACATCGCCGTATCGCTCGGCATGGAGCTCCAGTCGACGAAAATATCCCGCTCTAAAAATCGCGTATCGCGCAGGGAAAGTTCGGGGTTGTACAGGGGTCGCGGTCGAAACGGAAGGTAAACCTGCAGCAGTCTGCCGATCGCGAGCGCAATCATCGCTCCGAGCAGTGTGCCGACCACAAGCGTGCGGCGACGGACTTGATCCTGATCCCCGCGGAACCAGGCCCAGTAGAGCATGGTTACCGGCACACCGCCCTTGATCAGGTTGACCGTCAGCACGCTCGCGACGACAAGATCCAGCGTTCCAGAACGATGGGCAAGGTTGTTTACAAGCTGAACAAGCCTGCCGTCAAGAATTTCCAGCATTGATAAACCTATCCTTTCGGGGGAAACCCCGTAAGCGGCTCTATAATTAAAGGAGAACCCCTAAAAAAGGTTCAGTTTGGCATGTTTTCTGCAGCAATTTCCGTACCGTATTGGTCTTCAAAACGGGATAGGGCGGTGACACCAAGGCACCGCCAAAACTGCCATGAAAAAAAACGACGATATTGGTATGCCTGTCAAAAAAACCTCTGAACGCCGGGAAAAAAAGCGGCGTGCCCTTGCCAAACGCCGTGAAAAAATGCGTTGGGAACTGGAAAGCCCCACCCGGCGAAAAAATCCGGGACGCCGCACCATCGATCGATCAGACGTGCCGGTCCCCAAGAAACGGACTGAGTTGCTGTCGAGCCTCACGGGCATCTGTGTGCTTACCCCGTCCGGCCGAGTTGGCTACTTTAACGAGCAGTGGAAATTTGTCATCAATAACAAGCTTACCAAGGCGCTGCTGAATTACGCTACCGAATTTCTGAGGACGTACCAGGAAGATCCCGATGGCGGCAATCACCGACTGGCAATTATTTGTCAGACAGAACAGGCAAGACCCTGGGGCACAGAGACACTCATCATGGAGGAGTTTGTCGTCCGTCGACTCTATTCAGTGAGTGGTCAGACGACCGCAGGACTCACCGCATTTCAAAAGAGGAATCGAGAAAAAAGCGTCTATCGAGGAATGGAACTGCTGCTTGAAAGGCATGATGAAGCCATGCCTGACGTACCGATATATTGTCCGGTACTGTACGACCGCGGAACGACGCTGGCGGACTACCACGCCCTTGCCGGTTCTGACAAATATTACGGTGGGGGGAAGGCGCCGGTAATCGAAGTCCTCAATCTCATCGCCCCGATTCCAGTTAACAAGAGAAACACCGGCGAGATACTGGATTTAATCCATAATGTTCACGGCAGAATTATAAAGAAAGAGTTACGAAAAACGCCGGGCTTTAAACTCATCGATAATGTCAACACGCGTTCCGTGTTCACAAACCTTTTTTCGTTTGCCGCCGATAAGGGCGTCACTCAACGCAGTACCCCTGCGGTTGAGCCACCGGCCATGAAGGAGGCCGATCGACCGGTCGCGCCCCAGGCTGTCAATAAAGCGCCGGCGCAGGTGAAACCAACCAAGTCATTTGAAGCTTGGTTGGAGATTCCGAATCGTCCCGTCAACATTGCGAAGCTGAAAAAGTTTCAGCCGTTTCGAAAACTGAAAAACCAGCACCTGTCGATTCTGGCAGCCAAGTGTCTGGTTTTTAAAGCTCCCCCGGGAGCACTGCTGCTCGATCGCGGCACTAACGACAGGTGGAATATGTATTTGCTGGGGGGAAAGGTTGCGCTCGAAGAGGCAGATGGCACGGTAGAAGTAATCGATGCTGACAGCGATCAAGCGAGCATCCCGATCGCTTGTTTGAAACCTCGCCAATATGCCGTTCGCGCCGTAACGTCGATCACCTTCTTGTGGATCAACGACGATGTTGTTCCTAACAATACGTAGTGTACTGCAACCACGATAGCGTCACCGGCCAACATTTTGACGCTGAGCAAACGCGTCCGCGAAGCGTTCAACGGCGTCCCAATCCGTGTATTCGTAATCCCGTGTGGTATCGGTGTCATTGCCGACCATGCGGGCGATCAGGCGCATAAGCAGTTTCTTGAAGGTCCCGTACTTGCTGTATTGCAACGCCCCGGCAAAGGTTGCCGTTTGCGGCGGATGCCAGTCCACCTGGCGCAGGAAAGTTTCCAGATAGCGCTGCGCCGTTTCGGTCCTGGCACCCGACCCGCTGGCGCTGAGGCTCACCGAGAAGAAGGCGCTGGGCCGGGATGTCAGGGCTGCGCGCCGGCGTCGAACCAGCGCACGCAAATAGCCCGGGTGATGGCCGTAGTGAATGGACGCACCGAGCATGACTCCGTCATAGGCGGCCGGGTCCACGCCGGCAGGAATCGCATCGGCCCGGTGTGTCTCGACCGTGTGTCCCTTGTCCCGCAACTGCTGTGCGATCCGCTCCGCAATACGCGCGGTCTGGCCTTCGGCAGTGGCATAGAGGATGAGAACGCGTGGCATAGGCATCGGCGATATTTGGTGGGCCCGCCAGGACTCGAACCTGGGACCAAAGGATTATGAGTCCTCCGCTCTAACCAACTGAGCTACAGGCCCAAAAGACAACGGGCCGGTATTGTACCGGCCCGTTGCGGGTGTGGATAGAACAGCGACGGCTCAGTCGAGGAAGCTGCGCAGATGCTCGGAGCGGCTCGGGTGGCGCAGCTTGCGCAGGGCCTTGGCTTCGATCTGGCGGATGCGCTCGCGCGTGACGTCGAACTGCTTGCCGACCTCTTCCAGCGTGTGGTCGGTGTTCATGCCAATGCCGAAGCGCATGCGCAGCACCTTGGCCTCGCGCGGCGTGAGCGTCTCGAGGATCTCCGAGGTCGCGAACTTGAGCCCGCTGCCGGTGGCGGCATCGGGCGGCGCGATGGAATTGGCGTCCTCGACGAAATCGCCGAGATGCGAATCCTCGTCGTCGCCGATGGGCGTCTCCATGGAGATCGGCTCCTTGGCGATCTTGAGCACCTTGCGGATCTTGTCCTCGGGCATGTCCATGCGCTCGGCCAGTTCCTCGGGCGTGGCCTCGCGGCCCATTTCCTGGAGCATCTGCCGGCTGATGCGGTTCAGCTTGTTGATGGTCTCGATCATGTGCACCGGGATGCGGATGGTGCGCGCCTGGTCGGCGATCGAGCGCGTGATGGCCTGGCGGATCCACCACGTAGCATAGGTCGAGAACTTGTAGCCGCGGCGGTATTCGAACTTGTCCACCGCCTTCATCAGGCCGATGTTGCCTTCCTGGATCAGGTCGAGGAACTGCAGGCCGCGGTTGGTGTATTTCTTGGCGATCGAGATCACGAGGCGCAGGTTGGCCTCGACCATTTCCTTCTTGGCGCGGCGCGCCTTGGCCTCGCCGATGGACATGCGGCGGTTGACTTCCTTGAGCTCGCCGATCGGCAGGCCCGCGCGTTCCTCGAGCTTCTTGAGCTTGTCCTGGGCGGCGTGGATGGCATCGGTATGGCTTTCGATGACCGAGGCATTGCCTTCGCCGCACTTCATGGCCTTCTTCACCCAGCGCTTGTTGGTCTCGTGGCCGGGGAAAATCTTGATGAAGGTCTTGCGCGGCATGCGCGCCTTGCTGACGCAGATGTCCATCACGACCTTTTCCTGGCCGCGCGCGTAGTCCACCAGCGAGCGCACGTACTCCACCAGGCGGTTGATCTGCTTGGAGACGAACTTGATCTGCATGAATTCGTCGGCCAGCCTGGCCTGCACCCGCTTGACCTCGGGGCTGTCGTAGCCCTTCTTGTCGATGGCCTTGAGCAGGTTGGCGTGCAGCTTGCGGATGCGGGCAAAGCGGATCAGCGCCTCTTCCCGGTTCGGGCCGGTTTCGTCGTCGCTGTCGCTGCTGGAGCCGCTCTCGTCTTCATCCTTCTCGTCGTCGACATCGGCCGCGGCCTTCACCGCCGGGGCCTCGGGCAGGGGCACGTCGACCGCGTTCGGGTCGACGAAGTCCACCACCAGGTCGGTCAGGCGCATCTGGTCGACTTCGACCAGGTCCATCATGCGCACGACCTCGGCGATCGCGGCCGGGCAGGCGGCAATGGCCTCGGTGGTCTGGCGCACGCCGTCCTCGATGCGCTTGGCGAGATCGATCTCGCCCTCGCGCGTGAGCAGTTCCACCGTGCCCATCTCGCGCATGTACATGCGCACCGGGTCGGTGGTGCGGCCGAATTCGCTGTCCACGGCGGAGGTCACCACCTGCTCCGCCTCTTCCGCGGCTTCCTCTTCATCTTCCGCCGGCGGAGGGGTTTCGGTGGTTTTGAGCAACAGGGTATCCGGATCCGGTGCCTCGTCGTACACCGCGATTCCCATGTCATTGATCATGTTCACCACCGCCTCGATCTGGTCGGTGTCATGAACATCTTCGGGCAGATGGTCGTTGATCTCACGATACGTGAGAAAACCCTGCTCTTTACCCTGAATGATCAGTTTTTTGAGCTGTGAACGTTGTGTTTCCTGATCCATTGCCATTGATCGATAACCCGTATCGCCGTCTTAAGGCGTTGTGTTGAAACGTAAAAGCCCGCGAAAAACGCGAGAGTATAGCTTAAGTGGTTGCTTGCCCCAAACTTTTCAATGGCGAGAGGGTGATACGCGGGGATTATCTCTCTTGAGGCTCAATAATCGTGCCAATTCATCCTTTTCTGCCTGATCCAGCCTGCCGGTGTGCTTCTTCTGCAAAAGCCGCTCGGTTTTTTGCCGGGTAGAAGCCTCCTCCAGACGGCTCATAACACCGCTGAATTCCGTTTCAAGGTCCTGCTCCAGGGCCGGATGCTGCCAGAACGCCAGTTTCGCCAGATTTTGTTTGTGCTCACTATCGCTAAAATTCTCTATTATAGACGCTGTATTCAGTCCTGATGTTCCCTGCACCACCCGCAGCAATTCAAGCAGTAACGGTATTCCCGGCATGTCCAACTCGGCCAGGGCGCCCGCATTGTGCACATTTCGCGCCAGCTCCGGCTGCTGCAACAACATGGCAATGGCCAGACGCACCACCGACGGCGGCTCGCGTGGGCCGCTGCCGCTGGGGCGGAATCCACGCTGAGGCGCAGACTGATCCGGATTTGCGACGTTTACGGGCAATTTATCCGGGTCCATGAGGCTCAGCTCGGCCAGCCGGTCCAGCATCATCTGGCGCAGGACGCCAGCCGGCATCTTGGACAACAGCGGACGGGCAAGTTCCACCAGGCGGGCGCGCCCGTCCAGACGGCCCAGGTCCACCTGACGCGACAGGGTATCGAAAAGATAATCCGGCAGCGGCAGTGCCTTCTTGAGACGAGCCAGGAAGGCGTCCCGGCCTTCCTTGCGCACCAGCGTGTCCGGGTCCTCGCCTTCGGGCAGGAACAGAAAGCTGATCTGGCGCCCCTCGCGCAACACCGGCAGGGCATTGTCCAGCGCGCGCCAGGCGGCCTCGCGGCCGGCGCGGTCTCCGTCAAAACAGAAAACCACCTCCGGCGCGTGGCGGAACAGGCGCTCCAGGTGATCGCGCGTGGTGGCGGTACCCAGCGTGGCCACGGCGAAATCGATGCCGAATTGGGCCAGCGCCACCACGTCCATGTAGCCCTCGACCACCAGCACCCGGTTTTCGCGCTTGATGGCGTCACGCGCGTGAAACAGCCCGTAGAGCTCGCGCCCCTTGTGAAACAGCGGCGTTTCCGGGGAATTCAGATATTTGGGCTCGCCCTTGTCGATCACGCGCCCGCCGAAGGCGACGATGCGCCCGCGGTGGTCCTCGATCGGGAACATGACGCGGTCGCGGAAGCGGTCGTAGTAGCCGCCGCTGTCCTTTTTCACCACCAGCCCGGCGCGCGCCAACGCCTCGCGGGTGGCGTCATCCTTGCCCAGGGCGCGCAGCAGGTTGTCCCAGCCGTCGGGGGCGAAGCCGAGATCGAAGTCGCGCGCGATCTCGCCGGTGATGCCGCGCCCCTTGAGGTAGTCCACCGCCCGGCCCGCCTGCGGATGCTCACGCAACTGCTGCCGGTAAAAGCGCGCCGCCTCGCGCATCAGCTCGATCAGGTCGGCGCCGGTGTCTTTTTCCTTCTCGAACGCAGTACCCGCTTCCTTGGGAACCGTCAGGCCGGCACGCGCGGCCAGTTCCTCGACCGCCTCGACGAAACTCATGTGCTCATAGTCCATGAGGAAACCGATGGCGGAGCCATGCGCGCCGCAGCCGAAGCAGTGGTAAAACTGCTTGTCGGCGCTCACTGTAAAAGATGGGGTTTTTTCCTCGTGGAACGGGCAGCAGGCCTTGTAGTCCTTGCCGGCCTTGCGCAGCGGCACGCGCGCATCGATGACATCGATGATGTCGGAGCGCGTCAGTAACTCATCGATAAACTGCTTGGGAATGCGGCCGGCCATGCGGCTATTCTAAACAGGCCGGTAACACGCGGAAATGGAATTAATTTGGAGCGGCTTTTACCGGGTGAATAATGTGATGCTATTCAAGCGGCGCCGAGTTTGGCTTTTATTTTGCTGCCAACTAGCCCCATGTCGGCGCGGCCCTGGAGTTTGGGCTTGAGCACGCCCATGACCTTGCCCATGTCCTTGACGGAACTGGCGCCGGTGGTGGCGATGGCCTCGGCCACGAGTTTGTCGATCTCGGCCTCGCTCAGCTGCTGCGGCAGATAGGCCTGAAACACGGCGATCTCGCCGGATTCCTTGTCGGCCAGTTCCGGGCGCCCGCCTTTAATGTACTGCTCGATCGACTCGCGCCCCTGCTTCACCAGCTTTTCGATCACGGCGATGACCTGCGCGTCGTCGAGCAGGATGCGCTCGTCCACCTCGCGCCGCTGGATCGCGGCGCTCAGCATGCGCAGGGTGCCCAGGCGCGACTCGTTCTTGTCGCGCATGGCCTGCTTGATGTCGTCTTTGATTTTTTCCTTAAGGCTCATCGCCCAAGGCAGGAAAGAAAATCAGGGGCGGGTGCTGGTGGCCGCGGGCGCGGGCGGACGCGGATTGCTGCGGCGCATGAGCTTCTTGAGCTCGCGCTTGCGCGCGGCGGCGGCCTTGCGCTTGCGGATTTCGGTCGGCTTCTCGTAGTGCTCGCGCTTGCGCATCTCGGTGAACACGCCCGCCTTTTCGCAGGAGCGGCGGAAACGGCGCAGAGCCATCTCGAATGGTTCGTTCTCTTTAACCCGGACTGAAGGCATCTTTTCCCTCACAATAGGGGCCCCGCTCGGGGCCGGTCAGATACGGAAAGGCGGCGATTCTATAGATTCCCGCCGGATTTGTACATCATAGACCGTAAAACCGCCAAGCAATAGAAACTGCGGCCGAAGGCCGCCAACGGCTCGCCTCCCTCTCCCCTTGCGGGAGAGGGAATGAGGGTGAGGGGGAGAGACCGCCCGGTTCATGCGCACAATCCGCAGCGGCGGGCGGTCTCCCCCGTGTAAAATCGCCCCATGCGTGTCCTTGGGTTAGAAACCTCCTGCGACGACACCGGCGTCGCCCTCTATGACTCCGGGGCCGGCCTGCTGGCGCACCGCCTGTTTTCCCAGACCGCGCTGCACCTCGATTATGGCGGGGTGGTGCCGGAACTGGCCTCGCGCGACCACATCCGCAAGGCCCTGCCCCTGATCCGGGCGGTGATGCAGGAGGCCGATACCCGCCCCGACCAGATCCATGGCATCGCCTACACCGGGGGGCCGGGCCTGGCCGGGGCCCTGCTGGTAGGCGCGGCCCTGGGCCGTTCGCTGGCCTACGCCTGGAAGGTCCCCGCCGTCGCGATTCACCACATGGAAGGACACCTGCTCTCGCCCATGCTGGAACCGGACCCGCCGGCGTTTCCGTTCACCGCCCTGCTGGTGTCCGGCGGCCACACCTTGCTCGCGGATGTGCAGGCGCTCGGCCGCTACAGCATCCTGGGTGAATCCGTGGACGATGCCGTGGGCGAGGCCTTCGATAAAACGGCAAAGCTGCTCGGTCTCGGTTACCCGGGCGGACCGGCCATCGAGAAGGCGGCGCAGAACGGCGATCCCAAAAAATTCAAATTCCCGCGACCCATGACCGAACGGCTCAAGACCCAGGGCGCGCATCCGGGACTCAATTTCAGTTTCAGCGGGCTCAAGACCGCCGTGGTCACCGCGGTTCAGAACCAGGCGCTGACGCCGTCATTCATCGCCGACATCGCGGCCTCGTTCGAGGAAGCCGCGGTGGACGTGCTCGCCATCAAATGCGAATGGGCGCTGGAACGGACCGGCTCGAAGCAGCTGGTGGTGGCCGGTGGCGTCAGCGCCAACCTGAAATTACGCGAGCGCCTGAAGCGGCTTTCAGACAAACTCGGCATTCGGGTGTACTTCCCGCGTCCGGAGTTCTCCACCGACAACGGCGCCATGATCGCCTATGCCGGGTATTTGCGCCTCGCGGCGGGACAGCAGGAGCCGCTCGCCTTTGGCGCGCGGGCACGCTGGGGCATCGAGGAAATCGGCGAAGTTAAAACCTGATCCAAATATTCCAGCCACAGAGCACACAGAGCACACAGAGCAAAAAGCCTTGTTGTTTTAACTCTGTGTTCCCTGTGATCTCTGTGGCCAGCTTTTTTAGTTAAGTTTTCTAGCGGCCTATCTTGGTCTCAGTACCGGCGAGCAGATTGCGGATATTGGAGCGGTGCCGGAAGATCAGGATGGCGCTCATGACAATCATGGTCGCCAGATACGGCATGCCCGGCGACAGCCACGCCACGTACAGCGGTGCGGCCACCGAGGCCGTCAGGGCCGACAGCGAGGAATAGCGGAACAGGACCGCCATCGCCACCCAAGTGGCGATCAGCAGCAAACCAATCCAGGGATTGAGCGCCAGCCATACGCCCAGCGCTGTCGCCACGCCCTTGCCGCCGCGAAAGCCGAAAAACACCGGGAACAGGTGGCCAAGAAACGCGGCGAAACCGGTGAGCGCGATGACAACGTCGTCCATGGTCAGCGCCCGCGCAATGAGCACCGCTATCACACCCTTCAGGATGTCCCCCGCCAGGGTCAGGATGGCCGCCGCCTTGCCACCATAGCGCAGGATATTGGTCGCCCCCGGATTCCCGGAACCGACGTCGCGCGGGTCCCTCAGCCCCATGAGGCGGGCGATGACCACGGCGCTCGACACCGAGCCGAGCAAATAGGCCAGCAGCGGAAGCAAATAA